>Ga0187887_10003307_pt1 | contig 12543 bp, 11 predicted proteins | sample June2016WEW_7_10_FD_132977 | JGI IMG/M metagenome (GOLD analysis project Ga0187887, IMG submission 132977) | Peatland microbial communities from SPRUCE experiment site at the Marcell Experimental Forest, Minnesota, USA - June2016WEW_7_10 | ecosystem: Environmental > Terrestrial > Soil >...
AGCAAGCGCTTCGACAAGGCCGTCATCTACGACAATTTCGATCTCGATATTCCGCGCGGCGAATTGATCTCGGTGTTCGGGCCGAACGGCTGCGGCAAGAGCACCTTGATCAACATTGTCGCCGGCCTCATCGCGCCGGACGCCGGACAAATTCTGTTCGACGGCATGAAGCTCGACGAGATCAAATTCGGCTATGTATTTCAGAATTACCGCGAGGCCTTATTTCCCTGGCTGCGCGCCTTCGACAATATCGCCTATCCGCTCAAAATGATGCAGGTGCGGCCGGCCGAGCGGCGGGTGCGCACCGAGAAACTGGTCGCGCATCTCGGCGTCAAGCTCGACCTTAATCTTTATCCCTATCAGATGTCGGGCGGCCAGCAGCAGCTGGTTTCGATCATGCGGGCACTGATCGTCGAGCCGGAAATCCTGTTTCTCGACGAGCCGTTCTCAGCGCTTGATTACGAAATGACGCTGTTCATGCGCGAGCAATTGCAGCGCATTTTCATGGAGACCGGCACCACGACGGTCTTGGTGTCGCACGATCTGGAGGAAGCGGTCTTTCTCGCCGACCGCGTGCTCCTGTTGTCGCGGCATCCGGCGCGGGTCGCCGAGTTCACGAAGGTCGCGGCGCCCCGACCGCGCAACGATGCGACGCTGTCGGACCCGGAATTCGTGCGCACCAAGGCGCATTGTCTCGACGTGTTCCAGCGCGAAGTGAGGCGGGCGTGAAGGCGAAGAACCTCAAACCTTTCCTGCCGATCATCGGCGTCATCGGGCTCCTTGCGGTCTGGTCCTTCGTGACGTGGCAACAATGGGTCGATCCGGTGCTCTTGCCCTCTCCCCTCGCGACCGCCAAGGCGCTGTGGAAGGGCATGGACGGCGGCGCCCTCGGCTTCGATTTCGTCAAGACCGTGTACCGCACGGGGGCGGCAACCGCGATTGCCGCCGTGATCGGCATTCCGCTCGGCATCGTGCTCGGATCGTCGGAAACGCTTTATCGGTCGCTTGAGTTCGTCATCGACTTTTTTCGTTCGACACCGGCGTCGGCGATGTTTCCACTGTTTTTGATCCTGTTCGGCGTCGGCGACGAGACCAAGATTTCGGTCGCGGCGTTTGGCGCCATTCTGGTGATCCTGTTCAACGTCGCCTATGGCGTCATGAATGCGCGCAAGACCCGGCTGTTGGCGGCGAAGGTCATGGGCGCGTCGCGATTGCGCGTCTTGTTTGACGTCATGCTCTTGGAATCGCTGCCGCAGACTTTCGTCGGCCTGCGCAACGGCGTGTCGCTCGCTTTGGTGATCATTGTCGTCGCCGAAATGTTCATCGGCTCGCAAGACGGGCTCGGCCACAGCGTGTTCGAAGCCCAGCAATTGTTCGAAATGCCGCGCATGTATGCCGCCATCTTCGCCGCCGGCGTGCTCGGCTATGGCCTTAATCTCCTGTTCCTTGTGATCGAGCGGCGCTTCGTGCATTGGTCCGGTAAATAGGCGAAAAACCGGGGCGCAAAGGCGATGGCCGACATCACGCTCACCCGCAAATCGGCGCGCGAGTTAGCGAAGCTTATTCGCGAGCGTGCCTTAAGCCCGGTCGAGGTGCTCGACGCCCATCTCGCGGCCATCGCGGCGATCAACCCCAAGCTCAACGCCATTGTCACGCTCGCCGCGGAACAAGCGCAGGACGCCGCGCGGCTCGCCGAAACCGCGGTGATGACCAGGGCGCCGCTCGGGCCGCTGCACGGTCTGCCGGTCGCGATCAAGGACATCACGCTCACTGCAGGCATCCGCACCACTTTCGCCTCCCCGCTCTACAAGGATTACGTGCCCAAGGAGGACACCGAAGTGGTGCGCCGCCTGAAGGCCGCGGGCGCCATCGTGCTTGGCAAGACCAACACCCCCGAGTTCGCCGCCGGCGCTCATACCACCAACGACCTGTTCGGCCCGACCCGCAACCCGTGGAATCCGGATTTAAGTCCCGCCGGCTCCTCCGGAGGCTCTGCCGTCGCCGTCGCGACCGGCATGGTGCCGATCGCGCAAGCCACCGATTTCGGCGGCTCGATCCGGGTTCCGGCGGCATTTTGCGGCATCGTCGGCATTCGCGCGACGCCGGGCCTCATCCCCTCTTACCCGATGCCGCTCGCCTGGGATCCCGGGCAGGTCAATGGCCCGTTGGCGCGCGACGCGAGAGATGCAGCCTTGATGCTCGACGCGATGGTCGGCTTCAGTCCGCTGTCGCCGATCTCCGTTGCGCCACCGTGGCAGAGTGCGCTCGCCGCGATGGAGCGCCGCTCCGACGCCAAGGGACTGCGCATCGCTTACGTCTCCGACATTGCCGGCATCGGCGTCGACACTGAAATCGCCGCAATTTGCCGCAACGCGGCGCTGCGCCTGAGCGAGGCCGGTGCGCATGTCGAGGAAATTGCCTTCGACGTCGGCGACGGCCGGGCGCCCTACCAAGTCTGGCGCGGCTTCTGGATGGTCGGGCAGCAATACCAGCGCCTGCAACAGATCGAGCAATTCAGCGCCAATTTGCGCGGCAATATCGAGGCCGGATTAAAGCTCACGCCGCCCGATCTGGCAGCGGCCGAGCAACAGCGGCAGGAGGTGTTCCACCGCTTCCGAAAACTGTTCGAGCGTTTCAACATTTTGCTCACCCCTGCCGCGCCGGTGAAGCCGTTTCCGATCGAGCAGAATTTCCCCGCCGACATCAACGGCAAGAAGCTGGAAAACTATATCGACTGGATTGCGCCGGCGTTTTTGATCACGCTGGTCAGCCTGCCGGCAGGCAGCGCGCCGGCCGGCCTGTCGTGCGACGGCCTGCCCGTCGGCATGCAGATCGTCGCGCCGCGTTTTGAGGAGCCGCTGATTTTGAGTGTTGCCGATCTCATTCAACGCCAGAGCGGCGTCGGTTGGCCGCCGGTCGGTGCGGAATAGTTTGCAGCAGCTTAGAGGCGTCTATGGCCGCCTTATTCCAGTGGCAATTTCGACCGCGAGGCCTTAAAAGGCGCGATAATGCCGGGTTAGCTCAGCGGTAGAGCAGCGGTTTTGTAAACCGTTGGTCGGGAGTTCAATCCTCTCACCCGGCACCAATAAAATCAGGCACTTCTTGAAATTTGCGCGGCCACACCCTGGTCGGATTTCGTGGCCAGCGTTCCCTTTGCGGTTCCAGGGGTTACAATGGCGCGCGGCAATGCCGCGGCCCGCCCGAGACGGTTGGATTGTTCGATAGTGACTTCTTCGATGGACAAAGTATTTCAGGCAGCTATCGCTGCGCTTCAGGCCGGGAAGGCCGCCGAATCGGAGCGTTTGTTCAAAACCATCCTCGCTGCGCAACCGAAGCATGTTGGGGCACTTAATGTTTTGAGCATTTTGCTCGCGCAACTCAGAAGATTTGGGGAGGCCGAAGACTATGTTCGGCGGGCACTGGATGAAAACGCCACATCGGACGCCACTCTCTACAATTACGGAATTATCCTCAAAGCACTTGGCAGGCCGGCCGAAGCGCTCGACCGATTTAGCCAAGCCCTGGCGCTCAACGCCGGGGTTGCCGAAACCTGGAACAATCGTGGCACCGTGTTCAGCGATTTAGGCCGTTATCGCGAAGCAATCGCCGATTTCGACAAAGCAATCCTGCTCAATCCAAATTACCCCGATGCCTTTTCCAACAAGGGCAAATCGCTTGCCAGGCTTGAACTGCATGAGCAATCGCTTGACGCCTACGACCGCGCACTGACCCTAAAGCCTGATCTTGCCGAAGCATGGCTTGGTCGCGGCAATATCTTTGTGGAACTCAAGCGCTATGACGATGCATTCGCCGCCTACGACCGGGCACTTGCCCTGAAGCCTGATCTCGCTGAAGCGTGGGTTGGGCGCGGCAATATCTTTGCGGACCTCCAGCGCCATGACGATGCCTTCGCTGCTTACGACCGGGCAGCGACGCTAAAGCCTGATCTTGCCGGAGCGTGGCTCGGGCGCGGCAATATCTTCACCGAACTCAAGCGCCACGACGATGCATTCACCGCCTACGACCGGGCAGCGACGCTAAAGCCTGATCTTGCGGAAGCCTGGCTTGGATGCGGCAATATGCTTGCGGAATTCAAGCGCTATGACGATGCGCTCGCTGCCTACGACCGGGCACTGACCCTGAAATCAACCTTGAAATACGCGGAAGCCTGTCGTCTCCACACCAAATTAGCGCCGTGCAACTGGACGGACTTGGAGGCTGACGTTTCCCATCTCCTCTCGTCAATAAGCGAAGGACAGCTAGCAAGTTCCCCCCATTTGCTTCTTTCCATCCCGTCCTCTCCCGCGGATCAACTCAAATGCGCCAAGGGCTACATTGCAGATCGGCCGTCCTTCCCGAAGATGTGGCGTGGCGAGATTTATTCTCATGATCGCATTCGCATTGCCTATCTGTCGGCTGATTTCCGCGAGCACCCGGTGGCCTACATGATAGCCGGCCTGTTTGAACAACACGACAAAACTCGTTTTGAAACTACGGCGATTTCGTTGGGAGCGGATGACAAATCGGCAACACGCCAGAGAATAAAGAACGCATTCGAGCATTTCGTCGACGTTCAGGACAAGAGCGACCAGGCTATTGCCGATCTTATTCGGCGCCGTGAGATCGATATCGCGATCGACCTCAACGGCTTCACCATGGGCAACCGGCTCAATGTCCTGGCCCGGCGCGTCGCGCCGATCCAAGTAGGTTATTTCGGCTATGCCGGCACGATAGGGGCCGACTATATCGATCACGTCATTGCCGATCGGATCGTCATTCCCGAGGAGCATTTCGAATTCTACGACGAGAAAGTGGTCTGGCTGCCGGAAAGCTTCATGGCCAACGACAACCGGCGTCACGTCGCCGAACGCACCCCGACACGCAGCGAGCTGAACCTGCCCGAAGCGGCATTTGTATTCTGCTGTTTCAACAACACTTATAAGATATTGCCCGATGTATTCGACGTATGGATGAAGCTTCTCAAGGCAAATGAAGATAGCGTTCTCTGGCTGCTCGAAGGCAATGCGGCGGCCACGGCGAATCTGAGGCAGGAGGCCGCGAAGCGCGGCGTAGCGCCGGAGCGGCTGATCTTTGCACCGAAAGTTCCGGTAGCGGACCACTTAGCCCGCCATCGGCAGTCCGATCTGTTCCTCGATACGCTGCCTTATAACGCTCACACGACAGCGAGTGACGCGCTCTGGGTCGGTCTGCCGGTGTTGACGTGTCTTGGCTCGACCTATGCCGGGCGCGTTGCAGCAAGCTTGCTCAACGCCGTCGGCCTTGCCGACCTCATCACCACGTCCCTTGAAGACTATGAAGCATTGGCATTAACACTTGCCAGAGACCGATCCCTCGTCGCCTCTCTCAAGGATAGGCTTGCCCACAACCGCGACGGCTGTTCGCTATTTAACACCACACGTTTCGCACGTCATATTGAGGCCGCCTACAAAACAATGTGGGAAAGGCAGCAAATGGGATTGCGACCAAAAGCGTTTTCAGTCGATCCAATCACTTAAATCGGCAGAGCAATTCCGCCCCCTCGGCCTGCTACCTAGGGGATATTGCCGTAATCTCGTTGGAAATGATACGACGGCTCCAGCCAATATCCTAATCATGGAAACCGCAAAACGAATGAGAACACTTCTTGTCACCGGCAGCTCCGGCCTGATCGGTTCGGAAGTGGTCGGACATTTCTGTGGTTTGGGCTGGCGCGTGTTCGGCGTCGACAACAATATGCGCGCGGATTTTTTCGGACCGCAAGGCGACACCCGCTGGAACCAGCAGCGGCTGAGTGAGGCGCACAAAGCTTTCACGCATCGCGAGCTCGATATCCGAGACCGGTCGGCAGTGCTGCGCTGTCTCGACGAGGTCCGTCCAGAGATGATCGTTCATACGGCGGCCCAACCCAGTCATGATCTCGCGGCTAATCGACCATTCGACGATTTCGACGTTAACGCCCTAGGCACGCTAAACCTACTGGAGGCGACGCGTCGTTTTGTGCCGGAGGCTGTCTTTGTGCACATGAGCACCAACAAGGTTTACGGCGACAAGCCCAATGAATTGCCGTTGAATGAGCTCGAAACCCGTTGGGATTACGCCGATCCGGCCGATCTTGAAGGCATCAAAGAAACATTGAGCATCGACCAGAGCAAGCACAGCCTGTTCGGCGCCTCCAAGCTCGCCGGCGACGTGATGGTGCAGGAATATGGACGGTATTTCGGCATGAAGACCTGCTGCCTGCGCGGCGGTTGCCTGACTGGTCCCAACCATAGCGGCGTCGAATTGCACGGTTTTCTCAGCTACTTGATACGCTGCAACATCGAGGGCCGCCTCTATCGGGTCTTTGGCTACAAGGGAAAGCAGGTCCGCGATAACATCCACTCCTTCGATGTCGCCCGCTTCATCGAGGAATTCTGGGCAGCTCCGCGGATTGCCGAAGTCTATAATCTGGGTGGCGGGCGGGCCAACAGTATAAGCATTCTGGAGGCTTTCGCGACGGCCGCGAACGTTAGTGGCAAGAAGCAGGTTTTCGAATATGTCGACAAGAATCGCGAAGGTGACCATATTTGTTACATTAGCGATTTGGCGAAGTGCCGCGCACACTATCCGGGCTGGAATGTCACGGTGTCATTGGCGAAAATGTTCGAGGACATCCACCGGTCGTGGAAGCGACGCGCGGCGTGAAGGACGCCCGTTGCGAAAAATCGTTACCGGCGGCATGACGGTGCCTACGCCATTCGTATTCGATCTCGGAAAGATGCTCCGGGGCACCCACAGGACACGCCGTTGTTACGCTCACCTGGAATGGCCACAACTAATGGTTCGACTATGAACGAAATCCCGACGGGCGGTCCAGCCGACGCTTCGGCCCACGCCCCCCTGGTGAACGACATCAAGCTGCATATCGGCGGCCAGGAGAAACGCGCGGGTTGGTCGATCGTCGATGCTTTGCCGGGCCCTATCGTCGATTACGTGGGCAATTGCAACGACTTGTCGTTCCTGACCGATAACAGCTGTTCCGAAGTCTACGCGTCGCATGTTTTCGAACATTTGGGCTACAACGGCGAACTTCAGACAACGCTCAAAGGAATTCACCGTGTGCTGAAGCCTGGCGGCCGCTTGCGCGCGTCGGTTCCCGACTTGGAAACGCTCTGTCGGTTGTTCCTGCACCCGTCACTCAACGGCGTGAACCGATTTCATGTTATGCGCATAATGTATGGCGGCCGAACCACCGACTATGACGTGCATTACGTCGGACTGAACTTTGAGTTCCTTGCGACCTTTCTACAGGATGCCGGGTTCCGCGACATCAAGCGCGTGGAGAGCTTCGGACTATTCAACGACACGAGTGCGCTGCGTTTTGGCGGCGTGCTGATCAGCCTCAACGTCGAGGCTCGGAAGTAGTGAGTACTTGAAGTGGGCGCGCCGTCCGCAGCCACGCCGGCTCACTTCGGCGCCTTCCCTCGCTGGAACCACGGCAGCGGCGGGGCAGACCAATGCCTTGCTTCCAGCGGCCACACCCGCTGGATCATGCCGTACATCATGGCGGTCGTCAGCCCGAACAGAATAATGCCGTTGAGCGCCTCGAGCGCGCCCATGAGCCGCCAGTGGTCGGCGAGCGCGACGTCGGCGTGGCCATAGGTCGTGATCGCGCTGAGCGAATAGAGGATCGCCGAACGATTGTCCGGCATGGCGCCGAGCGCCCGGTAGGCGACTGCCCACATGCCGGCTTCGATGGCGTGCAGCAAAGTGGCGATGATTGTGGTCATCCCCATCACCAGCGCAAACAGGTAAAGGTAGTGGCGATGGGCCCTCATCAGGTCCGTGATCTGGATGACCCGCATATTGATCATGCCAAGACCGATCACGTGAAAGATCACGGTCGACGCAATGATCGGCAGGCTCCAGGCCCAGTTGCCGTCCCAGGTCGATGCATTGTCCATGATCGCTTCACCCTCGCCGCACGCCGTCGGTTTCGCTATTTTGCGCAACCCGAGTGTCCGACGCAAACTGTGAGGGGCACTGCCCGCCACGATGACGGTGGAATATTCCTGTGGGCGATCGGTTAGTATAGCGGAATCGAGAATAGCGAGGAAAACGCGATGGCCGAGACGAGAGTGCCGTATGAAGTCAATGGACGGAAGTTCGAGGGCCTGCTGGTGTACGACGACAGCGTCGCCACAAAGCGCCCCGCCATCTTCATGCAACCCGACTGGAAGGGCGTGTGCCCGGACACTATCGGCCAGGCGCGCAGCGTCGCCGATAAGGAGTATGTGGTGCTGATGGTCGACATGTTCGGGACGGGTTACGGTGCCAAGCCGAAGACACAGGATGAGCTGCGCGCCGGCATGCTGGCCGTGCACAAGGATTTGCCGTTCACACTGGCCTGCGGGGGCAAGGCCTATGACGCGCTTCTAGCCGAGGCGGGCAAGCTCGGGCTCATCGACGGCGGCAAGACCACGGCGATCGGTTATTGCGCCGGCGGCGGCTATGCGCTCGAACAGGCGCGCTCAGGCGCCGATTTCTCGGCGCTGGTGGTGTTTCACGTCACCAATCCCAATCCAGTCGTTGCCGGCACGCCGTGCAACATCAAGGGCCGCGTGCTGGCGATCCACGGCTCCGCCGATCCGATCACGCCGAAACCGATGATGGATGCCCTCGAGGAGGAGTTGACCAAAGCTGAAGTCGATTGGCAGGTCATGATGTTCGGCGGCGCGGTGCATTCGTTCTGCGACCTGACGGCCAAGGGCGGACCAACGCGCTACGACGAAAAGCTCTGCCGCAAATCCTACATGTTGATGCGCGACTTTTTTACCGAAACGCTGTGATGGCCGGTTGCGTCCGTAGTACGAATTCCGTCACGATCAAAGAAAGCCTACACGCCGATCGGGTGCTCCGCCTGCGCGACTTCCGATTCCGGGGCGCCGTAGCAACTCCCGGCACATTTCTCCAGGCCTCGCCGATCCCAGATCTGCACGTGACCGCGCGTTGCACGAATGAGGTCGCGCGCTTGCAGCATGTGCAGGGCTTCCGTCACACTGGCGCGTCGGGTGCCAAGCATCATCGACAGGAATTCGTGCGTCAGTGGGACGTCATCGCCCTCATAGCGGTCATGCGCCATCAGAAGCCACCGCGCCAAGCGTTCCTCGATCGTGAAGCGGGAATTGGCGAGCGCGGAATGGGTGACCTGCACCAGAAAAGCATAGGCAAACTTCAATAACACGTCCGCCATGGGCCAGCTTTGCTTCATCGCCGTCCACAACCTTTTTGCTTCCATCTCAAAGCCATGGCCGGCGATCTGAGCATAGGATTCATAGGGCGTGAGCGTTTGTCCGAAAATCACCGGCACGCCAATGACGCCTTCATTGCCGATGATTCCGACCTCGATCGAGCGTCCGGATTCGGTCGTCGCGACGACGGAGGCGACGCCCGCTTCCGGGAAGACAACCGTTTCGATCGGCCGATGCGCTTCGAAAAAGACGTGACGAACTTTGAATTCGATCGGATGAAGGTAAGGCGCCAGGAGTTCCACGTCGCGCGGCGGTAACGAGGCGAGCACCCTGTTACGCACCGACGCGGGCTTCACCGGCGGGTCTAGCATGCCATCCTCCGATCCGCGGTCGTTTGTGCCGATCGGCCGGCGATAATCACACGCAGCCACGCTCACGCGCGGGACGCCAAGTCGATCCCGCTACGGTCTTTTCCATTATAACACATACAGATAAATTGGGCACACTGCGTTGATCTATCTCAAGGACGAGGCGATCCATGGCGATTCTGACCAGACGCGCGCTCCTCGCCGGTTCGGCCGCCGCGCTTGCCGCCGGTGCCGCTCCGGTGGCGGCCGACGCTCCGCCCGCGGGCATCGCGAGCCCCGGCATCTATCGCTACAAGATCGGCAGCTATGAGCTGACCGCGCTCTACGATGGAATATGGTATCGGCCGATCGGCGACAGTTTCATCCGCAATGCGCGCTTTGCCGATGTCGAGCAGGCGCTCGACCAGGCTTTCATGCCGCACGACAAGCTCGCGACCCCGTTCACGACGCTGATCGTCAATACCGGAAAAAAGTTGGTGCTGCTCGACACCGGCACCGGCGGCCAGATCGCGCCTTCGGCCGGCGTGCTGCGCGACAATCTCTCGGCCGCCGGCATCGATCCGAAAGCGGTCGATCAGATCGTCATCTCCCATTTTCATCCCGACCACATCAACGGCATCAAGGACAAGGACAACGCGCTGATCTTCCCCAATGCCGAGATCATGGTGCCGGCGCCGGAATGGGCGTTCTGGATGGACGACGGCAATTTGACTGCAGCGGCGGACGATCTGAAACTCACCTTCCGCAATCAAAGGCGCATCTTTGCCGACATCGCCAAGCAGGTGACGCGCTTCGAGCCGGGCAAGGAAGTCGCGCCCGGCGTGGTCACGCTGCCGGCGCCCGGCCACACCCCGGGCCACACCGTCTTTGTCATCCATTCCGGCGAACAGTCGTTGCTGGTCTTAAGCGACACCGCGCAGCACCCGGCGGTGTTCGCGCGGCATCCCGACTGGCAGGCCGCTTTCGACATCGACGGCGCAGCAGCAGTGGCAACGCGCAAGAGGATCTTCGACCGCGCGGCGGCCGACCGCATGCTGGTCACCGGCTATCACTTCCCGTTCCCGGCCTGCGGTCATCTTATCAAGACCGCGAGCGGCTACGAACACGTGCCGGTCGAGTGGCAGCCGAATCTGTGAATGGCTGCACGAGCGATCGGAGGCCGGTCTTTTCGGCCAGCCTCCTTGATCCCGCTCGAGTTATTTTTGTTCCTAAGCAGGACGACTAGAACCCGACTTGCGGACACGGCGGAGCGTTACCACCGGGCACCCGCAAGTCGGTGCACACGATCCGAGCCTCGGTTCGCAACCTTGTGGGGTGCATATTTCGGATCGCAGGCAATGGTTTTGCCGTTACGACCGCTTAGCGACGCCGATAACGCCGGCCTGATGCGTCTTGGTAGACTTGACGTGACGCGCCTGATGCATCGAGCCAGCCTTGGTGCCGCTCTTGGCGCGCGCGACGTGCTTCTTCACGTGCTTTGCCGTGGCCGTGACGGTTGTGGTCGTTTTGGCCGGGGTCGTGGCAGCAGCGGAGCCAACGGTGGGCGCAGCCTTGGACTGCGTGGCGGCGGCGGCCGGGGCCGGGGCCGCGCCGTTGGCGCCCGATGCCTGCGCGAATGCCGGGCCGGCGATCAAAGCGGTCGCGATGAGCGCGACTGAGAATGTCTTCAACATGGTGTTTTCCTTTTTGTTCCGCGGCACCGGTTGCGAGATCGCAGCCGAGTCTGTGCCGATGTTGAGACGAGATTTACGCCGGCCGCGCTGAACGCGGTCTGAAGCGCGACGGTGGAGTTCGTTCACCTACGTGAACTTCTTGTAATGACAAGAATTTCTGGCGACCCCCAAGGCACAGATGATTCGTCTCCAAATCTCGGGATGAAATGCTATCATGCGGTGTTCATTGGGCACTGTCCTGAACTGGGAGAAGGTCATGCGCAAAACAACGTTGTTCGCAGCCGCGGTTCTGTTGGGCGCCATCGCCGCGGCGCCGCGCGTCGCGGCAGCCATGGAGACCAATGGCCCCGAGCCACCGAAGCCGCCGACAACCACGCAGCAGGGCACCACGTCCGACGCCAAGAAGCCCCATACCCCGGACAAAAAGCCGAAACCGGACAAGTCGAGCTCGACCGAGGATTTCCTCACCGGCTGGCACAAGGCCTATGCGCTGATTTACGACCACAACGACTATGTCGGCGGCATCGCGGTGCTGCGCTCGCTCGGCTATGACGATAATGCCGACGTGGCGACGCTGGTCGGCTATGCCAGCCGCAAGCTCGGCCGCTATGACGACGCCAAGCTTTGGTACGATCGCGCGCTCACCGCCGATCCGCGCCACGCTCTGACCTGGTCCTATTACGGCATGTGGCACGCCGAGCAAGGCAATGTGCTCAAAGCCAAGGACGATCTGGAAAAGGTCCGCAGCATTTGCGGCACCGATTGCCGCGAATACACCGCGCTGAAGGCCGCGATCGACGGCACGGTGACGTATTAAATCTTGGTCAATCGAGACTGATGCCGGCTTGGCGTGCGACCGCATCCCATAGCCGCACCTGATCGTCCATCACGGCGCCGAATGCTTGCGGCGTCATCGGATGCGATTCCAGGCCGAGCTTGGCGATCACCGCCTGCATGTCGGAAGACTTCAGCCGCGCGTTCTCTGCGGCATTGATCTTTGCGATCACATCGGCGGGCGTTCCCTTCGGCGCGAACAATCCGAAGCGCAAATAATCGGGGAAGCCGTCATAGCCGCTCTCGCGGAACGTCGGCACATCGGGAAGCTCGGGCCAGCGTGCGTCGGTCGTCACCGCAATGGCACGAAGCCTGCCGGTGAGGATATGCGGCAACAGCACCGCTTTGGTGGTCACATTGATTTGAATGTGGTTGCCGAGCAGATCCGCAATGGCAGGCGCGGCGCCGTTATAAGGCACAAAGACGATGTCGGTGCCG
>Ga0187887_10003308_pt1 | contig 12541 bp, 15 predicted proteins | sample June2016WEW_7_10_FD_132977 | JGI IMG/M metagenome (GOLD analysis project Ga0187887, IMG submission 132977) | Peatland microbial communities from SPRUCE experiment site at the Marcell Experimental Forest, Minnesota, USA - June2016WEW_7_10 | ecosystem: Environmental > Terrestrial > Soil >...
AACTGAACCACCGTGGGCGGCGTCACGTCCAGCCTCCACCCGACCTTCTTGTAGAACTCCCTCGCGCGGTCGACATCCGAGACCGGAATGACAACGACCTCGAGTTTCATATCGCTTTTCGTAGCGGTCGCGCCGCTGCTGTCGTTACTACGGACTTCGTGAGTCGGATTTGCCATGTTCTTTCCTCCTCGGAATCAGGGTGCGTAACGGGTGAAGACGTAGTCGCTGTCTTTGGCGGGCTCGTGACAGGAAAAACAGGCTCTGTGGGTCGCTTCGTCGGCAGGTTTGCCATCATCGAATTGGGCAAAACCCCAGCCGCCGGTCGAAGCGTATTTTGTGGAATCCTTCACCATGAACTGGATGTTGGTTGCGGGACCGGAGACGAAAGATCCGTCCACTAGTTTCTCGACTTGCTCGGAAGAGAGGTGCGTCTCTGTTCCTCCGCGAACGCGAAACGCGTTTTTAATTGTCTCTGAAGTAGTTTGTTGCCAGGCTAGCCGGGCGATGATTGTGCCGTCCGGAAACGGGAGTTATCCTTCCCGGTAGGCCTTGATGGCAGTATCGTTGCCCAGCTTGGCGCGAAGGTCGTTGAGCGGAGCTCCGACCCGGGCGACGGAGATCAACCTCCAGTCGCGGTATCCCGGTGGAATTGTGACGCCATAGATCGGGGTGGCGTTTTCGTCGGAGTGGCCGGATGCGGCAGTAGTGAACGGGAGAACTCCGGCAATTATTACAACTGCGACACTCGGAAGAGCTATCCTTCGCATAACGTTCCTCCTTTAGCGACAATCTTTATTCGTAAGCTAGCCCTCGTCTGAAATTTACTCTGCAGATCTCAGCGTTACGGTGCGGGCGCGTAATTGGTGAAAACAAAGTCGCGATCTTTCGCAGGCGCATGGCAGGGGAAGCAGGTCTCGTGCAGCGCCTTGTCGCCCGGCTTTCCGTTCGTAAAGTCAGCGAACCCCCAGCCGCCGGTCGCGGCGTATTTTTTGGAGTCCTTGACCATGATTTGAACATTCACCGGGGATCCGATCACGAACGAGTGAGTGCCGGGGAATACGGGGTCGAGGACCTCGTCGTTGTCTTCCGACGGGACGCGAGTCCAATGCATCGCCGCAATGATGGCACCATCGGGGAACGGACGTGTCCCTTCCTTGAAAGCCTTCATCGCTATGTCGTTGCCCACTTGAGCGCGCAATTGCTCGCCCATGCCAGCGAAATGGAGCTGCTTCACGGCGATCAATTGCCAATCGCGGTAGCCGGCGGGGATTTTGACGCCGTAGATTGGAGAGGCTTGTTCATCGGCATGCACGGAGCGGGGAGGCGTGAAGGCGATGGCGCCAGTCGCTATGGCCACTACGGTCAGGACGAAAACTATCGGTTTCATAAATATTCTCCTAAGGGTTATTGAATTCGGACAACATTTCTTGGCGCTTGGGACAGAACATGAATCGCAAACTCACTGCGCGTGCACTGCCGCATCCTCAATCGCGGCCGCGACCTCCTTCGGATGTGAGACATACATTGCGTGGCTCGCACCCGGCACCTCGATCATGTGACTATTCGCCCGCTTGCCATACCATCGCTCCAGTTCGGGATTGATGGTTCGGTCCGCTCCTGCTACCAGCATCCAACTCGGCTTGCTTCTCCATGCGGCAGCAGTGATGACGGCTTTGAAGTTGTCGGCGAGATTTGGCACTTGCGACCGAGCCATGAACGTCGCTTGGTCGGCGGGTAAATCGGCTGCGAAATATTCGTGGAATTGTGAAGGATCAAGAAAAGTAAAGCCGTCCGGCGTCTTCTTTATGCCGGTCGACTTACTGAGATCGCTAGGAAACCGCTTCCCATCTTCGGCTTCGCTTTCGCCAGCATCAGGCATATGAGCGGCCACATAGACTAGACCCACAACCGATGGATCATTTCCCGCTTCGGTTGCCACGGCGCCGCCATAGCTGTGAGCGACGAGAATGCAGGGACCGTATTGCTGGGCGATCACGCGCTTTGTCGCCGCGACATCGTCTTTAAAAGAAGTTTCGGGCTCTTGCACTATGCTGACGTTGTAGCCATCCTTGGTGAGAATGTCGTAAACACCCCTCCAACCTGAGCCATCGGCCCAGGCACCGTGGACCAACACAACGTTGCGAACTGGATGGTTTGCTGTTTGCGCGGCAAGCACGCCGGCGCTAAACAGCAACAAAACCATGCAGACAACTGTGTACGTTATCGAGCATGGCTTGGAACATCCGGCGAAAATTGTCTTTTTCATCATTCATTCCTCCGTAAGCGTTAGCGTTTTGGTATTCGGGAAAAGGTTACACGCAAGTCTCGAGCACCGCCGACGCGAGAATGGCGCAACTATTTGTTGTTCAGCTTTGACGCCAGCCCCTCAGCGCTGCAGGATTTCTACTCTTGCACTGTTGTACAGAAACAAAATGCACCAATTCAATGCGCAGCGCCATTCCACCTTGGTCGTGGTTGCCTGTTTCACAATGCCTCGCAAATGAAAACCGCTACCTAAGTCGTGGTCGCGACCATCGTCTAATGGCGCGATTCTCACGCATGGGAGAACATTCTCGCGTTCGGCTTCGCATCGTCACAACCGATGCATATAGCGAACCATTACTCACACAAATGGAGGGTTGAAATGCTCACTACACCAAAAGTCGTTATGAGCTCTGCCGTCGTCGGCATTGCCTACTTACTTCACTCACTCTCGGGCTGGGCACAGACTGCCAGAGAAGTCAAAGGGCCAACACCGCTGGTCGCAATCCAGAATGAGCCGTCCGCGAAACTAATCGTCGATCCTCCAATTCCCGAACAGTTGGCCTTGGGACGCGTATTCATCCAGTACAGAACCGAAAACCTGCGCATTCTTCCGGTGTATGGCAAAGCTGCGCTCGACGTATCCCCACGCGTTGGGCACTTGCACTATTACGTGGATGACCAATCCTGGCCCATTGTCGACTCTAGTGGCGAAACGGTGGTTCTCGTAGGAATGTCACCTGGTCCACACAAAATCAGGCTTGAATTGGCGGACTCGATCCATCGACCGATCCCAGGTTGCAGCAAGGTAATGGACTTCACTGTTCCTGCTCAGCAGCAGAAATAAAAGACGCTCGTCGTGTGGGGGGCCGAAATGACCCCCTTTTCCTCACGCCGGGAGCGGAAGTCGGGAAGCAGGTTGGGCCGACGGACCGATCTGCGCTATTGCGACGGCGGCCACTTCGTGCTCGACGAGTACGCCGACCCCATCGCCCAGGCAATCATCGAGACGTTTTTCCCGATAGCGAGACCGCGCAACTACTGAACCGAGGAGAAGGACAATGAATGCACTCGCGAAGCAGGCAATCGACGCTCACGGCGGCCTTGAACGTTGGAACCAATTCACTGCGCTTTCCGCCCACCTGATCCAGGGGGGCGCCTTCTGGGCTGCCAAGGGCAAAGCGGGGGTCCTGGCGGACGTAACCGTCACGGTTGACCTCCGCGACGAGAAGGCTTCGCACTGGCCATTCGGTTCTCCCGATCGAAGGTCGCGCTTCGAACCGCAACGAGTCGCGATCGAAGACGCGAACGGTAGCGTCCTTGGAGAACTCCTCCAACCCCGCGCTTCCTTCGGAGGACACGCCGCCACCTGGAGCGATTTGCAACTCGCGTACTTCGCCGGATACGCGATGTGGACCTACCTGAACATTCCGTTTCTCCTTGCCAGACTTGGCGTTGAGTCAGAAGAAGTGGAGCCGTGGCAAGAGTCAGGTGACGCGTGGCGTGGTTTGAAAGTCCGCTTTCCCGCGGATATCGCGACTCACAGCACGGAGCAGACGCTCTACTTCGACCGGCAAGGATTGCTGAGGAGACAGGACTACAACGTCGAAATCGATGGCACCTCTGGAGCCGCACACTACCTCTACGATCACAAAGAGTTTTCTGGCATCGTCTTCCCGACGAAAAGGCGAGTCTTCCGTCGACAACCGGACGGACGCCCCGCTTCCGGAATGTCAATTATCTCCATCGACCTCGATCATATTGTTCTCGGCTAAACGTCTCAATTAGACATTGAACAAGACAGTTGTTGGTCGGCACCGAACGTACCCATCTACGAGTGAAGGAGATTGGCCAATGAAGTCAAGGCTGCTGGGTTTCAAATAAGTCCCGTCCTATATAAGTCGCTTCCCGCTCGATGCCAGGCAAGCTGACGTTAAGGCGAGCTTGGATGAGATGACCGCCATTGGCCTGGCCGAGGTCTACTTCGGCGTCGATGACGACGCCGGGCGGCAGACCGACCTTTAATGCATGAGCCACGATCTTGACCGCCGACAGATTAACAAGCCGACCAAGCCGCGGTGAATAGCTGGGTTCGTGCCGGTTCCCGAAGTTCCGGGAACCGAAAGCTTGACATCCCAGCGTCCGTCAGAAGTCCGGGACGCTCCCCCGTCGCGCCCGCCATTGGTGTGTGCTTTCGCTGTGTAGATCACTTTTTCGATTGGGATAATGGTCATGGGTTGTGTCCTCCTCCATCACGAAGTGGTGTTATCTACGTGTTACGGAAGCGAGGCGTTAGTTTCCAGCGATGGCCGACCCTTCGCCGTTTTTTGGGGTCAGACGCATGTGGAGCAGAATGTTCAGGTGGTTCCCGACGACGGCACTGAAATTCTGCTGTACACCAACACCCTCGCCGCCGCCTTCGTACGGCGCTGCGGGAAGTCCGGCAGTTGCCAGGTATGTTCCCGTACATTGGGCACCGCTATACGCTTCACTCGCGTCAGGGTATTGGCAGTTTTGCTCTTGAACCACGGTCGGCCAGTACGTATTGACTACGGTCTTCACTAACTGAGGAAAATCCTCCCGGAACATGCTCGTGGATCCCGACGCCTGGAGAGTGGCCTCCTTCTGCCCGCTCCCGTTGGCATCCTGGAGGTCAAAAACGAAGGTGGCCTCGTGCGAGACGCGGTGGATTATAGGAGGACCATATACGGGTCCGGAATAGGCTTCAGTCGGCTCCGCCTCGACGTTGCGGTCCACCCGAGTCACGGCTAGTTCGCCGGTGGCTTGCAGTCGCCCGTCGGGCATCCGCACGACCCGCTTAGAGTGGAAACACACAAGTGTTTGATTGGCCGGGTTCTGGAGAAACTCCTTTAGGAATTTGCCACGTTCGTCAATGGACGGCGCCATTGACATAGCCGGGTAGAACCTAAAGTCGACACTGGACTTTGCGGGATCGGCGTCGTCGATTTTGAAGACTCCTCCGATCCTCGCGTAGCCGAGGGCTACGTTGATTTTCGTTTTTCCATAATCGGTCGTAGCGTCGGTGATAAGTTTCGCATCAGAATGGCGAGTGTCCACCTCCCAGGACCCAGCCAGCGACGGAGTCGGTTTCGAAACACCCAGGGTGACAACACCTACGACGAGGATGGTTGCGATTGTGAACAGAACAGCCGACTTAGACATTCTTGTTACCTCCTGATCCTGCACACACACATTTCTGAAGCGAGGCAATTAAGCCAAAGTTGCGGGGACAAGTCTATTAGACGAACGTATCGACCAATACCAAGGTATGGGTTGGACATTGCACGTCGGCTGGTGCATCCTAGGCTCTCACGGCGTGCAGCTGCTTGTTATCCATGTGGGGAGACGCAATGCAGAGGGTCACAATTATTTGTTTAGCTGGACATCCGTGCGTTCCAATCGGGTGTAGTGCCCGCGTCATCAGCCGGCCGATGGCGTGCGCCCTGGCTTCTTTGTTGTTTTTCCTGGTTTCGTCGGCTGGCCGAATGTTTGCGCTCGACCCCACAAGTCGCATCTCGCAATACGGCCACAGCGTTTGGCGGGTGCAGGACGGATACTTCGGGGGCAGGGCGTGGACGATAGCTCAGACGACGGACGGTTACATCTGGGTGGGAACGGACGCCGGACTCTTCAGATTTGATGGCGTGCGTTTTGTTCGATGGAGCGCCCAAGCCGGCGAAGCCTTGCCTTCCAATCGGATTGTGAAGGTGCTAGCCGCACGCGACGGAAGCTTGTGGATCGGAACGGATGCCGGTCTTGTCCATTTGGTTAACAAGCACCTGGTTGTGTACCAGAAAGAAGAGTGGTTAATTCGTGACATCATGGAAGACAGTGATGGAAACATCTGGTTCGATCGTTTTCATCCTAGAGATAGAACGCATCCCCTGTGCCGCATCTTTGATGCCAAAGTCCGATGTTATGGAAGCGAAGAGGGAGTCGCAGCAATTGGAGGGGGGCCTCTTGCGCAAGACAGTTCGGGTGATCTTTGGATAGGGAGCAATACAACTCTCGTCAGATGGCGGCAGCCGGGACATTCGAAAGTTTACCGACCAGAGTCTCTGCAATCCAACGCGGGGAATGATGGCGTCGCGGCGCTAGTGCCGGCGGCAGACGGATCAATGTGGGTGGGGATGAGCGGCGGCTTGCAGCGCGTGGTGAATGGCACCCTCATGCCGTTTCTTGTGCCACATTTGAATGGCAATACTTTGAGCATACTGAGCCTTTGCAGAGATCACCAAAACAACCTTTGGGTCGGCACAACCGCTGGCATTTACCGAATTCGGGGAGCGGACGTCGATCATTACGGAGGCGAGGCAGGCCTTTCCGGAGATTTTGTATGGGATATCTTTGAAGATCGAGAGGGCAACATCTGGGCAGCCACCTCGCAGGGCATCGACATGTTTCGGAACCTCCGTGTCAAGAGCATTTCGAAACGCGAGGGGTTGAGCTCGGATGGAGTCCAGTCGGTTGCCGCGTCACATGACGGTACGGTCTGGATAGGAGGGAGCCGTCTGCAAGCTCTTCGCCATGATGGAGTGTCTTTGGAACCGGCAAGGGCACTGCCCGGAAACCTGGTCACATCCATCTTCGAGGACCACGCCGGACGCTTGTGGTGTGGAATGAGCAACAGTTTATTCGTTAAAGAAGGAGGAAGGTTTCGTCAAATCAACAGATCTAACGGCAAGCCGGTTGGAATGGTTGCAGCGATTGCTGAAGATTCGGAGCATAACATCTGGATTGAGACTTTCGCGACAACAGGAACGCTGCTCCGAATTCGCGACTTGAGAGTCATGAAAGAATTTTCGGACTCCGAAATGCCAGTAGCCAGAAGAGTTGTGGCCGATCAGCAAAGCGGAATCTGGTTAGGTCTGGCGAATGGCAATTTGGCTCGTTATCGCGACAGCAAAGTTGAGAACTTCACGTTCGGGAGTCACCCAAACTCGTTGGTTCGCGCTATGACGGTGGCATCCGACGGCTCGATACTAGGAGCAACCCAGTTTGGCGTTCTTGGATGGAAGAATGGAAAACAACAGGTCCTTACGGTGGAGAACGGCCTGCCATGCAACAGCGTTGGCGCGCTGATTTCAGACGATGCAGGTAATCTGTGGCTCTATGCCCAGTGCGGCCTCGTCGAAATCCCGAGAGAGCAAGTACATCTCTGGTGGGGGCATCCGGAAGGCAAGTTGAAGCTAAGAGTGTTCGACGCGTTCGACGGTGTGCAAGTCGGATTCGCCTCCTTCACCAACAGCGCCAAAACCCCCGATGGACGCCTATGGTTTGCAAATGGCAGTGTGGTGCAAGTCGTCGATCCAGCGCACATCCAAGCCAACACTCTTCCGCCGCCGGTGGACGTCAATAGCCTTGTGGCAGACCACAAGACTTACACACTGGATTCGGCAATTCGTCTTCCTCCACTGACGCGGGATCTCGAAATTGACTACGCGGCTCTGAGCTATGTCACACCACAAAAAGTCCTTTTTCGCTACAGGCTTGAGGGGCACGATCCCGGCTGGCAGGAACCGGGAACGAGGCGTCAGGCTTTCTATAGCGATCTGCGCCCCGGCCACTACCGCTTCCGCGTGATCGCATGCAATAACGATGGAGTTTGGAACGAAGCCGGGGCCGCGCTGGATTTTTCCATTCTTCCCGCCTATTACCAAACGGCTTGGTTCCGAGCCATATGCGCGGCCGCATTTCTATTCTTGCTGTGGGCCATCTATCAGTTCCGAGTTCGGCAATTGCAGCGGCAGTTCGCGATCGGGCTGGAAGCGCGCGTCAACGAGCGTACGCGGATCGCACGTGAGCTGCACGATACCCTGCTGCAAACTCTACACGGACTGATGTTCCAGTTCCAAGCCGTCCGCAACCTGCTGCCTCGAAGACCCGATGATGCAATGAAGTCTCTGGATGATGCAATCAATGAGACCGAGAAGGCCCTGGCTGAGAGCCGGGATGCTATTCAAGGCTTACGCTCCGAGCCAATCGCGAGGGGAGATTTAGCGGAGTTGCTGATGGCCACCAGCCATGAGCTGGCGACCTCCAAGACTTCGAATCACGAACCTCCAGCCTTCGACCTCATCGTGGAAGGCGAACGCCGAACATTGTCGCCCGCGACCAAGAACGAGGTCTGCCGGATCGCGCTCGAAATATTGAGAAACGCTTATCGGCATGCGCACGCACATCGAATCGAAACCGAGGTTCGGTACGGGGACCGTGCCCTTCGCCTTCGCATTCGAGACGATGGAAAAGGTATCGCCCCCATCGTGCTGAAGGAAGGCGGGAGCGCCGGACATTGGGGATTGCGCGGTGTCCGTGAACGCGCTGAGCGGATTGGAGCGCAATTGGATTTTTGGAGCGAGGCCGGGGTCGGCACCGAGGTTCAGCTGACGATCCCTGCTTCTGTTGCGTACGAGACCGCGCGCGATGGTATTGCGTCAAAATGGCTTCACAGGGTAGGAACTCGTGCTGACCGCTCATAACCTCATCCGAATCCTCACAGTCGATGACCACCCTCTCTTGAGGAAGGGTATCGCGGCATTAGTAAATGCTGAACCTGACCTGAAATTGGTCGCAGAGGCGTCGAACGGCAGAGAGGCCATCGCTGCGTTCCGGTTCCACCAGCCGGACATAACGCTGATGGATCTTCAGATGCCGGAGGTGGATGGGCTCGAGGCCATTGAGGCTATTCGAACGGAGTTTCCCGAGGCTCGAATCATCGTTCTTACAACGTACAGCGGCGACACGCAAGTGCTGCGGGCTCTTAAAGCAGGTGCTAGAGGGTACGTACTCAAAGGTCACGTGCACAAGGAACTGCTCGATACGATCCGCGCCGTCCATGCAGGACAAAAGCGAATTCCGCCGGAGGTTGCCGCGGAACTGGCTGACCACGCGACCGATGACCTGTTGACCGGGCGCGAGATCGAAGTGCTGAGGCTCATTGCCGCCGGCAATTCAAACAAACTTATCGCCGATCATCTCTCGATTGGTGAGGCGACTGTGAAGAGCCACGTTACAAACATCCTGTCCAAGCTAGGCGCGAACGACCGCGCCCACGCAGTGACGATCGGACTGAAGCGCGGCATCATCGAACTGGATCTCCCCCAAAAGTAGGATTGCCACCTCCAACTTTGAGGTGTTTCGCTTTCGTTGCTAGTTTCCTTACGATCTGATCGGAGGGAAATTTGCAACGACTTTTTTCGACGTTCGCCGATGGTTGGCCGGGTATCGGCCTTCTGCTTCAGCGTATTCTAACCGCTATCCTGCTGATTCGCTTCGGTATCATCGATCTCACAGGCTCATCCTTTTCACTATCAATGACTCCGCAAATCATCGGTGTGTGCATCGGAATTCTCTTCCTGATCGGTCTCTGGACCCCAATCGTGGGCGGCTTGATCGCTCTAATCGAATTGTGGATCGCCGTGGCTCAAGTAGGGGACCCATGGTTACAAGTCGTCGTCGCGATTCTGGGAGCAACGGTCGCAATGATTGGTCCCGGGGCATGGTCTATCGATGCCCGGCTTTTCGGCCGAAAACACATCGAAAACTAAGACAAAACGTCACGTTCGCCCATCAAAAGTCGGAGCGCGGCTCTTGACTGGAGATTGAGCTTCAAAGTGAACTATTTGGGGTTGTGGACTCGCTTGCGCTCGTTTCACACTCTCCATACAACAACGGAGGAGTCGGGTATGAGCTTAGCGCAGGCATTTGGTCATCAGCTGGGGTTGCCCTCGATCCCGAACTTTACACCTATCGTCTTCGTGGTCGATGAAGACATCTCGATTCGTGCATCGCTGGAACTGTTGATTCGGTCCGAAGGATTGCAGTCGGAGACGTTCGCATCGGCGCAGGAATTTCTTGCCCGGCCACGACCGCTCGTCCCGAGCTGTCTGATTCTTGCCCTCTCTCTTCCAGATCCAAACGGCTTCGAAGAGCAAAGGCGAATCGCACGCGAGCGCGCAGAAGTGCCGATCATTGTCATTTCCGACTATGGAGATATTCCGTCAACGGTTCAAGCAATGAAGGCAGGAGCCGTCGACTTTCTCGAAAAGCCGCTCAGCCATGACGTTTTGCTCGAAGCAATCCGCCTAAGTCTCGAACGCGGCCGGGTGGCGCTTGATCGCGAAATGCAGTTGCGGGATATTCGCACCTGCTTCGCGTCCCTGACTCCTCGCGAACGGCAAGTCATGGCACTGGTGGTCTCAGGCTTGTTGAACAAACAGGTCGGCGGAGAGCTGGGGATCAGCGAATTCACCGTAAAAGCACACCGGGGGCAGGTCATGCAAAAGATGAAAGCGAATTCTCTTGCCGACCTGGTGAGGATAGCTGCCAGACTCCGCCCTGCGCATCAGGCAATTCATTTGGCGTGACACCAGCGTCGGCCCTTCCGAGCCGACCTTTCTCCGGACCCCCCACACGTGCGGGAGTTGCATCCCGTTCTGCAACAATAACATACAGTGAGAGAACCGAGGAAAGGACAGAGGGCGAGACTCATCCGGTTTCATGTCTCCGAGAGCCGCGAATACACGGCGATCGTGGAGCCGAACGATTTACAAATGTGTGGCATCTTCACCACTAGAAGCGGTTAGCGAAGACTAAGTCCCCGCCGATCGGTCAGCAAATCGAACTATTCTCCGCACGTAGGTGGCGAAAAACCGAAAGTCGCGCGGCTTTTTCCATTCCTGGTTACTGCCTCGCAAGTTGACTTTTCATTATTGATCCCCAACTTCCCAGAAGCGCGTTTGAACTAAGCCGCTAGCGCGGCGGACGCTACTGCGTGGTCGTCGCTAGCATTGTTGCCCGTGTAAGGTTTTGGGTCACAAGGAGGTTACTGTGACCCGACTCAGGAAGCTGATGCTGGACGAGCTCCAGCGTCGCAACTACGCTCAGAACACTGTCCGTGCTTATATCCATGCGGTGGAGGACTTCGCGAGGTACTTCCACCGTTCGCCCGATCGCCTCGGCCCGGAACATATTCGCGAGTACCAGGTTCACCTGTTTCGCGACTGCAAGCTCTCGCCAGGAACAATTGAAGGTCGTAGCGCTGCTCTGCGTTTTCTCTTCGTCAAGACACTCCGACGGCCGTATCTTCCCGATCACATTCCGTTTCCCAAGCGTCAGAGGCGGCTGCCCACAGTACTGAGTCAGGAGGAAGTGGCGCGGCTCATTGCTTCCGCGCAGAACCTCACGCATCGCGCCATGCTGATGCTGCTGTATGCGACCGGCCTGCGACGCGCTGAACTGTGCCACCTCAAGGTCGGCGATATCGACAGTGAACGCATGGTCATTCATGTTCGCCAGGGCAAGGGTGGGCGTGACCGCGACGTCCTGTTGACCCCGAAGCTGCTGGACACCCTGCGCGAGTATTGGCGCTGGATGAAGCCGAAGACATATCTGTTCCCCGGCACTGTCAACAACTGGCGCGCCGACGTGCCCATCACAGAGAAGATCGTCTGGAAGGCCGTGGCGGAGGCCGCGAAACATGCTGGGGTCAGCAAGCATGTGTCTCCGCACACGCTCCGGCACAGTTTCGCCACTCACATGCTGGAAGCTGGCGCCGATTTGCGCACGATCCAGGTTCTGCTGGGGCATGCCAAGCTCGCCGACACCACTGTCTACCTGCATTTGTCTCGGCGTCATCTGCAAGCAGTTCCCAGCCCGCTGGAAGCTATCGAGGTGTCTAGTCCCGACCAAGTGAAGCGTTCCAGGAGGCTGATCAAACGATGAACCGGCCCACCCTTGAGGTGGCCGACATCGTCCGTGCATCCGGCAACAGCTTTTGGGAGCACTACGGATCACACCTTGCGTGGCAGCATCGCAAGGTGCTCGATGCCATCGTCCGCTGCCGCACTGCGGCCTTGGGCGCTCATCATGATCAGTGCACACGCTGCGGCTATCAGGCTATCTCTTACAACTCTTGCCGTAACCGGCACTGCCCCAGATGTCAGGGGAACGCCCGCTCCCGCTGGCTCGCCCAGCGCAGGGCTGAGCTGTTGCCCGTCTCTTACTTTCACATCGTCTTCACGTTGCCGCACGAACTCTCCGCTCTAGCGCTGCAGAACAAGCGGCTGCTTTACGATCTGCTGTTCCGAGCTAGTGCAGCGACGCTGCTCGAACTCGCCGGCGACCCGAAACATCTGGGTGCAGACATCGGGTTTCTTGGCGTGCTCCACACTTGGGGACAGAACCTTCACCATCATCCGCACATACACTACATTGTTCCGGCTGGCGGTCTTGCACCCGATGGTTCCCGATGGATCTC
>Ga0187887_10003312_pt1 | contig 12525 bp, 13 predicted proteins | sample June2016WEW_7_10_FD_132977 | JGI IMG/M metagenome (GOLD analysis project Ga0187887, IMG submission 132977) | Peatland microbial communities from SPRUCE experiment site at the Marcell Experimental Forest, Minnesota, USA - June2016WEW_7_10 | ecosystem: Environmental > Terrestrial > Soil >...
ACCGCTCCGGTACGCCGATGGAATTGCACCAGAAGCAGGAACGCTCCAGGCAGTCGGCCTAAGAATTCAGCTTCTAGCCGTTCGCTAGAAGCCAGCAGCTTACGCGGCACAAATTTCATGGGCATCAGGCCCCGGCATTCAGAGGATTCAACATGGCAGATTTGATTCAGTACTACGGCACCGGACGTCGCAAGAGCGCAATCGCCCGCGTCTTCCTGCGCCCCGGTTCAGGCAAGTTCACCGTCAATGGCAAGCAGTTTGAGGAGTACTTCGTGACCCCGGCGCAGCGCGTCGCGGCGAAGCTTCCCCTCGGCATTGCCGACATCAACGAGACCTTCGACGTCCTCAGCACGGTCAAGGGCGGCGGCGTCAACGGCCAGGCCGATGCGGTCAAGCTCGGCATCGCCCGCGCGCTGATGGAGTTCAACGTAGAGCTGCGCAAGACGCTCAAGGCCGGTGGTATGGTCACGCGTGACTCGCGCGGTAAGGAACGCAAGAAGTACGGTCAGAAGGGCGCTCGCGCTCGCTTCCAGTTCAGCAAGCGCTAAGGAACAGGGATTAGGGAACAGGGATTAGGGATTAGCCAAGGCGCTTCTCCTAATCCCTACCCCCTAATCCCTAATCCCTCGCTTCTTTCGCTTCACCCACCGGCATCGCGCCGATGGCAAGGAACTCAATCTCCCCTCGGGGATCTCAATCGCTTCACGTCGCAGCGCAAGCGATGCGTTACTAAGGAGCCTCTATGGCCAGCATTACGATGAAGGAACTGCTCGAAGCCGGTGTCCACTTCGGTCACCAGACCAAGCGCTGGAACCCCAAGATGAAGGAATACATCTTCGGCGAGCGCAATGGAATTTACATTATCGACTTGCAGAAGACGCTGAAGATGTTCAAGGAAGCGTCCAAGTTCGTCACCGACCTCACCTCAACCGGCAAGCTGGTCCTGTTCGTCGGCACCAAGCGCCAGGCGCAGGATGCGGTGGCCGAAGAGGCCAAGCGCGCCGGCATGCCCTACATCAACAGCCGCTGGCTGGGCGGGCTGCTGACCAACTGGGTCACGGTGCAGAAGTCGGTCAAGCGCCTCCAGGAGCTCGACGACATGTCCACCGACGGTCGTTACGAGCTGCTCACCAAGAAGGAAGTCATCAAGCTGGAGCGCGAGCGCAAGAGCCTGTCGACCAACCTCTCGGGCATCAAGAACATGAAGCGTCTGCCCGACGCGCTCTTCGTCATCGACTCGAACAACGAGGCGATCGCGGTAGCCGAGGCACGCAAGCTTGGCATCCCGGTCGTTGCGGTCGTCGACACCAACTGCGATCCGACCGTTGTCGACTATGTCATCCCCGGCAACGACGACGCTCTCCGCGCCATTCGCCTCTTCACCACGAAGATCGCGGACTCGGCCTACGAGGGAACGCAGATGATCTCCGACAAGGCCTTCGCCAATGAGCTGGAAGAGGTTCGTCCGCTCGAGACCGAGTCGCACTTCCTCGGTGAGGAAGGCGATGACGCGATCGCTGAAGTCCACGAGTCGGCCGGCACGGCTGAGGCTTCCGTTGAGGACATCGAAGACGAGCACATTGATCTCAACGCCGCTCTCGGCGGTGGCATCCGCAAGGCTCCGACTGCTGCGGACGCTGAGCCCGAGGTTGAGGCTGCCGAGGTTAGCGCCTAGATCGTTGGCCGCGCGGTCACGGCGTTTGCCGTGCCGTGATGGCCGAGCCCTGGAATCATGGCGCGGGCCCAGGCCCGCGCCATTTTCGCAAAATACGCATGCGCCCTGTGCGCTGCTCCAGAATTGAGAAGGAAAATTATGTCTACAATTGAAGCTGTGAAGATCGACGCCAAGCTCGTCAAGGAACTCCGCGAAAAGTCGGGCGCCCCCATGGGCGACTGTCTCAAGGCCCTGCAGGAAGCCAAGGGCGACATGGAAAACGCCTTTGTTGTGCTGCGCAAGCGCGGCATGGCGTCGGCTGCCAAGAAAGCCAGCCGCTCCACCAACGAGGGCGCAGTCGGCACCTACATCCACGCCGGCGGTAAGATCGGTGTGCTGATCGAGCTCAACTGCGAGTCCGACTTCGTTGCCCGCACCGACGACTTCCAGGAGCTGCTCAAGGACATCGCCATGCACATCGCCGCGGTTGATCCGCGCTACGTTGGCAAGGACGAAGTCACGCCCGAGGACATCGAGCGCGAGAAGGAAATCTATCGCGCTCAAGCAGCAGCGACAGGCAAGCCCGCCAACATCATCGAGAAGATGCTCGAAGGCAAGATGGGCAAGTTCTACGAGGAAGTCTGCCTGCTCGAGCAGCCCTTCATCAAGGAGCAGACCCTCACCATCGCGCAACTCATCGCGCAGAAGGTCGCCAAGCTCGGCGAGAACATCAGCGTCCGCCGCTTCGCGCGCTTCAAGATCGGCGAACCAAGCTTCACCGTCGCCTCGGCCAAGGTTTCTACGCAGGAGGAAGCACAGGCATAAGCCCGTCCTTCACCGCGTACACCGAGCCCGGGCGACAGCCTGGGCTCTTTCTTTTGCTCCCTACGCGATGAGCGCTGCGGGACCAACCCAACCCCGGTGCGCCCCAATGTGGGAACGGCCAGAAAGGAACTAGTAACAGTGCAACTGATCGACAATATCCCCGTATTTGGAGAACACGAAGCCAATACCCTTGAACAAGCACGCCTGTGCGCTCGCACGGCGGACCGTTTCGCCCTCATGGCCGACGGTCACCTGGGCTACGGTGTGCCCATCGGGGGCGTCATCGCCTCGGAGTTGCGCATCAGCCCGACCGCCGTCGGTTTTGATATCGCCTGCGGGAACAAGGCTGTGCGTCTCGACATGCCCGGCACTGAACTGCGCGCTAACATCCACAGCATCATGGATGACATCTGGCGTACGCTAAGCTTCGGTGTTGGCCGCAAAAATTCCGAGCGCAACGATGACTCACCCTTTGTTAACGACGAGCACGAAGGCTGGAATACTGAAGCTGCGCGTCCGTTACGCCAAAAGGCCAACGCTCAGCTTGGAACGATCGGCTCTGGTAACCATTACGTCGATCTCTTCATCGATGAGCAGGATCGTGTCTGGATCGGCGTTCACTTCGGCTCTCGCGGTCTTGGCCACGGCATCGCTACCTGGTTCCTAAAGGCCGCCGGAGCACAGGATGGGATGATGGTTGACCCCGTCTTCTTCGATGCGGATTCCGATCTCGGGGCGCAGTACATCGCCGCGATGCAACTTGGCGGAACATACGCCTATGCTGGTCGCGATTGGGTCTGTTCCCGCGTTGCCAGGTTGCTTGGCTCAAGCATTCTGGAAGAGGTACACAACCACCACAACTTCGCGTGGCTGGAAGAGCACGATGGCAAGCGTCTCTGGGTATGCCGCAAGGGTGCAACGCCGGCGTTTCCTGGTCAGCGCGGCTTCGTCGGAGGAACGATGGGCGAGCAGTCGGTCATCCTCGAAGGTATCGCTCCTGATCTCAGCACGGTTGAGGGAAGGACAGCCGCGGCAGAACAGCAGGCATCGCTCTATTCGACGGTTCACGGTGCAGGCCGCGTGCTCGGTCGCAAGATGGCTGCGGGTGTCTACGACCGTAAGACCGGCGCGTGCAAGCGCGAGGGCCTGGTGAAGCCGGAGATGATGCATGACTGGATGCAGAAGTCGAACGTCGTCCTGCGCGGCGGTGGTCTCGACGAGTCGCCGCATTGTTACAAGCGCCTCCCCGAGGTGCTTGCTGCACACAGCTCGACCATCCGCATCCTGCACACGCTCACGCCAGTCGGCGTAGCAATGGCCGGAGCCAATGAGTTCGATCCCTACAAGGACTGAACCCACCACAAACTACTGAGCCCGGGCATATAGCCCGGGCTCTTTCTTGTTTGCGATGCGGGCGTGTTCAAGTCATAAGGTCCAGAACGATTTTCTTGCGATCGCCTACCGAACCCCGCCCAGCAACTTTACGAGCCTCCGAAACCCCTGCGCGCGCGCCGCAGAATCCGCAGCATTTGCATCCGGAGCCTCGCCGGCACGCATGAATCCATGCCCGGCGCCGTCATAGGTCACCGGCTCGTAGGTCTTGCCCGCGGCTTTCATATCAACTACGGTCTGTGGAATCGTCGCGCCGATGCGCGCGTCGTTGCCGGCATAAAACCCATAGACCGGGGCGGTAATGTTCTTCATCGCGTCGGCCGGCGGCGGCGGACCATAAAAGACAAACGCGGCGCTCAGGTCGCTGCGATGCGTGGCAAACAGGAAGGACTTGCCCCCGCCCCAACAGAACCCCGCGACATAAAGCTTGCCGTCGCCCGACGGAAGTTTCTTCCCGTAATCGGCTACGGCATCGAGGTCGGCCAGCACCTGCGCATCGGGCAGGGCAGAGACAGCGCGCACCACGGCGTTGCGGTCAGGAAACGCGTTCGTGCCGCCGGGCTCAGCGGTCACGTACGCCGCGCCAGGCCCACCCTGTCCCATCTGCATCTTGTCATGATCCATCGGCGCGCCAGGGGATGCAGGCGCAGCCGTGGCTGCCGCCGCCGCCGGTCCCAAGCCGCTCAGCAAATCCGGCTCGACCACAATATAGCCAGCGCCCGCCAGTTCGTCGGCCATCTCTTGCGCCCAGTCGCTCAACCCAAAGATCTCGTGAATCATCACGACGACGGGCGCCTTAGCCTTTACCTGCGGATACACGACCCACACCTGGAGCTTGCGCCCGTTCGCTTCGGTAACGGTAACAAACTCGCCGTGCCGCGGACTCTTCGCCAGCGTCGCTTTGGCCCAATCCTGCGCGGAGCACGAAACAGCGCACGACCCCATCAGGGCCGCCATCATTGCGATAGAACACAGCTTCGTCACTCGCATCATGTCCGCGAGTCTACGTCGTCCTTGTCGGTCTCTGCAACGCCTAACTGCCAGCCGGCGACTCGCTAGACGCGATACCCAGACTGCTGCGCCGCAAAATCCCCAATCACCGGAAGCTTGAACACGCCGCCCTGCGACGCTTTGACGATGCAAAGCACCCAAACTACCAGCAGGGCGACGTCGCAAATACCGCCGATCACCCAGCCGAAGAACGGTACGACCCAGAAGATGCGCAGGATAATCCCCACGATCGTCAACCCAAGCTCCTGGATCGCGTGGAACCTGATGACCGGCTTCTGGTTGTAAGGCGCCAGCACCAGGAAGATCACCGCGGGAATGAAGGTGACGTATGCCAGGGCGCTGGCTGCATTGTCGCTCAACCCGGCATCCGCAGGCACATAGCCCGGCGGCGGCGGAGGCGGGTATGCCGTCTGCGCATAACCTGGCGGCGGCGGTGGTGGAGGCGGATAGCCTGCCTGGGTGAAGTTCGGTTGCGGTGCTCCCCAGGCCGGCTCAGCGGCTGGTTGCTCGTTGCTCTCGTGGCCCGGAGGGGTAGTGGTGAAATCCTCTTCGCTCATCGTGAGGCTCCCGTTGGGAGAATCGTTTAGCTCTACGTTGAGCGAAAGGCTAGCACAGCCATTGAGACGTTTCCATGACAATCGGTGACAGGCGCTGAAATCTCCCTCAGCGGTTCTCGAACATGCTGCCAACGATGCCGCCCAGCACCGCCGCCGTGCCGACGTTTCGCGCCTCACTGCCTCCCGACGGCAGATACGGCTGCAGCGCGTGTGCCAGGTTGGCCAGCGGCAGCGTCTGCAGCCAGATGCGGCCCGGCCCCGTCAGCGCCGCCAGGAAGATGCCATCCCCGCCAAAGAACATGTTCCGAATCCCCTGGATGCGCGTGATCTGGAAGCTCACGCTCGCCTGGAACGCGCCCACGTGGCCGGGATGCACGCGCAGCGTCTCACCCGGCTGCAGATCGCGCACCACCACTTCGCCGCCCAGTTCAAGCCACGCCGTCCCCAGGCCGGTCACCTTCTGCAGCAGAAAGCCGTCGCCTCCAAAGATGCCCGCGCCCAGCGACTGCTGAAAGCCGACGCCCAGCTGGATCTGCGGTGTAGCACAAAGGAAGCCGTGGCGATGGATGAGAAACTCATGGCCGGGACCAACCTCGATGGGCAAAATGTGGCCCGGAACCTTGGCCGCGAACGCCACCTCGCCTTGATATCCCTGCGCGGTGTACTCGGTCATGAACAGCGTTCCACCGCCGGCCACGCGCTTGATCGCGCCAAAGATGCCACCACCGCCAGCCATCTGCGTGTGCGTGGTCATGGCGATGGTCTGGGTCATCCAGCTCAGCTCGCCAGCCTCCGAGATCAAACTCTCACCGGGCTGCAACAGCGCCTCCAGCACCGGCATCGTGGTTCCAACAATTCGGCTCTGCATGATTCAGAAATCCTTTCGACGCGCGCGGGGGTTGCTTCTCCAACACGCAGCTTTGCAGAATATCCTACGCTCGCGGCAGCCGCAAAGTTCCCAGCACGCCCACGTGAGGAAGAAAGTTCAAGCCCACCGGATAGCGTGTGGATCCGTCATCCCCGTATGGCGGATTTGTCATCTCGGTTTGATACGACGCCGACTACGCTACAACTTCCACGAAGTACACTACGAAAGACAACGCGAGGGAGAACGCAATATGGCGAGTGGCAGGTCGAAGTCGAGTGCGGGTGGTTCTGGAGGGTTTCTGAAGTTTTTCCTTGGCTTCCTCTTCGCATTCGTCGTCCTGTTCGTTGGCGCAGGGGTTTACCTCAAGTTTGGCAATCCGCCCGTCGCTACCGCCGACAAGCCCTTCCCCTTTGAGGCGCAGATTGTCCAGGTGCCGCTCAGTGCTCGCATCGATCGCCAGATGCAACAGCCGCCCTTCGCCATCAGCGAAGATGTCTACGAGACCGGAGCCATGGCCTACAAACTGCAATGCGCCAGCTGCCACGGCGTTCCAGGCAAGGATGTCCCCTTCGCGAAAACAATGTACCCGGTGGCTCCGCAGCTATGGAAGAAGCACACCCGCGGCGACGTTGTCGGCGTCAGTGACGACGAGCCCGGCGAGACCTATTGGAAGATCAAGAACGGCATTCGCCTCACCGGCATGCCCTCCTTCAAGGGCGTGCTGAGCGAGGACCAGATGTGGGACGTCGCGCTTCTGCTCAAGCACGCCAACGAACAGCTGCCCGATCCCGTCACCGGCATGCTGAAGGGACAGTAGCGCAAACCTCGAGAAGAGCGGCTCAAAACTCGTCATCTCGACCGAAGTGGAGAGACCCCTGTATTTCGCTCGCGCCGGCTGGGAACTCGCGCTAACATTCAGCCATCATGTGCAAGCGCCTATTTGCTGTGTCGGTCATACTTTTTCTGGCGCAAAACGTGAGCGCCGAAAAACGGACCATCGCTTGTAAGACCCCGTCTATAACCGCTTCGTGCTATTGGACCCACGGTCGGCTTCTAGTTGCTCAGGGAGCGGTCAATTGGCGTCTCTGGAAGATCGGCACTCACGACCTGCTCGGCATCTACAGCGGGCCTAGCGCCTTTCAACACCGATACGAGAATTTGGACAGCGAAGCTCCGGAATTACCCTCAAATTTGGGAGCCGCGTTTCCCGTTCCTAATCCGTCCGGCGTCGAGGTCTATGCCGACTTCGAAGTGTGCCCGCTCGAGGGCCATATCGAGGGTCATATGCAGGCCGCTTGCATCGAAAGCGCCAAGCATCTGGTCGTTCGAAAATAGGTCGACTTTCTGATCCCTAATCCCTGCCCCCCTGATCCCTGTATCAGACCCTGTACACTGGTCATTAGCATGTATAAACGCGTCCTCCTCAAGCTTTCCGGAGAAGCCCTGGCTGCTGGCCGTGGCTTCGGTGTCGACGCTTTGTTCGTCAGTGCAGTCGCCAATGAAATCGCCGAAGCGGCGCGTTCCGGCTGTCAGATCGGCATCGTCGTCGGCGGCGGCAACTTCTTCCGCGGCGTCGCCGAGCAAGCCATCCACATGGATCGTGTTGCGGCCGACCACATGGGCATGCTGTCCACCGTAATTAATGCGATCGCGCTGCAGGACGCCATCGAAAAAACCGGCATCCATGTACGCGTGATGAGTGCCATCCAGATGCACCAGGTCGCCGAGCCCTACATCCGCCGCCGCGCCATTCGCCACCTCGAAAAAGGCCGCGTCGTCATCTTCGCGGCAGGCACCGGCAACCCCTACTTCTCCACCGACACCGCCGCCAGCCTCCGCGCCATGGAGATTGGCGCCGAGGTGCTCCTCAAGGCCACTAGCGTCGACGGCATCTACAACGCCGACCCCAAAAAAGTTGCCGACGCGGTGAAGTTCGAACAGATCACCTACATGGACATCCTCAAACTTGGTCTGCAGGTCATGGACACCACCGCCGTCTCGCTCTGCAAGGACAACAGCCTGCCGATGATCATCTTCTCCATGCGCGAAAAGGGCAACATCCTCCGCGTCATCGAAGGCCAGAAGCTCGGCTCGCTCGTCACCGCGTAACCCCACCGGAATCCCATTCCTGCGCCTGCAATAAGCACTAGCCGACAGCGATCGCCGCGCTCCCTACCTTCGCCGCCTGCCGCTGCTTCCACCACCGCCCGATCGCCTGTTGCGCCGGATGCTCCACCCACTTCCGCACCGCGACCGCCAGCAGAATCACAAACACATACGAGATCCACGGATCGAACCGCGCCAGGTGCAGCTTGTCCAGCACGTGATAGTTGTGCAGCAGCAAGTACACGTTGAAGTGCAGTAAATAAAGCGCGTACGTCGATGCGCCGACGGCCACCAGCGGCTCCCACGAGAAGAGGCTCGCCAGCACACTCGGCCCGGAGAGGCCAAGGATGATGGCAGCAAACAGAGGCGTCAACAGCCCGCCATGCACCATGATGTAAGGCATCGTATCCGCCAGGTGGTAGGCGGCAAACCACACGCCCATGAAGCCTACCGTGCCGATGATGACCCGAGCGCGCGCAGTCAATCGAGCTGCCGCATGCAGCTGGCCCAGCGTGAGTCCCGCCAGAAACGTACACAGGTAGGGCAGCGGCGTGTACTTCAGCGTGTTAATCCAGAGCCCATCGTTGTAACGATCTGCCGCGTGCCCAAAGTGGTCTGGGTCGCGCAGCACATAGATCGAATGCGGAATCAATCCCACCACCCAGAAGAAAAGCGCCAGCGCCAGCAGTTTGCCCGTGCTGCGCGGCCAGGGCAGCTTCAGCAGCCACGGAAACGCGATGTACAGCATCACCTCGCAGGACAGCGTCCACGTAACGGTCATCCAGAAGGTCGCCAAGTGCGGGAAGAATCCCTGCATCAGCAGCGGCGTCGCGATGGCGCCCATCCAGAACTCCGTGCGCGAGCGGATGGCCCACTCCGCCATCAGCATCGGAATCGAGATCACCATCGTGAGCGCGTACACCGGGTAGAGCCGCGAAAACCGCGCCACCCAGAAGTCCACCGCGTTCATCGGCTCCGGCCGGCCCGCATAGTTATACGCAAGAATGAACCCTGAGATCAAAAAGAAAAAGCTGACGAACACGTACCCGATATTAATCAGCGGGTACAAGGTGAACGACGGATGACGGCTCCACGTCAGCCCGGACGGCGTGAAGTGAAACAGAATAATCGTGATCGCCAGGAGCGTGCGCAAGCCAGTGATGGCCGGAAGCGCCGGTTTCCGCACATATTTCGGCGGCTGCAGTTCGCCCGCCTGCTCTCCCGTAGATGTCGGTGCCGTCGGCGCCGCTGGTGCTTCTGCGATCACTGCTTGCCTCTCCCATCATAGGACGCCCGCGAATCGATGGAAGTTCCTCTTACGCTGCAAAATCTATCGAATTTCGACATGCTCGAATCCCAACCCTCCGAGCATCGCCGTCACCGTCGCTCTTGCATTTTTTGTGGCCGCATCCAGAATCCCATCGCTCAGCGCAGCCTGCTGCAACTCCGCCTGCGCCTTCTTCAGCACCTGCGTCTCCAGGTTAGGATCGGCCTTCACCAGCAATCCCGTATCGCGCGCATACACCCGCGTCTTGTTCACATCGATCGTCGTGAGAAACACCTGCGAGGGCGGCAGCGATAGGCGAATCGACCGTCCCTGCGAGCCTTCCGTAATCTGCACGCTGTCGGCCTGCAGCTTGCTCATATCGATGCCGGCAATCGTCTGTCCATGCACGATCATCAACAGCTTGTCCCCGGCCAACGCATCGGGCAGCACGGGGTTGGACTCGTTGCCTTCCACCACCGTATCGAGCGAATACACCACCGTCTCCAGTCGATTGAGTTGCTGGACCTTCTCCACGACATCCGGCGCGGACACAATCGTTAAAGGACGCCCTGTGATCAAGCCCGCAAGCTTGCCGGCGATGCCCGACCGCGCATGATGCACAAACATTCCCAGCGCGACCGCGCCCAGGATCAGCGCAATCAACACGCCAAAGAACGCTCCCGATCCGCGCTGTCGCCCGTAGCTGTATTGCATCGTCATCGTTCTCTCGTTCCCGCTGCGTCTACGCCTGAATCTCCGCGCGCACCATTGTCTCAGCCTTTACCAGGCCGCGATTCGCATAGCTCGCTTTGACGAATTCACGGAACAGCGGATGCGGCTCCAGAGGCTTCGACTTGAACTCCGGATGAAACTGGCAGCCGAGAAAGAAAGGGTGATCCGGAATCTCAACGATCTCGACGTACGTAGCATCCGGCGTCGTTCCGGTTAGACGCAATCCGCCGCCTGTAAGGACAGCTTCATACTCGCGATTAAACTCATACCGATGGCGATGGCGCTCGCTGATGTCGGTCTTGCCGTAGGCCTTGGCGGCGAGCGAGTCCGCCTCCATCACGCACTCCCACGCGCCCAGCCGCATCGTCCCGCCCATCTCTTCCACGCCAATCAACTCGCGCAGTTTGTAGATGATGCGGTGCGGCGTCGCAGGATCAAACTCACCCGAATTCGCCTTCGCCAGCCCGCAGACATTGCGCGCAAACTCGATGCACGCCGTCTGCATTCCCAGGCAGATCCCGAAGTACGGCACCTTCTTCTCGCGCGCATACTTGATAGCATTCAGCATGCCTTCGATCCCGCGCTTGCCGAAGCCACCCGGCACAAGAATGCCATCGAAGCCCGCCAGTTGCGACTCGTAGCCCTCGACCTCCAGGCCCTCCGCCTCAACCCACGTCACCTTCAGCTTCAAATTCGCGTCGAGCGCGCCGTGCACCAGCGCCTCCTTCAGCGACTTGTAGCTGTCCTCATACTCCACATATTTCCCGACGATCCCGATTTCAACTTCGTCCTTCGGGTTGTACGCGCGACGCACAATGTCCTCCCACTTGGACATGTCCGGCTCCCTGGTCTCGAGCCGCAAGTACTTCATCGCCAGCGCGTCAACACCCTCCTTGTAGAAGTTCAACGGCACCTCGTAAATCGACGGCACATCCCGCGCCACCACGGCCGCGGCCTCTTCCACATTGCAGAACGCAGCAATCTTCTGCCGCATCTCGCGCGGCACAGCCCTATCCGCGCGGCACAACAAAATGTCCGGCTGGATACCAATACTCAGCATCTCTTTCACCGAGTGCTGCGTCGGCTTGGTCTTCAACTCCTGCGCTGCGGCGATCCACGGAATCAGCGTCACATGCACAAAGCAGGTGTTATCCCGGCCCATCTCCTGGCGCATCTGGCGAATCGCCTCGAGGAAGGGAAGCGATTCGATATCGCCGACGGTCCCGCCAATCTCGACGATCACCACATCGCAGTCGCCGGCAGCAGCCACTTTGCGCATCGCGTTCTTGATCTCATTCGTGACGTGCGGAATCACCTGCACCGTCTTGCCGAGATAATCCCCGCGCCGCTCTTTGGTGATGATCTGCTCGTAGATCCGGCCGGTGGTCAGGTTGTTATCGCGCGACAACTTCGCATGCGTAAACCGTTCGTAGTGCCCCAGATCGAGATCAGTCTCGGCGCCGTCATCGGTGACAAATACCTCGCCGTGCTGAAACGGACTCATCGTTCCGGGATCGACGTTGAGATACGGATCGAACTTCATCAGGTTGACGCGCAGGCCGCGCGCCTCCAGCAGGCAGCCGATCGACGCTGCCGCCAACCCCTTGCCTAACGACGACACAACTCCGCCGGTCACAAAGATGTACTTTGCTGACATAGCCGCTACCTCTTTTGGTGGGTGGTTTTGGTTGTGCTCGGTGTGCACGATCAAGTATATCGCGGGAACTGTGGAGATGTCGTCCGCCGGGGTCTATCCTCCAAATATAGGAGTAGCCATGAGGCTGAATTCGCTGACCGTCACCTTCGAAAGCCGCGCTTATGCCGCGCTGCGCTCCTTTACCGCCCGCAGGAGCCTCAAACCGGCCCACCTGCTCACCGGCGAGCGCGGAGAAGACGCCGCGTACTTCCACCTTCGCGGTTTGGGCTACACGGTCGTCGCACGCCGCTGGCGAACCGAGCGCCTGCCCGGCGACCTCGATCTGGTCGCCTGGGACGGCCCCACCCTCGTCGTCTTTGAGGTCAAAACCCGCACGGCCTCGTCCCGGGAAGCGGCCTTTGCGCCAGCCGAAACCTCCGTCGACCCCCACAAACAGCATGTCCTGCGAAAGATGGC
>Ga0187887_10003315_pt1 | contig 12519 bp, 9 predicted proteins | sample June2016WEW_7_10_FD_132977 | JGI IMG/M metagenome (GOLD analysis project Ga0187887, IMG submission 132977) | Peatland microbial communities from SPRUCE experiment site at the Marcell Experimental Forest, Minnesota, USA - June2016WEW_7_10 | ecosystem: Environmental > Terrestrial > Soil > Wetlands...
GCCGCTGATGGACCCCGTGGGCGCGGGCGGCGTCGTTTGGGCCCACGCAGCACCCGCCAGAAGCATCGCTATTCTCAGGGTCGCGGCCATCGTCTACTCCATCGGCGTGAGCGTTACTTGCACCGTCGCGCCGGGGCCGAGCTCAACTTCCTGTGCCCTGTTGTGTAGCTGCCAGAGACGGCCGATGCTCTCCGGGGTCATGTCGAAGGGCGTGCTGCTCGCCACCACATAGTATTTCCCTGGTGGAAGGCGTTTTGTGGACCACGCGCCGTTCTGGTCGGCCGGTTCGGAATCGAGAGCGGCAGCCAGGATCGCTTCGGATTCGGCTTCGGCGGGCATTATGGTGACCGACGCATCGGGGATCGGGTTGCCGTCTTTATCGGTGACTTTGCCGGCGATGACGCCACCGTCCGTCGCGACCACGATTCGCAACGTCGCTTTGCCGATCGCGCTACCCACGTTCAGCGGCTTGTGCAGAATACTCCGGCCAGAGTAAGTAATGTCCTTCACGTAGAGATCGTCGGGGACGCCGAACAGGCGGAGGACATAGTTGTCCATGGGCAGGTTCGGCAAGGCGAACTCGCCAGGGATAGCAGACTTCGGGAAGAGTCCATCAGCTTCGTGTTTGAAGGTTGGGCGGGTTGCCGGCATGACCCATAGTTGGATCTTCGCCTGCACCGGTTTCTCTGGGGCCCGTCCGTCCCAGACCACTTCTCCGGACACGGTTATACAAGGAGCAGCAGTAAGCCTGACCTTCCCCACATCCCCATCGGTGATGCTGACGGAGGCTTTGCCAAAGGTTCTCAATGAATCGAGAACGTCGAACGCCGTAAGCTCGTAATCGCCGGGATGGAGATCGCAAATGCGAATCCTGCCGTCGGGACCGGTTCTTCCGCCGGGTGGCATCCCAGCCGTCCCCCCAGCGCCGGACATGCCAAACGCCGGTTGCCGCTCGCCAATCGAGAAGTACATCTGACCCGGTCCATTCGCACCCTCCAGCACGCCTTCGAGACAGTAGGATGGCGAACGCAGCATGCGGATATCCACACCCTCGCGCTGCTCACCTGAGCGAAGCACCAGCACTTGTCCGCCTTCAGCGGAATCCGCGCCGTCGTAGTAAGTGGGGACCGGGACTCGCTTGCGCAGTTTCGGATCGGCGGGCGCATCCGAGATGGCGTGAAGTGGCGCCCTCTTCTCCGCTACAACCAGATAGCCACGTCCTGGCGCGACGGGTGCCAATCTGTATTCACCCTTGTCGTTCGAGGTCGTAACTTCCGTGTACACGTAATGCAATTCCCCAAACTGATACTCTCTGGCCACCAGAGATACCCGAATGTCCGGAATTGGTTCCTTGTTCTCATCGACGATTCGGCCAGTGATTAAGCCCGGGGCCGGTAGATGAAAATCCACGGTCATATCCTGGCCGGCGAGCAAGGTCACGGCCCTCGAAACCGAAGTGGCCTTCATGCTGTCGACGCTGATGTGATAAGTGCCCGGTGCGAGGTCGTGTTGCGAATATCGCCCCTGCGCGTCGGTCTTAATTCGTTTATTCCCCGGATCGATGACTACGATTCCGTCGTCCACTGGCTTACCGGTTCCTTCAAACTGAATAACGCCGCCGATGGATCCAGTGGGCGCGGACGGGATTTGCGCGGTTTGCGCATCCTGCGCATACAGGACGCCAGCCGCGAGAAGAATAACGACAAGGTCATTGTGCATTGGTCAACTCCACTACGGTCGGCGCGCCCGCTAGCACGTCGATCTCGGTTTTGTTCTCAGGTCCGGTGACCAGGCGATAGTGACCCGGTCGAAGACCGCTAAACGTGAACTTGTGGTCGGCGTCCGGTAGCGCCATCCGGACATCTTCTCCGCCGTACAGCGTCACAGCGGCGGCGTCGGCGGTCAGACGCCCCTGAATCGAACCGGCGGGAGCAGTACGGATTTCCACCGTGCCCGACCCCGCAACCGTTACAACGGGGTCGCTCACGAGATAGCACGCGTCGCCGGGCGTTTTCACTTCAAGCTGGTATCGTCCGGGTGCGATGCGATTGACGGTTCGCGGTGTGCCTGCGGTTAACTCCGCGGTCCAACCCTTCGCAGCCCCGTGGTCTTCCAATGGAACAAGCCTCACGGACGCCGTCGACGGGCAGGCCGAGCCACGGCGAAGCAAGAATGTCACGCTGCCGCCTTTATCGACCGCGACCGAGAGGCCTTCGACATTCTGGCCGGCGACATCCACGTGACCCTGTCCGAAGAGTGGTTCGTCGCCCAGCAGACCACCGAGGCCCGTTCGCGCAGTGATGGGTCCTGACGCAAACAATTGGTACGAACCGACGGGAACAGAGTCGAAATGAAAACTCCCGTCCGCGGCTGCCTGAGTAACCGCAACCGCCAGCGCGGGCTGATCCACCGGGGTGAGGGCGATCCAAAATCGTCCGGTATCTCCGCTGGCCGGCGCTTCCACTTTGCCGCTGACGCTGAATGAAGCCGCTGGCTGCAACATGAAATCGGCACGGTGCTCGTCGCCACTGGTGACTGGGAAGAATTGGGGCCGCGTGTTGCCGGGATAGAACAGGAAACCAGAGCCGAGCTTCGGGTCGGTCATCGCGTTCCCGCTGGTCCCCACGGCCCTTGTCGACGCGCCCCACGAAGCCGCGACCGCGTATTCGCCCGGCGTCAAATGGTGCAGACGATACTCGCCTTTTTCGTCGGTGCGAGCTGCGAAATCGGTCTGCCGCAAGGGTGCGCCGCCGGCTGGTTTGGTGAAGGCGAGCACACCTGCATCGCGCACGGGTTGTCCCTGTTCATCGGTGACCTGACCTGAAATCACGCCATAACGCAGCACCCGAATCCGCAGGACGGAATCGGCATGTACCTGGGCTGTCACGCCCATGTAATTGGATTTGGAAAGCTCGAGACGATAGTCGCCTGCCGGAAGATCCTGCGCGTCGAAATGTCCGTCGCCATCGGTTTCAAACTCGGCAATAACTTGGGGCGCCCCGTTCCGTAAGAGGCGCACCTCCACCGAAGCCACGGGATTGCCGGAGTGGTCCTCCACCACGCGGCCATCCAGCGCGGCGGCCAGAATAACAGTCAGGACGACGGTTGAGAGCATGGGCGAACGCAAATCACAAGCACGGCCGCTGCCAGCAGGCTGACGCCCGCGAAAACCAGACCCCAAGACATGCTCCCGGTCCAGCGGGTGAGCGACCCAATCATATAAGGTCCCACAAAACCGCCCAGATTTCCCACCGAATTAATCAGCGCGATGCCGGATGCCGCGGCATATCCGGTGAGGAATTGACTTGGCAAAGCCCAGAACGGCCCGAGAAAGCTGTAAATGCCTGCGGCCATTATCGTCAGCAGGGCGATGGAGAACATCGGCGAGCGTACCGGACCGACGGTAAACAGCGCGATAGCAGCCGCCACCGCCGGTATCGCCACATGGTAGCGGCGCTCGCCGGTGCGGTCCGAATTTCGCGAAACCATAACCATGACGGCCAACCCCACCCCGTGCGGGATCATCACCAATACTCCGACCACTGTGTTCGAGAAATGTCCCGAGAGCGCCTTCACCACCTGCGGGAGCCAGAAGCTCATCACGTACAGGCCGACAACGAGAGTGAAGTAGATCGCCGCGAGATGCCAGACGCGCGAGCTGGCTAACGCTGCGGCCGCGCTGACGGCTGGTTGGCGAGCTGATTCGCGCTTCAGTTCGTCCCGCAGCCAGTCTTTTTCTTCGAGATCGAGAAAGCCCGCTTCCTCCGGACCGTTGGGCAGCAGAAACCACGTGGCAATGCCGAGCACTATAGCGGGGATCGCTTCCAATGCCAGCAGCCATCGCCAACTACCGATGCCAAGCCAATGGACGTGGTCGAGAATCAGCCCGGAGACGGGGGCGCCGATTACGTTGCTCACTGGCAGGGCGGCCATGAACAGCGCCACAGCCTGGGCTCGCTCGCGCTGCCGGAACCAGTAGGTGAGGTAGAGGATCATGCCGGGGAAGAAGCCGGCCTCGGCGATGCCCAGCAGAAAGCGCACGATGTACATGTGCACGGCCGTCTGCGCGAAGCCGGTGCATAGCGAGACGATGCCCCAGCTTATGAGGATTCGGGCGATCCAGACTCGCGCCCCCAGCTTATGCAGCAGCAGATTGCTGGGGATTTCGAAAAAGAAATAACCGAGGAAGAAGATTCCCGCCAGGAGCCCGAACTGCTGGCTGGTGATGTCCAGCGCTTTGTTCATAGTGAGCGCCGCGAAGCCCACGTTGACGCGGTCCAGGAACGCCACCACGTAGAGCGTGAACAGGAAGGGAATGATCCGCGCCCGAACCTTGCGGACGGTCCGGAGTTCGAGGCGGATGGTTCGGCGTTCCAGATCGATGGTCAAGCACCGGAGAGCATATCAGCTTCTGTCAGCCGCTTGCCGGTGCGAGCGCGAAACAATAACCTGAGCTCACTCGTCAACATATTGGCAATTCCTATGTGGAAAATATCGGCATTCCTCCTGCTTTGTGGGGCCGCGCCGGGGCAACAGCCTGCCGCGCCTCCCTCCGACGAAACGGTGTTTAGTGTGACTACCACGCTCGTACAGATTGACGCAGAGGTAACGGACTCAAAAGGAAATCACGTCACCAACCTCAAGCCTGAGGATTTTGAAGTGTATCTCGACAAGAAGCCGCAGGCGATCACGAATCTCTCGTATGTGAATCTGGATTCGCCGAACGCTAACCAAAACGCTATGTCTGAATCGGGACCTGATGGCGCCGGGCGCGTGCTTCGGCCCGAGGACGTGCGCCGCTCGATGGTCCTGCTGGTGGACGATCTGACGCTTTCGTTCCAAAGCTTGCACTTCGTGAGGCGCACGCTGCGAAATTTCGTGGAGCATCAGATGCAGCCCGGAGACCTGGTGGCCCTCTGGCAAACCGGACACTCCGACGGCGTGTTTCAACAGCTCACCTCGGACAAACATGTTCTGGAGGCGGCTATCAACAGCTTGCACTGGAATATCCGCCAACAGAATCTGACGAACCAAACGCCGCTGCTTCCACTCGCGACATTGGACGTACTGCTGGACGAACTGCGCGACACCGGCGGGCGCAAGGAAGTCGTGTATTTTTCCGATGGAATCAAGGGCCTCAGCACCCTGTACACGATCGATCCCAGGGCCATCGATTTAGTGCAAGGCCTGATGGATAAGGCGAATCGCGCGGGCGCGGTGATTGACATGGTGGACGCTCAGGGCCTCATCGGCGAGGGACAGATGGCCCGGGCGCTGTATACGCCCCAGTACTGGATGCAGCAGTTTGCCGACCGTACCGGCGGCGTCGCCATGCTGAACAGCAACGACTATTTCGGAACGATGCAGAAGGTGGAGGACGACCAGAAGGGATATTATCTGATTGGATTTCGGGCGCCGGAGGGCCTGGCAAATCAAGAAGACCAAAAAAAGATCGTTGCCTATTCGATTCGCGTGAAAGTGAAAGTCAAGGGCCTCCAGGTACGTACTCGCGCTGGTTTTCTCGGTAAAACGGATGAGGCGGATCGTCCGAAGCCGAACACGCCCGCTATGCAACTCGCCCGTGCCGCCTTTTCGCTATATAGCGCCGCGGGTATTCGCATGCGCCTGACGCCCGAGTTTACGCTGACCACGGACGGCAGCCCGGTGGTGCATAATCTCCTCTACCTCGACCTGCGGGATGTGACATTTCATCCGGGCGCAGATGGAAAAAGCCAGGCAGACCTGGATTTGTACATTACCGCGCAGGCTTATGAAAGCGACCAGGTGAGCCGCAGCAAGCATCTGGTCATCGACGGAACCAGCGATCAGGTGAAGGAGTTCCAGGAGAAAGGCGCGGTGCTGGCCATGGACGTTCCGGTGAAACACTCCGGACCGTATCAAATCCGCGCGTCGGTACGCGACGGTTCATCGGGAATTCTCGGATCGTCGGGGCAATATCTTGAGATTCCCGATCTTAAGAAGGACCACTTGATAGTCACCACTCCGCAGATCGCGGAAACTCCGGCTCCCACGAGCGATGTCTCTCAGGCTCTGCGCGAATTTCATTCCGGCAGCCAGGTGTCGTTCGGGTTCCTGATCTCTACCGATGAGGGTCAGAAGACCATGGCTCCAGGGGCGCTGGAAGCGCATGTCGAACTGTATCGGGATAACAAGCCGATTCTGAACACACCGGTGAATGTGGTTCCCGTGACCGGCGAATCGGCTCGCGCGGTAAAGGGCGTCCTCAAGCTGAACGGAGCGGTGTCGCCGGGACAATACTACTTAAAGGCGACGGTTGTCGACACCTCGGATAAGCGTCCATACACCGCTACCGCGTCGACCGATTTTCAGGTAGTACCGTAAGCGGAAGGGCGGAAGGGTTTTACTTACCTTCTGCCTTTTTGCGCTTAGCCCAGTACTCCCTCATCCGCTTCGCCTGCGCCTTCCGTTGAGCCGGAGTGCGTGCACGGCGTTTTGCCGGACCGGCTTCAGTGGGGCTGACGGCTGCCGCGGACTTAGGCGGTCTGCCGCGGCGCCTGGCCCCTTGCAGGGACTCGATCGCACGGTTCAGCTTGTCGCGCTCCTGAATCAGGAGGGCCAGAATGTGTTCTGTGGCCATATAGTTGGAGCGTATCACGACTAATGCCCTAATGACCTGCTCCCCTCCCAGGGTATACTGGAATTGTCGAACGCAAAGAGTGGGCGAAAGCCCACTTTTTTATTGCGCGTCACGTGGTAGCAGGATGCCCGACAGGAACAGGGAAGCCATCACCGCGAAGATAACGGAAGTCGCGGAGAGGGTTGCCCAGACGGAAAATATCGAGATCGTCGAGGTGCAATTCCTCGGAGGCGGGAACGGCCGTCTGCTGCGCATCTTCATCGACAAGCCGGACGGGGTCAGCCACGCCGATTGCGAGCTCATCTCCCATCAGGTTGGCACCATCCTGGACGTGGAGGACGTCATCCCGGGCGGCCGCTACACGCTGGAGGTCAGCTCACCGGGGCTCGAGCGTAAGCTCACCAGAGCGAAGGACTTCGAGCGCTTCACCGGGCAAAAGGCGCGCATCGTGCTGCGAGAGCCGGTGGAGAATCAGCGGCACTGGTCAGGCACCCTGACCGGTTTTGAGGACGGCCAGATCACCATCGAGCCGGCGGCTGGCCGGCAGGTTCGTTTTGCATTGGCTCTGGTGGAGAAGGCCAACCTCAAGTTCGAGTGGTAATTTCCCCGAGGACAAGTTGAAAGAGGAGACGAGTGGGAACGATCTATCAGTCCATTGAGATCCTGAGCAAGGAAAAGGGCATAGATCCGCAAATCGTGATCGACGCCGTGAAGGACGCCATGCTGGTGGCGGCCCGGAAACATTTCCGCAGCGTGGAGGATCTGGTTGCGGAGTTCAACGCTCAGGGTGCGCTCGAGATTTACGCGGTGAAAACGGTAGCGGATCCGGTGGCCGATCCGGTGAAAGAGATCTCCCTCCACGATGCGAAGAAAGTGGACCCGGCGGCGGAACTCGGCGCGGTGGTTCGCATTGCACGTCCCACCGATGCGCTGGGGCGTATCTCCGCGCAGACCGCCAAGCAGGTCATTCTGCAGAAGGTCCGCGAGGCCGAACGAGAGACCATCTTTTCCGAGTATTCGGGGCGGGTGGGCGAGCTGGTGAACTGCATCGTCAAGCGCATCGAAGGGCAGGACCTGATAGTCGACATCGGCAAGACGGAAGCGCGGCTGCTTAAGAAAGAACAGAGCCGGCTGGAAAACTTCAGCGTAGGCGACCGTGTGCGCGCCATCATCAAGACGGTTGACAAGGCCGGCAAGAACGCCGGGGTCATGATTTCACGCGCCGACCCGGAGTTGGTGAAGCGCCTGTTCGAGCAGGAAGTGCCGGAGATTTACGACAACACCGTGGTGATCAAAGGCTGCGCGCGCGAGGCCGGCGAGCGAACCAAGATCGCCGTGTGGAGCCGCGACCGCGATGTGGATTGCGTGGGCGCCTGCGTGGGTATGAAGGGCATGCGCGTACAGTCGATTATTCGCGAACTGCGCGGTGAAAAGATCGATATCATCGAGTTTTCCGACGACCCGGTGCAGTACGCCACAAAGGCCCTGAGTCCCGCCAAAATCTCGCGCGTGGGCATCATTGATGCCCTCGGCAAGCATATGGAAGTGATTGTCGACGACACGCAGCTGTCGCTGGCCATCGGCAAGAAAGGCCAGAACGTGCGGCTGGCGGCGAAGCTGCTGGGCTGGAAAATCGACATCAAGAGCGAAGAGGAAAAGCGGCAGGAAGTGGAAACGGCCATGGCCGCGCTGGTTTCGCCCGGAGCGCCCGTGTCGGCGCTGATGGAGTATGGGCTGGCGGAGAGCATCGTGGGGCAGTTGATCGCCGGCGGCGTGGGAACCATCGAAAAGCTGGGCGCCATGACGCCGGAAGAACTGGAAGAGATGCCCGGTGTCGGCGCTGCGGCCGTGGAGCGGATTCGCGATGCGGTAAACGCTTACTACAGCCAGTTCGATGCGGAAGCCGCCGTTGAGGCGATTGAGGATGTGTCCACCGATGAAGAGGCTCCCCCGGTTGAAGTAGAAGCGCCGGTTGAAGCCGAAGCGGTTTCCGAAGAGGCGGTCACGGCGAGTGAACCGCCCCCTGAAGAGGCCGTGGATACTGGTGTTGCGGCGCAACCGGAAGCGAAAGAAGAAGAAAGCGAATCTGATACGATAGGAGATCTGGGGTCCAGACCGCTGAGCTGACCAGTGCATGCCGGGGTAGTGCGTCTCCATTTTGCAATTGCCAACTATGAGCAAAATCCGGATTAATGAGCTCGCGAGAGAGCTCGAAGTTAAGCCTCAACGCATTCTCGACCTGCTCCCCGAAGTGGGCGTGGCTGAGAAGAAAACCCACTCCAGTTCGCTCGACGAAGACGCGGCCGATCTGGTTCGCAAGCACTTCGGTGTAGTCGGCGCGCGTGCCGATACGTTCGATCACGAACGGGACCACGAGGCTGCAAGCGTAGCGGCCGTCGAGGAGTCCGTTGAGGAGGTCTCCCCACCGGCCCCCGCGGCGACGGAAACGAAACACGTGCATCGCGCACCCGTCATACAGGAGCCGGAACCGGCCCCGGTGACGAGCGAGCCTGCCGAGCCGGCCGCGGAGACCGAGGCGGCCCGGCCGCGTCCCCTGCCTATTCGTCCGCCACTCGGTGGTACGCGGCCCATTCAGCCGCCCATGGGAACAATATCGGCTCCGTCGATGCCAAAGCCCGCGGTGCGCCCAACTCCAGTGGCGGCGCCTCCTGTGGCCCGGCCTGGCGCGCCTGCAACACCGGCACTTCCGCCGGCACGTCAGGCCGCGCCGGCAATACCGGCTACGCCCGGAGCTCTTCCCGTAGGTCCGCGCCCGGGTCAGGTGTTGAGCGGCAGTGCACCCGGCTCGTCGATTCCTTCGGGTCCGCGGCAGCCGATGCCGGGATCGGTACTCGCCGGGACCGGTCCGGCAACACCAGCAACGCCGCGCGCTCCGATGATCCCGCAGCGCCCAATGGTTCAACAGCCGCGCACGGGAGCTCCGCTGGCGCCAGCCGCTCAGCCAGGTCCGCAGCAGGCACGTCCTCTTGCCGGTCAGCCGGCGGCACGGCCGGTGGTTCCGCCGCGCCCCGATGTGCTGGCGCGGCTGCAGCAACAACAAACTCGCGTCAGCCCGGGCCAGCCGGCGCCTGCGGCGCGTCCAGGCCTGCCATCGCGGCCACCTTCGGGTTCCGGCCAGCCGATTTATCGCGGTCCCATTCGTCCCGGCCAGCCGATTGTTCGTCCGGGCACCGGCCCGGCGGGACCGGCAGCGCGAGGAGCGCGGCCGCGGCCCATGCACCCCACATCCACGGTTCGCGTGGAACCCTCCGCCCCGCCGCCGACCGATCAGGCTCGCAGACAGCATCAGGCGCGCGGGCGCGTGGTGGAACGCCGCGAAGAAGAAGAGAAGATGCTGCGCCTGCCCACGCGGCGCGAGCAGTTTACCGCGCTGCCGGCGATCAATCGCGAGATCACGGTCAGCGAGGGCATCACGGTGAAAGAGGTTTCCGAAAAGCTGGGCGTGAAAGCCAATCTGGTGATCAAGAGGCTCTTCGACAAAAAGATTTACGCAACCATTAACCAGACTCTGGACGTGAAGACCGCGGAAGAGATCGCGCGAGAGTTTGGCGCTTCCACCAATAAGATCAGCTACGAGCAGGAAAGCACTTTTGAGATTGAATCGGCCGAGGTGGCGACGGACCGCGTAACGCGCGCACCGGTGGTCACCATCATGGGCCACGTCGACCACGGGAAGACTTCGCTGCTCGACGCCATTCGCTTATCCCACGTGGTGGACCGCGAAGCCGGCGGGATCACCCAGCACATCGGCGCCTACCACGTCGAGAAAAACGGCCGCAAGATTGTCTTTATCGACACGCCCGGCCACGAAGCGTTCACGCAGATGCGCGCGCGCGGCGCCAAAGTAACCGACATCGTCATTCTGGTGGTGGCCGCCGATGACGGCGTGATGCCGCAAACCATCGAAGCCATGAATCACGCCAAGGCCGCGGGCGTGCCCATCATCGTCGCCATTAACAAGATCGACAAGGCGGGTGAGCAGCGCGATCGTATCAAGCAGCAGCTTTCGGATCGTGGTCTGGTGCCGGACGACTGGGGTGGCGACACGGTGATGGTGCCCGTGTCGGCCAGAACCAAAGAGGGCCTGGACCGGCTGTTGGAGATGGTTCTGCTTGTTGCCGACATGCAGGATCTCAGGGCGAATCCGGATCGGCCGGCCGTCGGCGTGGTCCTGGAAGCCAAGCTTGATCGCGGCCGCGGCCCGGTGCCTACCGTTCTGGTGCGCAACGGAACGCTCAAGGTGGGCGATTACTTCATTTGCGGATCGGTTTTCGGCAAGGTCCGCGCCATGTACGACGATCAGGGCGAGCAGATCCGCGCCGCCGAATCGTCCATGCCAGTGGAAGTGCTGGGACTCGAATCGCTGCCCGAAATCGGCGACACGTTCCAGGTGGTCACCGACACCGCCAAGGCCAAGCAGATTGTCATCTACCGCGAGGCCAAGACACGCGAACAGGCTATGGCTCGCGGCACCCGTGTCACTCTCGAAACCCTGCATAAACATCTGCAGGAAGGCGAGATCAAGGACCTCAACGTCATCCTGAAAACGGATGTGGGCGGCTCCGCCGAAGTGCTGACCGACATGATGCAGAAGCTCTCCAACGAGAAGGTGCGCGTGCGGGTGATTCACTCGGGCGTGGGAGCGATTAACGAGACAGACGTGCTCCTCGCGTCGGCATCTGAAGCAATCATTGTCGGCTTCAACGTGCGCCCTGAGCGCAACGCCCAGGCTTTGGCCGAACAGGAGAAGGTGGACGTCCGCCTGCACACCATCATCTACGAGCTGGCCGACGAGATGAAGCGCGCCATGACCGGCATGCTGGAGCCGGTGTTCAAGGACGCGTGGCAGGGCCGGGCAGAAGTGCGCGAGGTGTTCCGCATCAGCAAGGTGGGCAACGTGGCCGGTTGCATGGTGCAGGAAGGCGCCATCCGGCGCGACAGCCAGATCCGCGTTCTGCGCGACAACGTGGTCATTTTCACCGGAAAGGTGGAATCGCTGAAGCGGTTCAAGAACGACGCCAGCGAAGTGAAGAGCGGCTTCGAGTGCGGTATCCAGCTCCACAACTTCAACGACATAAAACCCGGAGACGTTCTGGAGGCCTTCACCACGGAGCGCGTTGCTCCCGAAGTTGTGGTTTAGCCGGCAACGGAGTCGGCGGGGATCAGCGGCATGGCGGCAATCGGCATTCTTACTCTGGAACTCCGCCTTCCCGATTCGCACTCGCTTAAAGACAAGCGGCACACCGTGAAGAGCCTGAAGGACCGCCTGCGCAGCCGGTTCAACGTGGCCGTGGCCGAGATCGATTTCCAGGACATCTGGCAGCGTTCGCTCATTTCCGCCGTCACGGTTTCCGCGAGCCGCCCTTACGCGGAGCAAACATTACAGCAGGTGGAACGGGAGGCGGCATCGCTGCTGGGGCCGGTGCTGGCGGACGTCACGGTAGAGTGGATTGAGCAGGGCCACGAATGAACGCGCAACCGCGCGAGTTGGTGGAGCAGGAGCAGGCATGGAAGGACATCGAGCCGAACGGGTGACCGAAGCGATCCGGGAAGAGCTGGCCGAACTGATTTCATATGAGATGTCCGACCCCCGCGTCAGCTCAGCCACCGTGACCGAAGTGCACGTGTCGCCCGATTTAAAGCGCGCCCGCGTGAGCTTGGCTTTTCCGCATCGCGAGGAAGCCGACCCGGCACTGAAGGCTCTCGAAAAAGCAAAGGGCTTTCTAAAGCGCGAGCTCTCGCGGCGGCTGGACCTCTACCGCGTACCTGACCTGCACTTCGAAGCAGACATTGGCACCGTGATCGGCGACCGTATGGATTTTCTGTTTCGCCGCATTCGCAAGGGCCGTCCGCGCGACGCGGAAAAGAACGGCGGCTGA
>Ga0187887_10003325_pt1 | contig 12487 bp, 11 predicted proteins | sample June2016WEW_7_10_FD_132977 | JGI IMG/M metagenome (GOLD analysis project Ga0187887, IMG submission 132977) | Peatland microbial communities from SPRUCE experiment site at the Marcell Experimental Forest, Minnesota, USA - June2016WEW_7_10 | ecosystem: Environmental > Terrestrial > Soil >...
CGCGCCAACAACCCAAAGCTCAATGGTATCGCTCTCGTCGATGTTTCCACGCCTGATTTCCAAGGGACATTTCAGGATGGATGGGCTGCAGCGGTTACACGCATGATCGAAGAGCTTGTTGAGGTTCCGCAGTTCGAGGCCAGACCTTCGCGACGCGTCAATGTGCTGCCTGGATGCCACATTACCCCCGGCGATATAGATGAACTGCGTGACATCTTTGAGGCATTCAGTCTCGATCCGTTCTTCCTGCCGGACCTTTCCGGTTCGCTCGATGGACATATTCCAACCGAGTTCACACCCACATCGCTTGGCGGGATTTCAGTTGAACAAATACGGAGAATGAGTTCTGCATGCTGGACAGTCGCCATCGGTGAACAAATGCGCGGGGCCGCAATCACCCTTGAACACCAGACCGGGGTTCCTTACAAGCTATTCGGCCGACTCACGGGACTGGCGGCCAACGATGAACTGATGGGATTCTTGTCGGAGATTAGCGGCGTACCCGTTCCAAAGAAGTATCGGCGCCAGCGCAGCCAGTTGATTGATGCAATGCTTGACGGGCACTTTCATTTCGGGGGAAAGCGAGTAGCTGTTGCTGCAGAGCCAGATCTGTTATTCGCAATGTCCCACTGGCTTCATGAAATGGGATGCAAGATTCAGGCAGCAATCACAACTGCAGCGTCGCCTGTGCTTGAGTCCGTTCCGATCGACGAGGTTCTAGTGGGCGACCTGGAGGATCTTGAACTGCGCTCTGCTGGGGCTGATTTGCTTTTTACGCATTCGCACGGGAGGCAAGCAGCGGAGCGTCTCCAGATTCCATTGTTTCGTATTGGTATTCCTGTCTTTGACCGTCTTGGCCCCGGCCAGCAGGTAACAGTCGGCTATCGAGGAACGCGAAACTTGATCTTCGATGTAGGTAATCTGCTCATGACAAATGCTCACGAGCCGACGCCAGAGACATGGATTCCAGAGCATCAAAAATCTCACGATCTAGCGCAACTTGTGCAGTAAGTGCTTTGTGCTTTTAGGAGGACTATGAAAGTCGCCTTTGCAACAGAGGACGGACAACACGTCAATGCTCACTTTGGATGGGCGAAGAAGATAGCGATTTACGACATCAATCCAGATGACTGCCGCTTTGTCAATTGTGTTGAATTCATCGGCAATCTGGAAGAGGACGGCAACGAAGACAAGCTTGCGCCCAAGCTTGAAGCAATTAAGGACTGCGCGATTCTCTATGTGGCAGCAATCGGTGGCTCAGCTGCCGCTCGGGTGGTGGCAAAAAACGTCCACCCGATCAAGGTTGCTGAGACCCAGGCAATTGATGATTCATTGCAGCAACTGCAAAAAGTGCTGAACGGTAACCCGCCGCCGTGGATACGCAAGGCGCTGAACAAGGGCAAAGAGCGCTCCCTGGATTTCGAAGATGAGGTGATCTATGGCTGAAAACGCATTGGAAGTCGTCGCACCGCCAGCGCGAGGCTTCCTCAGTGAGTTGATCAAGCAATGGCGGGCTCAGGATCTGCATGGTTCATGGGATGCAAAGAGCGATAGTGATCTGCTGGAACCATACATCATGACACGCGAAAAGCGTCTTCAGATTCCCATCATGAGTGATCCTGATCCGGAAACACTTTGGCGCATGGAACTGTACTACAACGCTATCGGACTGACCATCGAGCGTGTTACCGGTGTGATGGTGTCGCCACTTATGAAGTTGCACCACGAAGGCTTTGGCCGCCTCGTACTTACTGCGGGCCGGTTGATCGTCTTCAACAAGCACTTGCGCGACGTGCATCGGTTTGGATTCGACAGCCTGGAGAAGCTGGAGTCTGAGGGCGAAAGAATTGTCGCCGATGCGATCGAGTGGATTGAAAAATATCCGGAAGTTGCGCGCTACTGAATGATGCGGAGGAATAAATGGAAGCTGAGCAGATTGAAACCCAAGCAGTGACGCGCGATGGAAGAGCATGGCAACCCTCTTATCTTCTGGACATTGACCAGGAGATTTGTATTGGCTGCGGTCGTTGCTTTAAAGTCTGCGGCCGTTCTGTGATGACCTTACAGGGAATCACTGAAGACGGCGATCTCGTAGGGCTCGATGACGACGAGGAGATATTGCGCAAGGTAATGACTGTCACTGATCCGGGAGCGTGTATCGGGTGTGGTGCATGCGGTCGAGTGTGCGGAAAGAACTGCCAGAAACACGGTCCATCGTAGGGAGCGGAGATGACGCCAGACGCTTTGTACACGCAGTTGATCAAAGCAAACGCGGCCACCGCGTGCGACCCTTTCGATGGGCATGTACTAGCGTGTGTCTTTGCCGCCGCTCAAGATGAGTGCCGCGCCGGCGGTTCATTCACAGACGCTCTCGGCATCTGTGGATCAGCACTCCGGGACCTTATCGCAAGTTACTTCCCCGGGACTTTGGAACGTATGGAAACATTCAAGCTCGATGTCGAGCCGACAATCAATGAAGATGAGAGGTGCTTGCGAGAGCTATTGTGGCGCTTCCGTACCGCGACATCTCCAATCAACTCATTGTTGACTCTTCTCGTAGCCCGCAGAGCCACTCGACCAAACCATTTATGGCAGGATCTTGGACTGGCAAATCGAAGCGAGTTGTCCAAACTCATGCTGCGGCACTTCGCTCAACTGGCTCGCCGCAACGATCAGGACATGAAATGGAAGAAATTCTTCTATCGAATGATCTGCCGCGACGAAGGATTCAATATGTGCGTTGCGCCATGCTGTTCCGAGTGTGATGACTTCGATGGTTGTTTTGGCAGCGAATCGGGTGAGAGCCTCCTGGCTCAGACGCTTTTTCATGGTGAGCCTTCCAGGTTGATTGGCATCGGCTCCTCTTTCGCACAATGAACGGCAATCGACATGTCGCAAACGCGACAAGCCTCTCGTCCCCTGGACTCAGGCAAGTGTAAGTGTATCTATTTTCAGCAAACTCCGATTGGCATCCAACGTGCAGTAAATCAGACAACCAGTAACGGAGGGTGCGATGATCCAATTGACAGAAGCTGCGGCAGGTGCTTTGCACTCGGCAATCGCAACTGTGCCCCGATCGATCGCGGGACTGCGTTTAATGGTGCGGTCAGGCGGTTGTGCGGGACTCGAGTACGAGATGGGCCTAGTGGAAAACGCAGGACCGGAGGACATCTCCTTCGAGAGCCACGGAGTGAAGATACTCATCGATCCATCCTCGATCGCGTTGATATCTGGCACCACGATTGATTTTATTGACAATCAAGACGGAACAGGCTTTTCGTTCGACAATCCCCATGCCCAAACCAAGAGTGGCTGCGGCAAATCATGCTGTTGATTGACGCTGTCTGAGGAAATTCGATATGACAGGAACGTTTATACAAAGACCGTGGGTTTATTTGGATAACAACGCGACAACGCGCATGGATCCGCATGTTGTTGACGCGATGCTGCCATTTCTTCGAGACGAGTTTGCAAATCCATCGTCTCTGCATGATCTAGGCTCTTCTGTGAAAGACGCTGTATGCACGGCGCGAGTCCAGGTTTGCATGTTGATCGGAGCAGAACGCGATAGTGAGGTCGTCTTTACTTCAGGGGGGAGCGAATCGAATAACACAGCGATCCTTTCGGCTCTCGAAACACAGGAGGGACGGAACGAGATAGTTACTTCAGTGGTTGAACATCCTTCTGTGCTTGCGCTGTGCGCGCATTTGGAGAAGACAGGGAAAGCTAAGGTTCATCGCATTCCGGTCGACGGCCAAGGGAACCTCGTTCTCGACGCCTACCGGAAAGCTCTCAATGAGCGGACAGCCCTTGTCTCTTTTCAATGGGCCAACAATGAAACTGGAGTTGTGTTTCCCGTTGAGATACTTGCGCCCATGGCGCACGCGTTCGGAGCCTTGTTTCACTGCGACGCCGTTCAAGCCGCGGGGAGAATCGAAGTCAAAGTGAATAGAAATGAGATCGATATGCTTTCGATTTCGGCGCACAAAATGCATGGTCCTAAAGGAGTCGGCGCTCTCTACGTGCGCAATGGAGTGAAGGTGGCGCCGCTTATTTATGGCGGACGTCAAGAACGTGGAAGGCGCGCGGGTACAGAGAACACGCCTGCAATCGTTGGCTTCGGGGTGGCCGCTAAGCTTGCAGCTCAGGAATTGCAGCGTGATATGGATCGGATCTGTTTGTTGCGCGACCGTCTGGAACGTGAGATTTTGCGCCTTGTTCCAACCGCAATTCGTGTTGGAGACCGTCTCAACTGCCTGCCCAACACACTCAACATTGCTTTTAAGAATATCGAGGCCGACTCGGTTCTAATCATTTTGAATCGTGAGTCAATTGCCGCATCCTCGGGATCGGCATGCACGTCGGGCTCGCTCAATCCTTCTCACGTGTTGACTGCGATGAAGATTCCATTCAGCCATTTGCGCGGATCGGTGCGCTTCTCGCTTTCGCGCGAAACCACTGACTCTGAGGTGGAGCGGGTGATCGGAGTCCTTCAGCGGGTAGTAAGCGATCTGCAAGCCGGCTCTGTCCCCTTGGAGGCTGTGTATGCATAATGTGTCTCGCGTTGTCATAAATGACTCGACGCTCAGGGATGGAGAGCAGGCTCCTGGAGTTGCCTTCACGCTAGAAGAAAAGCTGGCGATCGCCTTGGCGCTGGAAGACGCTGGTGTGGACGAGATAGAGGCGGGCACTCCAGCAATTGGAGGCAGGGAAATCGAGGAGATCGCAGCCATTGGTGGCGCTTTGAGCAAGTCCGAACCCATTGCCTGGTGTCGCATGACACGCGCCGATGTTGATGCCGCGCGAAAAACCGGGTTGAAGAGGGTGAATCTTTCCATACCGGTTTCAGATATTCAAATGCGGGCCAAGCTGAATCTGGATCGTGCCGGCATACTCAACCGCATTCGTGATGTGATTGCCTATGCTGTCGATTGCGGATTGAGCGTGGCCATGGGAGGTGAAGACTCCAGCCGCGCCGACATGAACTTTTTGCTGCTCGCAGTGGAAGCAGCCGCAAGCACCGGCGCTCATCGCTTTCGTTACGCGGACACGCTCGGCAACATGGAGCCATTTGCGGTTTATGACGCATTAACACAGCTTGGCCGCGCGACTGGCGTCGAGTTGGAATTCCATGGCCACGATGATCTTGGTTTGGCAACGGCCAATACGCTGGCGGCAATTCGCGGCGGAGCAACTCACGCCAGCGTCTGTGTACTCGGCTTGGGAGAGCGCGCCGGCAATGCTGCTCTTGAAGAAGTTGCTGCGTGCCTGAATCGTTTCTATGGGACTGGAAGCAACGTGAATCTTGCACAACTGCCACGACTTGCTGAAATCGTGGCCAGAGCCGCGCGCCGCTCTATTCCGGTCGGGAAAGCTATCGTTGGCGCCAATGCTTTTACGCATGAATCTGGCATCCATGTCGATGGTCTGCAGAAGGATCCATCCACATACGAAGAACTGTCTCCGCAGACCTTTGGCCGCGTGCGTCAAATTGTTTTGGGGAAACACTCCGGTATGGCATCCGTTGCAGGCGCGCTGCAATCCCTCGGACTCTACGCGGACAAACTTCGGACGCAATCGGTGTTGGCTCAGGTTCGGCAGCGATCCATGCAGGCAAAGCGCGTAGTAAGTTCTGAGGAGTTGTTGGATTTCTATCGGCAAGCCTGCGACGCCGCGATACCCGTGTTTACCCCAATGGAGATGAAATATGACTGTGCTTGAACAACTGATGAAGCTTTCGTCTGCTGAGGACTACTTTCGATTTCTTGGCGTCTCATATGACCCTGCGGTGCTGAATGTGGCACGGCTGCACATACTGAGGCGTATGGGAGACAATCTTCGCGAGGCCGGCATGGAGCCGGACGAAGAAAGGGCTCGCGCCTACTTCCGTGCGCATCTTGAGCGGGCGTACCAGGATTTTGTTAGGTCTACACCGATCAAGGAGCGTGTATTCAAGGTGCACAAAGACGCGATGCGCCCAACTGTCTCGCAATTTGTGCGTCTTTCAATTCCAGGACATGAACGAGAAGCGCTTTAGGGTCGAGTTCGTGGCTGGCTCTTCCGATTTCATTTCTGAATCTTCATTTCTTCCTTATCTCATAAGCTTTAGTCTTCAGATAAATCTTTAAGATTTGTTATGTCGTCTCGTCCAACGAATCGGAGACGAGTGAGCCGCAAAGACGACCGGGCCTATACACGGGGGAGCAGCCGAAAAAAACATCACGTTCAGGAGAATGTTCATGGCAGATCTAAAGGCACCTCAGATGCAGGCCACTCTGGGCCTAACCGGATTAACCAGCAATGCAATGGCCCTCATCGCCCCAGGCGCGTTTCTTTGGCTCACATTCGTCATCCAGGCCGGCACCGGCACCACTGCGCCGACCATGTGGCTAGGCATCTTTGCCGCCCTGCTGCTTTGCCTGGCCACGGCGGTCGCCTACGCGGAGATTTCCAAACTCTATCCCGGCACAGGCTCAAGCTACTACTACGCTGAACAGGCGCTCCTATCCAAGGACAGGTTCTTTAAGTACGCCCGCGTCGCCAAGTTCATTGTCGGTTGGGGCTCGCATCTTTACTATTGGGTCTATCCGGGCGTGATGGTGGCGGTTACTGGTGTGTTCGTGGGCTACATCGTCGGCTTCCTCTATCCAAACTTCATGAGCGGCTCGAATCCTGGCCTTATCTTCATGGCGCTGGTAGCGATTGCTTTCTCATTCTTCGTTGGATGGATTGCATCGAAGGGCGCGGGGGCTTCAACAGCCGTCAATCTTGCTATCAACATCGTCCAGATTTCCGCTCTCTTGGTTTTCAGTGTACTCGCCATCGGCTATCGTACAAGCCATCCTGCCGGTTCGCCAGCCTTCCAGTATGACGGACAAACGCTGGCAACTTATAGCTACCAGTTCGCCACAGCAAAGGATGGCTCCATTGTCCGCGACGCCACCGGCACTCCTGCGCCGCTGCTGGACGCTTCCGGCAAGCCGGTCCCATTCACCATTGACTATCCCGAGAAAGATGCAACCGGCAATTTCCTCACCCACACAAGCGCAGCCTCGGTTTTGGCGCCGCACAAATTCAGCTTTGTCTTCATCCAAGCTACGGTCGCCATTCTGATTCTGGTTGGATTCGAATCGGTAACTTCGATGGGAGGCGAGGCAAAGAACCCCACCAAGCATATTCCGATCGCAGTCATCTCTTCGCTGCTGATTCAGGGCCTGGTGTGCTACCTGATCGAGTATTTCGCAGCCAACTACTTTCTCAACTCCGGCTATACCATGCAAAGCGCCGTCACTTCGGCGGCGCCCATCGGCGACATGATGATCATGGTCGGCGATGGGTTGCTGGGCCACGGCCACGGCAAGTACTTCATGCTGGCAGAGGCCCTCACTGTCTTTCTTGCGCTGATCGGCACCACGCTTAGCTGCATGAACACCGGCGCTCGCGTTACCTACGCCATGGGCAAGGACGACGAGGCTCCCGAGCACTTCGGCATCCTTCACGCCGGATCGCTCAGCCCCCGCAAAGCTATTTGGACCCTGGCCATTATCTCGGCTGTGATCGGTGTTATCGCCGTTGTTCTAGTCTTCGGCGACGCAAGCGCACCCTCTGACGCGGCCATTGCCGCGCTGCCGCATGGCATCTTTTCAAACTTCGGCTACCTCTCGCACGACCAGTTAGCGGCGCTGCCGAACTCTTTGCTGACCATCACGCTTACCTCCAACTTTGGCACTTTTATTCTGTATGCACTGAGCTGCTTGCTGTGTATCATTGCCTACCACAGGCGCCATGACTACAGCGTGGTCCGCCACCTGCTCATCCCTGGCTTCGGGCTCCTTGCCAACATTGTCTGCATGGCCTTCTATTTGATTAGTCCGGTCTTCGGCTTGGGAACATTCAAGGAACCTCTGCTCGCACTGGGCATCTCCGCCGCTTGGGGCCTCTACGGAGCTATTTACTTCGTCCGCTCCTCGAAAGCCAAAGGCAAGGCTGTTTTGCTTACAGCCAAGTAAGCAAAACAGTCAGAAACACAACCAAACAGCTCACCGTGTGGGGTCTCCGCTCAACTTATTGCAGGGTCGTCACCTGGGGGGATGCAATAGTCAAAGAGTTGTCCACGCGAAAGAGATTCGACGGTTCCTGTTTGTTGATTGTGGAAGGCCGTGGGCACGGGTCTGAACGGTAAATCTCGCTTTGGGAGGTGTCGTTGTTTCGTTACGCCAACTAGTTGGCTCAATGCCCAGTTTTTCCTGTAGCGGCTTGAGGCAAGAGCGCGCAAGAATTGGGTAGCTGGAATGAAAGCGTCAGCCATCAGAACATGAGCCCAATCTGTTCGGAGGCAAACAGCGTCAGGCGTATCTTTCATCAGTCTGATTTGAAGGCCGATCGCAAATTCGGCGAGTATCACGCGAGTTGAAGACCACTGCAAAAGTCATGGCAATGGCCCCCGGGACAGGGGTATCAATTCGTCTCGGGATTCAGCTCCTGAAGAAGGGGGGATACCAGTGATACCGATTCATTGCGGAATGTCGTCCCGTGGTGAGAAAACTAGGGAAGAGGGGCGCGCCAGTGAATTCTGGCAAGTTTCTGATGCGGCGATGTCTCGCCTTTAAATCCAACAAAGAAAACGGCATAGTGGCCATCCGGGAACGAGGGTTCGAATCCCTCCACCCCGACCATTAGAATCAATATTTCAACCTTGCTTCCCGTTCCCGCTATCCATCATGATGCAAATCAGGCCAGTTCTCAGCGGAGTGGGTACGCGCCAGGGGTCTTTGCTTCAGCTTCGGACCAACCCAGCAGCGAGCGAACCTCGGCAGGAAGGAAGTTGATGGCCGGCGCATCGGGGAGCGCGCGCTGCAACTCGAATCTTCCCGCGTCGGGACCTTGCAAAACCGAGCGAGGAGAACGATCGATCTCGACGCCGTTCTTTTCAAAAGCTGGCTCGAGTTTGCGGAATGCCTCAAGCGATGCAAGCCGCGAGGTGCATTTGTCCGCATCCGACGGAGCGTAGAGGATCAGCGGCGCGGATGCACCGGTGGCTGACGCCGCTCGAATATAGACGTTTCCATCGACCTCCGTTGCCTCCGGATGCACCAGCTTGCCGCAGAGCGCGGGCGGCCACTGCAAGATTTCGAGCAGCGGATCGGGATGGGAGTCCGTATCCGCCATCAGGTTATGGACAAAGATATGGCCCTCACGTTGATCCAGGCCTGGCCCGGTCGTGGCATGCCAGTCGAATGTGTCGCCCGCGGCCACGCGCTCATTTCTTTCGAAATCCACCCGCGCATTGACGAAGGTGTTGTTATAGGCGTGCACGTCCGCCGAATTCAGCACATAAAGTCCGCGATAGGAGTTCTCGACAACATTGCCGGCGACGGTGGCCCCGCGCGAGATCTCGATCATGATGCCGTTGATTGCGCCCTCTACATGGTTGTCGACGATTATGGCGTCTCGGTTGCCCACGTCAAACCAGACGCCGTTGGAGTTAGGCTGCTCCTGGATCAGGTTGTCGCGGAAAGTGACCCGATGGGTCTGGTTGAAGATCTTCACCGCGGAGGGGAAGTAGCCGGTGAGTTGCTTGATGTTGTTCCGGCGGATGATATTCCTCTCCAGCAGCACATCCGACGAACCGATGACGTAAATACCTTCCGTGCTGGTATCGCTAACGAGCGAGTTGCGAATAATCAATCCGTCGCCGCGGAAGTAGCCAGCCACATGACTGCAATAGGTGATGGTCACATTCTCGATGAGCGTATTGCGCACCTCTTTGCCATAGCTCGCCGTGTCGGAGATGCCGACGGGCTCGTTGGTAGGCTCCTCGTTGGCAGTGAAATGCCGCTTGCCCTCGATCTCCAGCGCGCGGTAGGCATACTCGGTGAAAGTGATGCCGCGAATCACCGGCCCCTTGCCGTCCGAGGTCTTGCCGTGCGCGGGTCCGGCGGTGCGAATCAGGGCGCTGTCGTAAGCGGTGATCTCTACTTGATGGTGCGCAGGGTCGGCGCCGATGTAGACGAACCCGTTCTTGTAATCGATGTAGAAGGAATGCGGATCGAGTTCTCCTTCCCAACCCTTTGAGCTCAGAATCTCGCCATCCACGAAAACCATATCGTTGTTGAAGCGGTGCAGGGGTGTCTTCATGCCCTCATGGCTGCGGTTCCACCAGGGCAAAGGCTCCGCAGGGAAGAGATGGGACCAGCGAGTCCTCCAGACGTTGTTGGGCAAGGTCTCCCATTGCGTCGCGATCTCAGTGCCCTTGAGAACTGGATGCTCCTCTTCGAAGGGCTGGATCGTGATGCCCTGATTGAGCACCAGGCCGCCAATTCTGTAGACTCCGCCGCGCAGAATGATGGCATCGCCTGTGACTACTCGCTCCATGGCAGCCTCGATGGCGGTGGGATGGGCAAGTTCAGTGCCGGGCGCATCGGCTTTGCCGTCCGGAGCGACGAAATAAACCTTTCCCGTCTTGGGAAGCTCATAGCGCTGGTCGATCGGACCGTAAGGCCCTCCAGAAGGTTGTGCGCAGACTAATCCGGGGACTAAGAAAAACAAGGAAAAACAGAGAGAGCGAAGAGTTTGCATGAAGGCCCTTTATGTCACTTTGCATGGCGCGCTGGCTGACGATGAAACGCGGCAAAATGCAATGAACTGTGCATCTATTGTAGGGTATTCGGCAATGGCTCTTTTCGAATCCTCTGAGTCTGACTACCAAAATGCAAAGCCGCGCGTCGCCGTCCTTCCCACGGCGACGCGCGGCATCTCGCAGACCAGCAGGTTTGCCTACCGCGAGACGATCTTCGCCAGTCGGGGATCATTCCATAGCGGGGCAAAGTCCGCATCGGAATAAACCGCGACCAGATTGTGATAGTTGCTCAGTTTGGCCCGGCCCAGATAATCCAGCGCTCCGTCGACGTTGCCACGCTTCATGTACGACTTGGCAATCATGTAGAGAACGTGGGCGTGCTGCTGCGGCGTCATGATCTGGGCGACCGTTCCCCCCTCGCTATCGCTCAGGACATCGGCGTCAAGCTCCAAGGCACGGGCATATTCGGTCATGGCGCGGTCCACCTCGCTCAAGCCCATCCAGGCCTCAGCGAGATTGAGGTGGGTCGAGGCAACCGACTCGTCCAGCGCCAGCGCCTGCTTGAAGTAGTCGGCCGCAACCTTGTACCTCTTATCCAGCAGGGCCACCGCTCCGAGGTTGTTCAGCGCGGGAACAAGCCGGGGATCGTACTTGACCGCCTGTGCAAATTGTTTGCGCGCCGCCCCTCTCTCGTTCAGCTTGAGTTCCACAACACCCAGCTTGTTATAGAGCACCGCATTTTGCCGTGAGATGCGAAGCGCCGCCGAATAGCAAGCGACCGCCTTTAGATTGTCTTTGTGAAGGCGCGCCAGATCGCCTTTCTCCTCTGCCACCCTGGCGGCTTCAAGTTTATCCCCGTTGGCTGCGCCCGGAATGGACTCTGTCCTTCCGTATGGAGCCGCCAGCATCACCAGACACGTTGCTACGAACACCATCACCAGTCTTTTCATGGGTCACCTCTCCTGCATTTGGGCATTTCGCCGGACGCCTGACCGGCTTCCGCGATCTGTTCCCTGCATTGACTCAAGTAAAGATCGGGCGCGGCCTGCCCGCAACGCTATACCTGCTACCTGAACGTTCCGCGGGGGTTAAATCTTGATCTGTGGCGCCGGAACTCTCACTCCTGCTATTACTTGAGGGTGGTGCGCAGGCTGAGGTAAAAACGGTGTACCAGCGGCGTGCCGGGGGGGTTACACGCGCTACACGCCGGTTTCTTCCGCTTCCTACACCGTTAAGCACTAGCCAAACCGCAAAGGATCGATAGCATTACAATCAGTCCGGGGATGGTAGCGATGGCGATTGAGAGCCCAGAAACGATCGACCTGGTGGCACAGAGAGCGGAACTCGAGGCAGTGCTTCGTTCCGAGCAGTTCACCCGAGCGCCCACGCTCGCCAATCTGCTGTCTTATCTGTGCGAAAAGCTCTTTGCCGGTGAAGCCTATCAGATCAAGGAGTACTCCGTGGGCGTCGAAGTCTTCCATCGGGGCCCCTCCTTCGATCAGGACTCTGACTCGATCGTGCGGGTCGAGGCAAACCGCCTGCGCAAGCGTCTGGCTGCGTACTATGCCGGGGACGGAGCCTCGCATCGGGTTCAGATCTCCATTCCTCTGGGACAATACGTTCCCGAGTTCAAATCTGTTGCTTCGCGGCAGGGAGGAGATCAGACTGCTGCCGCTGATACCCTCGATGACGCTGCGCCCAAGGGTGCGGAAGGATGGCTTCGCCTCTCCGGCCGCCTGGGGTGGTGGATTGGCGCGGCTTTCGCATTTCTGCTTTTCGGATTCGGAGGCGCCTTGCTCGTCCTGCGGCAGAATCACCCGAGCCCACAGGTGTCTGAATCGAATCAATCCCCTGCCCCGCCCGCGGAGTCAAAGCTTGGCCCGCCCACGGGCGAAGAGATTCGCATCC
>Ga0187887_10003327_pt1 | contig 12476 bp, 10 predicted proteins | sample June2016WEW_7_10_FD_132977 | JGI IMG/M metagenome (GOLD analysis project Ga0187887, IMG submission 132977) | Peatland microbial communities from SPRUCE experiment site at the Marcell Experimental Forest, Minnesota, USA - June2016WEW_7_10 | ecosystem: Environmental > Terrestrial > Soil >...
TTTACCTGACTTTCTTATCTCCGGACTATCCCCACAAAATTCCAGTTTTGAAAATTGAGACTTTAAGGAAGGAAGAAATAAAAATCCGATTATCAAACCGGAAAAATTGTTTGTTACACCTACAAGTCCTCAACATTTGGTAGTTATCATGATTGAGGATTGCCACTTGAAAGTTTCATGATCAATTTTATGTCACATCCCAAAGTGGTTTTCATTTATCAAATTATTTCCGAGGAAATTTCTCCAAAAAATCATCAATATTTTCATCTGTTATTTCACTATATAAATAATCTTTGTTTTTTGTGATTATCTCATTATCAATTTTGGAAAAATCAATCGTTTTCAATTTATCCCTTATATTTTTATTAAAACGATATTTTATTAATTTCGCAGGGATTCCACCAACAATACTATAAGGCTCAACATCTTTGGTTACAACACTTCCCAACGCAATGATACTACCTTGTCCGATACGAACACCTGACATGATATTGACATTGTCTCCTATCCAAACATCATCTTCAACAATTATAGGGCCTTTGGAAGTAGATTCATTAGGCTCTTTAAAGCAAAGTGTTTTAAACGGATAAGTTGAAAATCCTTTGTAAGGGTGTTCACCTGACAACAAAAAAGTTGCCGTTGATGCTATTGAAACATAATTTCCTATAACTAATTTTTCACCTATTACACCATGGCTTATAACATTTAACAATCCATAAGACTTTTTACCAACAGACACGATACTCGAATTAAATTCAGTTTTGACTTTGGTGAAATTATGAATATTGTTTTCTCTCCACAATTCCTTAAAATTCTGTTTATGTCTTAGAATATCAATTATTTTTTGTCCTAATTTAAATCCCATTTGTTAGTCCCCGATATAAAAAGCGCTTTAAATCCTGAGCTTCCCCAAACACTTTTACCACATGTTAAGTTAGATTTCAGCAGTATTTCGATTATTTCCAGTTGAAAGATTGTATAAATATCAAGACGGACATTTTGAGGATTTCAGGAAGTTATCAATAATCTTGACACTCAATGTCAGGTCAAATTATGTTTAGGTCAAATAATTGTTATATTATTGAGTAAATATTTTTATAGGAAAGTGAATCAAGGCAGCCAACGCATTCCTGTAGCGTGCTACAGAATAAGCAAGCGTTTATATAATTATAATATTCCTTAAGAATCGAAGCCTCTCCGCGGTTTATCGCGGAGAGCTTCAATTATGGTTTATCAAGTAAACAAATTCGATGATTTTTTTAATCCGATTATTTTCTTTACCTGTTTCATTAAACATTAAACATTTCCGACTTTTTAAGGCAATTTTATCTTTAATCCATATAATAATGGATCGGTAATTTTCATGTTATTAATTTTGAGCAATTCATTTACGGTTGTTGAATTATTCTTTGCCACAATAAAAAGAGTATCCCCCTTCTTAACCGTATAATATTTTGACGATTTCTTTCGGCTGCCGGACTTCTTTTTTTCGGCTGCCGATGCAGGGTTTGTATTTATTTTATTTTCGGTTTTGTTTGCGGGCACCATGATTTTTCTGCCGACAAAAAGCGGATCTTCCAATTTTAATTTGTTAAGTTTTAAAAGAAGAGCGACTTTTGTATTAAAATGCTTCGCCACTGAAAAAAGTGTGTCACCGCATTTTACTTTATAATAGGTTGCAGTTAATTCATCATTATTTTGTTTTTTGTCCGCCTTGCCGTTTTCATCATCCTTTTTAGATGCATCTTCGCTTTGCGCAACAGCGGAAGTGTCTGATAAATACTCGCTTATTGAAGAAGATATCGCTGTTGCCAGCGTTTTTTGAAAACTACTATTTTTTAATAAGATTTCCTCCTGAGGATTGGATATGTATGCTGTTTCAATTAATACCGCTGGAATATCCGGCAATTTCAACACGCGAAATGGCGCTTCCTGAACAATTTTATTTTTTATATTGCAAACCGTAGACAGGTGCCTGATTAAAATGCCGGCATAAATTTTCGATAAATTAATTGTATTGGTTTGAAACATATTCATGATGATCGAAGATGATTCATTGTTGCTTTCATTATCGGGAACGCCGCCCAGGATATCGGATAAGTTTTCATTCCTGGCCAGCAGTTTTGCGGCTTCATTACTGGCTCCGCCGGTAGAGAGGCAATAGACCGAACCGCCTTTCGCGCTTCGATTTCTTGCCGCATCCGCATGAATGCTGATAAACAGACTGGCGCCCAGATCCTTTGCTTTTTGCAGCCGCTTGCTGAAGGAAACATAATAGTCGCCGTCGCGCGTCAAAACAGCGCGATACCCATGCATTTTATTAATGGCTTTTTGAACTTCACGGCTAATGGAGAGCACAACATTTTTTTCATAAGTTTTCTTTTTTCCCACTGCGCCCGGATCTTCACCGCCATGGCCGGCGTCAATAACTATTATTTTTTGGGGTTTGAGTTCAATGATCTGATCCGCTGTTTTTACTTCCCTGGGACCTTGTTCCAAAAGAATATCCACAACAATCCGGTTAGGTTTATCCTGAAACTTCTTTAATTTAAAAACTTCAACTTTCTGGTGTTTATTCAGAACAAATTCGATTCTAACCTTTCTAACATTATTTTCATCCATGTGATGAAAAACGATCTTTGTAATTCCGGGTTTATTAATGATGATTTTGGCCGGTATTGATTTGTGTAATGAGGATTCCTTGAAATTTAGAAAGAGAAGATTTTCACTTTCATTAATTTCATAATCCGGATCGCCATCAACATCCAGAACAATCCGTGTATGATCCGGCGCCGTCCAATGACGAACATTCAATATTTCCAGAGAGCCGTAACATTTTGTGGAAAACAAGACTGCGATAAGAATTGTCAGGATGCAGGTAATTCCCTTTGAAATATTTTCTCCTCTACATATCATTGGTGAAAAATAGCAAATTTAATCAAGAACTGCAACTGTTAGATGGGAAAATGTAAGAAGACAGAAAAGATATTGACAAGTTCTTTTGATAGTGTCATTTTCTTGGCACATAAGTTATACCAATGCGCTTGTAATTACCTCCTTGTCGAAGCTGATCCTTTGAAAGCGAATGGTATTTGAGAATAGCTTAAGGATATTTATGCGGGAAAATAGTTTTAAAGAGGCTTTATTGAACCATCGTGTGTTTCCGGTCACCTGGGAATTGGTGCCGGGAAGAGGCGCAAGAGAAGCGTCTCAGGAAAAGGCCATAGCTTTGGCAGGGCAGGCCGCCCCCGGCGGGAAGATACAAGCGCTTACCGTTACAGACAATCCGGGTGGAACCCCAGCCATGTCCGCCGATTTTATGGGCGGCGAAATTCTGAAACTGGGTGTAGAACCCCTCGTTCATTTTACCTGCAAAGACAAGAACCGTAACCAAATGGAAAGCCAGCTTTACGCCCTGGATCGGGCGGGGGTCAGAAACCTGCTGGTTATGAGCGGCGACTACCCTGTGTCGGGTTATCAGGGGAGGCCCGCCCCGGTCTTTGACCTGGATCCGATCCATACCCTGCAACTGATATCGGAAATGAATAGGGGGCTTACTTATCCCGGTGTCAAAGGCGACATCCATCATCAACCCAGTGATTTTTTCCCCGGAGCCGTTGTTTCTCCCTTCAAAGCAACCGAAGCGGAGCAGATGCTTCAGTATTACAAGCTGAAAAAGAAGATCAATGCCGGCGCCCGATTCATCGTCACTCAACTGGGATACGATGCCCGGAAATTTCACGAGATACTCCTTTTTATGAAACAAAACGGTTTCGATATTCCACTTATGGGAAATATTTATATCCTTCCATATGGCGCGGCCAGGATGATGAATTGCAATGAACTGCCCGGAAGTGTCGTTACGGATAAACTCCTTGCCGAGTTGGATCGGGAGCGAAGCGGGCCCGATAAGGGAGAAGGAGCCAGGATACTGCGCGCCGCCCGAATGTACGCCCTGCTAAAGGGAATGGGCTACAGCGGAGTTCATATCGGCGGGCACAATATTAAATATGAACAGGTGGAAAAGATTATCAGTCAGGGTGAGGCTCTTGTTTCGCAATGGACTGATTTAGTAAAATATTTCGATTATCCTATTGCCGATGGCTTTTATTACTTTGAACGCGATTCGGCAACCGGTTTGAACAAAGAGACGCCGGTTGGGCGGCGAAACAGGCCGCCCGATGCTAAAATCGAATGTTCCTACGGGTTTTCACGGTTCTCTCATAAACTCATGTTTGAGCCGGGAAAGAAACTTTACGGGATTATGAATGGACTCAGCCGCACAGTGGCAGGGACAAAATTAGAGAGCTTTTTTTACAAACTGGAACACCTGACTAAAGTTGTGTTATATGATTGTAAAGATTGCGGAGACTGCGCCCTTGTTGATGTGGCATATCTTTGTCCGATGTCGCAATGTCCGAAGAACCAGCGCAACGGCGCCTGCGGCGGAAGTTTCCAGGGATGGTGCGAAGTCTATCCGGGTAAAAAGAAGTGTGTTTATGTCCGGGCCTATGCCCGATTGAAGAAATACAGGGAAGAAGCGCAGTTGGAGAAAAACATTGTCCCGCCATGCAATTGGGATCTATATCAAACCTCATCCTGGATCAATTTCCATCTGGGGAAAGACCACACATCAAAAAAACAAGGCGGCAGTCAGTCCTGAAACAGGTTTCGCCTACTTTGCCCGGATAATATTTAGTCGTTGCTCATAAATCCAATTTCCCGTGCGTAGGAGAACTGACGCTGCCATGGAATGCCCGGATGGACTTTTTCAAAGATATCCGATCCTGTCATTTTCAGAGATTCCGCATCCACGTCCGCGGGATTATAGCCGCCGATAAAGCCGTAATCAGGACCTATGATAGGATTCTTTCCCGGCAGGCAATCACATTCTACAGTGATATTAAGCAGGGCGTTGATGACGATAGCCTTTCCCTGAATCTTCTTCCAGACGGCAGCCGCTGTCTCCACAAGCTTTTCCTGAAAAACCGTCATATCGGAATTCCAGAAAATCTGGAGGGCTGCCTCCGGGCACATGGCAATACACTGAGCGCAGCCAATGCATTTTTCCAGATCATATTCGGGATAGTCAGGTTCGGAAATACTGGCTGCCTTAGTCGGACAAATGTTGACGCATATGCCGCAGCGGGTGCAGTTTTCCCGATTAAGAACGGGATGATAATCGGCATGCATTCGCTGCTTCTGCGCGCGGGATGCAAATCCCATGGAGATATTTTTTATGGCTCCGCCGAACAAAGAAACCATGTGTCCCTTGAAATGAGAAAAGATGATAAACCCCTGCGCTTTGTCAAAGACAGATCCAACCTGAACTGTTTTGAAATGTTTGTAGCCTGCGGGAATTGAAACAACATCCCGTCCATCCATGCCATCGGCGACAATAACCGGACATCCGAGAAAATCGGCCGTGTAACCATGATCTGCGGCTGTTTTCAGAGAATCTTCCGCGGTGTGCCGGCCGCCGGAATAGAGTACCGTTGTATCAAAAATAAACGGTTTTGCTCCTTTTGTGATCAGCCAACCGGCAATTTCTTTTGCATAGTCGGGAGGCAGATAGCCTTTATTCCCTCGTTCGCCCCAATGGAGTTTGATCCCAACATTGTCGCCGGGAGCGAATGGATACCGGAATTGTTTCAATAGCTGCCGCAGAGATTTGATATAAGGTTTTTCCTTGCCCGTTACCGATTTAAATATAAAGTCATCCATTATGAAGTCCTGGTCTTGTCCTTTGCAGTCTAAGCGAATACTGGTTTGATTACTTCTTTTAACATCCAATCCATATACGTTCTTTCAATTTTTATTTTAACTCTTTTTTCTTCTGATTGCATCAAAAAAATTCCTGTCAGTTTTTCATTGACATCGCAGAGCACCCATCGTAAAATTTCAACAATATTTAAGGAGAGGTTCGGAGAATACTTATCATGAAGGCAAATAAAGGTGAAAGAAAATGATTCAGGATCGTCTTGACAAGATTGAAGAGAGGTTGAAGCAGAGCCAGGCGGTAAAAGAAAGTGATAAAGTTGAGCTATTGAATCTCCTGAAGACGCTGAGGACGGAAATTACTGATCTTTCCAAAACCCGCCACGAGCAGGCGGAAAGCATAGCGGGATTTGCCGAACTATCAGCCCGCGAAGCCACCCGCAGAGAAAAGAATCCGGAGCTCTTCAATTTGTCGCTTGCAGGTCTGACTTCATCGGTTCAGGACTTCGAAATATCTCATCCACAGTTAGTGGAGATTATTAATAGATTTTGCACAATGCTCTCTAATTTGGGTATATAGAGTCATTAATCCGGGCAACGGATCCCCTGGCATTGTTACTCTGTTTATGAAAATTCATGATCGCTGTGATCAAAAGATACAGCCCTGCCGGCCTGATATTGGCTTGATATTCCATAGTCCGGCACTATCCACCGGCACTGTCCACCGGCGCTATCCACCCGCACTATCCAATGGACAAGCAACCCGTTCTCGTATAGAATCCAAATCAACACATCACTGGAGGTCCAGCAGTGGGGACAGGATACAAAACCAGGCTTGAGCTTATCGACGAACTGGAGGCGGCCCGCAAGGAAATCAAAGCTCTTCAGTCGCAGGATCGGGAGTATGAACGGCTTGAAAAGAATTTGACCCATTCGGGACATTTTTACCAGACCCTGTTCGAGAATTCCGGCACGGCAACCATCGTCATCGAACAAGATACCACCATCTCCATGATGAACAACGATTTTGCCAATTTCACGGGGTATCCCCGCGAGGAGATTATCGGCCATACGTGGACTATGTATGTGGCCGAAGATGATGTCGAACGCCTTCTTGATTTTCACCGGATCAGGCGCAAGGATTCATCGGCGGCGCCAAGGAATTACGAATTCAAGATTCGGCACAAGGACGGCAGCCTTCTCCATATTTTTATGACGATCGCCATGATTCCGGGGACAACACAGAGCATCGCCTCCATGGTGGATATTACCGAAAGGGTCAAGACCGAAAAAGCCCTGCGCGACAGCGAGGAGAGATTCCGCCAGCTTGTGGAGAGTATGAACGAGGGCCTGGGCATTCAGGATCGCCGCGGCATCATCACCTATGTCAACGACAAGATCTGCAATATCCTTCAACTTCCGCGGGAGAAGATCGTCGGCAGGCCAAGCCGGGACTTTATCAGCAAACGCGACCTCGAGACATGGACACGAAACATCGCGAACAAGGATGCTCCCGAATCCTATGAAGTGACCTGGATGGATAAAGGCGGCAATCCTGTCTACACTCTTGTTTCGCCGCGTGCCGTCTACGATTCCCAGGGACATTTTATGGGGGGATTCGGAGTCATCACAGATATCACGGCCATCAAGAAGCTGGAAAAGGAAGTTCTGGATGTATCCGAGAGGGAACGCCAGAAGATCGGCTATGAACTTCATGACGATCTTGGCCAGCACCTGATCGGAATCGATGTAATGACGAAGGTCCTGCGCGACAGGCTGCTCCCGATTTCCGATGAAAACGCCCGCTATGCCGGTGAGATCAATCAACTGGTCAAAGGAGCAATTGAAAAGACACGGCGACTGGCCCGCGGGCTGTGCCCTGTCCATCTTACATCTCTGGGGCTTGAGGCATCACTGGAAGAACTTGCCGCTTCCGCATCGGACATCTTCAACATAAACTGCGTTTTTCGCTGCCCCCGGCATATCCCCATTAATGATAATTCCCTGGCCACGCACCTTTATTATATTGCGAAGGAATCGATTCACAATGCCATCGAACACGGCAAATCTTCCAAAATTATAATAGAGTTTCTGAACAACAACGGAACGGTCTCCCTTTCGATTCTCGATAACGGCGTCGGGATCAAGGACACAACTAAAGTTGGCGGCATAGGTCTTCGGATTATGAACTACCGCGCCCGCATGATCGGGGCGTCCCTGCGGATCGAATCGGAACAAAGCGGAGGCACACTGGTAACCTGCACTTTCAATCTTATCGAGGAATGACGCTTATGGCCGCGACCAAAACAACCAAAACAGATAAACATAGAATCCTCATTGTTGATGACCACCCCATCTTCAGGCAAGGCCTTGCTCAACTCATCAATCAGGAAGATGACCTGTGCGTCTGCGGAGAGGCCGAGGACTACCAGGGCGCCATGAAGGCCGTGGCGGAACTTAAACCGGCCATGATCATTGTGGATATTACCCTGAAGGATATGAGCGGCATCGACCTCATCAAGGAACTCCGCAAATTTCAAAAGGGGATAACCATGCTGGTCATCTCCATGCACGACGAGTCCCTTTACGCCGAACGGGCCTTTCGGGCCGGCGCCAAAGGCTACATCATGAAGCAGGAGGCCTCCGAGTCCGTTGTCAAAGCCATCCGTCAGGTCCGGTCCGGCGGCATTTATGCAAGCAAAAAAATGACGGATCAGATCCTTTCACGCTTCGTTGAAGGCCCCAAAGATGTTGCCGCATCGCCCCTTCATGCCCTGACAGACAGAGAGATTGAAGTTTTCCAACTCATCGGCGAAGGACTCAGCATCAGCGAGATCGGAGTCCGGCTTCACTTAAGCGTCAAGACCATCGGCACCTATCGGGAGCGCATCAAGGAAAAGCTGAATCTCAAAAACAGCACGGAACTCCTGCGCTACGCCCTCAACTGGGTTGAGAACAGCAGAGAATCCAAAACACCTTAAACGCGCCCTCTGTAGGTCATCGGCTTACCTTTTTTTAATCCCATTAAGGACAGACAAAACAGCTTCCTGCGGATTGTGCATCACTTCGCTTTAGCGGATCATATTAGCCAGAGAAAACTAAAATTCTAGGAGGGCTAACTATGAAAGGGAAATCTTTAAATGGAAATAAATACGGGTTTCAATTAACCATCAAAGAATTACTCAACGGACCAAGGTTAAGCGCGGGCAACCAGGAGATCGTTTACCGGAACAAGATGCGTTATACTTACAATGATCTGTTTGAGCGGATCAACCGGTTAGGCAGAGCCCTTGCCGGAATCGGCGTCAAGAAGGGGGATACCGTAGCGGTCTTCGATTACGATTCACATCGCTACCTGGAGAGTTTCTTTGCCGTTCCCATGCTGGGGGCCGTGCTGTTCACGGTGAACTGGCGCCTGTCTCCCGATCAGATCGAGTATACAATGAATCACGCCGAAGCGGACGTGATCCTCATCAATACCGATTTTCTGCCCCTTTTGGGTTCCATCCGGGACAAGCTTACCTCCGTGAAGAAGATCATTATTCTTTCGGACAGCAATGAACTGCCCAAGACGGATGTGGCCTATGACCGGGAATATGAGGCATTCCTGGCCTGCGCGTTTCCCGATTTCGAATTCCCCGATCTCGATGAAAATACGAAGGCCACAACATTTTATACAACAGGCACGACGGGCCTTCCCAAAGGCGTATACTTCACCCATCGCCAGATTGTCCTTCACGCCATGAGCGTCTGCATTGCCGTAAGCGGTCACGACAGTCCGTTGCGCTTTTCCACATCGGATGTCTATATGCCCATTACCCCCATGTTTCATGTCCATGCCTGGGGATTCCCCTTCATCGCCACAATGATGGGTGTCAAACAGGTTTATCCGGGCAAATACGAGCCGGAAATGCTTATCAAACTTATCGTTGGGGAAAAGGTCACCTATTCCCATTGCGTGCCTACGATCCTCCAGATGCTTGTGACAAGCCCTGTAGCAAAGACAATCGACCTTTCAGGATGGAAAGTCATAATCGGCGGAGCCCGTTTGGCCAAGGGGCTTGCTGTCGCGGCTATCGATCTGGGTATCCAGGTTATGACAGGTTATGGCATGTCTGAGACGTGCCCGGTCATCAGCGTATCCAATCTCAAACCGCATATGAAAAACTTTGATAACGAACAGAAAAGCGATATTGCCATCAAGACGGGAATGCCGCTTACGCTGGTTGATGTGAGGATCGCGGACCCCAGCGGTAATTTCCTTCCTAATGATGGCCACACCACCGGCGAGATTGTTGTGCGCGCTCCCTGGTTTACCAAGGGGTACTACAAAGACCCGGAGAAGACGGAAGAACTCTGGCAAGGCGGCTGGCTCCATACGGGCGATGTGGGCTATATGGATGCCGAAGGGTATATCCAGATCACAGACAGGCTCAAGGATGTGATTAAAACAGGCGGTGAATGGGTTTCTTCGCTCGACCTTGAAAATGCCATCAGTCTTCACAATGCGGTGCAGGAGGCTGCTGCCATCGGCATACCGGATGCCAAGTGGGGAGAACGGCCCATGCTGCTTGTCGTGCTGACGCCTCCGTTCCGCAACGACGGTATTACGCCGGAGGTACTCAAGACCCATATGAAGCATTGCGCCGAACAGGGGAAAATTCCCAAATATGCCATACCTGATCAGTATATCATTACTCATGAGATTCCTAAAACCAGTGTCGGCAAAGTCGATAAGAAACAGCTCCGCGCCCTCTATGTAGATGCATTATAATTTGAGATCATTCTCCCTCTCCTGGTTTTCTCTGATGAGGGGCCGGCCGATCACCAGCCGGCCCCTCACATCAGCAAAATAGAGCAGCAGGCGCTTGCCTCCTGCTTTTAGGATTGTGTCGCCTCATTAAAATATAACGGAATTGTTTACTTGATAAACCATAATTGAAGCTCTCCCTTCGCTTGCCTTGGGAGAGGCTTCGATTCTTAAGGAATATTATAATTATATATTCGCTCACTTTTTCTGTAGCACGCTTCAGGAATGTGTTCGCTGCCGAATTCACTTTTTTATTGATAACTTCCTGTAAGAAATAAATCGTTATCCTTGTAAGGTATGCTAACTTTCAATCCGTAATCACTAATGCTGTGTATTTTTCTTTTTAAAAAAAAAGAATATGTGTTAAATAAATAGAAGCCCCATCTAAAGAAGAAAAGTTCGTATAATTAATTGTTAGAAAAAAAGTGAATGGAAAAATAATAATGTCTCAACATAAGACAATTTTGAATTTATGGTTATTTTTCTTTTCTTTGATATTATTTTTATCAGTAACAGGTTGTGCAACTGTAACTGTCAATAATTACATTCACCATCCAAATATTTCTTTGGAGGAAGAATATTTTTCACCAACAAATAAACAATTCACAAGTGGTACATACTTAGGACTTGAAATATTAAAAGGGCAAAGCTATGCCCGTATAAAGATTAAATCTGTTACTGAAGGTTGTACAGAGGGACCTTCTTTCATTGAACTGTTGTTGCCCATGGAAAAGAATTCCAATGCCAAAGCAACATTTCGACCTTTTAACCAATCTAAAAACGAACAGTTTCCTGTTGAAGACAAATATGCTGGACAGCCCGTGAAAATTATCTTTTATTCACCATCAAACGATAAGGATATAAACATTGATAAAGATATGGCTTTAATGGTGTCTAACTATAATTGGTCTGGATATCCTTCCGTTGTGATTGTCGGATTTACAAAAGGTGGTTCCGCTATAAATAGCCTTGCATACAGAATCTCTCCGGAAACCAATAACTTTCTGGTATGTTATTTTGAAAATAATTCTAGCGTTGGACCAGGGACATGTACAAAAAAGAAAAACAGTGTTGCGGGAATAATACTAACACCATTTGCTGTTGTTTTAGATATAATAACTTTTCCTGCTCAGATGTTAGCGGCGGTACTTACCCTCTGCATTGGAAGAGGTGGCCCGTAAATCCGGAGGAACATGGGGGAAATTATTAGCCCTAAGACCGAACATACAGTCGAACAAAATAAGTCATTAATGCTATGTTACTTAAGAAGGCGTTATGAGTACCTGCTATTACTAATTCCATCTGTTGCATACGTTATAAATTTCGGTCTCCCAAGGGGAAATTGTCCCTTTATTAATACCTTTGCTTATATAGTTTTGTATAGTATATTGATTTTGTTGCCGATCGTCCTCTGCTTGTTCATAATAACCATCAAATATAGGAAATACGACATCAAAACAACGCTGTCGCATTATGCATCAGTGGGATTTGCTTTACCCTTCATTTTATCTGGCTGTATGATTATCTCCAGATTTGTAGGGTGGTTCATTCCTGATTGGCGTAGTGACGCCAGCGATTTATTTTGGACTATTATTTTGGCTATTCCAGCATCACTTGTGACTGCTATTATAGGATCGGTCATGAGATTGATTTTAAAAGGTGGTCAACGGTGCATTACGGTGATTCGTTCTTAAAATGCATAATAAATTATCATTTAACCAGTTATCTCACTGAATTGCAGCAAAATCGGTTGTCCGGCAAACATCATATACTCTCTTTCAATCCGTAATCCTCAATTTTAATAGTCACGCAATACTGAACCTTCGTAGGTGTAACAAACAATTTTTCCGGTTTGATAATCGGATTTTTATTTCTTCCTTCCTTAAAGTCTCAATTTTCAAAACTGGAATTTTGTGGGGATAGTCCGGAGATAAGAAAGTCAGGTAAA
>Ga0187887_10003335_pt1 | contig 12462 bp, 11 predicted proteins | sample June2016WEW_7_10_FD_132977 | JGI IMG/M metagenome (GOLD analysis project Ga0187887, IMG submission 132977) | Peatland microbial communities from SPRUCE experiment site at the Marcell Experimental Forest, Minnesota, USA - June2016WEW_7_10 | ecosystem: Environmental > Terrestrial > Soil >...
CCGCGGGAGCGGCGGGCCCGGACCCGGAAACGGTCCTTGGCGTCCAGCACGGTCTTGCGCATCCGGACCGCGGACGGCGTGACCTCCGCGCACTCGCCGTCGGCGCAGAACTCGAGGGCCTGCTCCAGGTTGAGGACGCGCGGCGGGACGAGGCGCTCCAGTTCCTCGCCGGTGGACTGGCGTACGTTGGTGAGCTTGCGCTCCCGGGTGATGTTCACGTCCATGTCGTCCGAGCGCGAGTTCTCACCGACGATCATGCCCTCGTAGACCTCGGTCCCCGGCGCGACGAACAGCGTGCCCCGTTCCTGGAGCGAGAACATCGCGTAGGCACTGGCTGAACCGGTCCGGTCGGCGACCAGCGACCCGGTCGGACGCATCCGCATGTCGCCTGACCATGGCTCGTATCCGTCGAACACATGATGCGCGATGCCGGTGCCGCGGGTGTCGGTGAGGAACTGGGTGCGGAAGCCGATGAGGCCGCGGGAGGGGACGATGAAGTCGAGCCGCACCCAGCCGGTGCCGTGGTTGGTCATGCGCTCCATCCGGCCCTTGCGGAGGGCCAGCAGGGTGGTGACCGCGCCCAGGTACTCCTCGGGCACGTCCACGGTGAGCCGCTCGACGGGCTCGTGCAGCTTGCCGTTGACCTCGCGGGTGACCACTGTGGGACGGCCGACGGTGAGCTCGTAGCCTTCCCGGCGCATGGTCTCCACCAGCACCGCCAGGGCCAGCTCGCCGCGGCCCTGCACCTCCCAGGTGTCCGGCCGGTCGGTCGGCAGGACCCGGAGCGACACGTTGCCGACCAGTTCCCGGTCCAGCCGGTCGCGCACCATCCGCGCGGTGACCTTCGAGCCCTTCTCCCGGCCGACCAGCGGCGAGGTGTTCACCCCGATGGTCATCGAGATGGCGGGCTCGTCCACGGTGATCAGCGGCAGCGGGCGCGGGTCATCAGGATCGGCCAGCGTCTCGCCGATCATGATCTCCGGGATGCCGGCCACCGCGATGATGTCCCCGGGCCCGGCACTCTGGGCGGGCACCCGGTCCAGCGCCTCAGTCCGGAACAGCTCGGTGATCTTCACCCGCTCGATGGAGCCGTCCCGGCGGCACCAGGCCGCCTGCTGGCCCCGGATGATCTCCCCCGACTCCACCCGGCACAGCGCGATCCGGCCCAGGTAGGCGGACGCGTCGAGGTTAGTCACGTGGGCCCGGAGGGGCTCGGCCGGGTCGTAGGTGGGCGCGGGCACGGTGTCGCGCAGGGCAGTGAACAGCGGCTCCAGGTCCGGCGAGTCCGGCAGGGTGCCATCGGCCGGGCGATTCAGTGATGCACGGCCGGCCCGGGCGGACGCGTACACGATCGGGAACTCGATCTGCTCCTCGGTGGCGTCCAGGTCGAGGAACAGCTCGTAGCAGGCGTCCACTACCTCGGCGATCCGCGCGTCGGGACGGTCTACCTTGTTGATCACCAGGATCACCGGCAGGCCGGCCTCCAGTGTCTTGCGGAGCACGAAGCGGGTCTGGGGCAGTGGTCCCTCGCTGGCGTCCACCAGCAGCAGCACGCCATCCACCATGGACAGGCCGCGCTCGACCTCACCGCCGAAGTCGGCGTGGCCGGGGGTGTCCACGATGTTGATGGTCAGGCCGCCGTGGGCCACCGCGGTGTTCTTAGCCAGGATCGTGATGCCCTTTTCACGCTCCAGGTCACCAGAGTCCATGACCCGGTCGGCGACCTGGGCGCCGACCCGGAACGCACCGGACTGCCAGAGCATGGCGTCGACCAGCGTCGTCTTGCCGTGGTCGACGTGCGCGACGATCGCTACGTTGCGCAGTTCATCACGGGTGGCGAGCTGGGACTGGCGAGCGGGCATACGGGAATCTCATTTACCTCGGAGGTGGGAGCGGCACACACTGGCGCCAGCCCCATTCTATTCGGTGCTGACCACCGAGCCATCCGGCGAACGCGGCGGGCCCAGCCCGGGGTCGTGCGGTCCCGGCCGACCGCCGCGAGCAGTTCCTCCCAGGGCCCGGTCAAACGTCTCGCCCGCATAGAACGTGTTCAGCACGTCGAGCCCGGGCCGCGCCGACGAACCAGGGCGCCGCAAGGGCCACAGTAGATCGAACGTTGCGGAACCCGAAATCATGCCGGACGGAGCGGGCCAGCTGCGGATCGAACATGCGCAGCACCAAGGGCGTGCGCTCCCAGCGCGCCCCGTACAGCTCGCGCAGCGCGCGGCCGGACAGCCCCGCCACTTGCGCCTGTGGTGCTAGCCACCTGGCAAGCGTGGTGCAGCCCTACCTGCCGATCCGCTGCCGGGCCGGGCACAATGACTGAAATGCGTACAAGTCCGGCGTCCTGGCTGCGGAACTGACCGCGATGAGAGCTGCCCTGTACTGGTGCGCGGCGACCCGGAGGGGTTCATGGCGGGCCGTTCTAGCCGTGGCTCTCATCGGTGGCCTGCTCGGTGCCGTGGCCCTGGGCGCGGTGGCGGGCGCGCGCCGCACGGCGTCCGCCTACGGCCTCTATCTCGGCTCTATCCGGGCCAGCGACGCGTTCGTCAACATCCCCGGCGTCCTGCCCGGGATGCCGGCGGCACAGGCCCTCACCATCATCTCCCGGCTGCCCGGGGTCGCCGCGAGCGCGGGCTACCTGGGGCTGAACGCCAACCCGGTGGTGCACGGCAAGGTCGACGACTCGTTCCTGACCGACGACCTCACCGGCAGCTTCGCCGGCCCCGGCTTCACCGCCGACGGCTTCGGCCAGGACCGGATGACGGTCCTGGCCGGGCGGTTGCCGGCGGTCGGCTCGACCGGCCAGATCGCGATGACCCCCAGCGTGGCCCGGACGTTCGGCGCGGGCGTCGGCGGGCGCGTGACCTACCAGCTGTACCACCAGGACCCCCGGACCGGCCAGAATGTCCCCGCGGGTCGCGTCACGTTCCGGGTGACCGCGATCGTGGACATCCCGCCCGTCCTCACCGACGCGTCCGACCAGGAGAATGGCGCGGTTCTCCCGCCCGCTGCCACCCGGCGGCTGCTCAGGGCCGACCAGTACGGGTGGGTCGGGGTCCGGCTCGACCGCGGCGTGGCGGGGATACCCGCGCTCCAGGCCGGGCTGGCCCGGCTGGCGCGCCGGGTGGAGCGGCAGGTCGGGCAGAGGGAGCACCTCAATCTGGACGGGCTGACCTTCAACATCAACAGCGCTGAGGTCACCCGCCGCCAGGTGCAGCAGGCGATCCGGCCGCAAGCGGTCGCGCTGACCATCTTCGGTGCCTTCGCGGCCCTGGCCATGCTCGTCCTGATGGGCCAGTGGCTTATCCAGCTGCTCAGCCGGGCCGGACATCGCCGCCATGCGGGCACTGGGCGCCACCCGGACCCAGGCCGGGCTGGCGGCCGGCCTGCCGGGCGCGGTCGCGGTCATCGCCGCTGCGGCCATCGCCGTCCTGGGCGCGATCGCGCTCTCCCCGCTTTCCCCGGTCGGCCCGGTGCGCAGGTTCGACCCCGCCCGCGGGATGCAGGCTGACGGTCTCGTCCTGGGTGCGGGATCGGTCCTGCTCGCGGCCGCCTTGCTGGGCCTGCTGGCTGTCATGGCGGCGCGCGCGGTGCGGCCCCCGGCCGGCCGGGAGGCCCGCCAGTCCCCGGGCATCTCGCGCGCGGCCGCCGCGGCCGGCCTGCCGGCCCCTGCCGTGGTCGGCAGCCGCAACGCGCTGGAGCCGGGCTCCGGCCCGCAGGCGGTCCCGGTGCGGGCGGCCCTTGCCGCTGGCTCTCGGCCGCTACTCGCTTGGGCCAGATCACTAGGTACCGCCGCGCAGGCACTCCGCCCGCCTAGGTATCCCGTTTCCGGGCCGAGATAAGGCATCTGCCCGATGCGGCACTGGGGGCCTTACGGCGAGCCTCGATGGTGTGCGGTCATGACCGTGGCCGCCAACCAAGGAGGATGTCGTGCATTCAGTGATCCAGTCGGCCCTGGCCGCCGAGCACGTCAAGGACATGCTCGACCACGCCGCCCAAGACAGCCGGGCCCGTGAGGCCCGCCGCAACCGTCCGGGCCGCCGCTGGCGGCGGCACGCTGGCGTGGCTGCCTCGTCCGGCGCCGACCGCCGCGGCGCGGCGGCCACCCAGTGCTGCCCCGACTAGCCAGATGGCCGGCCAGTCCGGTCCCGGTTCTCCGGGCCCTCCACGGGGGGCCCGGAGAGGCCGGCGCGGCCCCAGGGAGCGCGGCCGGTCCCCCCGTGGAGCGCGGCGCGGCCCCGAAAGTGCATGAACGTTACTTTCAGTCACTTCTGGCTCTTGTGTGCGACATGTGCTGGAGGAGATCACTACCCGTACATGTCAACCACGCTTCTCCTGCCGTGAATCGTGGGGCGGGCCACCCCGGCCGGGGACACCCGCACCTGCTTCCATATCCGCGACTACGACGCTGGGTTCGATCCGTCCAGGCAGCCATGGTTTTCAGGCCGATCCAGCGGCTTCATACGACGAGCGAGTTTCCTGGCACCGGCATCGGACTCGCCAGCGTCCGCCAGATCATCAAGCACCGCCCCGGTTCCGCCGGGCCCGCCGGGCTCCATGATACGATTGTGTTATGTCTCAGATGCCTGCCGCCGAGGAGCTTCCGTCGCCATCTTCGGCTCTCCTGCAACTCGCCAGGCTCAAGGCCGGCATGAGCCAGCGGGAACTGGCCGAACGGGCGGGAGTCCCGGTCACCATGATCTCGGCGTATGAGCGTGACCTGCGGCAGCCCACCTTGGCCACGCTGCTCAAGCTGCTGCGCGCGGCTGGGTTCGACCTCCGCCTGCATCTGGCCGCCTTCGACTCGCACGACGACATACTGGCCGAACTGGAGGCTGGCCGCTCCGAGTCCGAGCGGCAGCAACGGGATCGCCAGCTTCAGGCATGGCGCCAGGCCACTCCCGCGGAGGATGTGGCGTGAGCGACCAGGAGGCTGCCGGCGAACCAGAACTGAACGCCGCCGCCATCGTCGCTGCGCTGAACCGGCACCAGGTGCGCTACGTCGTCATCGGCGCGTTCGCCGCTATCGCGCAGCAGGCCCCGATACCAGCGACCAGAGACATCGATTTCACGCCGGAGACGGGCAAGGAGAACCTGGCCAGGCTGTCGCTGGCACTGAAGGAACTTGGCGCGCGGGTCCGGACCGAGGGGGTACCGGACGGGCTGCCGTTCAGCCACGATGCCATATCCCTGGCGGCAGCCGAGATATGGAACCTGATCTGCCCGGACGGCGAGTTCGACATCTCATTCCATCCGTCAGGCTTCGCTGGGGGCTATGCCCAGCTTGTGGTCAACGCGCATCGCCTTCGCGTGGGCGAGGTGGAAGTCGTCGTCGCCGACCTCGCAGACGTGATCCGGTCCAAGGAGTCGGCCGGCCGCCTGAAAGACCTGCGTGTCCTGCCGCTGCTCTACCGGCACCAATCCGCGCGCCATGGCGGCCCGGGATGACAGTGCATTCACCACCTCCGGCTGGCTCTCACGGCAACGGCGGTGCAGGCCACGGCTAGATCAGACCGCAGGCACGCACCCGGGACTAATGACTGGCAGCGGGGCACAACACCCGCCGAGAAGCCTGTCACCTATAAGTCAAAAGCCCTGACCGTGTGAGAGTTTCACCCATGTCGTGGCCGGCCCGGAGGGAGCGGCCATCGGGATCCCGCTTGGAACGGGTGTTCGATTATTTGCTATTGTCGTGGCATGGCAGCGTACGTTCCGCCTGGCTGGCCGACGGGGGTGCACCCGCCAGGCAGTACCGACTTCGAGGCCACCGCGGTGGCCTGGCTGCTCGACGTGGTGCCACCCGACTACCGGCTGTATGGGGTGCTGCGGCGCCATCCGATCGCGCTGGCCACCATGGCCCGCCACCACGTGGCTGCGTGCGTGCAGGGAGCCCGCGAGGGATACCGCAGCGCCCGGACCGAACTGGGTGGGGCCCTCCCCGCGCACGGGGTCGACGCGGTGCTGGCGGCCTACCGCAGCGAGGGCCGCCGGCTCGTGGACACCGCGCGGGCCGTCGATCTGATCGGCCGGGCCCTGCGCGGCGAGGTGTTCAGCCCGCGGCTCCGCGCCGAGTAAGCCCGCGCCGGGCGAGCACGCCTAGGCAGTCCCCGCGGGGTAATCCGCACGGGTAAGGCGCGCGCTGGGTGAGCCGCGCCCGGCTGGACCGGGGCGTTCAGGGGGTGGCGCGGATGACCAGCACGGCCATGCCGTCCATCGCGGGGTGACCGCCGAAGGTCCGGACTTCCTCGTGGACCTTGTCCGCGACCACGTCCGCGGTCAGCCCGGCGCATGCGGCGAGCAACCGCGCCAGCCCGTCGTCGTCATCGAGGAGCCGGTCGCCGTCGCGCCGCCTGGTCACCCCGTCGGTGACGCAGAGCAGCAGGTTCCCGGGGCTGAGCGTAACTTCCTGGGCGGTGAAGCCCTGCCCCTCGATCACGCCGAGCACCGGCTGGGGGGCCGCGACGCTCTCGGGGCGTCCCTGGCCCCGCAACGCCAGCGGCAGCGGCTGGCCTGCGCAGGCCAGCGAGATCCGGGCCGGGGCACCCGCCACGATCTCCCCGTGCTCGATCTCCCCGTGCTCGATCTCCCCGTGCACCAGGGTCAGGAACGTGCCGGGCACGCGCTCATCGAGGACCAGCTGATTCAGCCGGTCCAGCACGGCGGGGATACCGAGCCCGGCTGACCCCAGGATGCGCAGGGCGTTGCGGGCCAGTGAGGTGACCGCCAGGGTGGCGGGGCCCGTCCCGCACACCTCGCCGATGGCGAACCGCCAGCGTCCCTCGGCCACCGGGAACACGTCACAGAAGTCGCCGCCGCCCGCGTCGGCCCTGGAAAGGCCGGCCCTGGTCAGGTCGGTACTGGGCAGGTCGTGCGCGAAGGCCAGCTCGATGCCGGGGACCCGGGGCAGTTCGGGTGGCACCAGGCTGGCGCGCAGGGCGTCGCAGGCCTGCCGGTGCTGCGCGGCGAGCCGGGAGTTCTCCAGAGCCAGCGCGATCCGGCCCGCCAGGTCTTCGGCCAGCCCCTGCACCTCGCGGGATGGCCGCCCGCCGTGCGGGCCGCCCAGGATGAGCAGCCCCAGCGGGCCGGCCTGAGTGGTCAGCGGGAAGCACCAGGCACCCCGCGCGGCCAGGTCGGCCACGCCTGGCGGGGCATCCGCCGGGACCAGCGCGGCCAGCGGCCATGAGCGGGGGCCACCGGCCCGCGACCCGGTGCTGCCACCCCGGGCGGCTCCCGGGGCGCCACCCGGGGCGATGGCCGGCGGCGCATGGTCGCAGCCGAGGTTCAGCAGCCAGGTCAGCGACCCGGCTTGCGACTCGTCCGCGTGGCGGGCCACGGTGAGCCGCAAGTCACCGCCGGGAACGGTGAGCAGGACCGCACACCACGCCGCGAGCCGGGGCACGGCCACCTGCCCGGCCACGGCGAGGATCCGCTCCTGGTCCAGCGGGCCGGCCAGCAGCGCGCTGGCTTCGGCCAGGACCCCCATCCGGGCGCGCCGGGCCCGCTCCAGCTCGGCCAGGCGGGCGCGTTCCAGGACCGGCCCCATCTGGTCCGCCAGCTGCTTGAGCCGCTGGACGTCACCGTCCGCGAATCGGCCAGGACGAGCGGCCGCGACCGCCAGCACCCCCGTCACCCGGCCGTCCACGATGAACGGCACGGTCGAGACGGACGGTGCCGTGCGCAGCCACGCAGCCGGACTGAGCCCGCTGGCGGCGCGTACCCCCAGATCCCCGTCCTCGTCCGCAGCCAGGGCATACGCACTGTCGGCGGATGCGATCACCCGGGCCGACGCCACGCACTGGCCCAGCAGCACGTCATAGCCGGACTCGGCCGGCATGATGCTCCTGGTCCCCGTCGCCGCAGGCGCGCCACTGGCCGGCACGGTACTGGTCAGCGCGGTACTGGCCGGCACGGTACTGGCCGGCACAGTAGTGGCCGGCACGGTACTGGCCGGCACGGTACTGGCCGGCACGGTGCCGACGCTCCACGGGCCGGCCGGCACCACGGCGTCCAGGGCCTCCGGGCCGGCGCCGGGTGCCCCGGCCGGCCCGCCGGGAAGGCCCATCCGGAACCAGACCGCCTTGGCGTCGGTCCCGTAGCTGACCCCCCAGGCGACGGCCAGGGCGGAGGGCAGGAGCAGGCCGCGGCCGCTGGTGCGCTCGGCGGGAACGGTGTCGTTGGGCGCGGGACCGGGCACCATCCGGGCCGGGTGACTGTCCCGGACCACGACCTCCACCGCACCCGCGGCGAGTTTGCAGGTGACCTGGACCTGGGTGCCGGCGTGCACCACCGCGTTGGTTACCAGCTCGCTGGTCAGCAGGACCGCGTCATCGACCAGTCCGCCGAGTGCCGCCGCGTCCGCGTCCGCAGCTGCTCCGGCCCCCGATTCCAGCCAGGAACACAGCGTGTCGCGCACGAACTTGCGGGCCGCCGCGACGGCGGCAGGCTCAGGCAGGTACGCCGCGCTGGCGACGAGGTCCTTGCGTCCCTTCACGTGCCCTCTTGGGTTTTAGACGATCAAGCACGGTCGCCCACGATCGGCGCCGGCCGTGACCAGCCATCGCCAGCTCTGTACTCCCGCACCACTTTCGCGGGGACGCCGGCGATCACGCAGCGGTCAGGCACCATCCCGCGGACCACCGAGCCCGCGGCCACCACCACATTACGGCCGATCTGCGCGCCCGGCAGCACGATCACGCCAGCTCCTAGCCATGTTCCCGGGCCGATGGAGACCGCGGTGTTGCTCGGCCACTGACGCCCGATCGGCAAGTCCGGGTCCGTGTACCCGTGGTTCTGATCGGTGATGTACACGTACGGGCCGGTAAACACATCATCACCGATCATGATCGAATGGTGCGCGATGATGTGGCTGCCGCGGCCGATCACGCAGCGGTTTCCGACCCGCAGTACCGGCGTGTCGCCGAGATGGTGTCCGGGAACCAAGCCCGCGGTCAGGCTGACCTCGGCCCCGATCAGCGTGCCGGTGCCGATCTCGATCCACGCTTCGCCATAGAGCGTCCCGATCGGGAAGGACATGATCGAGGCTGGGCCGAACGCGGCGAACCGGCGGCCGGCCGGGGTGGCCTCGGTGATCGCGCCTGCCTGCTGGGCGGTCTGCCAGGCCCGGTGCACCAGACGCCACGCCAGCTTGCGGTAACCCCTGGCGAGAGCTTCCTTGGCCGGCATGAACGACTACGGTACCCGGGCGCTGATCTGGAGTGTCTCAGGCACCCGGGCCCCGGGTGCCAGCGAGGGCGCGGCGAGCTGGCCGCAGGCCCCGTCGATCTGGCTGCCCCGCGTGTCGCGCATGGTGACCGGGATCCCGCGGTCCGCCAGCCGGGCCTGGAACTCAGCGCTAGAGCCCGGCTCGGACGCCGTCCAGCGGGAGCCAGGGGTGGGATTGAGCGGGATCAGGTTCACGTGCACGAGCCGGCCCGCCAGCAGCCCGGCCAGCGCGTCGGCCCGCCAGGCCTGGTCGTTGATGTCCTTGATCAGCGCATACTCAACGGAAACCCGCCGGCCGGTCGCGGCCGCATAGTCCCACGCGGCGCCGAGCACCTCGGCCACCTTCCAGCGGCGGTTCACCGGCACCAGCTCGTCGCGCAGCCCGTCGTCGGGGGCATGCAAGGAGACCGCCAGCCGCACCTGCAGGCCTTCCGCGGTCAGCCGGCGGATGGCGGGGACCAGCCCGACGGTGGAGATGGTCACCGACCGCTGGGAGATGCCCAGGCCGTCGGGCACCGGGTCGGTGATGCGGCGCACGGCCCGCAGCACGCTGGCGTAGTTGGCGAGCGGCTCGCCCATGCCCATGAACACGATGTTGGAGACCCGGCCCGGGCCGCCCGGCACCTCGCCACGGGCCAGGGCCCGTGCGCCCGCGACCACCTGGGCGACGATCTCGGCGGCGGACAGGTTCCTGGTCAGCCCGGCCTGGCCGGTCGCGCAGAACGGGCAGGCCATCCCGCAGCCCGCCTGGGAGGACACGCACATGGTGGCCCGCCGCGGATAGCGCATCAGGACGGACTCGATGAGCGCGCCGTCGAAGGCCCGCCACAGCGTCTTGCGGGTCGTCCCCTCGTCGCAGGTCAGTTCCTGCTGCGGGGTGAGCAGCCGGGGCAGCAGGCTGCCCGCCAGCTCCCCGCGGGAGGCGGCCGGCAGGTCGGTCATGTCCGCGGGATCATCGGTCAGCCGGGCGAAGTAGTGCCGGGCCAGCTGATCGGCGCGGAACGCCGGGCCGCCCAGCTCAGCAGCGGCAGCGCGGCGCTCCGCCGGATCCAGGTCAGCCAGATGCCGGGGCGGTCGGGCGGGGGTTACTCTGCCAGGCACCTGGTGCTCCGTTGGGAAAGGCCGTTTCGAACGCTTAACAATATCCCGGGTGCGGCCGCGGTGAACTGGGGCGGATCAGTAGATTTCGGTTATGCCGACTTTGCGCAGGGGCGGAAGAGAAGGCAATCTCGCCGCCAGGCCGGGTCGGCCCGAGATCCTGCTCACCAGTGACAGCCCGTATGGCAGCCGCAGGCTGGTCGTGGAGTACGACGGCGTTACCACCGCCGCGTACGTGTACGACCAGACGGCCGTGATCGCCGCGGTCTGGCTCGCCAACCACCAGCCTGCCCCGGCCGCCGCCGACCCGGTGCAGATCGAGGCGGGTCAGGCCCCGGTGATGCCGGCTGGGCACACCAAGCATCCCGGCGGCGTTCCGCCGCTTGACCCGCGCATCCTCCGCCCGCTGTGGTTCGAGGAGGGTGACGGCGTCGCCCTGGTAGAGGGCGGCCGGCTGCTCGCGGTGGTACCGGGCTGGGCCGACATGTCCCGCGGCATGCCCGGCTACAGCAGGGAATGCACCGGCCAGACCCCGTTCGCGTGGTCACTGGACGACGCCATGGAAGGGCTGGGCCCGCGGGCGGACCGGGCCACGGCTTTCTGGCGCTGGCGGGCCAGTGAGGGCTCGTGGACCGGATTCCAGAAGGCCGCTCTCGGGCACCTGCTCGGCCGGCTCGGCCCGGGTGCCCGGTACTGGGACGTCAGCGGCGGCCGGCAGCCGCCCGCAGGGGTGTCCGAACGGCCGCCGACCCGGAGCCGGCCGTTCACCGTGCTGTCCACGCTCGGCATGAGCTGCCAGCGGATGCCGGTCGTCGAGCAGTTCGCCGAGGATCCCACGTCCTCCGGGCGGATCGAGCTGGCCCTGGCCACCACGATGGCCAGTCCTGAGGCGGCGCGCATCTTCCTGTGGCTCGCCCACTATCCCTGGCGCGCCCTGACGTGGTTCGGGCCGGGGCACACGATCAGGTGGTACCACGAGCCCGGTACCTTCCCGCTCGGTGGCGGGAACACCGCGGTGCTGCTGCTCGATGATCCGGCCCAGCTGCCCGGACCGGAAGTGCCGGACCTGTCCGGGTTCTCCTTCGGTGGCGACCCGGTGCGCTGGCTGTGGGTCATGCCCATCAGCGAGCGGGAACGGCTCTTCGCCAAGGACCGCGGGTCGGCCAGCCTGGTCACGCAGATGGCGGCGCGGCGCCGGAACTGGGTGGTGACGCCATAGGGCGCGGCCCGGCGGCCGCGCCCTATGGAATGACGCCGGGAGCCCGGCCGGTCAGTGGATATGCAGGTTGACTCCCAGCAGCGCCAGCCACCAGAGCAGGATTGCGAGCAGGGCGGACAGTACACCCTTGAGCAGGCTCACCGTGATGTAGTGCTTTTCCCAGGCGACCACGAGCCCGATGATGATGTAGACAAGAAAGACCAGGCCGAAAGGACGTCTGAACATCCCGCTGTGCTCCGCATCTCCCCCGACTGATAGGTACGAGTCGCCCGCCAAGTCCCCAAGGCGGATGCGGCCAAACGCCAGTGCTGCGAATCAGTGCGAGAAGAAGATCACCAGCAGCAGCCACACCACCGGCGCGGTGATGAGCAGGGAATCGATCCGGTCCAGGATCCCCCCGTGGCCGGGGAGCACAGTGCCCATGTCCTTGATCTGAAGATCCCGCTTGATCATGGATTCGGACAGGTCCCCAAGGGTCGCCGCGCCGACCGCGGCCACGCCCAGCAGGACGCCCTGCCACCAGGAGCCGTGCAGGAGGAGAGTCAGCAGCAGGACACCGGCGGCGATGCAGGCCAGCGCCGAGCCGGCAAAACCCTCCCAGGTCTTGTGCGGGCTGATCACCGCGGCCATCGGGTGCCGTCCCAGGAGGCTGCCGACCAGGTAGCCCCCGATGTCACTGCAGACCGTGACCACGAGCCAGGCCAGGATGCGGCGCGGGCCGTCCGGGGCGGCCAGCATCAGCCCGACGAACGACGCCATCAGGGGCAGGTAGACGAGGGTGAAGAGCCCAGCGGTAACGTCCCGCAGGTAGCCGACGCTGCCACCGGCCATGCGCCAGGCGAGGACCGCGATCGCGGTCGCGGCCAGGGCGGCCACCAGCGGCCGCTCCCCGATGTCGTAGGCGAGGGCCAGCATGACCG
>Ga0187887_10003339_pt1 | contig 12453 bp, 9 predicted proteins | sample June2016WEW_7_10_FD_132977 | JGI IMG/M metagenome (GOLD analysis project Ga0187887, IMG submission 132977) | Peatland microbial communities from SPRUCE experiment site at the Marcell Experimental Forest, Minnesota, USA - June2016WEW_7_10 | ecosystem: Environmental > Terrestrial > Soil > Wetlands...
GCGCGGTAAACGATTGGCGTCGAGGCGACCACGTATCCACCTATGATGATCATCACCATCTGCATGGTGAAAGGCACCAGGGACCAGAAATTCTTTCCGCCCTGGACCGCCAGTTTGGCGGGACTCTGATGAAGCAAGAGGCCAACTACAAAAACCACCACGATGCCCAGGAGCGCAAAAATCAATGGATCTGGAAACCACCGCTCACTCCAGTTGGCGAGTCCCAGGCCAAACCGGACAAGACGCTGTTCCTGGATTACTGCGGGCTTCTGGGGTGAAACAAGACGCTGTTCCTGCGTTACTGCGGGCTTCTGTGGTGACATGTGCGTACCATCCTCTCGGCAGCGGAAGTTTGCGCGCTGAATCGTTCTCACGGCGTCCAGAAGACAGCCCGGCTGCAGTCTTTAATTCTGAGCCCGGCTCTTTGCCCGACATTGTAGCGTGTATTTTCGACCCTACCAGTCGTTGTGCTCCATTTCCTGTGGGTGTAGGATGCGGTCGAATCGCGTTGGCGGCGTCAGGCCGCTACCTGCTTAGCTGGAGCGAGCGATGAATACCTTCCCGGTTTTGTTGGGCGCGCTATGTGTGTACGTCCTTGCCTATCGCTATTACAGCGCATTTATCGCGGCAAAGGCCCTGGCGCTGGACGATCGGCGCATCACTCCGGCGCACACCTACGCAGATGGACATAACTACGTCGCGTCGCCACGATGGGTACTGTTCGGACATCACTTCGCGGCCATTGCGGGCGCCGGGCCGCTGGTGGGGCCGACTCTGGCGGCGCAGTTCGGGTTTGCGCCGGGCTTCCTGTGGATATTAATCGGCGCAGTCCTGGCCGGCTGCGTTCAGGACTTCACCGTGCTGGTGGCTTCTGTGCGCCATCGCGGGCGATCGTTAGCGGACGTGGCCCGCACCGAAATCAGCCCTTTCGCGGGTCTGATCGCAATGATCGCCGTGCTCTTTATTCTTCTGGTCACGCTCGCTGGCCTCGGCATCGTAGTGGTGAATGCGCTCTCGAACAGCCCATGGGGTGTTTTCACCATCGGCATGACGATCCCCATCGCTGTCATCATGGGATGGTGGATGTTTAAGAGCCATGCGGGAAAGATTACTGTTACCGGGCCGAGTATCTTTGGCGTTGTGCTTTTGATTGGCGGCGTGATCGCTGGGCACTGGGTGGCGCAGAGCGGAGCTGCCGGAGCGCTCACTTTTACGCCGCATCAGATCACGGTCCTCATGGCCATCTATGGGCTGATTGCGTCAGTGCTTCCTGTTTGGCTGGTGCTGGAGCCGCGAGATTACCTGTCAACCTACGTCAAGCTTGGCACGATTGCCGTCTTGATTGTCGGTGTCTTCGTTGTCCATCCCAACATCAAGTTTCCTAATTTCACGCCGTTCGTACATGGCGGCGGACCCATCATCAAAGGAAATCTGTTTCCATTTCTTTTCGTGACCATTGCCTGCGGTGCGATCTCAGGCTTTCACTCGCTGGTGGCTTCCGGAACCACGCCTAAGATGCTGGACAAGGAGAGTGACGCCCGCTTTATCGGCTATGGCGCCATGATCGCGGAGTCGCTGGTCGGGGTGCTGGCTCTGATTGCAGCCTGCTCCTTGTATCCGGGCGACTACTTTGCCATCAACACGACGCCGCAGATCTTCAGCCATCTGGGCTTGAGCACAGTTAATTTGGATATGTTCTCTCGCGAAGTCGGCGAAAAACTCGCAGGGCGGACCGGAGGCGCTGTTTCGCTGGCGGTCGGCATGGCGCAAATTTTCCGCGGATTGCCGGGGATGGATCGTCTGATGGGCTACTGGTACCACTACGCCATCATGTTTGAGGCATTGTTCATCCTGACTACGGTGGACACAGGAACACGCGTGGCCCGATACGTCCTGCAGGAATTGATGGGCAAAGTGTACAAACCATTCGGCAATAATGCATGGCTGCCCGGAAATCTCATTACCAGTTTTTTTGTGGTTCTGGCTTGGGGATACCTTATTTATACGGGAAACATCTCCACTCTTTGGCCGTTGTTCGGAACCGGCAACCAGTTGCTGGCGACCATCGCACTGGCGGTAACGACGACCTTCCTCATTAACATGGGCAAGCAGAGTTATGCATGGATTACGGCAGTGCCCATGTGCTTCGTCGGCGTGACTACAGTTACGGCGGGAGTATTGTCGATCAAGAACATCTTCTGGCCTCTGACCACCAAGCCCGGTCAGGTCTTTACCGGCTATCTCGACTCCGTACTGATGACCATCTTTATCGCAGGCGTTGTCCTCGTCTTATTTAGTGCGGTGCGGCGTTGGATCGCGGTGATGAACGGAGCTCCCGCGCCAAAGGAAGCATTCGGTCCTCCACTTACCGCTACCGGCGACGTCAAGATGGGCTGCTGTTAGGGCTAGCCGTCTGCAAACCTGGCTACTGTTGAGTCGTTCCCTTCACGATGAGACCAAAGGGAAGATCTTGTCCCGAGGCGAGCTTGATGCTGGCGGAAAACGTCCAATGATCCTGATCGTCTTTCGAGACAGTCGGTTCCTTTCCGTTATTGTCCGGTTGAATCAAGCTCAAGGGGGCTGGATGTTTTGCTCCCGTGACCTTTCGACTAAGCGACTCTAGCTCCTGGATTTTGAAAACAGTATTGGGATCGGGGTCGGACGAGGCAGGAATCAGGAGCACGAAATCGCGGTTGGGAGCCGCCCCGAGATGGTTCCCGTCATTCGGCAGCAGTGCGTAGCGAAGAGTATAGAAACCAACCGGGATGCCGTCCCCCCGATAGTCCGTGGCAGCTTGCAAAAGATGCAGCACGCCCACCAGAGTGGATTCGGCAAGCTCAGCGTAAGCCACACTTTGAATATCCTTTGCGGTCTGTGAAGGCACGCCCTTGCGCAGCCAAAGCTCGCAAATGGGGTTGCCGTCCTCCAGAAAAACGCGATACCCATTCGAGTCAAGGGTCTGCCGCACTGCTTCAGAGATGCCTTTATCGGTGAGAGGTCCAAACTTTTCCACCTTGCCAGTCTGCGCGACGCAGACCAGCGAAAGCAGGAGCACCAGACTGGTCGCCGACGATGACGCCGGAATGCTGCGGCCACGACCCGCAGACGTATGCTCGCAAACGCGCTTCACTGCTGCTGTTTTGTTCACGCTTTGGTTTGCCTCTCTGCTCGCGGCTCCGCTTCCGGATTTAACGAGCGAACACGCCCACGAAGGCACTGCGTTTGCCGTGTAGATCCCAAGAGGCGCCTAAGCCTGGTCCTTTGTAAGCATCGGTGAGGGCCACCGCCGGCATGGAATGGGCTAATTGAGTCAGCGGAGGATAGTAAGTCTCCTCATTTCCGCAGAGATGATCTTTGTCTCCGATGGAGCGCGTCTGCACGGTGGCAAACTGTCCGGCGCGAAGCATCGCGGCGCCGCGCTTTTCCAGGTTCACCACGAATTCCGTCTGTACGGCGATTACCTGCTCGACATTTTTCAGCAACTCGCCACCCATTTGCTGGGCAAAGCTAACCAGGGCGGCGCGCTGCTGCGGGCTGGCTTGGTCATCCACCAGCAACACCGCTTTTGCCGGATAGGGGTTCTCATACGGATCTCCGAGCGTGCCCTGCGCGCGCACCACTGCGGTCACGATCAGGCCCCGCAGCGGCACGCCGTCCCAACTTCCACTGCGGACGTGCCAAGCCAAGATCGCCTCATTCCCGACGAGATTTACCTCGCCATTGGCGAAGCATTGCCCGGTGTAGACGTCGGCGCTGCGGGTCTCCAGATAGTCACCGCGAATCTGTTGAGCCCCAGCCGGCAGCGAGAGCACGATGGAGAGCAGGACAAGAACAAGCGAGAGCTGATAGCGCATATGGAACCCCTTCCAATATCTTAGTTCTAGTTGCGGCCGATGTGCGACGTCGAAACCTAACGACATTTTCCCGTTCCATGACAAGCGCGACTCTTCGAACTGCAGTTGCCGGGTTCGGCCAGTTCGCCGTCGGGCCCGATGCAGGTCTGGCTATGAAGGCACCAGAACAAACCATCGTTGCATGCTGGCACGGTAGGATCGGGTTCAGCCGTGATGAACTGGCCCTTCCATCGCAGCGCCGGGCAGAGGTTGGGACGATTGATATTGAAGCGATCCGATTCGCGGATCATGCGGCACCTCCGGACGCGGCCTTTAGAATCGCTCGCTTCACCGCAACACGAGCAAGCTGCACTTTGTAGGCATTATTGCTGAGCGGCTTCGCGTGGCTCAGGGCGGCCAGAGCAGCTTTCTGCACGGTGTTTTGGTTGACCGGATGTCCTGTCAGTACCTGCTCCGCCTCGGTGGATGGCCATGGCACTGGGGCGACGTATCCCATGACGACACGCGCTGACTGGACGTTCGATCCGCTCATCCTCAGAGCAACGGCGGCCACTGCGAGCGGCCAGTCGAAGGCTTCTTTCTGGCGGATTTCATAATGCGCCGCCCGCACCTCCGAAGCTGGTGGGAGCAGAACTTCGGTGAGGATTTCATTCGGGTGCAGGTCATGTTCACGCTCGCCTTCGGTTTTCGGAATGATAAAAAATTTCTCCAGCGGCAGTTCGCGCTTCCCCTTCGGACCCTCGATCCGGACCTTCGTACCATACGCAATGAGAATCGGGGCGATGGTGGAAGGACTGACGAACTTGGCGTGACCCTCATTAGCGAGAACAGCATGGTATCGGTTTTCCCCCGCTGCGACCAATTCCTTGCCGGTCTCGTCCTTGGGCAAAAGGCCAAAGCCATTGCGGAAATACCAGCAGCGCGGACGCTGGCACAGATTGCCGCCCAGCGTGGCTTGGCTACGAATTTGAGGGCTCGCAACTTCAATGAGCGCCTCGGCCAGGGCTGGATAATTCTTTCTTACGCCGGCATCTTCCGCCAAATCTCCGAGGTTCGTCAGCGCGCCAATACGCATTCCCTGCACGTTCGAAGAGACGCCTCGAAGATCGTTGATTTCTTTTATATTAATCAGGCGCCGGGGCGTTACGATGTCATCTTTCATTAGCGCGAGCAGGTCGGTGCCGCCCGCGAGAATCTCTGTCTTGCCCCACGTCGCAGCCAGAAAGCTGACGGCCTGGGCCTTGTTATTCGGACTGACGTATTCGAAAGGTCGCATCAGGCACCTGCCTTTTGTCCGAGTGCTGCCAGGACACGGTCGGGAGTCAGTGGAAGAAACGGCACGCGCACTCCAATTGCATTCGCGACCGCATTGGAGATTGCTGCGCCGGGCGAGATCACGGGTGGCTCCCCGAGCCCTATTACGCCGCGTTCGTCGTAACCTTTACCCGTCATCATGTGCACGACGAGCTCGGGGATGTCGCTCAGCCCAGCCAAACGGTAGAACTCCATATTGTCATTCAGCATGTGACCGGTGGTCGGGTCCATGACTTTCTCTTCGTAAAGTGAGTAGCTGATACCCATGATCAAGGCGCCATAACACTGGCTCTCGGCAGTCGTGAGATCAATGACCAGCCCGCAGTCCTGCACCGCAACCATCTTTTTTACTTTGACGATGCCAGTCTCGGTATCGACTTCCACTTCGGCCATCTGCACGCCGCCAACGCCGCTGCTGGTGAGATCCGGTGGTTTGCTTTTGTTGGGATTCTTGCCGCGTAGGGTGAGCGGCATCGCGCCGAGTTTGGAACAAGCTTGTTTCCAACCAAGCGATCGGGAGGAATCTCCGCGGACCCTAACGGCTGCATTCACACATTCCAGATCCTCGGGTTTTGCGTTCAGTGCAGGCGCCACTTTCGCGAAGAGCGCGTCGCGCGCATCGACGGCAGCCCGGCGCGTGGAAGAACTCACACCGCCAATTGTGGTTGAACCGCCGGAGCCGCCTGATGGCGGATAATTCGTGTCGCCAATCTGAAGATAGATCGCATCCATCGGGATGCCTAACGTATCAGCCGCAACGATGAGGATGCAGGTACGAGTTCCCGTCCCCAGATCCTGGGAACCCATTTTGAGTTCGACGGATCCGTCCGGTTGAATGGTGAGATCGCAATCACTGCCATGGCCGCGTCCGCCCCAGGTATGAAGGGAGAGTCCGACCCCACGCACTATCTCACCCGAATTGCCTTGCCGGCGGGGATGCCACTTCTGTTTCCATCCTATAAGGTCGGCAGCGATGGCGAGTTCTTCGCGATAAATATCCTGACGCGGTTTGGTGCGGTCGAGATTCTTGCTGAAGAATTCGAGCGGGTCTAAATCGAGCTTGGCGGCCAGGTCATCCAGAGCACACACGGTAAGAACGGCAGCCTGCGGATGGTTCGGTGCACGCCAGGCGCGCGCGGGGCCGATGTTGTTGCTGATAGCGGTGTGCTCTTTTCGCTGGTTCGGAACATTAAACACATAAGGAATCGGCGGCATGCCTCCGCCGCCGGGGCCGCCTGTACCCCACGAGTCTGACTGCCAGGCAACCAGCGTACCATCTTTCTTTGCCCCGACTTTCACGCGGGCATAGGCCGAGGGCCGGGCGCCGGCCACTTTGAGTTCCGCGTCACGCTCAAGCATGATGCGCACCGGCTTGCCGCCGGCCTTCTTCGATATTTCCGCGGTGAAGATCCCCCAACGATCGGGAGCAAACTTACTACCGAAACCTCCGCCGATATTGTCCTGATGGACACGAATGTTGGTGGCGGGAATTTTCAAGGGCTCCGCCATCTGCCCGGGAATACCAGAAACATTCTGCGTGGAGATGTGGGTGAACAGGTGGTTGTCATCGGTCCATTCGGAAATTGAACCGTGACTTTCCATGCAGCAGTGTGTGATGAGGGGGACGCCGTATAGGCCTTCGGAGACGACCTCGGCTTCCGAGAATGCTTTGTCCGGTTCGCCCAGAGTTTGCGCAGCGGTCTTCTGGTAATTCGACTTCTCTCGCTTCGCAGCCTCGGGATGAACGGTTGCAGATCGAATGGCATCCAGCACGGTGTCCGTGGCGCCATCGGCTTTGAGTCCTTGCAGAGTTTCGTCGCTGGCTTTCTCAACGATCCCGTATTGCTGGATCTGGCTGACCATCTGCTGACTCGGCACCTGGTTATCCAACATGTCGTCGATATCGTCCATGCTCAGCGGACCTTGTCCTTGCCCAGCGCCTTTGGGAGGCTCGGCGTCGCTGACCAGATGAGGCAATTGCTGATATGCCACTTTGATTCTGCGAATGGCGTCTTCGGCCGTAGGTTCGTCGATCGCCGCCACGGCAACGATTTCATCTCCCTCCCAATGAATCGTGGAGCCCGGTTCCTGCACGATGTGGACAGCCTTTACTCCAGGCATCTTCTCCGCGGCACTGGTGTCGACGCTGACGATTTTGGCGTGCGCATAGGGACAACGCAACACCTTGCCGTAGAGCATGCCCGGACGATCGACGTCGTAGGTGTATTTAGCCTGCCCTGAAACTTTGACGGATGAATCGACGCGGGTGATGCGCTTGCCGATCAGAGTGCGTTGATCTGCCTGGGGCCATGCATAGTTCGGAATAAGGTCCGGCATAACTTACGCTCCCCTCTGCGCAACTTGCGCGATGGCCTTGCGAATTCCATCATAGGTTCCGCAGCGACAGAGATTGCCGCTCAGACCGTGTCGGATGTCCTCCGGCGTGGGTTGCGGGTGTTGGTCGAGAAATGCTTTGCAGGCCACGACGAAACCGGGAGTACAGAAACCGCATTGTGAAGCATCGTTGTCGATGAACGCCTGCTGGATCGGATGCAACTTACCTTGCTGCATCAGGGACTCGATCGTGACGATCGGCTTATGCTGGGCTTCGATGGCGAGCAGCGAGCAGGCGTAGACCGGCTTGTTATCCATCAGAACCGTGCAGGCGCCGCATTCACCGCGATCGCAAACCCGCTTGGCGCCGGTAAGCTCGAATTGATCGCGAAGCGCGTCTAACAAGGTGACGCGAGGTTCGAGATTAGCCTTGTATTTCTCGCCATTGATAGTGAACTCCATGGCGACCTTGCCCGGCCCATGCACCGGGATCTCCTCCCCGGCGGCCAGGACTACCTTCGGGCCGGCGACCAGGGGTAGGGCGACGGAAATTCCCGAGATCCTAAGGAAATCACGCCGGGAGACTCCGGATTCATCTATTTTATCTGCTGGATTCTTTGGTTTCGGGTCAGGATCGCGCATTCCAAACCTCCACGGGAGGACAAATTGTTGGCAGCCGGATCTGTTGGTCAGGTGTCACAAGCATTGAACCGCAACGAGAATGATCACCACAGCAAAATTCTCGGTGCCGTCTGAAGCGAATCAGATTCGGAAAACCTGTGGCAGGAAATTATACGCTCACGGCCAATGGCTGCTGGAGCAAGCGCGGATCACGATCGAGCGCCGATGAAGATAATTCACAGTTCGCGATGCCGACCGTCCATGGCGGCATTGCAAAAATGTGTGCGTCACATGCAAGCTGATATCCATGCCAGAACTGCCCGATATTGCCGCCTACACCAGCGCGCTCGATTCGCGCATCGTTGGTCAGCCACTGGAGCGGATTCGGCTGACGAGTGCTTTTCTCCTGCGAACTGCACAACCGACCCCTGCGAGTGTGGAGGGTCGCATAGTCCGCGAACTGCGGCGACTCGGGAAGCGCATTGTAATCGGCGTAGAGAACGATCTCTGGCTGTCCCTTCACTTGATGATTGCGGGCCGGTTGCACTGGCGGGCGCCGGCAGTGAAGCTAGCCGGACGACAGACTCTGGCGGCTTTCGATTTTCCCAATGGTTCTCTGGTTCTTACCGAGGCTGGGTCAAAGCGCCGCGCTTCGTTGCACATTCTGCTCGGCGAGGAAAGCTTGAGCACTTTCGATGCAGGAGGAATCGAAGTCTTTGCGAGCGATCTCAACACATTCCGCGCGACGCTCACGGCGGAAAACCACACTCTGAAGCGGGCACTGACGGATCCACGCCTGGTGAGCGGTATCGGCAACGCATATTCGGACGAGATCCTGCACGCGGCGCAACTATCTCCCCTCACGCTCACACAAAAAATGAAACCCGAAGAGTGGGAGAGACTGTTCGCTGCAACCCGCCACACGCTCGGGTTTTGGGTGGACCGGCTCTGCTCCGAGGCAAAGATCGCTTTCCCCGAAAAGGTCACGGCGTTTCGCGAGGGTATGGCGGTTCATGGTCGTTACGGCAAGCCATGCCCGAGATGCGGCGACAATATTCTGCGGATTCGTTATGCCGATAAAGAAACAAACTACTGCGCCCGATGCCAGACTGGTGGGAAAGTTCTAGCCGATCGAAGCTTGTCGCGACTATTAGGTTCGGATTGGCCACGGACATTGGAAGAGCTGGAAGCTCTGAAGCGCCGCTGAATATATGATGTTATCGGCAACTTCAACCTCGCCGACAAATATCGCAGAACGTTCACCTTTGCCGTGCGTTCAGCTTGTCGAGTACGCTCTTCAACTGTTCAAGCTTCTGTCCAGCCTCCCCCAGTTTGCCTTCCGCGGTCAGATGCTGGTAGTCGGCGAGGTCTTTGGCAGCTTCCGCGATGAGCGCATTGAGATCCGCTGCGGGCTGGGACGACGCGGCGGAGGCTGACTTGCTTCGCTCCGCCTGCGGCAGGGTAGCCTCGCCGCTGGTTGGAGAAGCAGTCAGCGACGAGACGGCTCCGCCAAAAAGCGAGGCCATTGCCGATTCGAAGGTTGGTCCGTATGCGAGCCGATCTTGCAGCGCGAGCACGACCAGGCGCAACTCCGGCATCGGACTTCGCTCAGCCTGCAGATAAATCGGCTCCGCATATAACAGCGCTTTCCCAGTCGGAATTACAAGCAGGGCGCCGCGCCTCACGTGCGAGCCCTGCTGATTCCATAGGGTCAATTGTCCAGAGAGCTGCGCGTTCTGATCGATTCGCGCCTCGATCTGCAATGGTCCGTCGACTAACTTTGTTTTGGGAAAGTTGTAGACCACCGAAGTGCCGTAATGTGCAGCGTCGCTGCGCCCGGCAATCCAGCCAATCAAGTTATTCCGGTTGGCCGGTGTGAAAGGAAGAATCTCCACAAACTCCTCGCCGGTTTCGCCGGGTAGTTTCATCAGCACGAAGTTCGGCTGCATTGCCTGGGTCGTCTGCTCACCGCCTTCGCCCATGCCAACTTCGGTGGCAACCGTCCACAAGTCTTCACGGTTGTAGAACGCTTCCGGGTCGGTCATATGATAAAGGCCATACACTTCCGCCTGGAGTTTGAGCAACAACTCCGGGTAGCGCACGTGTTTGCGCAGATCCGCCGGCATCAGGGCTGCATCCTTGAACAGTGTTGGAAAGATGCGACGGTAGGCTGCAATCATTGGATCTTCGGGATCGAACACATAAAAGGTCGTCGTGCCATCATAGGCGTCGATCACTACTTTCACGCTGTTCCGCAGGTAGTTGATGGAGTTGTCGCCGAGGCGATAGTGGGTCGAGTAGGGATAACTGTCTGAAAGCGTGAACGCATCCATGATCCACGACAGTCGACCGTCGTCGCCCAGCACGATGTAAGCGTCTGGATCGTAGGTTAAGAATGGCGCCAAGGCCGACATGCGGTCGCGAATGTTGCGGCGCATCAGCAGCCGGCTGTCCTTGTTCACGTCATCACTGAATGGCAGCTTCGCGAGGTCATCGCGATCGAGCGCGAGAATAAGGCGCCGCAGAAATCCGCCGACCACGATACCGCCATTGCCTTCGTACGATGTGAGGTTGTTGGTTGCGCCTTGCGGATAATTGAATTCCTTCTGCCGTGTCTTGACGTAGACGTCGGTGTTGGTCATCTCGCCGAAATAAATCTCTGGTCGAGTTACGTTCAGGCCACGCACCGTGCTTTGGACTGGCATATTGCTGAGAATCAGAGTGGGCAGCCCTTCCGCCGTAAACCCGTTGACCGGATTCATTGTGATGCCGTAGCCGTGGGTGTAGATGAGCTTCTCGTTAATCCAGTTGCGGCTGCTTTCCGGAAGCTTATCCACGTTTAGTTCGCGCGCGCCGAGCATCACTTCGCGAGTCGTGCCATCAATCGTATATCGATCGATATCAATGTCCGGAAAATCATAGTAGGTGCGAATTTCCTGGATCTGGCGCAGCGTGTCCTGCAGGGCGCGCCAGTCCCACAAGCGGATGTTCTGAAGCGTAGCTTGATTATTCTGCGGGTCGGCTGCCTCAACCGTCGTCTCAGCAGGAAACTCACGCTGCGTCATCCGGTTCAATCCGTAGGCTTGGCGCGTCAATTCGGTGTTGAAGACAATGAACGGTTTTTCGCGGACCAGTTCGTTCGGTTTGACGATAAAGTTGCTGACGTACCAGGCGACGCCTTGAAGGGCAACATAACAGGCCAAGGCTGGAACGATCGCGGCGAGCAGCCATCGCCCGCGTGGCAACCGCGTGGCGTTTAGGATCGCTACAACTGCGCCTAGAACGAGCGCCGCGCAGACGATGAGCATTCCGGTGAGCGTGATGTGCGCATCTGTGTAAGTGACGCCCCCGAAGATCGTATGATCGTCGAGCAATCGCCCGAAGCGGCCCATATACGCGCGCATGGCGAGAACCAGTAAAAGAAACGCAAAGGCGATCGACAGCCCTCGCCAGGGTAGCGTTACGTGGCGGCTCAGACGGCCTGCAAGTACACGAGCTCCGCCCGCGATCAAGACGAAGAAAACGGCAAGTAGACAGGTAATCACGGCCAGTGTAAGCAGCCAGCCGGCGATCAGCTGCCACGCCGGTAGGGTAAACAAAAAGAAATTTATCGGTTTGCCAAAAATCGGGTCTACGACGCCGCCACTCGCACGGGGCGCATACCAAAAGAGCGCAAGTGTGGGCCACTCCCCTGTCATGGCGGCGCCGGTCGCAAGAGCGATGGCGAGCGAGATGCCGAGCGCGATGAGCCGCAAGGCAGGCTCAACCGGCAGCTTCAGCGGTTGCCCGCCGATGAGGATCGTGTGACCGTCTGGCAAATCTCCGAGATGGGCCCTCTTTAGAGCCAGGAAGGATCCGTACAGGACGAGAAATGTGGCGGCCGCAAAGGTCGCGAAGACTTCTGATTGAAGGCTCAGGGTTTTCCAAAACACGTCTCCGTAGCCGAGGGACCGGAACCAGAGTACGTCGACGCAATAAGACAATGCGGTCCGAGCGCCGAAGAAGAGACCGGCAAAGATAGCGAGGAGGATCAGGAAACGACGACGACGACGCGGCCGCCCCAGATTCGCACGGGGCCAGTCAATAGACTGCGACATTGCTGTTCTCTCTTTTCATCCACTATTGTTTATCCGCATGATACTCCCTCCACTGTGGCAAATTGCCTTATGGCTCGGCCCCCTCCATGCCGTTGCGACGAGACACGATAGATGTCAGATATCCTGCCCGGCGTATTAGTAATTGCAATGACGGGTGACTACCGTAATTTCAAGGCCGCCGCGACGAAGGGAGTCAGAATTGCCAGAACTGCGACAAACTGCGACAGAAGCCA
>Ga0187887_10003341_pt1 | contig 12445 bp, 9 predicted proteins | sample June2016WEW_7_10_FD_132977 | JGI IMG/M metagenome (GOLD analysis project Ga0187887, IMG submission 132977) | Peatland microbial communities from SPRUCE experiment site at the Marcell Experimental Forest, Minnesota, USA - June2016WEW_7_10 | ecosystem: Environmental > Terrestrial > Soil > Wetlands...
AACAATTATGATGAGCCATGGTACCACCACCCAGTTTCCATAACCGACTCCAAGGGCATAATTTACGTGATAGACAACTGGAGCTTTGAGGTACAGGATTCAAGCGGCAACAGCTATCCCTCCGCGATACTTATGCTTAGGGCATTCGGCGAGAACGGCACCGAGATCCCAATCAATCCTTCAATGATAAACACCTTGCTGCCGACATGGTGCGGCTCCATCTGCGCAAGCGTTGTCGGCGGCGGGACTGGAGTAGCTGCATACGGCGGCGCAAACGTGCCTGCAGGAGGATGGCCACCGTACGGATGGCCGCTATCCGTAAACATAACGCTGCCCGGCGGCAACACAGTGTCGTACTGCGCACTTGACTGTACGCACAATGCAATCAGCTCAAATACCGCATATCCGGCAATAGGTCCGAGGATAGAGCCTTTTGCAGGGCACGTTGGGGCGAACTCAAACAGCATCGTGATAACCAGCGATTTCAACGATACCCTGTATATCGTGGCACACACATCCAAATGGAATACTGGGACCAACAATTGGTATTGCTTCTCTTTGATCGACGTTGGTTGCAGCGACTCGCCAGGAAAGCCGCTCTACTCGGAACTGCTCGTGATACGGCCTGAGCTGCAGAACTACACGAAATTGACATACCTGGACAACGCATCGTCCATATGCTATTTGAACGTGACCGCGCCGCCGAACTCGCCGTGCATCAGCAATGAGGCAACCAATGCTCTGCAGTACCTTTATCCGCCGCTGCTAGGTGTGCCAAACGCATTCGACTATGTCGAGAGCCTTGGAGGGCCGGAAGAATATCTCAATGTAAACAACGAGCTATCCGCGCTCTTCCCGACAGGCGTTAACAGCTCAAAATACCAGAACGAGGCAAACTCGATCGTACAGAACGGGCTTGCGCTTGGAGGCAGCACCTATGCCACTTTGGGCAGCACACAGCTAACTGGAACCGGCAGCAAGCTGTACATACCTAAATCATATCTGAAGACCAGCCTCAACGGCTATGTACTTGTCCCATACAAGACTGTCCTCCAATTGGACACTGCATACCACACCACAGGGTCCCCGCAGCTGCTCTCGCCACCAACAAATCCGGCCGCTCTGGCCGTAGAGGAGGCATCGTGTGCAGCCGGCGAAGCGGCCTTCAATCTCCTGGGTGGCAACACGATCAGCAACAGCTTTAGGTACTCTGTTGTTCCGCTGCAGGGTGGCACGAACCTGAACATCAGCATAGAGGGAGGTGGCACCTATCTCAAGTACATACCGCAGCTCAATTACTACACGCAGAACCTCTCGGATGCTGGCGCGATAATGTACCCCTACATAGATTACCAGCAGTTCACCAACAGGCTCTTCGGCGCAGTCTATGTCAACAGGACCGTGAGCCCTAACACAGCAAATTACCAGGCAGACTGGAGGACCGGCCTTCCGATAATCATCAATTCCACAAAGCTCTACACATACCAGCAGCAGAGCTGGGTGCAGGTATCGTTGTTCGGGACGCAGAACGCCTACAACATATCCATCGCCGTCCCAAGTTCACAGTCGGGCAGCAATCTTCCATATGGATTGGGCGGCTTAGGGGGCCAAGGCAGTTACCTAACTCCCAACTCAAGCATCAAGAGCCAGTTCACCTACAACAGCTACAACGCGACCCTCTTCTTCCAGCTCTTCGAGCAGTTCAAGCAATCGCAGCACCTTGCCAGCCTCATACTCAACCTGAGCAACGAGTCGACGGCCTTCGGATACAACAGGCTTGTCTTCACATATGTCGACAGGTTCAACAACACGATATACATGCCGCTTGACGTCGACTTCGCAAACATGACAGTTCTGTCGCTCAACAGCACCACGAAGATAAACCCGAACAACGAGAACCAGACCAACGTGATAGTCAATGGCAGCGCATCATACTTCACGTTCAACGGGGTCAAGCCACTACCAAAAGGTTCGAACATATACCTCTACTGGGACGCCAACCTGAACTACTACGACACGGCCAACGATCTAAGCGACCCGGTAGGCTACTTCACTAACGGCTTGCTCTGCGCGATAGCGCCGCAATACAAGTGCGTGCTGGCGAACCCGCTCAGCACGATCACTCAGCGGCAGTCGGCCACCGTAGGAGCCACCGAGGCAAACGAGACGGACTACAATCCAGAGCCGGGAGGAGGTGTGGGCGGCATAACACTGCAGAACAGTGGAACTACTAACGGATTCAGCGGCACATGCTCGGCACCGCCCAACAGCCTGCTGCAGCAGGTAGTCTACAACTGCAACGTCTTCGGGAAATATGGCCTGAGCGCGGTACAGGAGGACCCGAACGAGGGATCGGTGGCAAGCAGATCTGCAGGAGGATCATCATCTGCATACGACTACCAGTACTGCATACCGTACTTCGTGAACGGCACCGGATTATTCAGCTCCCAGCTCGGGCTCATAAAGGTTGTACAGACCGGCCAGAACGGAAACTTCAATTATTCATTCAACGCATGCGGAGTCGGGCAGGAGAGGGTGATAGCGCAGTACTATGGCTCAGCAGCGCCGGAGCCGATAATAGTCAACCAGACATCGCTCGCATACTCCGGCGGACAGTACGAGACGTCCAACGGGATAGACAGCGTCGACGATATAAATTCAATAATCGTCCAATCGCAGGAATTCAACTACAGCTTTGCACCTAACATGTCGGTGACATCATTTGAGATAGGCTCGTACGCGCTCGGATTCGGCGCGATAGGCATCGTCGAGCTTTCTGCCGCGATGGCTCTGGTTGCCGTGCTTATAGGCTGGCAGCTCTTGGGCAAAAAGCAAAGAGGAAGAAAATAGGTTGTTGCATGCTGCATTTTGTGCTTAGCCTTGGTGCGATATACGCATTCATACCAGTTATAATAATAATCATACTGCTGCTTGCGGCAAGGGGTTCGATAGGCGGCGACTTCTTCGAGATATTCGGTATATCATCAATAGTGACAGGGGCAAGTGGCATAGGAAATAGAAGAGGGCTATTAAGTTCAGGAAAATACAGGACTAACACCAAAAGGACGGATGCTGCTGCAGGGGCAGCGGCCGCCGTGGTCACAGGCAGGAAGGAAAGGACAAAATGGCCCACCTGGACAGGCTTAATTCCAGGCCAGGTGGGGTGGGACAAAAAGAAGAAGGAGTTCACCGGCAATGTTAAAGATAACAAAGGCCAGTTCGGATTCAATCGACCTGCTACAATTGGTGGTGAAAAATTCAGCAACTTTTTCAAAGGGACGTGGGCACTGGCAGATGCAGATAGCAAGGAGAATATCTTGAAGTCATTCACCTCCGAAGACACACACAACATGATCAAGGAGCTTGGGAATGAGAAGGTGAAGCGCGCGGAAAAAAACGTAAGCGGCAATGATCTGGCTATGCTCGCGGTTTACGGATTATCGCTTAAGCAGATAAACGGTTATTACAAGAAGAATATAGAGCAGAGGAAAAAACCTGGGACAACGAATCCTCTGGCGGCACCGACCGAAGAGGGAAAGGTGCATATGTCAGTCACTGACTTCTATTCGACATGGGCCAAGGCGCGAGTGGGCGGGATGGGAGGCGGCATGAAGGGCAGAATCAATGCAAGGGCGCAAGCTGCTGAGCTTCACGACATGACATCGGGCTGGTCTTCGGAACAGCTGGGCGCGCTGCTCAGGACGAAGAGCGGAAACTACTCTCCAAACATGTCAAGGGACCAGATGAACCAGCAACTGTTCAGGAACTTCAAGAAGAAGGATGTCCAGAAATTCATGGATCAGCACGAGGAGTTATTCAAAGAGGAGGAACACCCTGCATGAGCAGGTCACTGCGCACTTAGCGCCTTTCTGAAAAGCTCCAGCTCCTCTTTGGTGAATACCTCGTTCTTCGATATCTCCTTATTTGCAATTACGAATTTGGCCATCTCCTTCCTTTCGCTCCTGTCCCGCATCGTCTTTGAAAGTATTTCGGATGGGTCGTCTATCGAAACCTCGATTGCGACATCATGCATCCATTCGTCACAAAGCCGGCCGAACCCCATCAAAATTGATATCTTCTCGAGCGACAGCATGAACTTCCTGAGCTTCTCAGTCCGCTCGACCGCCGCAGGGTCTTTTGCCGCGACCGCATCGATCTCGCCAGATACGTAAGGTTCGTACTTCTCTCTTATACTCTCGTAATCGTCTGCTATCTTGTTGAGCACTATCTCCTCCCTTTCGTTCTCGTTGGAGTCCTCGGGCGCAGATATGGTCTGCCCCTTTATGTCTATGTTCTTCTTCTCAACTTCGCCGCGGAGCGTCTCTATCGCCTGCGTTATGAATTCGCCCTTCGCCTTGTTGAGCAACTCCACGCAAAGCAGCCATGCCTGAATTTTACTCTCGTCCATTCAACCAAATGAGCCAATTAAACAATCAGTGCCAAACAGCAATATGCTTTCCCACCCGAAGGCAGTACACACATATCGTGAGCAGGCTTAGCTTCCGAGTTCGGAATGGGATCGGGCGTTTCCCTGCTCCTATTACCGTTTGACATTATTATTATGTTGGAGAACATTTAAAAACCTTTGAGTACGCCAAAAGTTGCACCACACAGCGCCTAACAAAAAGGATAGGTAAAAATACTTTGCATGCACCATCAGTTATTGCTTGGCATTGGTGTGTAAATTGGGAGTTGTATCAGATATCCTGCTGGTAATAGTAATCATAATACTTATTGCAGTCTTCTACAAGAACATACTGAATGTGGTGCAAATCGTAGAGGACTACCTGCCTGGGCTAGGCCACAGCTTCAACTTCAACCTGTCCAACACAACTAAAGTACAGCAGCTACAGAACACAAACCATAGTCAGCTGATCAACTATACGCTAGGGCTGATAAACAAGGACAGGGAGCAGTTCGGGCTCGACAACGTCACCCTTTCCAATGAGACATCCGGCCAGCAGCACGCCGGCAACATGCTTGAAAACGGCTACTTCAGCCACTGGGACATATACGGCATGAAGCCCTACATGAGGTACACGCTTCTTGGCGGAGCCGGTGCCGTCCAGGAGAACATTGCCTACACCGAATCGGAGGAGAGGGCATGCATAGGCTCGCTGTGCACCAATATCGGCAGCGCTAATGTTACCTCTGCACTCTACCAGATGGAGTACAATATGATGTACAACGATTCCGGATGCTGCAACAACGGCCACAGGGACAACATCCTTGACCCGAACCACAACCAGGTTTCGATCGGAGTTGCATACAACAGCACAACAATTTACCTTGTTGAAGACTTCATAAACAACTACATAACATGGCTCAACAGTACCCCTCGGATCAGCAGCTCAGATCAGGCCGTGCTTGAGGGGCGCATTGGCAATGGCTACAATCTTTCTTCGATAGAGATAAGCTACGATCCGCCAGTCGTCCAGATGTCTGAATCACAACTGGACCAGACATCCGACTACGGCTACGGAACAGCAATAGCAGGAGTCACAAGCAATCCTCTCCAGTACTACAAATCGCTAAACACAATAGTTGCCAACTCGTACTACGTGCAGGGCGCAGATTTCTTTGTGTCTTTCAACATGGACAAGCTGATAGTCGGAAACGGGCCCGGCGAATACACGGTAATGGTGTGGCTCAACAGTACAAGCAGCAACAGCAGTTTCCTTGGCTCAACATACACCATATTCGTGAATCAGAACGGCACAGCGTACATGCCAAGCGATGTGTGATTTGTGCTGCAATCGTGTCCGACGTAATAATATTAGCCATTATAGGCCCGCAATTAGTAATGGCCCAAAAGCATAATCTTTATTATTTGACATCCTAACTTCTTTATGAAAATTTTTGATCTCACAATGGAGATAGATGATAGAACGCCTACTTTTCCAGACGATCCTACTCCAGAAATAATTCAGATTGGCACTATAAAACAGGATGGCGTTAATAAGAAGAAATTAACTTTTAGTTCTCATTTTTCTACTCATATAGACGCACCAATACACATGTTAGAAAATGGTAAAACGTTAAGCGACTTCCCCATTGATAAATTCGTGGGTGATGCTATTGTAATAGATGTCAGAGGTCAGAATGAGATACATTCTGATTTAAGAGGCGTTAAAGCTAATGACATTGTATTTTTCTTTACAGGACATACTAATAAGCAACATTCTAAAAAGTTTTTTGAAGGAAATCCGATAATATCAAAAGAAACAGCCCAAAGACTCATCAAAAAAAGAGTAAAGATTGTTGGTATAGATTCTTTTACCCCAGATAACCATCCATATGAGATCCATAAGTTATTTTTCAAACGTGATATGCTTATAGTTGAAAATTTAGTTAATCTTGAAAAGCTTAACGGTAAAAGATTCAAATGCTACATCTTTCCACTAAAGATAAAAAATGGAGATGGGGCCCCTTGTAGAGTTATAGGAGTTATAAAATAGAGACTAGGCAAGCTTCTCCTGCCTCGGCTGCATGCATGATCTAAATGTAGCATAACGCTATTTATACTGCTCGCACCATTATACTGAGATAGGGGCGAGATTTTGGCTTTAAGGGTGATAGAGTACAGGCAGCTCATACAGATACTCGCCATCTTCCTTGTCGTGCAGTTCGCGGGGTTGCTGCTTGCCACGCAGGTCTTCACCGGCACCACATACGAGCAGGTCACAAGCGTGCAGACGATATCTTCGTCTGTCAACGCTCTCTTCTACATAGCATACATAGTGATATTCTCAGTTGTGCTCATACTGATCTTCAAGATTTACAAGGGCGACAAGCTATTCCTGCTCCTCGAGGGCGCGGTGGTGTTCGTTGCCTCGTTTATCGTGTTCATGGTTGCCATATCGGCGCTCACCGGAACGGCATACATGACCATTTACGGCACCGGACCAGTGTACATACTGGTGGCCGCAGCAGGGCTTGCTCTTATGCTGGTCATTGCGAAATACAAGCGGCCCGGATTGAGGAACCTCACGGCGATGATAGCCAGCGTAGGCGTGGGCCTTGTGCTCGGGCTGAGCTTCAGCTTCCTTGCAGGGGTCATATTCATGATAATACTCGCTGCCTACGACTTCATTGCGGTCTTCATAACAAAGCACATGATAGCACTCGGCAACATGGCCATAGAGAAGAACCTATCGTTTCTTGTGATGGTCAACGAGGTGGAGGCGTTCCCGCTCAGCTCGCTGTCGGCCGCGCAGAGGAGGGAATACGAAAGCTCAAAGAAGGAGATCAAGAAACATAATTCCAGCATGTTCGGAAAGCTTGTCGGGGAGGATATGGTGCCGTTCAGCGCGAGGACCGCACTGGGTACCGGCGACCTTGCCATGCCGCTTATGCTGGCGGTCGCGGCATACAAGGTGAACCTGAACTTCATACTCAGCCTTACCATAATAGTAGGAGGGCTTTTCGGACTTGTTATAACCATGTTTATCCTTAGGAGGTACAAGAGGGCATTGCCGGCGATCCCGCCCATACTTTTCGGGATAGCTGTATCCATGCTCGTATACTTCATCGCAATTCACCTGTGATACATTAAGGCTAAAAGTCTTGGGGGCATTATATTATGGGTGCGGCAATGGATAGGGTAAGCGGACAGACAATCAGCCAGTTCGCGGCGCTTGTGGGCGGATTCATAGCACTGCTCTACACATTCTATTATGTGCAGCAGCTGGCTTATTCCATCGGCGTATACTCAGGCATATCCAAGACCATAGTCTCATACAACATAACGAACAAAACCGCCGCTACAGTTCTGGTCGGCGCACTGTCGCAGTCTACGACTCTTGGCCTTGCACTCCACTTCACTTACACCATGATACCATTCGCGGTGATCATACTCGCGATAGGCGTGCTATGGCTCTTCTCAAAGATGCACTCCAGGCTTACTGCCACTCTTATCGTGATATCCGCTGCCATATACATAATACTAGCTGCAATACTGGAGTTTGATTTCAGTTTCCAGAGCGCGCTATCCACATTCCCATTTGCATACCTTGGCGGCATACTTGCGCTTGCAGGCGGAGCATATACCTTGTGGGGCATGTACAACAGGCCCACCTTGGCGAAGAGGGCGGTGCAGCCGGTGTCGCTCAGCTCCGAGACGCCATACTCCAACATGAAGGTGCTTTCCAACAGGATCATGAAAAGGCTTAGCGGCGAGCTGAAGATACTTGACATGCACTTCGACACGAACTCGCTGGACAATCTTATGCAGCTGATGTCAGCCCACATGGGGAACTACACGAGTATATCAGTTCTCACCAGCGACAGGCACCTTGGCGCAAGCTTCGGCAATTCCTATGCCAACTTCAAAAGCGAGCTCGCCAACATGAACATAGCAGTCGAGCTCAGGGTGCTCGGGCAGGATGATGCTGGCAAGCAGCACGAGAGGATTCTGATGGACGGCAGCGCCGCATACAAGATACCGCCGCTCAACATAATAAACAAGAAGAACGAGCACATAGTTAGCATAAACCACGGCGAGGCTGAAAGGAGGTTTAGCGGCCTGTGGCCCAAGGGCACGAAGCTCGAAAACCTAAAGACGTGACATAGGCTTTTATACTTTCTAAATTTAACATATACTGCTCATTTGTGCTGATTGGATGCAAAGCAGATATATCATTGTTTTACTTGCGGTAAGCCTCATTCTGGCATCGGGCTCAGCCGCTGCAACCGTGGGAACCGCATCGATAAGGGCTCCTGCTGTTATATTATACAACAACACTGGCAGCCTAACTGGGATAACAGTCAACATAACTACCGGGAATGGCAGCGTCAATGTGACTGGCGCGAAGTACATCGCCTCCTCGACAGTGCAATCCGCGCAGACCGCGGCGATGTATGGTGCGAACTATACAGGGCATAACTTCTACGATTACAATTACACCTATGACATAATCAGCCAGAGCGACAACGTCTCTGGGCCAAGCGCAGGCGCTGCCATGACTATGCTTGCAGTGTCAGCATTCGAGAATAGACCGCTGAGGAGTGACTTCACTATGACAGGGACAATATCCAGCAACGGCAGCATAGGCGAGATAGGTGGTGTCTACGACAAGAGCGCGGCGGCTGTTTCTGCCGGGATGGCACTCATACTCGTTCCCAAGGTGTCGAGGAATGACCCCGAGGATGAGCTTTACCTTCTTGTTCAGACCAATTTCGGCATACCGCTGGTGCAGGTCGCAAACATATCCCAGGCGGCGCATTTTGCTTTCAACAGCAGCATCAACGGCAGGGCCAACGAGACAACACTCAACTTCTACACAAACTACAATGCGGAATCGCTGCCTAATGCAACAATCATGTGCACTTCCTCGTGCAACTACACGCTTTTCAACAGGTTGCTGAACGCGACATTCAAGCTCACCAATAATGAGGTAGACAACCTGAGCTCCAACCCGAAATTCGCGCCAATCGGAATGCAGTTCGGGCAGGTGCTAAACCAGAGCTCAGCAATAGCAAGACACGGCTACCTTTACACAGCCGCCGATATAGATTTCCTAGACTACGTGAATGCATTCTATTTCGACGGTTATCCGTCAAACAGGAGCGATGCGCTTGCGCAACTTCACAGGATACAGAACTTCTGCTCCTCGCTGAACCCTCCCCCGCTCACCACATCAAACTACAACTACGTTATCAATGCAGAGCTTAGGCAGCTGTGGGGCAACTACACGATAAACCAGGCGGTGCAATCCTACAATTCATCGCAGATAGAGTCTGACGAGATACTGGACGAGCTTTACCTGGGCGCGCAGTCGAATGGATGGTGCACGGCAGCAAACTTAGTATACAACGAATCTGCGCAGGCCGGCACTTATGTAGCACCGTCCAGCTCGTTGAAGTCAGTTGCGCTCCATAGGATAGACAGGGCGCTGCCCTATGGACTGAGCCTCTACCTCGTGACTGCGGGCGAGGCATACAACCAGAGCAACTATCCGCTCGCGATACTCGATGCGGACTACGCCTACGCGCTTGCAAACGCCAGCGAGACGCAGCTCCCGACAGGCAGGCTGGAGAATTTCTCCATAGCGGTTGCGAACAACTCAACTTTCGGAGTATGGGCTACAGAGTTCGCTAGGGAGGCACAGTTCTACGTAGCTGAATCACACGATTCGCCAAACCAGACAACCGCAAGATCATATGCGATATCCGCATACACGGCCGCATTGCTGGCGAGCCAGATAAGCAACGACAGCTCAACCATAAGCAACAGCCTTCTGGTGACAACTGCGCCGGCAGCGCAGAACTCCAACCTGAGCAGCTCTGATGTGCAGAAGCTTCTTGATTACGTGCGGTTCAGCCAGGAGGTGATATTCGCACTGCTTGCGATCGTGATAATACTGCTTATAATAAATATTGTGTTCATAAATATTGTAATGAAAAGCGTGAATCAAAAGAACGCTAAAGGCAGGAAAGGAAGAAAGGGAAGGTGAAACAAAAATGTCAGAAATACTACCGGGAAAAAGATGCAGCTCTTGCGGCCACTTGACTAGCGAGTACACCGAATTCAAATGCCCCTCCTGCGGGAAAGGCAACATAATAAGGGACAAGCATTGCAGAGAGATATCAAACACTTACAGATGTGAGGTTTGCGGATTCAGGGGACCCTGATGTCTAAAGTTGCAATACTGTTCAAGGTGTACCCCAAGGAGGGGATGCTCGACAAGGCAGTCGCAAACATAAAGGAGAAGATGAACCCAACTGGAATGCAGACTGAGGACATCGCCTTCGGGATAATCGTGATAAAGGTTCTTTTCAAGTTTGAGGACACTGAGACAAGCTCATCGAAGATAGAGGATGCGCTCAGGGCCGTCGAAGGAGTTGGGGAAATCGAAGTTGTAGAGGAAGGCCTGCTGTAACCGTCCGCTAGCTCTTGGATTGAACCCATAGTTGCGGTGGTCGAATGATCAAGTCTATAGAGCTTACTAACTGGAAGACCCACAAGCACACTGTCATTAACTTCCAGAAGGGGGTTAACGTACTGATAGGCGTGATGGGCGCGGGAAAGAGCTCTGTGATCGACGGGATATCGTTCGGGCTGTTTGGTACCTTTCCATCGCTCAACCACAAGAGGACGACAACTGAGAACCTGATATCCAACAGGCCAGACATGCAGGACCATGCGGAAGTGAAAATAAACTTCACAGTGGACAGCGACGAATACTCGGTCACAAGGAGGATAAGCAGGAGCGAGACCGCATCGGCCAAGATAGAGAAGAACGGCAGCTACCTGCAGGCCCAGCCAGCAAGGGTCAACGAGGAGATAAGCGAGCTCATCAAGATCGACTACGACACGTTCTCGAGGGCCATATACGCCGAGCAGAACAGGCTCGATTACTTCCTTGAGCTCCCGAAGGGCGAGAGGAAGAGGCAGATAGACCAGATGTTGGGGCTGGACAGCTTCGCGAAGGCGGAGGAGAACGCGACATCTCTGATAAACAGCATAAAGTCAGTGATAGGAGAGGAGGAGCAGATACTGGCGCAGTCTGACGACAAGGCGATGAAAGAGCAGCTGGAGGGCCTGACAAATGAGCGCCAGCAGATAGAAAAGGAGCAGAGGGAGCTGGCAGCACAGGCAAAGGAGAAGGAATCAACAGTAAAGGGCCTTGAAAAGGAATTGTCAGAGATAAAGTCTAGGTATGAGAGGAGCAAGAGGCTTGAGAAGGAGATCGCCGAGCTGTCGAGCAGGATAGATACGCTCCAGAAGGAGCTAAAGAAGATAGAGAGCACTGGGATAGACAGGGGCAGCATAGACGCCGACCTCAAGTCGCACAAAAAGAAGCTGGATGAAATTGAATCAGGCATGAAGGAGTTGAAGAAAACCGAGGCCGATGCACTGAGGGGAGCGGCGGACGCAGAGGCCGCCCTGGCGCTGAACAGCAAAAAGGCATCGGAAAGGGACATGCTGCTTGAATCGCTGAAGGGCAAGGACCTGGAGGCGCTCGAGAGATCGCAGAAAGATATGGAAAACAGCGCGAATGCGCTGGTCAAGGAGCACGCATCGCTGAAGGGCAGGAGGGATGACACAAAGAAGTGGGCTATGGAGCTCTCGGAGCACATAAGCAAGTGCCCGGTGTGCGAGAGGGAATTGGATGACAAGACAAAAGGCATGCTGCTTGAGCAGAAGAACTCAGCGATAAATAAGATAGAGGATGAGATCGCAAAGATAGAGAAGGGCATTGCAAAGAGCGAGGCGGAGATAAAGGAATCGAGAAAGGAGCTGGAGCGTGTCAGGATCGCAACCACCAGGATGACGGAATACAAGGACGTGGACAAGATAATAGAGAAGAGCGCAGCCCAGTCCAAGGAGCTCAGGCAGGCTCACTCAAAGCTTACAGTACAGATAGACGCCCTGGCAAAGGATAAGGACGCGCTCAACAAGGTGCTCGGCGAGCTGTCCATAAAGCTGGACGCGCTCAAGAGG
>Ga0187887_10003343_pt1 | contig 12441 bp, 17 predicted proteins | sample June2016WEW_7_10_FD_132977 | JGI IMG/M metagenome (GOLD analysis project Ga0187887, IMG submission 132977) | Peatland microbial communities from SPRUCE experiment site at the Marcell Experimental Forest, Minnesota, USA - June2016WEW_7_10 | ecosystem: Environmental > Terrestrial > Soil >...
CGATCGAAACGTACTGCACGTGGTCAGCGCCTCGATAACAGGCGGCTTCACCACCGCCGCGACCAGCGAGGAGGGGAGATGAGGAGAGCCATCGTCATCGTCGTGGTCGCGCTGGGCCTGACGGTCGGGCTCGTCGCGTACGCCGGTGGTCAGCAGCAATCCCAGACCACCGTGGGCACGTGGCCGCCCATGTTTGCGCCCCAGCAGACGCCAAGGCCGACATCCGCCTCCAGCCCCGTCGCACTCCGGCTCGTCAATCCAACGCGGCTACCGACGTCATCGCCGACCCCGGTCCCGAGACCACTCGCGACGCACGCTGCCTCCGCGGCGCCCGCCACCTCGATGTGGCCACTGAATGACTGTTCGTTTGCGCTCTCGACCATGGAGGAGGACGAGAGCCTGGACGCGCCACCGCTCAGCGGGTCACGGCCGGCACCGATCCCCAGGGCTTTCCCGCAAGCAAGGAGAACTGACATGATCCGTTTCCTGGCCGGCCTCGTCACGGCCGCCGGCCTGCTGACGGCGGTCAACACGCTGCACGGCAACCCGCCGCTCGAGCCCTTCACCAATGAGGCGCTGGCGGTCCACCTGGGCCTCAGCCCGGCGGCCACGCCGACCCCGACCCCGACGGCCTCGCCCTCTGCTCTGACAGTGCCCCAGCTCATCCGCCTGCCGACTCCCTCGGAGCAGCCCTCCAGCGCCGCTCTGACGGCCACCACGGCCTCGCCCACCCCATCGGCCAGCTCCTGTCTGGCATTCTGGATCCCCTGGCAGGGCGTCTGCGTGCCTCCCGAGCCGGTGGTGGGGGCCTCCCAAAGCGAGCCCTCCATCCCCAAGGTCACCTGGACGCCGCCCCCCGGCTGGTCCGCTGAGGAGTGCCAGACCGGCGTCACCATGCTCGCGTGGGACGAGGCACTCGACCACCAGTCCTCGCTCACCGACCCCACCTACTACGACCCGGTGGTGCTGGAGTGGGCGAGGCTGGAGGGCTGGGTGTGGGCCTCGTGCCGGACCGCCATCCCGATGACCGCCCCGCAGGCGGGCGAGGGCTCCTCCTGGATCGCCATCGCCGTCTGCACCCACTACTTCGACGTTCGCGACCATCCCCAGGACGCCTCCTGGGACGATATTTGGGTGACGGCGTACGGCGAGATCGCAGCCATGCTCCGGGTGCCGCTGTGACTGGGAACGACCCGAGCGCCTCCCTCCCGCCGACCGCGCCCCGGCTCACCGGCACGTGGCCGACCCACGTGGCGACCTACGAGGTGGGCGACCCTGGCCAGGAAGCGTTCTCGATGGAGGTCTTCCACGCCACCTCAGCGGCACGCGGCTACCGAGCCGCGGAGACACAAGGCCGGAGCGTCAGCGAGGAGACCACGGAGAAGGTCAAGGCGGCGGCGGCGGCGCTGCTCTTCGAGACGTACCGAGAGCACCAGGAGGCCGTCGTCCTCGATTGGGACGACTGCTGTCTCCACCTCACGCTCGAGCGCAGCCCGACGGCGAACAGCTGGCTCAGGGTCTACGCCGCCGGGCGCGAGATCGCGACCGTACGCAAGGCCCTCGCCGAGGTTCAGGAGCTGCTGCCCACGGCGCCTCCCGATGCGGACGATGAATGCATCGACGTTCGGTTCTGGATGGGCGGTCCCAATGAACGTGCGGTTCGGATCGAGCGACGTCTGGTCGCGCCGCGCTGGCAGGAGGTCAGCGCCAACTACCCGGCGAGCACACGGCGTGAGCTTGAGGCCGCTATGTCCGACCTCGAGGCGTTGGCCCAGCGTGGCCGAGTGCTCCTCTGGCATGGCCCGCCGGGCACGGGCAAGACTTTTGCCGTCCGTGCCTTGGCCCGCGAGCATAGGAGTATCGCCACCATCGACTGCATCGTCGAGCCGGAGCTCTTCTTCAGCAAGGGCGCGCACTACCTCACCGAGCTCATGGAAGAGGACGACAATCCGGAGGACGAGAGATGGCATGTCCTCATCGTGGAGGACGCCGACGAGCTGATCTCGGCCGACGCCAAGCTGCGATCCGGGCAGGGATTGTCCCGCCTCCTCAACTTGGCCGACGGGCTTTTCGGACAAGCCATCCGGGTGCTGGTGGTCGTCACCACCAACGAGCCGATGACCAGCTTCCATCCCGCCATCGTCCGGCCGGGACGGTGCGGCTCGCTGGTCAGCTTCCAGCGCTTCGCCGCTGACGGAGCCCAGGAGTGGCTCCGCCGCGCCGGTAGCGGCGAGTCGGTGAGCGGGCCCGCCACCCTCGCGGAGCTTTACGCCAGGACCGCCGGCGCGGCGCCCCTCCGGTTGGGTCACGAGCTCGGCTTTCACGTGCCGACGCCGGACCAGCGTGGGCGGGATGGAACACCCCCTCGCTCTGCCCCGGATCCTCGGGCGAAGGCGGGTGTCGCCCGGCTCACGAGGGAGAAGGACGGCATCAATGCAGGGGAGGCGAAGCAGCTCATGGACGTCTTCGAGCGACCTACGGACGAGGAGATCACAAGCGTGCGACCCGGTTCGGCGCGACGTCGGCGCCGGCCGAGGTGAGGTGATGGCCGAGGGATCTCCGGCGACGACGTTCGCCGACTATCAGACGGCTGTGGCGCGGGCGCAGAAGCGCCACCCGGAGTGGCGACGAGGGCAGACCGCGTGCATCGTTCTTCGCAGACGGCGCCCTGATCTCGCTGAAGCCGTCTGGGCCACTCCTCTCGACGCCTTTTCTCAGGACGAGAGGCTCGACGCCTTCCTGAGCTACGTCGAGGAGCACTGGTAGGTGTTCGGCTCATCAGCACGGCTAGTCCGCGATCACGTCGGATCCTCAGGGAAGGCGCTCGCCTACTCAGGCCCCCGCTGATCCTCGTCGGTCATGTCTCGCGGCTCACGCACGAACCAGTGCGTCCTCCGGGAGGCGAGGTCGGCGACGGACAGTTGCGGGTCGGCTCGCTCGGCGGTGAGAATTGCATCTCGGACCTCGTCCGGGTATATCGGACCGGCCCCGACGAACCGATCGCGCGGCGCCAGCGCGAGCATGTAATTGTACCGCCTGCCGAAGTAATGAATGCGGCCAGCAGAGGCCGAAGCGGCGGCAGTCAGCGTCCAGTGGACAGAAGTGCCACGATGAATCTCATGCATATCGTCACATCCGAAAATGCAAACGGATGGGCCCTTCGCTTCTGGCTGCAGCTAGGGGCCTTCTTGAAGACACGCAGCGCCCGCGCGGTGGCGTCTTTCCTTCCAAGCTGGTGCTAGCAGGGTGTTGAACTCCGGCCCGTGGAGCGGGTGGCGAGGTTGAGGTGGCTGGGCGGGCGCCCGCAGATCCGATCCCGCCTCTTCTCAGGGCCTCATCAAGGTTGTTGATGGCCCCGGTAGCCAGCATCGGGGTGCTTTCCTCGGTTTCAGGCCAGCTGGGCGTCCAATGCCGCTATTCGGATGACGTCATAGACAGCTCCTGCCACCAGGAACCAGGCTCGGCTCCTCCGGACCCCGACATAACGGAGCTTGCGGCCGCCGGCGATGGTCTTCAGCCAGCCGAACGGCTCCTCGATCCGTTTGCGGATCCGCTGGCTCACCAGGTGTCCGTCGTGGCGGGTGGTCCGCCCGTCGATGGCGCTGCGACGGTTGCTGGTGTTGGGGGCGACGTGTGGTGTGTACCCGATCTCCCGGCAGCCGGCGACGAACTCTCGGGTGTCGTATCCCTTGTCGCCGGCCACGGTTCGCCGCCGGGCGCTCCGTGGCAGCCGGCGCAAGAGCAGCAGGCCCGTTTCCCGCTCAGCCCGGCCGGTGGCCTGGGTCAGCTCGATGTCCACGATGAGCGCGTTGCGGTGCTCCATCAGTAGGTGACCGGCATAGCTCAGCTTGGCCGCCACCCCATCGCTCTTCCGCGCAAGCAGGGCTTCCGGGTCGGTGATCGAGCGATGGGTCTCGTTGCTCCGTGGCTGCCCGCGGAAGTTCACCTCGGCGTTGCGCCCAGGGCCATGCGACCCACCGCCCCCCTGCTGGCCCTCGTCCTTGGGCCGGAAGCTCTTGTGCGAAGCCCAGGCCTCGAGCAGGGTGCCATCGACGCTGAAGTGCTCACCGGAGACGTAGCGGCGCAGCTTGGCCTGCCGCACCACGGCGGCGAAGAACCGGTCGCCCACCTCGTGCTTCAGGAGCCGCTCCCGGTTCTTGGAGAAGGTGCTGTGGTCGAAGCCCTCGTCGTCGACGTTGAGGTCGAGGAAGTACTTGAAGAGGAGGTCGTAGCGGAGCCGCTCACAGGATTGCCGCTCGCTGCGGATCGAGTACAAGGCCATCAGCACGCTGGCCTTGAGCAGGTGCTCCGGGGGCACGCTGTGGCGCCCCGTCGTCGCGTACATGGCGTCGAACTCTGGACCGAGATCGGCCAGGACCGCCTCCACCACCGCCTTGATCCTGCGAATGGGGTGGTCGCTCGGGATCAGGATCTCCGGATTCAGGGTCGACAACATCGTGAGCTGGGTATCCGGGGTGCCACGCATGCTGGAGCTCCGAGGAGGGCGAGCTCAGGTGAACTGAGACTCGCACATCCGTGCCCTCGCTGGCTAGTCTGGCGCGGTGGCGATGAAGCGGTTGCACGTCCGAGGTCGACGCATGGTCCTCGGCGGGAAGGAACACTCCGGCTGGCTCCCCGAAGCAGCCGCCCACCCTTTACCTACCCCGCGCGTCGAGATCACGGTTGACCTCCTTATTGAGGGCGATGACCACGGGGCGATGCTCTACTGGAAGGGCTCCGACGGATCGAAATGGAACTACTGGCGAGAATCGATCGAGGGCGCCATCAGTCAGGCCGAATTCTCCTGGGACGTCAAGCCTGACGAGTGGGAGGCAGACTGAACCGGTTCGAGTGACGGACAGGCATCGGCGGCTCGCCGTGCCTCTGCACGGCTCGTCCGCCTCACTCTCGGCCCCCGGGCAGCTGGAAGGCGCTTTCCGGCCTCCTAGGGGCGCTTTTCAACACCCTGCTAAATGGCATTGTGGTAGGAGGTCTCGCGCTCGGTCAGCCGTGCACCGAGGTCCTTCAGATACCCCGGGCCCGACTTCCGGCCCTCCTGGGGCTTCCTACGGGCGCGCTCTTGGCAGGAATGGTACCTGTGGGGTGATTCCACTGGCAGCTGGCGTCTCGAACCGCGCCGACGAGCCTTCCGACGCCGCGGCCGGCCGCCGGGAAGTGCGCCATGCCGGCACTTGAGGCACCTTCCCGAATACAAAGGCCGCCAGCGGGGAGCCCTCCACCCCTCCCCCCTTGGCGGCAGGGGTTGCAGAGACGCGTGGCGGACCTCGCTGGGCGGAATCGGCAGGCGAACGCGGATGAGGATCTGCCGGTCACGGTGACAGCCGGTGGCGCGGGCTGGCCCAGCGCCGCAGCGATGGCCTCAGGTTTGAGGAGTGCAGGCGCCAGGCGGGTTGGGATGTGTGCCAGCGCAAGGCACGCCAACGATGTCCTCGGCCACGGTACCCAGAGCGGGGTCCGGGTCCGCGCTGACGGGGCCGCCGGTAAGAGAGATCACTTGGGTGCCCGACCCGGTCGCGAGAACCGTTGTATGCCCGTTGGCGGTCGCCGTCACCGTACAGCCCGTGGTCAGGGCAGGCGAGACGTCGAAAACGAGCGTCCACGTCGAAGCCCCAACCAAACCAAACTCGTGGTAATAGGCGATCACCGCGCTGGTGGCGGGGGCCACGTCGATCGCGACATCGGCATAGAGGTCGCAGTCCGGGTCGGTGACGTCCTCGCCCCCAGAGAGAGCCGCGTATTCGCCGTTGACCATCCACTCGGACGTAACAAGCAGATTGACGAGCGAGGTGTCGTCGCGGGCTGCGGCCCACTGGTAGATGGCCATCGAGCGCCAGTACGCCTCGACGATCTCCTTGGCCTGGGTGTCCGTCATCCCACTGCCGGTCTCGTTGACGAGCGGAGGGATGGCAGGCTGGTTCTGGAAGATTTCCTGCCCCGGGATGGTCGAGATGTTGAACCGTGCCCACACCGTCTGCAGGCTTACTGGCGCCTGGGAGTAGGGGGTGTCCTGGGCCGGAAAGTCGCCTGTCGAGACGCCTGGCAGCCCCGAGGGGCTCGGCGAGGCAACGGCAGACGCCGACACCGACGGCTTGACCGCGGCGGTGGGCTTGGCGGTCGCGGCATGCGACGACGCTCCGCAACCCGCCAGGGCGACTGCGGCACAGCCAATTGCGAGAACTCGGAACCTGGGATTCATCTGGATTGAGCTCCTACTTTGGATTGGCGCCCACACCTTATCGCCTTGCGTGCAACCTCACTAGCTGCACCGACTCGGCAGCAATAGGGGGTCACGATTGAGGTGAAGGCGTTTGGTGGACTTGCCGACCCACAGTAACCGCAGACGACGACGATGGCGCCTTCGAGCACCGTGCCCACGCGGGGGCCACCGCCGACGCCCAGCCCGCGGGGCGAAGTCCGAGAAGGTGAGCGTCTGAGGTCAGCCGCGGCGAGAGTCATCATTCGGGAGCATGGTCGCGGTCCGCAGGAACATGCAAGCGATCATCCGCCCGCTCCGCTCCTGAGTTCTCCGCAGTCGAGTGAGTTCTGAGAGGCAAGCATGCAGGAATGATCGACACACGATGCGGCCTCGGGGGCGAATCTAGGTAGAAGCGACTTCTTCCACGAACGACCGTCGTAAAGGAAGACCACGCCAGGCTGCGTGTCCGAGCCGGCGACACGGAAGGTGTCGTCTGAACAGGACACCTCCCCGTCAGCCTGGCTCTCAGCCGTCAACACGGCCTCTGGCGCCACCCCGTCGAGCAGCGCTATCCTGTGCGGCGTCAAGCCACCCCATGGGAGGGCTCATAGAAAGACGTTCGCCAGCCACAGAAAGTGCGCCATGCTGGCGTCAAGGGCCTTTTTGAATACACGCACCGCCTGGGCGGTGGCGTCTTTCCTTCCAAGCTGGATGTCGCGAGTTCGAGTCTCGTCTCCCGCTCCATTGCCCGGGCTGCCACGGGTCGCGATGAGTTCGAGCACCTCGACCAGGATGTACTCGATCGCCTGTCGGGCTAGGGGCTTCCAGCGTCGGCCCATCTGCGTGCGGCATCAATCGGCTGCTCGTAACCCATCTCACTCCCGCCGGTGCGGTGTAGCTCGCGTTGGAGGAACTGATTGACCTGCGCGACGTCGCAATCCCCGACTCCCGTCTCGGCAAGGACATAGGTGAGGGCACGCGCCATCTCATTCATGGAGGCGAGGATGCTGCGGCTGGCCGTTGGCGCGACGCGGACGTCGGCCGGGTCGAGACGACCCAATGCCTCCCTTGGCAATCCCTCGGCCACCAGTGCGCGTTGAATAGCCGAGACGGCGAAGCCTCCCAATGGTGCTAGGTCAGACTTGCGCACATCGGGGGCGAAGACCGAGAACAGGGTGCCCGCGTGCGTCATCAGGATGCATTTGCGGCGCTCGATCCAGAGAAGATTGGCGTACCAATCGTTCGCTGACACCAGGGTCAGCCTCTCGGGCTTGGCACCGAGGAGGGCCAGGAGCCTCGCGGTACAGCGCAAGATCACGAGCGCGGCTCAGCGGGGATGGCGCCTCGGGCGGCCGCCATGCGCTCCGCGATAGCCGGTTGAAAGTCAGGCAGTACCTGGATGTCAGTGCCGTGAGTGATCGAGCGGTTCGCACGCGCGGTGCGGTCGCTGACCACCTCGGGTTGAGGGCCGTCGCTGACCATGCGGTTGGCGATGCAGCCGGGCTCACCCACCGTTGCATGATGCTCTGGCGGGCCACAGGAGGTTCGCCCGAGAGCCGCGAGCGGTTGCGAGCTCAGCCAATCACCGTGGAACTGGTCGGCACCCAGATGACGGCGTCGCCCCGGATCTGGTTTTGCGAGGGATTCCACCTGTCTCCGACCAGGCGTGAAACTCGGGGTGGCTGGATACCATGGTACCTTGACACTGACTGCGGCACCCCGTAGCATGGTGGTCATGGCTAGGACACTACGGCTCGAGGCGGACCAGGAGGATCTCCTGCGGGAGATGGCACGTGTCGACGGCATCCCTGTCAGCGACGAGATCCGGGAGGCCATCGGGGCCCACATTGAGCGTCGGCGCAAGGACGCCGCCTTTCAGGCGAGGCTCCGCGCCTCTCTCGAGCGCCACCGCGAACTGCTCGAGACCTTGGCTGACCGCTGACCGGACGCGCGAGTGTCAGGCCAGTGGCAGTACCTCGAACTCGGCGACTTCCTACTCATCGCCGAGGCCGTTACGGGCATCCCGGCCGAGGCTCTGGGGAGCTCCGAGCGGGTCGTATCCCAGGCTGATTCCGCCCTGCACGTCCCCGGCTCCGGCTTCGGAGACTTTGAAGCTTACCCGGGGTTCGCCGAGAAGACGGCCGTCCTGTGCGCCAGGATCATCCAGAACCACCCACTCCCGGATGGAAACAAGCGGACCGCCTTCATGTGCATGGTCGAGTTCATTGAGCGCAACGGCGGCGTGCTGGACCTCGGGCCTACGGATACCGTCGAGGCCGTGGCGGATGTCCTTGTCGACTTGGCAGCTCATCGCCTCAGCGAGCAGGGATTCGTCGAGTGGGTGGTCCACCGACTCAGGCGATGAGCGCTTCGGATGCGGCCGGACCCGCCTAACGACAACAGGCCTTCTACAAGGAATCCCGGTCGAATCGCGAAGACCTGAATGAATGCGCTCAAACGCCGGTTTCCCGAGAATCCGAATACGAATGTGAGCACATTCCTTCCAAGCTGGATGTCGCGAGTTCGAGTCTCGTCTCCCGCTCCAACAGCCTTGACTTCCTGTTGCTCGGAAGCGTCTGCTAAGAGAAGGCAATGACTCGCCGGCGCCGACACAGGGACGGTCGTTCGTTCGTGTCGCTCCCGCCCAGTTCGTTGGCAGAGGCACGACGACGTGGGTGGAGAGTCGGTGTCATTGCAGCGGCCAGATTGACGCTATGGCGGCCCCGATTGCGAGGGTGACTGCGAAACCGCCAGCGCACACGAAGAAGCGCATGTAGAGTCTACGGGCTCCGGATCGCTCGACCTCCACGGCTGGGTCTGCGTCGGGGGTCCGGCCAAGAAGCTTCGCCCAGAGTGCGTACTGCACCGTCATGTCCATCGTGAACGCCCATGGCCCAGGAAGTCCATCCCGCTTCTTCAGGTACCGCCTCCACCGGCTGTAAGGGGACCATGCGAGTGCAGCACTGACCACTCCCACGAACCAGAAGGCAACGGCCATGAGGAGCAGTGCGATCAGGAGGGGGGTGCGAGCCTGCACGGCTCAGTACAACACACCAGGCGCTGCGATGAGCGGCCATGCTACGAACCCGATTCCCGCGGCTACACCGATGCAGCCAAATGAAACCTGCAGCACCCGCGGGAAGCGGGGTGGCAGCCATCGCTCAGGCACCCGTCCAATAACGTGCGCGAGGCCTCCAGCGACCATGAGCACGCCAATAGCGATCATCCAATAGCCGGCCAAGGTCAGGGTGCCATCCGATGCCCGAAACATCAGGTGGGCGAGCAGCGGCGACGACGTCATGTCAGACCACGAGGCGCAGAACCATCGGGGATGGCGGCCTCCGCGGCGGGCGCCACATCTGGCTGGGGATCCCGGACTCTGGTAAGGACGTCGATGAAACGAGCGTCGCCCCAGGCCTCGGCCGCCTGGATGCAGCCGACACCCGCGGACCCCGACCGCAGATACTCCAGGAGCGGCTGGAAAGCCGCCTCGTCTCGTCGATTAGCGAGCCCGCAAACAGCCTCTTCGCGTGTCTCCTCATCGGGATCCGGGAGGCGATCGGTCAGCGCAGCCCGGATCTCAGCGGTGTCCGCTGTGAGCTGTGTGCCCAGCCCGAACGTGGCCCAATTCCGAACTTGCGGGTCCGGATCGCGCATCAACTCAAGATGGACCGCCACCACCTCGGGATCGTCGTCATCGCCGGCGGCGCTCTTGATCGCGACAGCCCATAGGCCGGTGGCCACGGCGTACCGGATTTCCGGCGAGGTGTGCCGGGCCAGGGAGAACAGCGTGTCGCGGCCGGCGGGCGAAGCTCGGTGGCCGAGCGCGAATGCGATCGCCTCCAGCACTCCGGGGTGTTCCTCGTCTCTGGCGCGCTTGACCAGGGCGTCTACCGCCTCCGCGACGAAGGTCCCTCCTTGGGGGTACCCGAGTTGGGCGAGCACGTCGGCGCCGACGCCCCGCACTGTAGGGTCATCGGCACCCAGAGCGCGACACGCGGCTTCGAATACCTCGGCCGTTCCTCGGTATTGCAATTCTTGGTAGGCGTACCAGGCAGGCTGAGGCCACTTGTCGCGGGCTCCGAAGTGCGTCTCTTGCTCAATCGCCAAGGCAAAGAGGGCGGCCACAGAGCGTTCAGACAAATCGCGGCGATCGGGCCGGTCGGGCACAGTCGCATTGTCGGGTATCACATCGGACCGCGGTGGATCGGGGCCGTGACTCGGCCATGAAGTCAGACGCTCGGGCGGGACCTGGGCTTGACAATCGCACTCATGCTATATAGCATACATGCGATGACCTCGAAGGAGCCCTGGGGTGACGTCGAGGTGGAACCGGAGGTCGCGGCGTGGCTGCTGAGCCTGGACGACGACAGCTTCGGCCAGGCGAGGTTTCACATCGACGTACTCGCCGAGCGGGGCGTCCATCTCGGCGAGCCGCATACCCGCCAGCTTCGCGGGAAGCTCCGGGAGCTTCGGTTCGACCGCTGGCGCATCGCGTATTTCATCGCTTCGGGGCGGCGGATCGTCCTGCTGACCGTGTTCCTGAAGCGGCAGCGGCGTGAACGAGCCGAGATCGACCGCGCCGAGCAGGCGATGGTGCGCTGCATGGAGGAACACGTCGGTGAGGATCGGACGGAGGGCTGAATGATGGCAACGAGGGCAACCTGGGACGAGATCAAGGCGCGGCGGCCGGTGACGCCGGCCCAGCAGGAGGGCTACGAGCGAGCCCGACGCGGGTTCATGCTCGGGGAGCAGATGCGCGAGCTACGGTCGGCGCGCGGGCTGACGCAGGCGCAGCTCGCCGAGCGTATGGGGACGACCCAGTCGGTCATCGCCCGTCTCGAAGCCGGGCAGAGAGTTCCAAGCCTGGTCACTCTGGAGCGCGTGGCCACGGCTCTCGAGGCGGTCCTGGAGGTCCGATTGCTCGCCTCCTGACCAGGGCAACGGGACCTTTATTCGGCCTGGTCGCAAGAGCGGAAGTAATGCGCTCCAACGCGGCTCCCGGGCGGATCTGAATACGAATCTGAGCACATTCCTTCCAAGCTGGATGTCGCGAGTTCGAGTCTCGTCTCCCGCTCCATGGGCGTTCGAGGACCACTTTCGGAGGCACGCAGCGCCTGGAAGTGCGGGGGAGCCGACCCCTCAGCCGGCGCCTGAGCCCAGCGAGTCACGACAATCAGGGGTCGATGGACTGTTGCACCCCCAGGGGCTACCGGTGGGCCTTCAGCGAGCGTAGCGCACGGGGCCAAGCACGCCGGTACCGGCGTAGAGGCCTCGATGGGGTATCCTCGCGGCTGGTGCGACTGCTCCGAGAGCGCAGCCTGGAAGGCTGCAGCCTGCTCGAGGTGGGCGGGGGGGTCGGCGCGATCCAGATCGAGCTGCTGAAGGCAGGGATCAGCCGGGCCGTGAGCATCGAGCTCACACCGACTTACGAAGCGGCGGCGGCGGCCCTGCTGCGGGAGTCGGGCTTCGAGGACCTGGTGGACCGCCGGGTGCTCGATTTCGCCCAGGCCGGCGGCCAGGTGCCGCCCGCTGACATCGTGGTGTTGAACCGCGTCATCTGCTGCTACCCGGACATGCCCACGCTCGCCGGCGCGGCCGCCGATCACGCGCGACGGATCCTGGTGATGAGCTTCCCGAAGGAGCGGTGGTGGACCCGTTTCGCTGTCGGGATCGGCAACCGGGCTCTGCGGATTGGGCGGCGGGAGTTCCAGATGTTTCTGCACCCGCCGGAGCGGGTCCTGGAGGTAGCCCGACAGCACGGGCTGATCACCGCGGCCATTGATGTCGGCCACTTCTGGCAGGTCGTCACCCTGGAGCGCGCACCCGCCTGATCCGGAGCGCCGCGGGCTGACCCTGAAAGTCGACGCCTGTGACCGTCCAGCGGTCGGCAAGCAGGGGGCGGACTCTGGTTCGCCACCCACCCAGTTTTGCCCTGCCCTTAGAGCCCGAGCGCTCTTCGGGCGCATCCGCTCAGCGGGGCGATCGAGGAACCTCGTAGTACAAGTGAGTCACGCCGTTTCCTTCGATGACCTCGGGGTTGTCCAGCTCGATGGGACCGACGGCGAGGTTGTCGAAGAGGCGGATCCCCTTGCCGAGCAGGACGGGGACCACCTTCACCTGGATCCGGTCGACCAAGCCGAGGTTGAGACACTGCTGGATGATCGACGGGCTGCCCAGGGCGACATCTCGCGGCCCGGCGATCTGCCGAGCGCGCTCCATCG
>Ga0187887_10003344_pt1 | contig 12440 bp, 9 predicted proteins | sample June2016WEW_7_10_FD_132977 | JGI IMG/M metagenome (GOLD analysis project Ga0187887, IMG submission 132977) | Peatland microbial communities from SPRUCE experiment site at the Marcell Experimental Forest, Minnesota, USA - June2016WEW_7_10 | ecosystem: Environmental > Terrestrial > Soil > Wetlands...
GACGTCGACGCAGAGGCACACACCGTCATTCATGGTGACGGCGAGCGGCTGGGCGCCGCCCATCCCACCGCACCCACCGGTCAAGGTCAACGTGCCCGCGAGCGTGCCGTTGAAGTGACGGGTCGCCACAGCCGAAAAGGTCTCGTAGGTGCCCTGGAGGATCCCCTGGGTGCCGATGTAGATCCACGAGCCGGCCGTCATCTGACCGTACATGGTGAGCCCCAGCGCCTCGAGGCGGCGGAACTCCGGCCAGGTGGCCCAGTCCCCCACCAGGTTCGAATTGGCGATCAGGACCCGTGGCGCCCATTCGTGAGTCTGGAAGACGCCCACCGGCCGGCCCGATTGGACCAGCATCGTCTCGTCGGCCTTGAGCGTGGTGAGGGTGCGCACGATCGCGTCGAAGCTGCGCCAGTCGCGCGCCGCGCGGCCGGTGCCGCCGTAGACCACCAGGTCGTCGGGCCGTTCGGCCACCTCGGGGTCGAGGTTGTTCTGCAGCATGCGAAGGGCGGCTTCCTGAGGCCAGCCCAGCGTGCTTAAGGCTGTTCCGCGCGCCGCGCGCACCGGTCGGGCACCTTGCATCATGACTCCTTTGTCGAACTAGACGAGGGTGAGAAACCGATGGACGATGTCAAGCAGCTCGCCGGTGCGCACCAGCGCGCCGACCGCGGCGATCTCGGGCGCCAGCCAGCGGTCGTGACCCGGTCCGCCGCTCACCGCGTTGATCCGGTCCGCCACGGCCGCCGTCACCGGCGAGGCCTCGAGTGGGGCCCGCAGGTCCAGGGCCCGCGCGCCGGCCAACAGCTCGATGGCCAGGACGTCGCTGGATCCCTCGATCGAACGGCGCAGCTTGCGCGCGGCGTGCCAGCCCATCGAGACGTGGTCCTCCTGCATGCCCGAAGAGGGTATGGAGTCCACGCTGGCCGGCGACGCCAGCCGCTTGAGGTCCGACACCAGGGCGGCCTGCGAGTACTGGGCGATCATGAGACCGGAGTCGACGCCGGCCTGGTGCGCCAGGAACGGCGGGAGGCCGAAGCTGCGATCGACGTCGAGCATGCGGTCGGTGCGCCGCTCGGACATCGACGCGACGTCGGCCAGCACGATGGCGAGAAAGTCCATCACGTAGGCCACGGGCGCGCCGTGGAAGTTGCCGTTGGACACCAGCGAGCCGTCGGCCAGGACCGAGGGGTTGTCGATGGCCGAAGCCATTTCGACGTCGGCCACGCGCGCGGCGTGCGCGAACGTGTCGCGCGCGGCCCCGTGCACCTGGGGCGCGCAGCGAAGGGAGTACGCGTCCTGCACCTGGGTGGTGTCCTCCACGTGCGAGCCGACGATCGGCGACGACGCCAGAAACGCCACCAGGTTGGCCGCGCTGTCGCGCTGGCCGCGATGTGGTCGCAGCGCGTGGATGTCCTCCAAGAAGACCCGGTCGGTGCCGCGCAGGGCCTGCACCGAGAGCGCGGCCGCCAGATCGGCCGTCCTCATGAGCCGCTCGCCGTCCTCGATCGCGAGGACCAGTTGGCCGAGCATGCCGTCCGTGCCGTTTATGAGTGCGAGGCCCTCCTTCTCGGCCAGTTCCACCGGAGTGAGGCCCGCGGCGCTCAACGCCGTCGCCGCCATCATGCGTTCGCCGCCGGCGTCACGCACGTCGCCCTCGCCCATGAGGGCCAACGCGACGTGGGCCAGCGGGGCCAGGTCGCCCGAGCAGCCCAGCGACCCGAACTCGTGCACGACGGGCGTGATGGCGGCGTTGATCAACGCGCAGTACGCGAGGGCCGTCGCGGGGCGAACGCCGGAGACGCCACTGCAGAGATTGGTGAGGCGCGAGACCATCATGGCCCGCACCACTTCGGTCTCGACCTCGTCGCCGACGCCGGCCGCGTGGCTGCGGATGAGCGAGCGTTGCAGGTCGCGACGCTGGTCCGGGGAGATGAACGTCGTCGCCAATGCCCCGAAACCGGTGGAGAGGCCGTAGACCGGCGTGCCGCTCTCGACCATGACGTCGATGGCCGCGCGCTGGCGGGTGAGGCGTTCGAGCACGTCGTGCGACAGGGTGATCGTCTCGTACTGTCTCGCCACCGCGATCAGTTGGGCGCGCGTGAGGGGCTCCAGGCCCAGTTCGATGGCCATCACTGCCGCCGTCGAAGGCCGGCCAGGGCCTCGAGCACGAGCAGTGCGGCCAGGCGGACCGTGCGCTCGTCGTGACTGTCGAGCAGCGGGTCGATCTCGGTGATGTCCAGCGCCCGCACCTGGGTCCCGTGCGCGATGGCGCGCACGAAGCGTCGCATCTCGTCGGCGCTCAGCCCGCCGGGCGCGGCCGCCGGACAGGCCGGCACCACGGCACGATCCGCGGCGTCCATGTCGATGTCCACGAAGACCGGACGCCCTCCGGCGCCGGCCACCACCAACGCGTGGGTGGCCGCGTCCTCGATGGATTGAGAGCGCAAGGAGTCGCGCGAGATGACGGTGACGCCCGCGTCGTGGGCCACCGAGGCGTAGTGGGCGGAATTGGAGAAATCGGCCAGGCCCACCTGCACCACGTGACGCGCGTCGAGGCCCTCGTCGAGGAGCTGACGTACCGGCGAGCCGTTGGAACGGCCGTCGCGCAGGTCGTGATGGGCGTCGAGGGTGATCAGCCCCCACTGAGAGAGGTCGTCGCTCGCGAGGGCGCGAAGGGCGTGCCAGGTGGCCGCGTTATCGCCGCCCAGGATGATCCGCAGCTCGAGCGAGGGGTCCATGCCCGCCAGTGAGTCCGCAACACGCTGGGCGCCGCCGTCGCCATCGGGGTCGCGCACGTCGCCGTAGTCGACCAGGCACAGCACCTCGGCCAGGTCCACCTGATCGCTGTAGGACCAGGTGGAGTAGCGCTCGAGCGCCAAGCGGATGGCGGCCGGGGCGCTCAGTGTGGATCGCGCGGTCACCGAGGTGGCGAAGGTCGGGATGCCGAGCAGGCCGGCGTTGCGGCGATTGGCGATCGGGAACGAGGACAGCAGCGAAGACGCAGACGGCCAATTCGGATCGGGCGTGACGCTCACGATGCCCATGCTACGCAGACCTGTACGCCACGTCAGACGTTAACGAAGTCGTCTCCCCAAGGCCGACGGACTAGCGATCGACGACGCGAGTCCCGCTCATCTCCTCGGGCTCCTCGGGCGCCGGGTAGATGTAGCGAGGCACCTCGGTCGGTGCCGGTGCGCGGTGCACGTCGTCGACGTAGACCGGCGAGGGCGTCGAGGCGTACTCGCCCTCCTCGCTGCGCGTCACGATGCCCGGCGTCTTGCGCTTGCCGCCACCCTTCACACCCTGGAGTTCCTTGCAGATCTTGTAGGTGATCGGATAGGTGATGAGCGGCACCAGGACGGTCATGATGCGCATGGCGATCAGCACTTCTTCGAGCGAGACGTGGAAGAAGTTAGCCAGCAGGTCGGTGGAGCTGGCGAAGAACAGCATGACGATGAGCATCAGGATCGACACGCCGGCCGCGGTGCGCTTGGGGCGGTTGGACGGCCGGTCGAGCAGGTTGTGCAGCTCGTTGTCCTTGGTGAACTTGCGCTCGAGGGCCGGCCACACGTAGGCGAGGTTGAAGATGATGCCCGGCAGGATGATCGCGGGTATGAAGACCTCGAACGGGATCGTATGGCCGAAGCTATGGAAGGACCAGGACGGCCAGATGCGCAGCGCCCCGTCGAGGAAGGCCATGTACATGTCGGGCTGCACGGCGTAGGAGATGCGCGACGCGACGTACGGGCCGTACTGCCAGATCGGGTTGATCTGGGCGAAGGCGCCCAGCAGCGCGATGACGCCCCCCACCACCAGCAAGAAGCCGGTGGTCTTGGCCATGAAGACGGGGAACATGGGCGAGCCCACCACGTTGTCTTCGGTTCGGCCCTTGCCGGGAAACTGCGTGTGCTTCTGGCGCACCAGCAGGAAGAGGTGCGCGCCCACCAGGCCGATCATGATCAGCGGAAGGATCAGGACGTGCAGGATAAAGAAGCGCGGCAGGATCGAGGTGCCCGGGAAGTTGCCGCCGAAGAGCCAGAAGGCGACGTAGGAGCCGGCCAGCGGGATCGAGAGGATGATCGAATAGGCGATGCGGATGCCGGTGCCCGACACCAGGTCGTCGGGCAGCGAGTAGCCGAGGAACCCGTTGAGGATGGCCAGGATCAACAACGTGAGCCCGACCGTCCAGTTGAGCTCGCGGGGCTTGCGGAAGGCGCCGGTGAAGAAGACGCGGGCCATGTGCACCACGATGGCGCCCACGAAGATGTCGCAGGCCCAGTGGTGCATCTGACGCATCAGCAGTCCGCCGCGCACCGCGAAGGAGAGGTTGACCGACGAAGCGAAGGCCTCGGTCACCCGCTGGCCGTCGAGGGGCAGGTAGGCGCCGTGGTAGGTGACGAGCGCTTGGCTCGGTATGTAGTACAGCGTCAGGAAGACGCCGGTGATGAGCAGGATGACGAAGGAGTAGAGCGCGATCTCGCCCAGCATGAAGGACCAGTGATCCGGGAAGATCTTGTCCATGAAGGTGCGCCCGCCCTTGGCCACGCCCAGGCGGTCGTCGAGCTCGTCGATCATCTTGCCGATGGAGCCGTAGGGCCCCTTGGCCTGCTTCTTGGTGCGCTTGGTGTTGGGTACGTCGACGCTCATGAGCGCTCCCAGAAGCCCGGTCCGACGGGCTGGTCGTAGCCGTCCTGTGAGCGGATGAAGCCCGACGCGTCGACGTAGAGCGGCAACTGCGGCAGCGGCCTCGGCGCCGGACCGAACTCGGGCACGGCTCCGTTGAGCACGTTGAAAGTGGACTGATGGCAGGGACACACCAGCACCTGCAACTCCTGCTCGTAGAGGCCCACCGGGCAGCCCAGGTGCGTGCAGAGCTTGGAGTAGGCCAGGTAGCCCTTGGGGCCCCAGGTCTCGCGGCCCTTCTGGGTGGTGAAGTTCTCGTTGGAGATCCGGATCAGCACGGTCTGGTCGACCGCCTGGCCGCGGTCGGTGTTCTGCGTGCCCTCGGGGAAGACGGTCACGATGGAGCCCACGGCCAGGTCACCGACGTGCACCCGTCGACCGGTGATGTCCACGGCGTACGATCCCTTGCGCCAGTCGGTGTGATCGAGCGTCTTCTTGGGTAGCGGGCCCATGCTTCGCAGCAGCGGGAACAGCGCGACGATGCTGAAGATGCCCAGGCCGCCACCCAGGAGCCCGCCCAGCATCGTGCGGCGCTTCATCACGTCGCCGCCGCGCTGGACGATCGACGCGGCCAGCGCGTCGCGGTCCTCCTGGGGGTTGGCGAGCACGTGGCGTTCCTCGACGAAGGGGCCCTGGGGCATGAGGTACTTGCCCCACGCGACCAGGCCGATGCCCAGGAACGTCAGCCCGCCGCCCAGCGTGGCGCCCAAGGTCCAGGGCTTCGCGTTGATCCAGTAGCAGGCACCGAACCCGGCGACGCACAGCGTGCCCAGCACGAAGCACAGCGCAATGACGCGCTCGACCTGCGCGGGGTTCCTCGACGCCGGCTGCAGGTGCGGGTCGTTCTCCGAAAGTCCCTGCAGGACGACGGGCGTGCGCTGCTCGTGGTCGCTCATTCGCGCTCTCCCACCCAGAACCCTACGAGGGCCAGGATCCCGACGCCCACCAACAACGCCACGAAGCCTTCCGCCACCGGTCCGAGCCCGCCGAGGCCGAAGCCGCCGGGGTTCTCGGGGTGCTGGATCTCGGTTGTGACGTAGGCCACGATGTCGCGCACCTGCTTGTCGCTCAGGTTGCCGGTGAACCTCGGCATATTGGCCGGGCCCGTGCGGATCGCCTCCACCACCTGGAAGGCCGGGATGTGGCGCAGCGACGGGGCGTTGGTGCTCTCCGCGAGCGCGTCACCGTCGCCCTCGATCGTGTGACAGGCCGCGCAGTTGAGGGCGAAGAGCGCGGCACCGTCGGCCACGTTGGCGTCCTTCAAGTTGGGCGTGGGAATGTCGGGGTAGCTGGGGTCCAGTGAGTTGACCCACGCCGCGATGGCCACGGCCTGGCTGGGCGTCAGACGGGGGAACCGGCGCGGCGCTTCGATGGCGCGGGGGTTGGCCGCGGGCATGCGACCCGAGTCGACCCAGAAGTCGATGGTGGCCGGTCCCAGACCGACCAGGTCGGGATAGGCGCCCGACACCCCGTTGGCCGGCACACCGTTGGCCTTGGTGCCGTGGCACGACGCGCAGTTCTGCATGAAGAGCGCCTCGCCGAGGCTGTCGAGCGCCGACGAGGGCGCGTTGTACATGATCGCGCTGTTGCCATAGCTGATGACGACGCCGGCCGAGTTCCGCTTGACGATGGTGGAGTTGGGAGTGCCCGCGTTCTTGCGCGTCGTTTGGTAGGGGGTGTGCCCCGACGCGTTGGCGTTGCCCGCGAAGAGCACGAGCGGGCCGAGAGCGAGCAGACCCAGGGTGGAGAGAATGGCGAAGCGCTTGAGCAGCGAAGTCATCTCGTCGCGACCTATTTGAGTAGGAAGAGGGCCGAGTAGAGCCCTATCCATACGACGTCAACGAAGTGCCAGTAGTAACTCACGCCCTGGAAGGTGGAGAGCTCGCCGGGGTCGCCTTCGGTGCCGCGCATGCGAAAGAGCAGGAAGCCCATCGCCACGAGCCCAAGGAAGACGTGCAGGCCGTGCAGCCCCGTCGTGATGAAGAAGATCGAACCGTAGGAGTTGGTGTACCAGCGGGTGGCGAAGTGCGTCCACTCGTACGCCTGGTTGGAGATGAACAGCGTGCCCATGACCATCGTGGTGATGATCCAGCGACGGGCCTCGGCGCGTCGGCGATGTTCGATCAGCCACACCGCCCACTGCATGGTGAAGGACGACGCCACGAGGATGATGGTGAAGACCCCGGCTTGGAGCGTGTCGAGCTTCGTGCCAACCGGCGGCCACGCGGCCAGATGGGCGCGGATGGTAAAGAGGGCGGCGAAGAGTCCCGAGAAGAACATCAACTCGCTGCCGAGCCAAATCATCACACCAATGGCCAGCATCGGTGGTCGATCGTGAACAATCTTCTCTTGCTTCGCCAGGCCGTTAAGGGGGATTGCCTGACTCACTGGTACATTTCTAGTAGAAATTGAGACCCCCGGAGGGTTCCTGTTGGTTTCGGGGGTGTGAAACTCACCGCAACGTCGAGGGCAACTCTTGGCAGGCCACGATGGCCAGGCGACGGGTCGGGCGGGTCATCGCGACGTAGAGCGTCCGTAGCCCGCGAGGGGTCGAGAGGGCCGGGTCCGACGAGCCGCGGCTCGCGATCTGGGCCGGCTCGACCACGATGGTGGCGTCGAACTCGAGGCCGTTGGCCCCTTCGGCCGCCAGGACCACCAGGTCGGCGCTCAGCCCGCGGGACTCCTGCTCTCGCGGGTCGATGGCGTCGAGCCCGTGGCCGCGCAAGAGCTCCACGATCTCCGCGACCCTCGCTCCGGCCACGATCACGGCCACCCGCCCGGGCGTCACGGCCCGGCACTCGCGGATGGTGGCCTCGACGAGCGTCGCCGCGAAATCTTCGGGCGCGACGACCTCGACCACCGGCACGGTGCCGGCCCGGCGCACCGGCTTGGGCGGCTCTAAGTCCGGCGCGGCCGCCGCCAGCGTGGGCGCGGCGAAGTTGAGCACCTCCTCGGGCGTTCGATAACTCACCGTCAGGTCCACCCTGGTCAACGCGCGACGGGGTTGGAGGATCTCGATGAGGGAATTCCACGAAGCGGACGACGAAATCGTGGTGGCCTGACCCATGTCGCCCACGATGGTCATCGAACCGGTGAGGTCACGGCGCTTGAGGACCCGCAGTTCCATCGGCGACAGGTCCTGCGCCTCGTCGATCACGATGTGGCCGTACGTCACGAACTCGGCCTCGTCGAGGTCCAGGTTGGCGGCGGGCGCCAGGCGCGCCGCCTCGCGCAGGGCGGCCGCGCGCACGTTGAAGGCGTAGGCGTCGAGGTCCACGCCCTCCAAGATGTCGGACTCGCCGACCTTCGGCGCCGGCCGGGGCCGGCGTCGTGGCCCGAGCAGGGTCCTCGCCTCATCGATCAGCGCCGCGTCGGCCTTGGTCCAGGCGACCTCCTCGAGCGGCGTGTCGCGAGGGCGGTAGAGCAGCTCCATCTCCTCGTCGCTCAACAGGTCCTTGCCGGCGGCGCGGATCAGGGCCCGCGCGCCGAAGAGGTCGTACAGCAGTTCCTGACCGGACAGGCGGGGCCACACACGCTGCAGCACTTCCTTGAACTGGGGGGTGGCACGGATCTGGTCGGCCAATTCGCTCACCTGGGAGAACTCGTCGGAACCCTCGTGCACGAAGCGCTCGTGGTACTCGTTGGCCAGCCGATTGGCCAGCTCGCGACCGACCGCCGAACGTCGCTGGTTGTGGTTACCGGGTCGACGGCGGGCCCGTTCGACGATCTCCTTGGTGTAGGAGGCCTTCAAGACCACGATGGCGCGTCCGACGGGTATCTCGACGTCGTCACGAAGCGGGTGCTGCCGTGTGCGCAGGGCCCGGGTGATGAACGTGGCCATGCGCGGGTCACCCTTGAGCCAGTCCGCCGCCTCGCTGTCGCGGCCGCGCACCGCGACGTTGGTCACCAGCCCCGAGATGGTCGAGAGCGTGACGCCCGACTCGCCCAGCGAGGGCAGCACGTTCTCGATGTAGTTGAGGAACAACGGGTTGGGTCCCACGACCAGCACGCCCTGGCGTTCGAGAGAATTGCGGTGGGTGAAGAGGAGGTACGCGGCGCGGTGCAGCGCCACGGCGGTCTTGCCGGTGCCGGGTCCGCCCTGGACCAGCAGGATCCCCGCCAAGGGCGTGCGGATGATGCGGTCCTGCTCTCCTTGGATGGTGGCGATGATGTCGCCCATGCGACCGGTGCGCGCACGGCCCAACGCGGCCAGCAGGGCGCCCGGTCCACCCAGCGCGAAGCCCCCGTCGACGAGACCCTCCTCGGTCGACGCCCGCACCTCGTCCTCGGGCAAGGCCAGGTCGCCGTTGGCGTCGGCGAAGTACTCGTCCTCGACGCCGGTGACCTCGTTGTTGCGGATCGCGACGTGACGACGACGGGCCAGACCCAGGGATTCGACGCCAGTCGCGCGATAGAACGCCTCCGCCACCGGCGCGCGCCAGTCCACCACCAGGGCGTTGAGCTGTTCGTCGGACACCGCGAGGCGTCCGACGTGATACGTGTCGGCGTGCTCGGAGCCATTGGGCGCGTAGTCGATGCGTCCGAAGAACAGCGGCTGGTCGCCGATGGCCAGTTGATCGAGCCGCGACAGCGCCGTAGCCATGACCACATCGCGCTCGACGAGGTCGCCGGCACCACGCATGTTGGCGACCGCGGCGCTGTCGCGCAGCGAGCGAGCCTCGTCACGCATGTGGTCGAGGGCGCCCAAAGAGAGGTCGAGAAACGACTGTTCTTCGGCGATCTCACGCTCGTGCGCCACATAGACCTTTCTCCACGTCCCTCGATTGGGGGATTGTCTATCCTAGGCGACGCTGACCGTTTTCCAAAATGATCCCGAGTCGTGCTGGCCTAGATTGTGAGTCATCAAAGGAGATTTGTGAGCGAGCCAGTGTTTCTTCGGGCCTGTCGGGGCGAGAGCGTCGACCACGTTCCGGTGTGGTTCATGCGCCAGGCCGGGCGCTCGCTGCCCGAGTACCGTGCGCTGCGCGGCGAGGGCTCCATCCTCGACGCGATCGCCGATCCGGACCTCGCGTGCGAGGTGACCCTGCAGCCGGTGCGCCGCTACGGCGTGGACGCCGCGATCCTCTTCTCGGACATCGTGGTGCCCTACCACGCCATCGGATTTGGGGTCGACGTGGTCCCCGGACGTGGCCCCGTCATTGCGCGACCCTTCGTCGAACATAGCGACCTAGAGCGCCTGCGCGACCTCACCACCGCCGACCTCAGCCACGTGACGCGCACCGTCGACCTGGTGGTGGAGGCCTTGGCCGAGAGCAACACGCCTCTCATCGGCTTCGCCGGCGCGCCCTTCACGGTGGCCAGCTACCTCGTCGAAGGGGGGCCGACCCGTGACTTCGGCGTCATCAAGGGTCTCATGCACGCTGATCCCGCGCTCTTCGATCAGTTACTCGAGCGCCTCGTCGCCATCACCGTCACGTTCCTTCGCGCGCAGGTCGAGCACGGCGCCCGCGCGCTGCAGCTCTTCGACTCGTGGGCGGGGGCGCTGAGCCGCGACGAGTACGAGCGCTTCGCGCTCGGCGCGACCCAACGGGTGCTTGACGCCGTCGCCGACCTCGACGTGCCGACGATCCTGTTTGGTGTGGGGACCGGCGAACTGCTCGGACTGATGGCGCAAGCCAACAGTTCTGTCGTGGGCATCGACTGGCGGGTCGACCTCGACGAAGGAAGGCGACGGGTCGGCGACAAGGCGGTCCAGGGCAACCTCGACCCGGCCCGGTGCCTGGCCGGCGTGTCGCTCGGCGTCAACGCGGCGCGCGAGGTGCTTCAGCGCGCCGGTAGCGACGCCGGGCATATCTTCAACCTGGGCCACGGCGTGTTGCCCAGTACCGATCCGCTGGTGCTCGAGGCGATCGTGAAGGTCGTGCACGATGAGGGAAAGGCCGGTGTCGCGTGAGCGTCGGCGTCCTGGTGATGGCCTACGGCACGCCCACCACGCCCGAGGACGTGGAGGCCTACTACACCCGCATTCGCCACGGCCGAGCGCCGACCAGCGAGCAACTGGCCGACCTCGTCTTTCGCTACAACGCGATCGGCGGCATCTCGCCCCTGGCCACGCGCACGGCCGACCAGGTGGCGGCCCTCGCCCGACGTCTCGAGGAAGTGGCGCCCGGGTCCTTCGACGTGCGCTTCGGCTCCAAGTACGAGCCGCCGCTGCTCGAGGAGACCGCCGCGTCCTTCCGCGACGAGGGCTTCACCGACGTGATCGGCATCGCCTTGGCCCCGCACTCGGCCGCCATGTCGACCGGCCAGTACATGTCGCGGGCCCGGGCGGCGCTGGGCGATGACGTTCACTTCATCGAGATCGCGCAGTGGTGGGAGGCGCCGGGGTTCTTGGAGCTCATCGCCGGCCGGGTGCACGAAGTGCTCGACCATCTGCCGGGCGAACGCCACCGCACGACCGAGGTCATCTTCTCCGCGCACTCGCTGCCCGAGAAGATACTGGACGACGGCGACACCTATCCCGACCAGTTGAAGGAGAGCGCGCGGCGCGCGGCCATGCTCGCGGGCGTGACGCGCTACGACGTGTGCTGGCAGTCGGCCGGGCGCACCGTCGACACGTGGCTGGGTCCGGACATCCTCGAGGTCCTGCGCGTGAAGAAGGAGGAGGGCGTGACCGACCTCGTGTCGTGCCCCATCGGCTTTGTCTCCGATCACCTCGAGGTGCTCTACGACATCGACATCGCCGCCCAGGCCGTGGCCCACGAGATCGGTCTGCGCCTGTACCGCACGGCGTCGCTCAACGACGACCCGAAGTTCATCCGCATCCTGGCCGACGTCGTACGCCGAGCATGACCAGGCCCTCGGTCGTCGTCGTCGGCGCCGGTATCGCCGGCCTCGCGGCGGCCTGGGAGCTCTCGGGCGGCGAGTCGGGTCCCCACGAACAGACGCCGCGGATCGAACTCATCGAGCACGGCGACCAGGTCGGCGGAGCGCTGGCCACCACCACCTTCGCCGGACGCACCATCGACCTGGGGGCCGACGGCTTCCTGGCGCGTCGGCTCGAGGCCCTGACGCTGGTGGCCGAGCTGGGATGGCGGGACCGCCTGGAGGACATCGCGGTCAGTGGTTCGAGCATCTGGCTGCGCGGGGCGCTGCACGAGCTGCCCGCGGGGATGATCCTGGGCGTGCCGACGTCCTCGAAGATGGTGCGCGCGATGAAGGGGCTCCGCTGGCACGCGCGCGTCGACGCGCGTCGCGACGAACTGTTGCCCCGGCGCATGAGCGTCGGCGAGGACATCTCGATCGGCGAGATCCTGCGCACCAAGCTCGGGCCAGAGTTGGCCTACACCTTCATCGAACCGATGGTCGGCGGCATCCAGGCCGGACGCATCGACGCGCTGTCCGCCAAGTCCGTCTTCCCTCCCCTCTTGGAGGCCGCGCGCCGGGGCGGATCCTTGATGAAGTCGTTGCGCAAGGTGGTACCGGAGCCGGCGAGCGCGCCGGGTCCGCTCTTCTGTTCGCTGCGCGGCGGCGTCGGCTCACTGGCGCGCGAGCTGGGCGAGCGGCTCTCCACGCGCGGCGTCGTCGTGCGCACCGGCGTCGACGTCACGGCCCTTCGCCGCACCCCCGCCGCCAGCTACCCCTGGGAGGTCGACACGGCGAGCACCACCACCCCGGCCAACGCCCTCATCGTGACGACGCCGGCCCAGGTCAGCGCCCGGCTCCTCGAGCACCTGGACCCCGCCTTCGGCGCCTTGGCGACTATCGACACCGCCGCGGCGGCCATGATCACCTTCAGC
>Ga0187887_10003345_pt1 | contig 12437 bp, 4 predicted proteins | sample June2016WEW_7_10_FD_132977 | JGI IMG/M metagenome (GOLD analysis project Ga0187887, IMG submission 132977) | Peatland microbial communities from SPRUCE experiment site at the Marcell Experimental Forest, Minnesota, USA - June2016WEW_7_10 | ecosystem: Environmental > Terrestrial > Soil > Wetlands...
ACGGCTTTTTTCTCGACGACGTATTTGCCACGATTTCCTGGCTGAACACCGACTTTTACGGCAACCCGGTTCAGATCAGCAGCGCGGGAAATGGCGTTCCCGACAATCCCGCGACTCTCGACGCGGCGTGGCGCGCCGGGCTGTTCCTCGAGCTCAACACCCTGCGTAATCTCGTTCCCTCGGGTTACTTTACCGGTCACCTCACGGAACCCGCCGACCCTCAGCTTATGAGCCTCTTCAACGGGAACAGCCTGGTGTTTGATGCCGTCGACGTCCGTGAGGGGAACCTGTCCTTCGGCGATTTCCGGAGATACGACCAGAGCTGGTTTCTGCAGGGCGTTTCTCCGGGGATCGCGGCGGTGCAGTCGGCGCCGCCGAGCATCCTCTCGTACGGATACGGACCCCAGCCGGCCCAGACGCTGCCCGCATCGACCCTCGCGTTCGCCGAATCGTTCTATCCCAACATGCGCTTTGGCCTCGCCTCTGCTCTGATGAACGACGGTTTCTCCACCTACGATCTGGGGGATGAGGGGTGTTGCGCCGCCTGGTGGTACGACGAGTACGATTTCAACCTCGGCCAGCCGCTGGGCCCGGCGGTTCGCATAGGCTCCGGCACGGGACCGAACTTGCTCGCCAATGCCGGGTTTGAGAATGGACTTTCGGGGTGGTCGTTTTTCGTGGACGACGACGGGCAGGCCAGCGCCGCCGCGGCCAGCGACAGCTCCGTCGCGGCTGAAGGAAACGCGTCGGCGCACATCGACGTCACTTCCGCTGACAGCTCCCCCTGGCAGGTAAACCTGTTTCAGACGTCTCTGCCGGTGACCGCCGGCGCAAACTATCAGGTGCAGTTCTGGGCGCGATCGGACGCCCCGCGCATGATCACGGTGGATTGCGTGAGCGGAAACTCGCCCTATCCGAATTATGGCCTTGACTCACAGGTATCGCTCGACACGACGTGGCGGTTGAACACGCTCACGTTCGTCTCCGGCGCGACCGCCGGAGACGGCGTGCTGCGATTCGACGTGGGAGATGTGGCCGGCAACGTGTGGATCGATGGCGTGCAGCTTATGCAGCAGGCGCCGGACATTTTTCAGCGCGATTTCAGCAACGGCGTTGTGGTGTTGAACGGCACTACCGGCTGGCAGACCGTCGCGCTGGAACCCGGCCTCCAGCGTTTCACGGGCGCCCAGGCGCCCCTGTATCAATACATCGTGGACGATTCGAGTGTGGGGTTCAGCGGCAGCGGTGCGTGGAACGTCGTGAACATTTCCACCGGGGATTTCATCGCCGTGGGCCCCTGGTACAACGCGTGGGGAGATTCATTGCACGAGTTGGACGTCCCCCAGGGTACCGCGCAGTGGGACCTGAGCATTCCCGCCGATGGTCAGTACACGATTCAGGTCTGGCTGCCGGATGCGCCGGGCGCGGCGGGCTGGACAAAGAGCGCCAGTTACCAGATTGTTTCCGGTGGGAATGTGGTGGCTTCGGCGAATCTCGATCAGACCAGCGCCACTGGGGGCGACCAATGGCACACCATCTTCAGCGGTGTGGCGCTCACTGCGGCCGGCTCACCGGTCCTCACCATCTCGAACGCCGGTTCAGGGCCGCTGATCGCTGACGCCGTCTACATCAGTTCCACCGCGCGCTACAACGATGGGTCGGCGGCGCCACAGGTCACGCTGGCGGCGACCGACGGCATCCTGCTTCAGCGCCGGCAGCCGGTGGCGGCGCCTGCGTCGACAGTACAGACGGTCGTCGACGCGGCCGGTTATCAGCCAGCGATCGCGTCGGGAGGCTTGGTCGCGATTCTGGGAAGCGGCTTTACTCCTTCGCCACGGTCACCTGCGGGTGCGGGTGTGCGCGTCACGATTGATGGCATCCCGGCGCGGGTACGCTCTACGAGCGTTGGGCGGATCGACGTGATTGCACCGGATGATCCGATTTTGGGTCCGGTGCCGGTGCAGGTTACCTCGGTGCAGGGCGCCAGCTACCCAGGCACGGTGGTGAAACAGAAGCTGGCGCCGGAGTTCTTCTCCTGGAGCGTGAGCGGAACGTCATACGTGGAAGCGCGCCATGCCGATGGAACGCTGGTGGGGCCGGCAGGCTCCGCCGGTGGGCCGGCGCTGGTGGGCGAGGAGATTGACATTTATGGAACCGGGTTCGGCCCTACGAATCCGCCGGTGTCGCCCCCGCAGCGTGACTCACAGGCGCTCCCTCTCGCCGGCTCGCCTGGCGTTTCCATCGGCGGGGTTGCAGCCATCGTGAACGCCGCGGCTCTTATCAGTCCAGGGTTCTACCAGCTCACCGTGACGGTTCCGGCTGTGGCTTCCGGTAACCAGCCGGTGCAAGTGGAGATGAGCGGATTCCAGAGCGTCGCGAATGCGTTCCTGGCGTGTCAGAGCCAGTAGGGATAGCCTCCGGAGCCAACCCTCTCAGGCGGCGTCCCGAATCTCGATGGTGAGCCGCTTGCGAAGCGCGGTGAACGCGGCCTCAATCTGGTCCAGCCGTGAAGCATGCTGAAGGCTGAGCAGCCGCTCAATCTGCTGCTTCGGCTGGCCCATGCGCCGCGCTAGTTCCGTCTTGCGAATGCCGGATTCACGCATGATTCGATATAACTCAACCTTGGCCTCGGCGAGCGCCGGAAGGGCCACGCCGCGGACCCACTTCCCTCGGATTCTGCCTGGTCTGGGAATGTCCTCATGCTTGCTGATTGACTGCCCGACCAGAAGCTGGAGCAAATCCTGTGCCATTTCGTGCGCTTCCTTCTCCGTCTCTCCCTGGGTCCCGCCCCAGTCAAAATCGGGAAACGTCACCACGAACCCGCCTTCTTCAGCGGGCCGGAAAACGGCTGGATAGATCAGCATGTCCGCACCCCATTTGTGTCACCTCCTGCGGCGCAGTTCGTCGAGCGTGATCCCGAGGTCTTTCATGATTCTCTGAACCAGATGCCCCTTGATCTCATGCGAAGGATGACGCGGAATCGCGCTGTTCTTACCGTTCAAAGTGACCAACGTATGTCGCGCGCCGTCCTCGAACTCTGCTCCCGCTTTCCTCAGCAGCCGCCGCAATTCGCTCGCGGTCACGCAGCTATTGTAAACACATGTGTTGACGATTGGCAAGGGCGCTGCCTGTGCGTTACAACGTGCCGATTCACCCGATTGTCAGGCCGGGGCCGAAGGTGCTAACTTACTCGCGTCGTGTGGCCTTAATCAATTGCCATTGCTGCTTGTGCTTACGCTGGTTTACGGGCCGCCATTCGGCGATACGCTCTTCAAACGCCTCAGCCGGACCTTTGCGGATACTCCGTGGGCGCGTCACTGGACTTCAGCCAGATGCAACCGGCAGACACCGGAACACCCATCGTCGCCCATCAGGTGACCGTAACCGGCCTCAATCCGAACCCGCAAGTCGTCAACTCGGTCTATATCCGCTGCGAGTCCGCACGACATTCCGGGGAAAAGGCTCGAATTTAGGCGCATGATCGGGATTGCCCTATCTGAAAATCGAAAACCCCGATTAGCAGGCTCCTTGCCGGACGCACCGTAGTGTTGTCTAATGAAGCTTGCGTCGCCCTTATTACCTTATTCTCGTGCTGGTGGGGGCCGTACTCCCAGGCTGTGCGGAGTCCCCTCAGAACGTGGTGATCAGTCAGGTCCATTCCGCGTTCGTCGAGATTTTCAACAGGAGCTCCCAGCCAGTTTCAATTGACGGCTGGTCGCTGCAATGCGAAGGTCCCGCGTACTATCCCGCGCCATCCCCGACTTGGGGAGTCATTGCGCTCGGTGGCACGCTGAAGCCAGGGCAATACTACCTGATTGAGGTAGATGGCGCGAATTCGCTGAACCCAGACGCCTACGGCTCGTTCAATACGCTGATGTCTTTCGGGATGTCCGGTTTGGGCCACATCCGAGCCTATGCGATTATGTCGAGCACCCAGCCGTTGACCGATGACTTCGTGGCTCCGTCGGAAACGAGTGATCTATTCGGATACGGACCAAACAACTCCTCTGATGGGTCGCCTTTCCCGGTGCAATCAGGGGCCTTGTACTGGAATTTCGGGCCACTTGCCGCAGTCCGACAGGATGCCGGATGCTTCGCTCAGCACAACAACGCAAGTGATTTCGTGCTCGCCCCTCCGACGCCTCGGACCACCCGATCGCCAGTAGCCCCCTGCTCGACGGTTCCAGTGATCCAAACCGGCGGCGTGGTCAACGCCGCCAGTCGAGTGGCGGGCGCGGTAGCGCCAGGTGAACTGTTAGCAATCAGTGGGTCCAATTTGGCACTCGCTCTGTCACAGGTGCCGCGTGCCTCGCAGGCAGGTGTACAAGCGCTTTTCGATGGTGTTCCGGCGCGAGTCCCGCAGGCATCTTCCAATGAGATCTATGCGGTGGTACCGCCCACCGTTGAGGGCAAGAGCCAGACTACACTCCAGATCGAGGTCGGTAGCGTTGTGTCCGAGCCGGTGACCCTCGGCGTAGCCCGTTCAGCGCCAGGAGTGTTCACAACTCTGGGAACTGGCTCGGGACAGGCGTTGGCGGCCAACCAAGATGGGACGCCTAACAGCGTGGATCAGCCGGAGACGCCGGGTTCCGTGGTGACTGTTTACGCGACCGGCCTGAGCTTGGCTTCGCCTCGCGACAACACCGACCTGGCAGGCGGTCTGTCCGCGACCATTGGCGGGCAGGCGGCCACGCTGCTCTCCGTGACCGAGGCGCCGACGCAAGTCGGCGTGGAGAAAGTGCGACTACAGGTACCGGGCGGACTCACCGGACGACAGGAAGTGCTTCTGACGGCTGCGGGCACGTCCAGCCAGGTGGATGTTTCGCTGGCCTTGGATCTGGGCGCCACCGCGCCAGCCAATACCCTCGAGCTGCCCCTCGATGCGGTCGATATCGCCTACGACGCTGGCACGCACCGGCTCTACGCTGCGATCTCAGGCAATTCCACATCGAGTCCCAACGAGATAGCTGTGATCGACCCGTCGAGCGGATCCATTCTCAATTGGATCGCTGTGGGTAACAACCCCGCGCGAATCGCCTTGTCCGATGACGGGCAGTATCTCTATGTCGTCCTGAGGAACTACGCATTCATCGACTACACGGCACCCAGCGGCTATTGGGTGGATGCGATCCAGCGCATCGAGCTCATGAACAAAAGCATCGATTTCACTCTCAAGACCTCTGACATCTATGCTGGCGTTGCTTTGGATTGGCTGATCCCGTACCTGTTCGTCCCGGACATTGCGGTTCTCCCGGGCCAGCCGCATTCGTTGGCCATGACCGCCTGGGAAGCCTACTCCATCAATCAGCCGCCGATCGTGGTAATCGACGACATGGTGCGGCGCTCGGCCGTGGGACCGTGGGCGACATGGCTGAATGCAAGTGAGACGGGATCGCTGTGGACCGACCAGGGACAACGGCTGGTCGATGCGACGGGTGTCCGCCAGGGCCAAGTCTTTCCGCAGAACGTCGACACCGATGTCGTGGCGACGATGCAGGCCGGCGACCGGTTGATCTCCTCGACTGGGCTTGTGATGGACTCGACCGGCGCCCAGTTGCTTGGCCGTCTCCCCGTGGGCGATCCGACCGTTCTCAACTGGCCGACGAATGAGGACCCAAGTTTCGTCTTCCGCCCCGATACCGGGTTGGCCTACTACATGCGAGGCAGGACCGACATCTGCTTCGCCGGCGGGCCAGCCGCGTTCGACCCGCATACCCTCCTCCTGGTCGGCCGTCCGGCCAATTGCACTGGGCCGGTCATTGCGCAACGTCTGGTCTCGGTCGGTCCGGCCGGTCTGGCTACGACCTCCGGCGACACGGATGGATCCGGAACCGTCTACATCTATCCACTGTCGGCCTTTGTTCCTCCCCCACAATCCAGCCTGCCCCCGGCCCAGGCCGGTTCGAACAGCCTGCGGCGATTCCCCCTGCCTAGCACCGGCATGGCAGCCACGCCTGCCGGCGACCGGTTGTATCTGTCGATTCCTTCCAGCGCTCCCCCGATCGGTAACTCCGTGGTCTCGTTCGATGTGGCCAGCGGAATCTTCGGCTCGCCAGTCTGGGTGGGCTCCGAACCCGCCGCCATGGCGGTTTCGAACGACACCCAGTACCTGCACGTGTTTCTCGGAGGATCGCATCAGACGTTGCGTCTGCTCCTCCCGGACCTCAGTGTCGATAAATCCTTCCCAATGACCGAAAGCGAAGGCACGACGCTGACTGACGTGGACATGGTGCTGAACCCGCTTCCCGATCCCAAATCGATCGCGGTCGTGGAGGGCGGAACCGTGTTGATCTACGATGACGGTGTGGAACGACCCAACGTCGCTACGGCTGGGTCGCAATCGAGCACGGTCGTTCCCGGAGTCTCCTACCCCAGCTTCACCCCCAACGGTACCACGATGTACGGCCTAAGCGATGACGGCGGCAATCTCAGCCAATGGAGCATCGCACCTGATGGATTCCACTTCGTCGCGTACGGTTCGCAATCGAACGCGGTCGGTAACATGGGGGCCCTGGCTTGTCAATCTAACGAGTGCTTCACCGGCTCGGGCACAATCCTAAGTACCTCCACGTTGCTGCCGGTGGGTCAGGCTGCCGTGGACGCGGGCGCCTGGGGCACGCCTCTGATGGATCTTAGCCACAATCGAATGTTCCTCCTTTGGAACTCGGGCGCGGACCTGAAGGTGACGAGCTACGACGCGACTTCGTATCAGGTCACGGGACAGTACATTCTGTCGCAGTTCGCCGAACCGCACAGCGTCCAGCTGCTCGGCGGCAGTCAGCTGGCCATTGCCAACAGCAATGAGCTCGCCCTTGTTCCGATCTCATTGCTGAGCGGCTCGTAACCAGAACGTTATGTGGTCATAGCGGCAGATATGTTGGCTCGGGTCGTTTCTCTGAACGCCGCGAACCCCCGGTACGTTCTTCTTATCACGAGCTTCAACGCGTCTCGCTGGATAATGTACCGTGACGTCCTTGATGTAATCTCGGACAACCCCGCCCCGGCTCCTCCACCCTGTAGACATCCTACCCCCACACGCTGTAGAATACCTACAGCCTCATCATGCCCGCCAAAGACCGCTATCAAAACCGCATTGAGCTCCTGCAGGGCACCCTCGACATGATCGTCCTCAAGACCCTGCAGTGGGGGCCGCAGCACGGATACGGCATCATCAGCGCCATTCGCGCGAGTTCCAGTAACGTTCTTCAGGTGGAGACCGGCTCGCTCTATCCCGCCCTGCATCGGCTCGAACGCCAGGGCTGGCTCACCGCCGAGTGGAAGCAGACTGAAAGCAATCAACGCGCGAAATATTACCGCCTCACGGCCGCCGGCAAGAAACAATTGGCCGCCGAGAGTCAGCGCTGGACGCAACTCTCCGGGGCCATCGCGAGCATCATGGGCCTCGAAGGAGAGCCATCGTGACCCGCCGCCGGCGCGACCGCGAGCTTCAGGAAGAAGTGGAGGCCCATCTGCGCATGGCCATTCGCGATCGCATGGAGCGCGGCCAATCGCGCGAAGAGGCCAGCTACGCGGCGCTGGCCGAGTTCGGCAACAAGAGTCTGGTGAAGGAGGTCACTCGCGATATGTGGGGATGGGCATCGCTCGAACGTCTGCTGCAGGACATCCGTTATGGCGCGCGCATGCTGCGCAAGAACCCCGGCTTCACGGTGGTCGTGGTGCTCACGCTCGCCCTCGGCATCGGCGCGAACACCGCCATCTACAGCGTCATTCAGGCCGCGCTGGCTCCGCTGGCCATTCCCGACGCAGGCCGCGTGGTCATGGTCTGGACCGAGAACGTGAAGCGCGACTGGCACCAGTTTCCCGCCTCCGTGCCCGACTACGAAGACTGGAAAGCAAGCGGCGTCTTCTCCAGCCTGGGTGCGATGACCGATGGCGGCTTCAACCTGCGCCTCGCCAATCGCACCGAGCGAATTAATGGGCTCAGAGTGACACCCGAGTTTTTCGGCGCTCTCGCCGTCCCTGTTCATCTGGGCCGAGGCTTCCGCGCCGAAGACATGCAGCCGGGGCACAACGATGTCGCCATCCTCAGCGACACGATCTGGCATTCGCGATTCGGCGCAGATCCGGCCATCGTCGGATCGAGCGTTGTGATGGACGGCGTGCCGCACACCATCGTCGGGGTGCTGCCGAAAACGTTCCCGGCGATCGGGCAGGAGGAGATCTACGCGCCTCTGGTGTTCACCGCCGAAGAGTCGGCCAAGCGCGGCGATCGCTTCTTTCAGGTGGTTGGCCGCCTTCGCGATGGCGTCAGCCCGGCTGCGGCACAGAAGCGCATGGCGGATTTGGAGCACCGCCTCAGCACACAATATGCGGACGATGCCGGCAACGGCGTGGCGCTGCAGCCTGCGCAGGACGCGGCGGTGGAGGATGCGCGGGCGCTGCTGCTGATCCTGTTCGGCGCAGTTGGCTTCGTGCTGTTAATCGCATGCGCCAACATCGCCAATCTGCTGCTGGCTCGCGGCAACGCTCGCCAAAGAGAAATGGCCCTGCGCTCGGCTCTCGGCGCGGGACGCTGGCGCTTGTGCCGGCAGCTTCTCACCGAGAGCATTCTGCTGGCTCTGCTGGGCGGCGTTGTGGCCATCGTACCATCGCTCGCGGCCATTCGCTTCATCACCTCGTTCCATCTGGACGAGCTGCGCAACGTCGATCTCATCGCGCTGAACTCCGGAGTGCTGATTTTCAATCTGGTCCTTGCATTCGCCACGGGGATTCTGTTCGGCCTCGCTCCGGCGTGGCAGGCATGGAAAACCAATGTGGGCGAGACCATGAAGGAAGCCTCGCGCTCATACACGGGCGGCGGCCATCACCGCTTGCGCGGCCTCTTCGTGGTCTGTGAGGTGGCGCTGACTCTGGTGCTGCTGTTGGGCGCCGGTCTCATGCTGCGCAGTTTCGTGCAATTACAGACTGCGAATCCCGGCTACGGGTCTCACAACGTCCTCACGGTGCGCGTGGCTCTTTCCGACCAGCAATACGCGATCCCCGAAAAGCAGCTCGCCTTCTTCGAACGAGTGGTGCGGGAGGCTCAGTCTCTGCCCGGTGTGGTGAGCGCCTCAGCCGTGGACGACCTGCCCGCCAGCGACGATCTCCATGGCTCTGGCCTGTTCTTTGCGGACCGTCCCGCGCCGCGTCCGGAAGACGTGAAGGTGGTGCTTCGCAATTCGGTGATGAGCGGCTACTTCTCGACAATGCGCATCCCCCTGATCCGTGGTCGCTATCTGAATGAAGCCGACAGCATGAGCGCAACGCCCGTCGTGGTAATCGATGACTGGACCGCGCGGAACAACTGGCCCGGCCAGGACCCCGTGGGAAAAAGCCTGAAGCTTGGCCGAACCCGACCGGCCCTGCAGATTGTCGGTGTCGTCGGCGACGTAGATCAGGGCATTCTGGTCAAGCTGCTCAAAGGGCAGGTGGGACAGGTCTACCTGCCCGCCCCGCAGGCGCCCATGCCCGCGATGACGATCATCCTCCGAACCGCGGTGGATCCGGCGACGCTGATCCCGGCCATGCGGAATCTCGTGCGCAGACTCGATATCGATCAGCCCATTTTTCAGGCCGATACGCTGGAGAATGTGCGCGCCGCCAGCCACGCTTCCCAACGCCTCGCCAGCACGCTCCTGGGCTGCTTCGCGGGAGTGGCGGTGCTGCTGGCGGCGATTGGAATTTACGGCATCATTGCCTATAGCGCCGGTCAGCGCACGCGCGAGTTCGGCATTCGCATGTCGCTCGGCGCGAAGCGGCTCGATGTTCTGCGCCTGGTCGTTCGCCAGGGGCTGGTGCTCGCCGGCATCGGGATCGCCGCCGGGCTTGCGGGCGCTTTCGCACTAACGCGGCTCCTCTCCAGCCTGCTCTACGGGGTGAATGCTACCGATCCGCTCACCTTCGCGGGCGTCACCGTACTGCTCGCGGTGATCGCGGCTGCGGCCAGCTTTCTTCCCGCGTGGCGCGCAACCCGCGTCGATCCGGTGATCGCCCTGCGCTGTGAGTAGTTCGCTCTGATACTGTATTCAGAGTGAAACCGCGCCTCTGGCTGGCCCTGGTGGCCATTGTCGTCATCACCAGTCAGGCCACCTTCACCCTCGACGTCATTCGCCAGCTTGCCGGCGACTATCCGGAAACGCCCATCTACCTCGGAGATCCCTGGCCGACCGTGGTCGGCGTCGGTTACGGCGATTCGGTCTACCGTGGCGACCGCCTCCTCGCAGTCGAGGGCAAGCCGCCGCTGGGCTGGAACGATATCGCCCAGACAATCCGCGCGAAGCGCCCCGGCGAACCGTTGCACGTCTCGGTCGATCGCGGCGACCGCCGCCTGGACCTTTCCGTCAAGTTGCGCGCGGAAACCGTGCCGTTGCTTTTCACCATCGTCTGGCATCTGCTGATGCCCTGGATCTCCATTCTGCTCGGCCTGTGGGTGGTGGCGGTGCGGCCACGCGACGTACGCGCCTGGTCCGTGCTGGCCATTCTCGCCGGCATCTGTCAGATCTACACCAACCTGGAGAACGGCTGGCCCGCTCCGGTCACCGCCATCTCCGACTTCTACCTGGGGATCGGGGTGAGCGCCTGGCCCATCGGAATGATGCTGTTCGGTATCTACTTCCCGCAGCGCTGGACAATGGACCGGCGTTTTCCGTGGGTCAAGTGGCTGCTTCTCGTTCCCATCGCTTTCATCGGCGCCTGGGACGGGGTGCGCCTGGCCGTCGAACAGGTGAACTACGCAGCGGGTCAGCGCATACCCAATCTCTCCACCGGCTGGTTCCTGCCCAGCCTGATGGCCACCGCGATCAGCATTTTCTTTTTCGCGCTCGGCCGCAAGTCTCACGACAAGCAGGCGCCGCTCACTCCCGACGACCGCCGCCGCGTGGGCCTGCTTAACGGCGGCGCGCAATTCGCCCTAACCCCTTTCTCCATCGTCTTCTTCTACAGCCTTATCGTGCATCACCGTACCCCGGACAGCGGAACGCTCCTCGGCCTGGTGCTGATGGCCATGATTCTGCTCCCCGTTACCATGGCTTACGTCATCGTTGTGGAGCGGGCTCTCGATGTTCGCGTGGTCATCCGCCAGGGTCTGCAGTATGCGCTCGCGCGGGGCGGAATCCGTATCATTCAGTTGTGCGTCGGTGTCGTAATCGTGTATTTCTCGGTTGGATTTCTCGATGCCCCAAACGTGTCCCGGGTCATCCGCATCGCCGTCTTCACCGCCGCAATCCTGGTGGTCGTCCGCATCCGCGACGTCGGCGACCGTGTGCGCCGCTGGCTTGACCGCCGCTTCTTCCGCGAAGCCTATAACGCCGAGCTCATACTCGGTGAATTGAGCGAACAGGTGCGCTCCATCCTCGATACCGGTGAGCTGCTGCACACGGTGTCGAGGAAGATTGCCGAATCGCTGCACGTGGACCGAATCGCCGTGATGTTGCGCGATGGCGCGATGTTCCGGCCCGCTTTCGCCACCGGTTATCCTGCCCCGATCGATTTCTCGCTTCCGAGCGAAGCCCCGGTCATCTCCCACTTGCGCGACGCCCGCGCCCCGGTGGTTCCCGATGCTGAAGAGCAATCGGAGTTGCCCGGTCTCGATGCTCGCCTGGTCCTGCCGCTGGCGTCGAAGAACGATCTGCTCGGCTTCATCAGTCTTGGCCCCAAGCGTTCCGAAGAGCCGTATTCATCCGACGATACGAGGCTTCTGCTCACCGTCGCCGCACAAACCGGCCTGGCTCTGGAGAACAGCCGCCTCTCTGAAGCCATCGCCCATGAAGTCTCCCAGCGCGAGCTTCTCAACCGTGAAATCGAAATCGCGCGCGAGGTGCAGCAGCGCCTTTTCCCACAAAATCTTCCACACATCGTCTCGCTCGACTATGCAGGCCACTGCCGTCCGGCCCAGGGCGTCGGCGGAGATTATTACGATTTCCTGGCGCTGTCGGACGGCCAACTCGGCCTCGCCATCGCCGACATCTCGGGCAAAGGGATCCCCGCAGCGCTCCTCATGGCCAGTTTGCAGGCCTCTGTGCGAGGTCAGTCGCAGGGCCCCGGAGACGTGGCCAGTCTGATGACCAACGTGAATCGTCTCGTCTATGAGGCGTCTCCCGCCAATCGCTACGCCACCTTCTTCTACGCGCAATTCGATCCTCGAACGCGCCGGCTCATCTGGTCCAACGGCGGCCACAATCCGCCCATTCTGCTGCGGGGCGGGGAAGTGATTCGGCTTGAAACCGGGGGGCCGGTGGTTGGTCTCTTTCCCCGGTCATCGTATGAGCAGGACGCCATCGTGCTGCAGGCGGGCGATCTCCTCATCTTCTACACAGACGGCATGAGCGAAGCCGAGAATCCCGCTGAGGAAGAGTGGGGCGAAGACGCGTTAATCTCCGCGGCCCGCGCGTCCGCCAAACAAACCCCCGTCGAGATAATCGCCAGCATCATGAACGCCG
>Ga0187887_10003346_pt1 | contig 12435 bp, 6 predicted proteins | sample June2016WEW_7_10_FD_132977 | JGI IMG/M metagenome (GOLD analysis project Ga0187887, IMG submission 132977) | Peatland microbial communities from SPRUCE experiment site at the Marcell Experimental Forest, Minnesota, USA - June2016WEW_7_10 | ecosystem: Environmental > Terrestrial > Soil > Wetlands...
CAGACGGCGACACTGACGGTGCAGTTCGACCCGACAGCGGCGGGAGCAGCTTCAGGATCGTTGACTTTGACCAGCAATTCCTCCACGGGAAGCTCGACGGCTGTCAGCCTGAGCGGCACCGGCGTGCCGGTGCTGACTGGGTTGAGCTGCACCAGCGGCTCGATCACCGGCGCGGGCACCGATAATTGCTCGGTGACTTTGAGTGCGGCCGCAGCCAGCGGCGGCTTTGCAGTGAGCGTGGCCAGCAGCAACTCGGCAGTGAGTGTGCCGTCGTCGGTGACAGTAGCATCGGGGGCGACCAGTGCCAGCTTTACGGCCACGGCGACGGCGGTGAGCACGGCTACGACGGTTACTTTGACGGCCAGTGCGGGCGGCGTCTCTGAGACCTTCGCCGTGGCACTGGGCGTGGGAACGCCCACGTTGACCATCAATGCCACAACGATCGCCTTTGGCGATGTGAACCTGAATGCGCCGGCCACGCAGACGCTGACCCTGTCGTCGACGGGCACCGCTTCAGTAACAGTAAGCGCCGCGACAGTCGTGGGGACGGGATTCTCACTCTCCGGAGCGACCTTCCCGCTTGCGATCGCGCCGGGACAGTCGGCCACGCTAAGTGTGCAGTTCGATCCCAAGGCGGCGGGAGCGGCAACCGGCACGCTGACCGTTGTCAGCACTTCGCTGACGAGCCCGACCACAGTGGTGAGCCTGAGCGGCACCGGAGTGACGGCCGCCTATGAAGTGAACCTGAGCTGGGACGCGCCGGGCAGCTCGAAAGATCCCGTGGCCGGATATAACGTCTATCGGGCGCTGAGCGGAAGCGTTTCGTATGAGCAGATGAATACCTCGATCATCACTACAACCTCGTATACCGACAGCTCTGTGGAAACCGGAGAGACCTACGACTACCAGGTGGAGAGCGTGGACGCCAGCGGCGTGACCAGCCAACCATCCAACATGACGAGTGTCGTGATTCCTTAGCCAGCTATTCAGCGGCTGTCCATCAGGGCCGACAAAACGAGCCATCGCGACTTGAAGAGGGGTCCATCGTTCTTAGGACAACGATGAGAACTTCTTCCACTTACTCGAAGAAGTTGGCGAAATTGATCGCGCTGCGAAGCGTGCCTAAGTCGACAATGTTGCCCTGAACTTAGTGCATGGATCGATCGGTTTGCACTGCATCGAGTGCACGATAAGACGTCATTCCTGGGAAATAAACACCCGCCAGGGAAGAAATTACACGCAAATAATTCGCAGTGAAACTGGATCAGGAGTGACTCCTGATCCTTGCGCGGGAGCAAGTGTTCGGAATTGAGCGAGATAACGTTTTCAACAGCGAGCCGATCTGTTTGGACTGAGGATTGCTCGCGTAATGGCTTCAATAAGCAACCAGATTTTGCAGATCTCATCTGAGGATTGCTCAACGCCTAGCCGGTTCTCTTCGGGCTTACAGGGGGGATTGCCCAAGGCAAATGGGCAGTTTGCGAAGATCTCCTCGAACGAGGGGACTTGAGATTTGCGAAACCCGGGCAACGGCATATTTCACAGAAGGCGTGCGAGTTCAGTTTAGCTTTGAGGTTCTCTAACACTGCCGCGTTATATTCATCGGAATCGCGCCGCACCATTCTCAAGATCAGGAATGCTGCGGCGTTCAGCAAGCAACGTACTCCCTCCGGGAATCAAGCCACGTCGCAAGAGAATTCAGGCCGGCCTACGAGAAGCCGGAGAACTGTCTGGATACCCTAAGGTGTCCGAGGTGATGCGTATCACCGCTTTGGGTGATCGAGTAACCCAAAGTGGGTAGATAAGAAGATTAATTTTTCACCAGCTCCGGTGGTTTTGAAAAGCCGGAAAACAACAGCGCGATGAAGCGCGAAAGTTATCAAAGCTGATGCACTTGCAGCATAGGTTGTTGAGCGAGCGAACCGAGAACCGGGATAGACACGCCAGCATCGGGTTGCACCGCTTTGCGGACAGCGCTGGGCGCGACGGCGAATTGCCCAGATGCGCGGGCCGTTGGGTCCGTTGGCGGCTATTTCCGGCCTTACTCGCCTCGATTTGGCTGACGCTCAGTCTCTGTGGTTGCGTCGCAAACCTAAGCCAAAGCCACCAGAGCTCGACAGCCGCAGGATCACTTCAGATATCGCCGGGCGACATCCCATTTGGCACCGTATCGATCGGGCAAACCGCGAGTAAAGCTGTGTCCGTTGTGAATCCAGGCACTGCACCGGTGCAGGTGACGAGTATCGCGGTATCAGGGCGGTCATTTTCGGTGAGTGGCGCTGAAGACGTTCCGGTTACGTTAGCTGCGGGGGCGAGTTACAACCTGGACGTGAACTTCACTCCTACGGGGACGGGCAAGGCGACTGGGACTTTAACCGTCAGCAGCAATTCTCAAAGCAGTGATGCGGTAACCGTTGATTTAAGTGGTAGCGGGGCATCCAGCACGGCGCCGGTCTTAAGCGGACTGAGTTGCGCGGACGGTTCGCTTAAGGGCCCCGGGACTGACGAATGCGGCGTGACTGTGAGTTCCGCTGCGGGTAGCGGCGGAGTGACCGTAGCGTTGGCAAGCAGCAATAGCGCAGTCAAGGTGCCCGGGTCGGTGAAGGTGGCCGCGGGCGCGACGAAGGCGAGTTTCGCTGCTTCAGTGAATGCTGTAAGCACCGCTCAGAGCGCTCTGCTGACGGCGAGCGCAGGCGGCGTTTCGCAGTCCGTAGATCTTGAACTTGACGCCGCGGTCGCAGATCTCAGCGCCAGTACCACGAGCCTGGCGTTTGGGAACGTGAACGTGAATACGATGGCCTCGCAGCAGGTTACGCTGACCGCCTCAGGGAACACCCCGGTGACAATCAGCTCAGTAACGGTTGCCGGGAGTGGGTTTGCGGTTTCGGGTGCAAGCACGCCGCAAACCCTGAATCCGAATCAGAGCATGACGCTCACGGTGCAGTTCGATCCAGCCGTCTCAGGAAAGGCGACCGGACAGCTCGCCATTGCCAGCAACGCGACAAATAACGAAACCGTAACGGTGAGCCTGAGCGGCGACGGAACGATTCTGATTCTGCCTGGCGTGAGATCGGTGGCCTGCGCGAACAATTCGATCACCGGGCCGGCTACGGACGCATGCACGGTATCGTTGAACGGGGCGGCGCCGACCGACGGGATGAACATAAGCCTGCAAAGCAGTGCCGCTGCGATATCTGTGCCAGCGTCGGTTCAGCTACCGGGGGGAGCCAGCAGCGCCGGTTTCACCGCTACGGCAACTGCTGTCACCTCTGCAGAGACAGTCGTGCTGACAGCAACGTCGGGAGCAAGCTCGGCGACGCTCGATTTGCAACTAGGCGCGACTGTACCCACGCTCGGGGTGAGCGCGACGAGTCTGGCGTTTGGAAGCATCGCAGTGAATTCGACGTCAAGTGAGTCGGTGACTTTGTCGTCCAAGGGAACAACTTATGTGACCGTGAACTCGGCAACGGTCAGCGGCAGCGGCTACAGCGCATCAGGAGCAAGTTTTCCACTGGCTTTGTCGCCCGGCCAGTCGGTGATATTGACTGTGCAATTTGCGCCGACGGCCACCGGGGCGGCTGCGGGCACGCTGACGCTGAGCAGCGATTCGTCGACGGGGTCGTCGACGGTGGTTAGCTTGAATGGCAGCGGCGTGCCCCGATTGAGCGGGCTGAACTGCGCCAGCAGCTCGATGTCGGGCGCCGGAACCGACAACTGCACGGTCGCGCTGAACGCCGCGGCAGCGAGTGGTGGATTCGCGGTGAGCCTGGCGAGTAACAATTCCGGGGTTACGGTTCCGGCATCGGTAACGGTGGCTGGGGGCGCGACGAGCGCTAGTTTCACGGCCAATGTCGCTTCAGTAAGTGCGTCACAGACGGCGACGCTCACGGCCAGCGCCGGCAACGTAACGGAGACGTTTGCACTGCAATTGGGTGCTGCCGGTCAGCTAAACGTGAGCGCAACAAGCCTGAATTTCGGCAGCGTTATCTTGAACACTCCAACAACGCAGAGTGTAACGCTCTCCACACCTTCTACATCTCCGATCTCCGTGACCGCGGCAACGGTGGCGGGTAGCGGATTCTCTCTTGCAGGTGGAAACGTGGCAGTGAGTTTGACAGCGAGCCAAAGTGCAACATTCAGCGTGCAATTCGATCAGACGGCACTAGGTGCATCGTCGGGCACTCTCACCATTGCCAGCGCTTCGCTGACGAGTCCGGTGACGGTAGTTAGCCTCAGCGGAACCGGAGTGGCTTCAGCCTACGAAGTCAATCTAACGTGGGATCCGCCGGCCAGCTCTGCAGATCCGGTCGCGGGTTATGACGTCTATCGATCAGCGGATGGAGGCGGCTCGTATCAGGAGCTGAATTCGTCGCCCTTAACTCAGCCGGCATATACCGATAGCAATGTGCAGGACGGCGTGGTGTATACGTACTACGTGGAAAGCGCCGATGCATCGGGAGTGCAGAGTTCGCCTTCCAACCTGTTGGTGGTGACAATTCCCTGAGCTGCAACAGCGTATTTGTTGCGTGGCTCGGCAGCGACGGCCAAGGCGATTTTATTCACCGGCTTCGTCAATGCCTCTGCACGATCACAGTTGGATCTAACACCAACTCAATGCGGTGCACTCCCGTTTAAGAGACGGGTAGCTGCCAGGCTCCGCGTCAGCGGGGAAGAAACAACCCGAGACGAACATGAGAGATCTGGTTGAACAACATCGTTTGGCTACGGTGCGGACTATCGTTTGGCTACGGTGCAGACTGCGATGCTTGCACAGCGCAAACACCGCTACAGGGAGCGGTGCCAGTTGCTGTTTGCGTTACGAAATACATCTGCGACGTACCCCCACCCAACAGGTTGGTGGCGGCATTATCGATAACGATGCCGCTCGTCGGCGCCGCCAAATAAGGAGTGGAGACGTTTAGCTCGCCACCCGGCGCCAGGCCGGTGCTGAAGGTTGACGGCGTTGTCACGTCGTAGGACAGAACGCAGCCGTATGCATCGGTGTCAATACACGCGCCAGGGTAGCCGACGAACACGCTTAAGAAGACATAGTCCGTCCCGCTGATTCCTCCGCTGACGGCGACGTCGGAGCTGTCGCTGCTGTCAAGGGTGAAGTTGCCCGCGGCGCCTGCGGTCGTCGCGGTCAGGGCGGTCGCATCCGTGCCTGTAGTGTAGGACGCGGTAACGCTGGGGTTCGCGATCTGCGTCGAGTATACGCAGCCGGTGGTGTAACATTCACCCGAGTTGTCGTTTATCACGGCCTCTAAATTCTCCGCGGTGTACTGCTCATCCTCAGACGCCGGGCCAACCGTGTAAAGCTCGACCTCGTCGGCTGAAGCTGGCGGTCCGTTGACAAAGGTATAAGTTGTTCCTTCCACCGTCACAGTTACAGGAAGCGTCCAACCGGCCGGATCACTGGTGAACGTAATTGAGCCGGCGGCAGCGGTTCCGGTGCTGCTATTAAAGAACTCGGTGACAGGCGAGCAGCGCCCGTAGAAGGGGCCATCGACGGTGGTGTTCCCGAGCTGCGGCCCAGCTGTTGCCGTGGTCGATAATACGCCGTTCGTGATTGGAATCTGGTAAAGCGTGGCATTGTTGGCCGTGTCGCACATATATATGTTTCCCGTCGGGCTGGTTCCCGACGATGAAGTGTAATACGTGTTATCAAATGTGCCTGAAAACTGGTAAGAGGTGGTTCCGGTGCCGAACGGAGAGGAAACGATGACCGAGGCCGGGGTGGTCGAGGATGTGAAATCCAAGGGGAACTGATCGACAACATTGTTGCCGGAACTGTTGAGTTCAACGAACACATAAGCCTGTGACGCGACGGGGTCCATGAGCACTGCGTCCCTGATGCCATATCCGACGTCAAGCTGGGCCGAGTAGCCGTTGATGGCTCCGGTGGATGCGTTGACGCTATAAAGTCTTCCGCCAGTGGTTGCGCTGACACTGGTTGTCGATCCAACGAGGACGTAGCCGGAATTTGGATCGTAAACGGGACTCGTCAGCTGGTTTTGGTCAGCCGTTGGAGTTGCGCCATAGGCCATTTGAACGGGCCAGGGGCTTGTGGTGACCTCAGCGGGAGCCCCATTGAAGACGGGATTGAACTTGTGGAGCTGGCCGCTCGAGTCGCCGACGAAGAGGGTGTCGCTGGTGTAGTCATAGTAGGGGCTTGACCAAGTATCGCCCGTTGCACCGCTGAGCGTGGCCGTGAACATGCATGGAGCGGCGCAACCAGAGCCGCCGCTGTAGTAGGAGCCCGCGGATACTGGCGTCAGTGTCGTTGGAGAGCCGAGGGTTCCGCCGCCGGGAAGCGGGAAAGTAAGGAGGACGAGCTGAGGCCCTCCGGAGGACGGCTGTTGAATGAAGGCGACCTGATTGCCGTTTTGCGACAAGACGGGCGCCAGGGAGACGGTTCCTCCCGTGTTGTAAGCCCAGTCAACTGCAGGCACGGTAGGACTGCAACCGCCTGCGTACAGGTTGTAGTAAGCGATGATGCTGGCCTGCGAGCCGCCCCCTGGCTGACCCGTGGGATAGATCACGAAATCGCTACTGCAGCTCGCAGTTGAAGTGTTGAAGGTTGACCATTTCGCCGGAAAAGCCAAGGGAGTGGGAGCGGAAGTTGTACCCAGACTCTCATTCCAGTCTTGCTTGATGCTCGATTTTGCTTTCGGTTTCCTGATCAGAATTGGAGCAGGTTTGCGCGGAAACTTTCCCGGCCTCACGAGCTCGATTTCGCGGTTCGCCATGCGAAATGCCTGAAGTGCATTGGCATCGTAGGCGGCCGGTCCCTGAACGGGGAGGCCGCGCCTCATTTGCTGCATCACATAGCGCGGGTCGTTGACAATCTTTTGCCACTTGTCACGACTGCCGTTCTTGATGGCCTGCTCTTCGGTGCCCGGGTTAGAGAATACGACGCGATGATGGGTCCAGTCATCTGCGACCCCCTTGATCTGTGTCTTGCCGACGTTGACCCGTGACATATCCTGTGCAAATAGAGGGAGACTGAAGGCAGTGACTGCAACCAAGGCAATACGAAACGCTGAGCACTTCCAGCTAGGGGAGTTGGCATTCGACATACGCGGCGTTCTCCTGTAAATACGCTTAAATAGTTCCTGCGGCGATCTCGCGCACCTGCTCGACGGCGCGATCCAACGCGATCTCTCAATTTAGAAAGGTCATGCCGATCTCGGCGACACGCTTAGGGAGAGGTTCGGCAACAGGCGGGCTAGCATCTAACTCCGCGGGTTTCTTGTTCACCCGAGGCGATCAACCGATATGCGAATTTTAGCGTGACATGGAAATTAAACCCAGCGCATCGGATGGCTAATTAGTGGTAGTCGCGCCCCGAAAGTACCTCGTTACTGATTCATGCTGGAACACTCGAGACAATTGCCGACTTGAAGCACTCATAAAGTTGTAGATCGGGCAACCGAGATGGCTCACAAAGATGGGCGGGGCCGTTTGTGGCTGGTTCCCGGCCTCGATTGTTGTGATGCGATTGGGTTCCCGCATTGCCGGGTGTGACCGGCCTGCGCAGAGCTTGAATTGCCTGGGGCGTGCCTTGGGTAGCACAGGGGCGCAAAAACAAAAAAGGCCGCGCACGAAAGTGCGCAGCCTTTTGGTTCACGGGATTGGCGGCGAAGTTCCCTTACCCGACTTTCAGAAGGGGCCCTGGCCGGTCAGAACCCTCGCTTCGCGGCCAGGTAGGGAACGAGAAGGAGCTCGACGAGCCCGGGCCGCACGTCGTCAGTGGAAAACACAGCCTCGGTGCGGCAATTCCGTAGAGAACGAAAATATTCTCCAAGGCCAGTATCGCCTGCGCAGATCGCCGACAGGGCTGCAGGCACGTCAGTAAGTAAGCGAACCCACCCGACTCCTGGTCTTGCCCGTTGGGATAAGACGGGCAGACCGATCTGATCCGCATAGAGTATGTAGCTAAAGTCGACGCCAGCCGCTGCGCCAAGCGAATGATAGCCCCATGTTCTCGCATTCATATCGAGCAGCTTGAACTGACCATCGCGGGGATCGAGCTTATATTCGAGCTCGACCAGGCCGTAGTAATTTGCTGCCCGTAAGAAACGCGCGGAGTACTCTTCCAAAACCGGAAGATTGAGGGTCTCGACATAAGTGCTTGCTTTGCCAAACTGCAGTGGGTGCTGGCGACGGCGGCATACGACCATTGTGGCCACGGCTTGGCCATTTTGGAAGAAGGCGCAATAACCGAATTGTTGTGCGCCGCCGCCGGGTATGAGCTCCTGGACAACAACTTCTCCGGGGCCGACAAGACGGGACGCCTTCTCGAATAGCGATTTCAGTTCTGAATGACTGTTTGCCTTCCAGGCCTTGGCCTTTGTCGCGTAGATGAAGTGCTCTTTGATGGCAGGTTTCACCGCGAACGGTGGCTTGATGCCATCGATTGCGGACAAATCAGTCGTGCACCGGGGAAAGTAACTCTTGGGTATCGGGATGTCGAGGTTGCGAGCGAGCTCGTAAGTCTTGCGTTTATCCCAAGCCCATTGGATGCTGTCCCAGGCTGGGGTTGGAACACGGAACGATTTGCCCAGTAAGTCCCGGTTGCGCGAGATGGCGGCGACAAGTTCTTCGCGCGTAGGATAGAGCACCCATCCAGAGAGGCCCAGGCGATTGGCGGCGCTGAGGAGATTGTCGACGATAATGTGCTCGTCGCGAAGACTGGGGACGCGAATAAAGTGGGTACAGTATCTGGAAAAGCGTGAGATTGAGAATTCGTCGTCGACCACGCAAATCGGCACGCCTCTGCGACCAAGGCTGCGGACGATGCCAAGCCCCTGATAGTCGCCGCCAATGATAACTGCGCCAGGCTGGTGTTGCGCTTGGGATCGAGGCGAGTGAGTGGCATGGGATTGCTCGACGAACAAACGATTCGTCCTTTCAGCGCTTTCTGGCGTCTGCGGAACAAATGGAGCGGACTAACTCGCTCGACGCAAATTCCGTTCCGGAGACGAAGCCGACGATCGGCCCGAAGCTCCAGGCCGCGGGCTTGCCAAGGATATGCAACCCCGGGATTGAGGATTCGAGCCCGCGCTTCAAAACAGGGAAGCCGTTAGAAGTTATCAGCTTATTGACCAGGGCAGGAGTTAGAAAGGAATAACGACCGATATCGACGCGATAGCCTGTTGCAAGGAGGACGTGATCCGCCAGTCGCTCCGTTCCGTCGCTCAATTTCAAGCGAAGCCGGTCACCGGAAACATCGGCCACGGTCACCCGCCGCCGATAGCTGACAGCAACATCGGCGATCCGGGGTTTGAGCCAACCAGCAACGGCCGGACGGATGGCACGGTAGGCAGTTCGATTCTGGAGGCGACGGGGAAGACGCCTGAAGAGGTGCGGCGCGGCCACCAGACGGCTGATTCCTGCGGGACCCACGTCACGGTTGGAATAGAGCATTTTGGAGAGGGGTCCGAGATGATGCAATCGAGGGTGAACGCCGACCCAGCGAAGGGCATCGCAGCGGCAAAGCACCTCGACCTTGGCGCCAGATCCCATAAGCAGCGCTGCCGATTCCAAAGCGCTTTGACCTGCGCCAATTACGATGACGAATTTCCCGGAGAACTTACTGAGATCGCTGTGCTGGCTCGAATGTGAGGCCAGTGAGGGTGGTATGCCATCGAACTCGGAAGGGCGTGTCGCAAAGGGCTGGATTCCGGCTGCAATCACCACGCGTTTCGCCGTCAGCGCCTCGCCGTCTGAGAGGGCGATTCTAAATCCATTGTCAAGGCACTCAACCGTCCGAATCTCGCGCCCGTCGACGTTCGGAACCCCTTTGCGCTGAAACCATTGTCCGTAGTCTACAAAGCGATCGAGGGGGATAGGTCTTGCCACGTGGTTTCCAATTTCGCGGCAATACGCGTCAAGGGTGAGTTCTCCGCGCGGATCGGCGATGTGGGATGCGCCCCAATTGGAGCGAAGGCACATGCCCTTGGGCATTTGATCGTGCCAGAAAGACATGGGCTTGCCAAACACGCGGGCTTCGACACCTGCGGCTCGGAGATAGGTTGCGGCTGAGAGGCCGTACGGACCCGCGCCAAGGATCACTACTTGGCAATCCGTTGATCGTTGGGACATGGGGGAATTTCCTAATTGCGTTAAGCGGAGATTGTGCGGCTTCTCGCTTCTGCGGCTGTGCTCCCGTCAGAGAGCGCAGCATCTGCATAAGACTTGGCGACTGATTCAGGCGGCCGTGGCGCAGACACGGGAAGGAATTGCCGAGCCGAATGATCGTCTAGCGACATGGCAAGACGTCCATCCAGTTCACTCGCATAAGCGAGCCGCGCGCGCTCACAGCCCTCGCCTTCGATACGCCATCCATCGGCTGCCCGAACCAGGCGCATGGCTGCTCTTTGGCGCCACCAGCGATCAACTTCACCGGGAGTGGTGATCCAGACATTTTGTTCGCGGCGAATGCGCTCAAGATGAGCGAGAAGCTCTCTGTAGACTGTCAGGGCGCGGGGTTGAACGAGATAATCCGGGTGCACGATAAAGCTCATGCATCCATGTTTTTCCATAATGATCTTTGTCTGCTGCTGCCAAACGGATGTGGAGTAGTTCTTTACGATGTTAAACAGTGCGTAATCCTGAATCGTCGTGACCGGAATCTCGAGGATGCCGTTCAAAAAGTATGGCATCACAGTGCAGCATCCGCCACGTTGAGGATCCAGGTGCGCGACGTTAGGAACGGACATGTCGTAGGAGAAATCGAGCGCGTCGTACCACAACTGTTTGCGGTATAGAACGCCGGCACGAAATCCGGTGGCATGGAATTCCCTGCCATATGCATTAATCCTGGCTGCCCGCTTGAGAAATTGCTCGCGATTCTTATAGAGATGGCCGTCGTGATTCAGATCGTGGACGCAAATCTCAAATCCGCGACGGCGAATTTCGTCGAGAAGCCCGGGGTGAACGTGGTAGCGCTCTTCGGGAACGATCTGAAACGATGCCTTGATCCCGAAAGAATCATCAACGTCCATCAAGGATGGGCAAAGCTCATAGCCTGTCTGGGACTCGACATCGTGGGTCACAATCGCGCAACTGGACTGCGCGTCGGGCCAGAACCATATGAAGGGGATGCGTTGATCGCCGCCGGCTCGAATAGAAAGCAGCATCAGGCGGCGCAGCAGATTATCGACAGAACAATCGACGGGCCAGGCAGGGAACGGAAGCTTGTTCCAGTTTCCGAGATGAAGCATCTGCAAATGGCGGCGCACGGAGACAGGCAATACGGGCCGCAAGAAGTAATAGATCCGGGTGAGTATCGACAAAGCGCCTTCGCGCCACTCCCCGACGTAGGCCTCATGAAGCAGGTTCTCGACGATTCTTGCCGGACTGAAGGGAAGACAGACATTTCCATCTTCGATCACGGCTTCAGCCAGCGCGTCGTGCAAGCCTTCAACCGGCGCTGGAACCGGCCGTTGCATCCGGTAAGGCCCGAAGCAGGTGGCATCCTGGCCAAAACGGAAATACCCCGAAGGAGCGGAATGATCTTCGCGTCCGACGGTGCGGTCGAATTCTTCGGGGCAGCGAAAGTACTGGACTAAACAACCATGCATAGGGGGCAGATCGATCTGCGGAAGATCAGTCCGTTTCGTCGCAAAATCCAAGGAAAATATTGGACCAGGTGCAGGAAAATCAGGTGTTCAACAGCGGAGCTTTTGCATCATTGTATCCCTCGGGAATGTGAAAGAAATCCTCAGCGGGCTGTGGAAACAACCCCTCAGCAGCGGACGATATTCGTGGCGTCGATGCCGCGCGTAGCGTTGCGTGTATCGACGACAAGTTGCGCCTGGCCAACGATTTGCGGGTAGTCGTATTGCGAATGATCGGTCACGATCAAGACGCAATCGAATTCGGGCACGCGATCCAGGGGCGTACAGGACATGTTTAAGGTGTATTTGCGTCCCTGGCCGACGGTGGGAAAGAACGGATCGTTATACTCGACGCTGGCACCCCGGGCCTGGAGCAGTTCGATAATGGTGAGCGAGGGCGACTCGCGCAGGTCGTCGATGTCGCGCTTGTAGGCCAGCCCGAGGACCAGGACGCGCGCCCCCTTGAGCGCTTTGCCGCGCTGACTAAGCGCCTCGATCGTATTCTCGACCACAAAGTAAGGCATCTGGAGATTGATTTCGCCAGCTAGTTCGATAAAGCGTGTTCGAAAGTCAAACTCTTTGGCTTTCCAAGATAGATAGAAGGGGTCAATGGGGATGCAGTGCCCACCGAGACCGGGTCCCGGGTAAAACGCCTGAAACCCGAAGGGTTTGGTTTTGGCGGCATCGATGACTTCGAAGAGATCGATCTCCATGCGCATGCAGAGTTGCTTTAGTTCGTTCACCAGAGCGATGTTGACGCAGCGGTAGATGTTCTCGAGGAGCTTGACCATCTCGGCGGTGGAAGGGGTAG
>Ga0187887_10003350_pt1 | contig 12416 bp, 7 predicted proteins | sample June2016WEW_7_10_FD_132977 | JGI IMG/M metagenome (GOLD analysis project Ga0187887, IMG submission 132977) | Peatland microbial communities from SPRUCE experiment site at the Marcell Experimental Forest, Minnesota, USA - June2016WEW_7_10 | ecosystem: Environmental > Terrestrial > Soil > Wetlands...
CAGTGCCCAGGTCAGAGCGGTGATCGGACCCACGCCGGGAACTGTTCTCAGCCGCTTCAGCCTCTCCGCCAGCAGCGAGTCTCGCTCCAGCGAGCTGACCAGCGCGTAGTCCAACCTCTGCGAACGATCGATCGTCTCCCGGCTCAGCTTCAGCAACGGCCGAATACTCTGGTTGACCTCTTTGTTGGTCTTGAGCAGATCCTCGAAGTAGCCCACCTTGTGAAGCCGGCGCTTGTTGTAGTCCACCCCGGTCTCCATCAGAAGCCCAGATACCCGGTTTTTCATCTGCACCATCTGCTTGATCACCAACCCCCGGTAGCGCAGTATACGGCGCCGGTCCCGAATCTCGGTCGAAGCCATATGGCACTCGGGAAAGAAGTCGCAGCGCAGGCAGTCGGCGATCTTCCGTGCATCAATCTTGTCGTTCTTCTTCTTGGCTGCAGCAATCGCTCGAAGCATCAGGGGATGCGCAACCTTCACCTTTTCCGCATGCGGAAGCAGGTGATCGTAGATCCATCCGGTGAAGATCGTCGCTTCCATCGCGATCATCCGGGGTTGCGGTAAAGTTCGTACCCAGGCATCCAACTCGCACCGGGTTGATCCCACCTTGCCTTCCTGGTGCACATGACCAGCCGCATCCTTCACGCAGTAGCTGATCGTCTTCTTGTGAACGTCAAGTCCGATGTAGTACATATCGTCTCTGAGGAGCCTCCGTGGTGTTCTCTGAATCAGCGCTCGCTGAGTTCAGCCTTTTGTAACACCTCGTGCTCCTCACTGACTTACATTCAAACAATTCGCTCAAGTGGATTGCAGCGGTCCAACGGCATTCCTGGACCCTGGGGCGTTTTCCGCGACAAATTCCGCCAAGACACCGTCCACACGCACTCCCATCGGTAATAGCGTGAAGCAAGCTGGTGGCGGCTCGCATTCAGGGCCCGAGATTTTCCTTGAGTACGTTATCTCTTGTGGTTTCAATGCTTCTTGTGCTCGATTCGGGCGTCTATTATTTTCGTGGGCCGTTTGCTGTAAAATTTGTCTGCCGACTGCAGCATCAGGATGCTGGGGTCGCGCTTCGCGCGATTCCGAACTACCGCGAGCAGCTTATGCACTACTGGTGAATGCCGCTTTGCAATCGCTCAGGCTTCGGCGTTTGGGGGAGGAACTCGCTTGATCTACACGGATCCTACCTCTGTTAGTGGCACCGGTTCGCCTACCCCCGATCAATGTCAACAGCAGGTCCAGCGTGTTCTTAAATCCGCGACCTTTCGAAATGCCGTCACATTGCAGCAATTACTTCAATTCCTGACTACGCGGGCTTTTGAGGGAGGCGCGGAAGCACTTAAGGAATACACGATCGGCGTGGAGGCCTTTGGCCGGCCGCAGGATTTCGATCCGAAGACTGATACGATCGTCAGAGTTCAGATCCATAGGTTAAGGCAGAAACTAGCGGAGTATTACGAAGCAGACGGCAGTCGTGACCCCATATTAGTTGAAATTCCCAAGGGACACTATCTTCCTAGTTTTGAAGCTGTCAAAGATTCAGGCAGAGATATTGGACCAGACTCCAGCCCTGAACTGGACACGAGTAGCTCAGGCGCAAAGCGCTTGATTGGACCCAATACTGAGAGTCTTGGCCAGGCTGTGGGTCGGGAGAAGGGCCGCCTCGGCTGGAATTTCTTTATCCGCGCGGCAATTATTGTAGCGGCGGTGTTGGTCGTTTTTGCGACAGGTTTCCTGCTCGGGAACAGGCTGCTGAGAAACGGCGCGATAGGATCGTCGCCTTTAGCTGGCTCACAGTTAGCTCATGGCAATTCAGCCGATCCGGTAAGAGCGTTTTGGGCCAGTTTCCTCGGCAATGATCCGGCCCCGGTTATCGCGTACCCAGATGCCGTTTTCCTTCTCGACGATTCGAATGATCTCTTTCGGTTCCGGCGAGGAGCAAGCGATGATCGAGGCGCGTTGGTCGATCCACATTTGGCGCAGCAGTTCGCCTCAAACCCTGCACTGGTTGCCAAGGCCGGCCAACTCTACTACGAAAATGGATACACAGGCGCCGGCGAGCTCCAGGGTATTGCAATGTTGTCCAATCTTTTCGGGCAGATGGGGGTGAAGGCAACAATCAAACCCAGCCGCGACATTACCCCCGACGACCTCCGGCTACATAACGTGATTCTGCTTGGCTCGCCGTTCCAGAATGTTGCGGTTGCCCAACTCATTGCGATGGGAGATTTCAACTTCAAGAATCCGGACTCGCGACATGAGCAATGGAGGGCTCAGATCACCAACGCCCACCCTCGAGCCAATGAGTCTCCCACATACGGCACCGAACGCGATCCAAGTACCCTGGCATTGAGGACTGATTACGGCCTGGTTACTATACAGTCCGGCGTTATTCCTGGACGGTACATCGCGGTGTTGGGCGGTTTGGACACGACTGGAACTGAAGGCGCTACCTTGTTCGCAACGTCAAGGCCGGGAGTAGAGGAACTCTCCAATGCTCTGGCAGCCTCCGCAGCCCCCGAACCCTCCGGAGGAAAGAGCGAAATGCCTCTCTTTCAGGCCCTAATACGCGTTCGTCTCGAAAAGGGATACGACGTTTTAGGCGCCTCTCTAGTCACGGTGCACAGGATCCTCCCTCAGAATGCGCGCGGGACGGGCGGAACAACTCCTTAAGTATCAGCAGAATAAGTCCATTTCATGTCGCTTGGATTGTGGGCGTTCACGCCGTTCCGCAAACACGGCTTGACTGTACCTGCGAGCGGCCTTCAAAGCGGCGCAAGATTCAAATCGTTGTCCCCGTGCTTCAGACCAGGAAGAGGCAATCCGGCCGTGGCACGGAATCGCGCGCCCTCGATCTGGTATAAAACCACCTGCAATTCCATAAAGTATCTGTGTAACACGCCATGTAACGTTTGCGAAACATCCGCGAACATTGGCTGTAACCCTCATGTTTCAGATTCCCGTATCCCTCCCGTAACTAGTCAAATGCCGCATGATCCCTCTACAGTGGGCGCGTTCTTGCAGGATGCTTTCGGCTTGGTGAACACGTGTTCAGAATCTCAGTAAGTTTCTTCGGCATCGCTTTATCCTCCCTATCGGGATGGATTGACCGGAGCCAGCGGGAAAAATGCTCCTCGCTCTCGAATTTTCGAAGGAGCCGCACGGATCGCACCTTAGGCTGGACAAATCAGGCCGGAGCATTCACAACCATGAAGTGGATACGAGGAAGAAACGCCGTAGGAGGCTATATGCAATTTGGGAATTCCACTCGCAACCGGACCACCAATCAAAAGCGGCCACCGACACTCCAGATCAAGCTACTGGTACTCGTTTGTCTGCTGACAATCGTGCCCTTCGTTTTCGGCCAGGGCATAAGCGGTCACATCATCGGTACTGTCCAGGATTCAAGCAACGCAGTGATACCGAACGCACAGGTTACGATCACTAACCAGGAAACGGGAATAGTCACCCGCACCAAGTCGAACGCTGTCGGCGAATACCGTTCTGACAACCTACCTCCGGGCACCTATAGGGTCAAGGTCGAGGCGCCGGGCTTCCGTGACACGGTTTCGGACGGCAATATCGTAACTGTTGACAGCAACAATCGTGTGGACGTCAACCTGATGGTTGGCAAAGCGGATCAGACTGTGGAAGTGACTGCGGCAAATCCGCTCGTCGATACCACCGGATCCTCCCTCGGCGACGTGCTGAACGAACATGACGTCCAGAGCCTTCCCCTGAACGGGCGCATCTTTTCACAGTTGATCGACACTGTTCCCGGCGCCGTATCGAGCGGCTGGGCGAGCGCTCCGGAATCGGCCGCTGGCGCTGGCGCGCAAACTGACATTACGGCATCTGTGAACGGCCTGCCATGGGCAGGCACCACGTATACGCTCGACGGTGTCAGCGATATGGAGTTGTTGAACGCCTTCGAAACGGTTACACCCCCTCTGGATGCGCTCCAGGAAGTAAAGGCCTCAACTGCGAACGCGGATGCCACCGTAGGTGTGTATGGCGGTGCGCAGGTGAATGCTGTTGTGAAATCCGGTACGAATAAGTTCCATGGATCCGGTTATGAATTCTTCCGCGATGACATGCTGAATGCAATTCAGTGGCATGCCACTTCTAAAGCCCCGGACCGGGCCAACCAGTTTGGTGGGTCGTTGGGTGGTCCAATTATCCGGAACAAGGCTTTCTTTTTTGGTGACTATCAGAGCCTTCAGTTGAACAACGGTGTTTACTACACCGGATATACCGTACCGACGGATCTGATGAAGCAAGGATATTTCCTGACCAGCCAGTTCCACGCGATCTATGACCCTATGACGGGAGCTCCCTTTCCAATCGTAAACTCGTCGGGCGGTCCGGCCTATCAGATTCCCACGTCCCGGTTCGACCCGGTGGCAGCGGCCATGGTCGGCCCGGCCGATATATGGCCTGAACCCACTTCTCCCAGCCTCAGCGTCGCCAACTACACCGCCGCCAATTCGCAGCCGGACGACACCAATCAGTTCGATGAGAAGGTCGACTATCAAATCAATGATAAGAACCGGATATTCCAGCGGGAGTCGTATCAACACCGCGATCTGACCGCGCCATCCCCCGGTACTCGCTGGTTCCAAGTCGGCAATGTTAACGCGCAGAACCGCATGCACAACGCCGTCGTCGGCTACGATCACATTTTCTCGCCGCTTGCGACCAACGAGCTTCGTTTTGGTTTCAACCGCTTTTACACGCTGGACTTCGGCAATGATTACCAGACGAATGAGAATACCACGCTGGGAATCCCAAATGGGAACGTCGATCAATTCCCAAATGCGACTGGAATTGTGGTCATCTCTGCCGGCAACATTGCCCAGACGGGCGCGCAGAGTTGGACAGATTCGCATCGCATCACAAATGTCTACCAGCTCACCGACAACTATACAAAGGTTCTTGGCAAGCATACTCTCGTCTTTGGCGAAGACTACCGCCGGCTTCAGGCGTCGCTGACCAATGCGAACCAGAGCGGAAACGGCCAATTCAATTTCACAACCGATTACACCGGAAGTTGCGCGGGCAACTCCAGTTGTTCCGGGGCCACGGGCGGCAATGAATTCGCCAGCTTCCTGCTGGGACTTCCGTCTTCGATCAGCCGCGGATTCGTGAATACCGACCCAGCGACCCGTGCCAACCTTTGGGGCATCTACGGGCAGGACACCTTTCTTGTTTGGAAGCAGCTGACAGTGAATCTAGCCGTGCGCTGGGACGTTGTGACCCAGCCCGTGGACAAGTTCAACCGCCAGTCGAATTTCGACACGAACACTGGCCTGCTCGATATATCTACTCCGAACAATCGCGCTCCCAATGTGGACAACACCTACGGCAACGTCGACCCCCGGGTCGGATTCTCGTATTCTCCGAATAATGGCAAGACAGCAATCCGCGCCGCTTTCGGAATCACCACGTTTACCGCTAATGGCGGTGGCATCGGTGGAAGCTTGGAACGCAACTTTCCATTCTTCGAGCAGTACTCCGTAACCCAGTCGACCTCCTATACTCCCTGGGCAACCATGGGAGGCGCCTCAGGCGTGAATCCTGCTTACGCGAGCTTCTATCACGGTCTGCCTGCGTTCGTAGCCCTCTCCACGGCCGCACCAGTTACTCCGCAACCCAACTCGAGCGTCTCTTTGATGGCGCTGCACTTCCGTCCGGACAACGCGAATGCATGGAACTTTGGCGTTGAACAACAACTCACGGCAACCACCGCCTTGAGCGTGACGTATGTCGGCACCAAGGGCTTGCACATCTTCCGGGAGCGGAATATCAACATTCCGCAGCCGGGGCCGGGCGCGCAGGCGCCGCGGCGTCCGTTTTACGCGCTAGCGCCCAACGTCTCGACGCTCAACTACTATGGCTCCGACGGCAAGTCAAACTACGACGCGCTGCAGGTCGAATTCACCAAGCGGATTTCGCATGGCCTGGCAGGCCGTCTTGCGTACACCTGGTCGAAGGAACTCGACAATACGAACGTGTTCGACCCGCTGCCCGGTCAGGACCGCATGAACTATGGCGAAGGCAACGAGCAGGCTCCGAACGTGCCGCAGAACTTTGTGGCCAGCCTTACCTACCAACTTCCCTTCGGACACGGCGCAATGTGGCTCTCGACCAGTCCCCGGACGGTGCAGGCGATTGTCGGTGGTTGGCAGGTCAGCACCATCACCATTGTGCAATCAGGCCAGCCGATGACGATCCACCTCACGTCGGACAATCTGAATAACGGCATGAACAACCGCGCCAACGCGACCTGTCCTGGGGTGGAAACGATCGGAAAGGTTTCAGAGTGGTTCAATACCAGTTGCTTCGCCACGCCTGCGCAGTATGTGATCGGCAACTCTGGATTGGATAAGGCAGTCAGTCCCGGTTATGTTGACTCCGACATCTCATTGTCGAAGACCGAAAGATTCCACGATCAGATGAATCTTCGTTTGCAGGTCGATGCATTCAACGCATTCAATCATGCATATCTCGGTCACCCGAACACCACATGCTGCAGCAGCAGCAATTCCCTGTTTGGCGTAATCACCAGCGCAAACGGTCCGCCGCGCAATATCCAGCTGGGGGCTCATTTCGATTTCTGATCCTTCGAGTCGCGATTGAGCCGGCGCTGGTCAGCTACTGATCGGCGCCGGCCTTTGTTCAAAGTTCCATCCAGCGTGTTGATTGGACAGCAACGTGGGTGCGATCGTGCGCAAAAGAATTCGCTTCAGCAGATCTCCAATGTCTGCATTGGATCCAGAGCCTTCCAGACATAGTCCCGCAGTGAAATGCGTGCCGCATGTTCCGCATCGAGCAGGAATCAAGAAAGGGCAGAGTAGTGCATGGATAGGAGAACGTTTCTCGGAGCGGCAGTTGCCGCATCTCTTGTAAATGGAGCCGCGGGCCTTGTGGGAATGCCGAACCCGATACAGAGAATCGGGCGAAGCCTGGTACCGGCGAAGCCGTCGGCGGTGCCAAATTACTGGTGTACCTGGGCCGCGCAGAATTATATGTACGGTCAGCATCGGGCCATGCTCGATCCTGCAATCCTTGAGGGAGAGCCGGGAAACAAGCTTGCCCATGAAGCTATGACCGAATTTGCCCTATTTGGAACAGACGGCTGGGCCAATCGTTTTTTTGCCAGGGTGCGTTCTGACTTGTTCTTCCTTTTGGACGATGGTTGGGAGTCCGGCGGAACTTCAACGTTTGAAGTGAATTCCGAGAAATTTCCTTCCTTTGCTGGCTCCTCTGAAGACCGCCTGAAGAAGCTCAATCGTGCCGTTCAAGAGCGTGGTTGGCGCGGCACAGGATTATGGTGCCGGAATACGCCCGGCGGAGCTGCGGATTTTAGGCTCGAAAGGTTGAGCGCCTCAGCGGAAATCCATTACTGGAAGATCGATATTGGCGATCCCAACTTCGATTTAATTCGTCTTCGCGACGCATCGCGCCTCCCGCTAACGCTTGAGCATGTGCACGGCGAGATGCCCATCAATGGAGACTGGAAAGCAGATGGCCGGTTTGAAGCGCAAGCTCCGACCTCAAGACGGATCGAGATCCTGAAACACACCGATGTTTACCGCACGTACGATGTGACGTCGATTCTCTCGCTGCCCACCACGCTTGACCGGGCTGCCGCAATGTTGAAGGGTGCTGAAGGCGACTCGGGAATTCGCGGTCTATTGAATGTCGAGGACGAGGTCTACGTAGCGGCAGTACTCGGTTGCACCATGGGCATCATGCGTCATCCCATGGTTGGCCTCCGGCCCGGAGATGACGTCGATCTGTTCTTTAACGGACCCCGCATGACGAAAAAGCGCATGGATGAAGTCGTGCGTGCTCTCCGGTGGCAGCGCATCGCACCTCCCTTCTCACCTGGCATTGGAGACCTCAAGGTCAGCAGCGAAATCCTGACCGATTCCTGGCGCTTCGAGCGCGGCCAAGCGTGGCAAACCGAGATCATTGGGAACGACGTTCGACAGGGCGCGCCCGCTGTTATCACGCGCAATCTGGATTTGCCCGAGATTAAATCGCGAGGAGAGAAACCATTTATCTTTGCGTCGCGATTTCCCAATGGAGCGGTTGCCATCGCGGCGCAGGAGCGAACAGAAACCGGCAACGCCTGGTTCATGCCCCCGTGTGAAGTCTCGCTTTCCGTATCTGACGCACCCGGCCCCTTCGGTATATTCGGCCAGTTTGATTCACTCACGCTCGCTTCCGAAAAACCGTTCCAGGGCCGGCGAATCTTGGCGCAGGATTTGGCCGGCGACGACGCTTTCGACGTTTCACATGCTGTGTCGATAAACGGAAACAGTCTGCAAATACCAGGCAACCTCATTCGTGAGATTGGACTTCACAGTGCGACCCCAGGCGACATGTCTTCTCCGGGATTACTGCTGGCCATTGCTCCATGAAAGAGAAATCCGCGTTGATCCAGCTCGACCGCGTCACGAGGTGTCTCTTGTTGAACAGACGGGGCCGATCATGAAACGAGGCTTTGGCAAGGCACACGCCGCTGAACGGTTGCCGAGTTAGCCTATCGTAGTGCTATGCATGAAGAATAAAATGGCGGCTTCTTTTCATTTCCGGACTCTTGGCTCGATTGCCAGCTCGGCCATCATTGCGGCCTCGTTCCTCGTCAATGCACACGCGCAAACACCCAAGGTGCAATCAAGGCTGGAGCTACGATCTTCAGATCGCCGGCTGGTCATTGCATTTAACTGGGCCAAGCAGCAGGCGCTGGCTTATGTCCACGATGGCGATCCAGTTGGCCCTTGGTACGAGGCGGCACTCCCAGGGCGGCAAGCATTTTGCATGCGCGACGTTTCGCATCAGGCCGCCGGTGCGCAGGCGTTGGGGCTTGCCCGCCACACACACAACATGCTTCACCGCTTTGCCGAGAACATTTCCTCATCAAGGGACTGGTGCAGCTATTGGGAAATCAATCGCCTGAATCGCCCTGCACCGATTGACTATGTGAGCGATGGTGTGTTCTGGTACAACCTCCCCGCGAACTTCGATGTGCTCGACGCTTGTTACAGGATGTACCTTTGGTCGGGAGACAAGTCGTATATCGACGATCCGGTATTCCTCAACTTCTATCGCCATACGGTGACGGACTACGTGTCCCGCTGGGATCTGGATCTTGCGCACGTGATGACGCGCGAAACCGTGCTACAGGACACTTCCTACTTTCGTGGCGATCCCAGTTACGCGGAAAGCCGGCGCGACATCGCGCTCGGCGCCGATCTCCTGGCAGCGCAATACGCTGGATATCGATCGTATGCGGCCATTGCGGCAATTCGGGGAGATGCTAGCACCGCGAAGGAGTACCAGGACGTCGCGGCGGATGTGAAGTTCCTGATCAATACAAAATGGTGGAGCCCCTCTACGAATGACTTCCATGGTTTTCTCGACAACAAACATCAATTTGTCGGTCGGGCCGGTGCCGACCTTCTCTATTGGGACGCAGTTGATGATGGACTTAAGGCACAAAGCGCTCTCGATACGCTTCTGAAAACCATGCGAGACGAGCCGGCGAGTGCAGTAGAGCCCGAGTCGCACTACGCAGAGATTCTCTACCGGTATGGGGACCCCGACGCGGCCTACGCGGAGATCATGGACCTCACGCGCGCTGGTAGAGAGCGGCGAGAATATCCGGAAGTTTCCTTTTCCACAATCGGAGCCATTGTCAACGGGCTAATGGGAATCAACGTCGAGCAAGCCGTTCCAATCGATGGTGCTGCGCAAAGCGAACATTTCGAGACAGTCGTCAGGACGTTGCCTCAACTGACATCGGGGACAGCGTGGGCTGAGCTACGCAACCTTCCCGTTGGAAATGGAACAATCACTGTGCGACATTACGGAGAGCGAAGCACGATTCTCGTCAACCAAGGAGAGGCAGAATTAAACTGGGAACCGACTTTTCCCGGCGCCTTTGCAACGCTTGTCGTAAATGGGAAGACCATCAGTGCCCATATCGAGTCTAGTAAATCTGGTCGTGCCGTAACGTGGGTCAGGGTACAAGTGCCGGCTGGGAAATCTGCGCGCGTTGAGGTGCCGAAATGAAATTCGCCGGTAAAGCGAAAACATATTCCGCAGCTCGTGAGACTTTACGATTATTGGATCCCCAAAGAGGCCTGAACGCAGTCGGAGATAGATGAAAGCAAGAGCAAAGAACGGACAGACCAAGCAAACGCCGCTGGCGCATGACAATGTCCATTGCCTTCCGTATGAGCTAGAAGCACCTCACGTTGGGTTAGTACTGGTATGTCGGCAAGTGTTTACAAATCCAGTCCACCTGGGCGTAAAACCGCCTATTAGGCAGTTGAGAATTTGTATAGCAGACACAGATTTCACTGACAAATTAACCTCATGATCCGCCGCAATGGAGGGCGGAAATCATGAGGAAAACGACACCGAATAAGACGAAGGGCAAGAAGAGCCGACCAAAGACCAAGCTTGGTATACCGGATCTGGAACACTCGAAAGCCGCAGTCCTGCGGAGCCTCGGTTCTCCCGACTCAGTGCGCGGATATCAACATGCCATCGACGAGTTCGTCGCCTGGTACTGTTCTGAACCACGATTGGCCTTCAACAAAACAGTAGTCTTGCGCTATAGGTTTCATTTGGAAGAGCGCGGCCTCGCTGCAGGGACAATCAACGTGCGAATGGCGGCCGTGCGACGATTGGCGTACGAGGCAGCTGACTGCGGGCTGTTGAGCCCTGAATTGGCCGCCGGCATCCATCGGGTTAAGGGAGTTCGCAAGCTGGGCTCTCGTTTGGGCAACTGGCTTACTGTAGGAGAGGCGGCGGTTCTCTGGCAGATACCCGATGGACAAACTCTGACTGGAAAGCGCAATCGAGCGATCCTAGCTATCTTGCTCGGATGTGGTCTGCGGCGTCGCGAGCTTGCGGAACTGACGTTGGAAAGCTTGCAGCGTCGGGAGGAGCGCTGGGCTATCGTCGATCTCATTGGCAAGGGAAGGCACATACGAACTGTTCCTGTCCCGAATTGGGTGAAAGAGACCCTTGATGCGTGGCTAATCGCAGCCGGTATCGTGAGCGGCCCTCTTTTCCGTTGTGTCTGTCGAGCAGGTAAGCCGTGGGGAGACGGCATTTCAGAAAAGACGGTATGGCACGTTGTCAAGAAGACTGCCGCGACCATGAACATTCCGCATCTCGCGCCGCATGATCTCCGGAGGTCCTGCGCCCGGCTCTGCCATGATTCCGGAGGCGAGCTCGAGCAGATCCAGTTTCTCCTCGGGCACGTCTCTGTGCAAACCACCGAACGCTATATTGGCTGCAGGCAGCGTTTGAGAGTTGCGGTCAACGACAGACTCGGTATCGAGCCTGGATGAGTCGGCGACGCAGCGCCTGGACGTACAGCCGACATCCATGTAAGTCTCTGTCAAGAAAAAAGCACGAGTTATCTTGGGCGCGCTCAGGAGAGCGCTCAATCAGCCTGATCAGGATGGCCCGTAGCGCAACTGTGCCTCTCGGCTGGTGGTTCCTGCTCTTGCAGAGCCGGACATCCATTTGCTGTCTAAGGCTCCACAGAGCCCGCACAGAAGATTGAGTTTGTGTTCTCTGCCAGTCCCGAAACAATTCGGAGAGAGCCTCAGGAGTGTAACTTCCTTCGCTCAGTCGGCTATGGGCGGGACCTGGCAGCCTGCGCATCGAAGAATCCTGATGTTTTTGTTCTTTCCTTAATTGGAAAGGTTTTTTACGCTGCCGCCGTACATTTGAACTTCTCGGCAGGCACGAAGTTCTGTTTTCTGCGCTCCACGGCAAGCATGTAGCAGACCATCTTCCTGGCTACGGCGAGCGTGGCGCGGTTGGGATTTCCTTTCTGCAGTTCTCTCTCCCGCACCATCGCCAGTTCGTGGCACTCCCTGGGAGCCAGTTTTGCTGCTTCGATCAGCGCTCGCTGGATATGCTTGTTGCACTGCTTGGAAAGCGGCATACGCATCACCTTGTCGGCTGAACTCCTCTCGTCTCCGCACAGACCGCAGTAGCTGATGGCCTGCTTGACCGACCGGAAGCGGGTGAAGTCGCCGATCTCCAGAGCCCAGGTCAGCGCAGTGATCGGACCTACGCCGGGAACCGTCCTCAGCCGCGTAAGTCTCTCCGACAGTAGCGGGTCGCGTTCCAGGGAACTGACCAGGGCATAGTCCAGCCTCTGTGCGCGCACGATGTGTTCGCGGCTGAGCCTCAGCAGCGGCCGTATGCTCTCCTGGACCTCTTCGTTGGCTGACATCAGATCGGCGAAGTAGCCCACCTTGTGCAGCCGGCGCTTGTTATAGTCCACCCCGGTCTCCATCAGCAGACCGGACACGCGGTTCTTCATCTGCACCATCTGCCTGACCAGAAGTCCGCGATAGCGAAGTGTTCGCCTTCGG
>Ga0187887_10003352_pt1 | contig 12414 bp, 15 predicted proteins | sample June2016WEW_7_10_FD_132977 | JGI IMG/M metagenome (GOLD analysis project Ga0187887, IMG submission 132977) | Peatland microbial communities from SPRUCE experiment site at the Marcell Experimental Forest, Minnesota, USA - June2016WEW_7_10 | ecosystem: Environmental > Terrestrial > Soil >...
GCATTCCGTGGCCACCACCGCGGCTAGCGTGGCGGATAAGCATATGCTGCCCGACTTGTTGCATGGAGAAGAACGCAAGGTGTGGGGCGATGGCGGCTATCAGGGCCAGACCGAGGCCATTCGTGCAGCCGCGCCGAAGGCGCAGGATATGACTTGCCGGCGGACGAAATACAAGAACCACGTGGACGAAGAAGCCAAGCGCAAGAACACCGCCAAGGCCCGCGTAAGAGCGAAGGTGGAGTGGCCTTTCCGCATCCTCAAGCGAGTCTTCGGATTTACCAAGGTCCGTTACCGTGGCATCTGGAAAAACCACCAGTGGCTGTGCGCGGCTTTTGCGCTGGTGAACCTGTATCAGCACCGCAACCGGCTGGCCCCCAAGGGGCGTAGTGTCTCTGGAGGCCGGAAAGCGGCTTCAAGAGACCAAAAAGACCAGCAGCAACCCGCTTTTTCGATAGAAAACTGCTTCACAATCAAGAAAGTATCTGCCGTCGAGTTGCCGCTACAGAATCACGCACCTGCGCAGAGGTTCCCTAAAGATCTGCCTCCCTGATGGATATCGGCTCAACACCCACATCCTCCTGCGGAGAATGTGCTGCTGGGAGGCACTAGCGATGATCGTGAATGGGCTTGGGGCTGACAATTCGTCTAATCGCTCCTTCTGGCGGCGTGAAAATGATCACGCGGCCGCAGACTCCATTCCTAACAGCAAGTCATGCATCAGGCTATCAAATCTCACTGCTGTCCGGCTATTTTTCCAAGAAATCCTGTAACCTATTGCATTCCAGCATGATGCAGCCACTCGCATCGGGAACGATTTGAAATTCATCATCGTTTTCCGGTCGTATGGCAGAGGCGAAACAATGGTGCATGAACGCAGGCCGCACCATTTTCGCGCAACTGGCCGATCACCTTCCCCACAAGGAATTTCAGAAGTGTGTTGCCCGCTATCGGGGCGACTCCAACCCACGCGGCTTTACTTGCTGGGACCAGTATCTGGCCATGGCCTTCGCGCAGTTGACCTACCGCGGGAGTTTGCGCGACATCGAAGCCTGTCTCGGGGCCATGCAGGGCAAACTCTATCACATGGGCTTTCGCAGTCGTGTGGCGCGTTCCACGCTGGCTGACGCCAACGACGCGCACGACTGGCGCATCTATGCGGATTTTGCGCAGGTTTTGATCGCCATAGCGCGGTCACTCTATGCCGCCGAACCGATGGGCGTTGAACTGAAGCAGAGCCTCTACGCACTCGACTCGACAACCATCGACTTATGCCTGAGTTTGTTTCCGTGGGCGCGGTTCCGCAAGCACAAAGCCGCCGTGAAGATGCATACGCTGCTCGATCTGCGCGGCAATATCCCCACCTTCATCCATATCACCGACGGCAAAGTGGCGGACGTGAAAGTGCTCGACGAGTTCTTGCCCGAGGCCGGCGCGTTTTACGTGATGGATCGCGGCTATATCGATTTCGAGCGGCTCTATCGCTTTACCCTGGAGTCGGCCTTCTTCGTCGTGCGCGCCAAAACCAATGTGCTGCTCCAACGGCGTTACTCGCACCCCGTCGATCCAGCCACCGGCGTTCGTTCTGACCAGACCGTCATCCTCACGTCGATCAGCTCTGCTTCGGCCTACCCGGAGGCGCTGCGCAAGGTCAGCTTCGTGGACGCTGAAACCGGCAAGAGACTGGTTTTTCTGACCAACAACTTCTCTCTGCCCGCCGCCACCGTCGCCGCGATTTACAAGCAGCGCTGGCAAGTGGAGTTGTTCTTCAAATGGATCAAGCAGCATCTGCGCATCAAGGCCTTCTACGGGACCAGCGAGAACGCCGTCAAGACGCAGATCTGGATCGCCGCTTCGGTGTATGTGCTGGTTGCCATCGTGCGCAAGCGGATGGAACTGAAAGCCAGCCTCTACCAAATCCTACAGGTGCTCAGCCTGACTCTGTTCGAGAAAACCCCCATTTTACGGGCACTTCAGCAGATCGACTCCCAACTCGAATTACCATGCGCCGGCAACCAACTGAATCTGTTCAGCTTATAGCCGGACAGCAGTGATCAAATCTCTATTCTCGGACTTACGCTTTACCTTCTCATTGTTTGAGCGATCTGGTGTTTTGAAATTCGCAATTCGGCCGTTGAACAATGAGTGCTGTGCCACTGAATCAATGATCACTGCCAGTTCGTCTTACCGTGATCGGTTGGCCTTTGCGCCCGGCAAACTCGCACAGCAGAATGCGCAGATCCTCGACCATGATCTCGAAACAGCGCGCATCGATCCATCGCCGCATCTGCTGATAGACCGCTGCCCACGGCGGCAGATCGTTGGGCAGAAAGCGCCAGTGGCTGCCCGTCTTGGCAATGTGGCGAAGTGCGTTGAACACATCGCGCAGCGCGTAGTCTCGCTGCGCAGCGTCCTCGCGACACAGCGCCAAATAAGGGACTACAAACGCCCACTCCTCGTCAGATACATCGCTCGGATAGCCCGGCCGGAGTCGTTTTTCCATACCTCCATCGTCAGCCAACTAGCGCCCTTTCCTTATCCCAAAGCAAACAAAGGGATAAAGTTAATAACAGGCCCTGGTCAAACCACAACCTGCTCGATTCGGTGGCGTCAAGCAAATACGCTATTGGCCGAAAGGGAGCTGTGCACAAGGCCCAGCCGGGTACGGGTGTATTATTTGTGCGCGAGGGTTTTTTACTCGAACGAGTTCAGTCTGGCATTCGATGGCAGCGAATGAATGGAGAGCCTCATTGCATAGCACACCGAAGAACACGATTGAGTTTCGTGTCTGGGGGCGGTTTGCAATGTTTAGCGATCCCCTGACTCGCGTCGGCGGGGAGAAGTGCTCTTACCACCTGCCAACCTATGAAGCGCTTAAGGGGATCGTCAAATCCATCTATTGGAAGCCCACCTTCATCTGGTATATCGATCACGTTCGCGTGATGAAACGTATTCGCACGCAGACCAAGGGCATCAGGCCGCTCGACTACGGCGGCGGCAACACACTGGCGATCTACACATACCTGACCGGCGATCCTGACCCGGTCAACCGTGAGCTTCGCGTCGAGTATCAGGTTCGCGCCCATTTCGAGTGGAACCCGCACCGTCCCGAACTTGAGCGCGACCAAAACGATGGCAAACACTTCAAAATTGCGAAGCGAAGCCTGGAGCGCGGTGGTCGGCAGGACATCTTTCTTGGGACACGCGAGTGCCAGGGGTATGTCGAGCCGTGTGACTTCGGCTCTGGAAAGGGAGAACTTGACGATGCGGGCGAGTTGCAGTACGGCTTGATGTTCCATAGCTTCGACTACCCGGACGAGACGGGCGAAATCCGGCTCGCCAGCAACTTCTGGCGACCGAAACTGGTGAATGGCATACTCACTTTTCCGCGTCCCAACCAAATCCCGGCAGAACACAAAAAGGATATTCGGGCAATGGCCGTCAAGCGCTTTGGCTTGGAAGAAAACTTCCAGTATGTTGAGACCGAGGCACAGCAGTACGACGCAGGCGTTGGAGGCACGGTGTGAGCTGGATTCAGAAGCTGCAAGAGACGTATGATCGCTGCGCCGGGCAGCCACAGTTTGTATCTGCGCCACTGATGCCCATCGACCATGCGGAGCAGCAGGTCCACATCGAAATCACGTTGGGTGGGTCCGGGGAGTTTAGCAGCGCAGCGGTTATCTCCAAGGAGACGACGTTTATTCCGGCCACAGAAGAATCGGCCGGCCGCACCTCGGCGCCTGTACCGCACGGATTGGCGGACAAGCTCGAATATGTTGCTCCGAATGTAGACGGCTCGACTCTTCAGAACGGGGAGGAGAGCGCGGAGCAAGATTCTTCAACCAATGTCAAACGACAGCCAAAGCCGAAAAAGGAGAAGGAGCCTCCGCACACTCTGTATCTCAACCAGCTCCGCCGCTGGGTGGCTTCAGAGCCTGATCCGCATGTGGAAGCAGTGCTGCGATATGTGGAGGGCGGAACCATCCTGAAGGATCTGCTGAAGCAGAAGATTCTCCATGCCGATGCATCGGGCCATCTGCTGACGCAATGGACGGGAACCGGACACTCTCCGCCAATATTCACAGTCCTCTCAGCAACCGCTGGCCAGCGCAATCAGCTTGCCGCCGTCGTTCGTTGGCGCGTGGAACTACGCGATCCGCAGGGAGATGCGCGACTTTGGCTTAATCCAGGGGTGCAGCAGTCTTGGCGGCGGTTCGTCGCAAAGCAAGCCAATAAGGTCAGCTTTTGTATGGTGACGGGTGAGCAGCATTCACTTGCGTTCAATCACCCCAAGCGGATCAGGCACGGTGCTGATGGGGCAAAGCTGATCTCTACTAATGACAGGACAGGATTTACTTTTCGTGGGCGATTTGCAATTCCCGAACATGCTTACGGAATCGGCAGCTCAACAACACAAAAGGTACATAATGCTCTCAGATGGTTGCTTGCACGTCAGGGATACAAGAATGGAGACCAAGCCATTGTAGCTTGGGCGGTGAGCGGCAAACCGATTCCAAGGGTGATTGCAGATTCGCATGAGATCGAGGAGGAGGCTCGTGTAGAGGCTTTGGCGGAATCCGCCGAAGATCCACAATCTCGTGTAGTACCTGAGCAGTTAAAGGAAGACGCTGGGCAGTTGTCTGCCATGCAATTGAACAACATGATTCGGGGCTACCGCGCAAAGCTGACCGACCGTGAAGATATCGTTGTGATGGCCCTGGACTCAGCCACGCTGGGCCGCATGGCAGTTACCTACTATCGCGAGTTGCAGGCTTCGGAGTTTCTGGAGCGCATCCAAAGTTGGCACGAGCACACTGCGTGGCCGCAAAACATGGGAAAAGATCGCAGGTTTGTTGGAGCGCCTGCTCCCGGAGACATCGCAGAAGCTGCCTACGGCCGGCGCGTGGACGAGAAAATGAAGAAGGCCACGGTTGAACGGCTTCTGCCCTGCATTATCGATGGCCGGCCGATTCCTCTTGACATCGTCGAAAGTTGTACACTCAGGACCGCACAGCGCACTGGGCTCAAGCGTTCCAAGGGTGGTTATGAAGAGGAATTTGAATATTGCCTCGGCGTTACATGCGCCATTGTACGTGGAAGAAGAAGAGAGGAGAGGTATCTGATGTCACTGGATGAAACGCGAACGACGAGAGACTATCTATATGGAAGACTGCTCGCCATTGCTGACAGTATCGAGGGGCTCGCTCTTTGGGTGTCCGGCGAGAGCCGCGATACAAATGCGGCGCAACTGATGCGGCGCTTTGCCGATAGTCCATTTACCACATGGCGGATACTCGAATTGACATTGCGTCCTTACATCACACGCCTGCGGAGCAGCCGAGCCCCGGCTCTGACCATTCGGGAGCACTTGCTGGATGATGTCATGGGCCTGTTTCGCGTTGACGTTCAAGGCGTTAGTGAATTCACTGATAACAGTAAACTGAGCGGGGAATTTCTCTTGGGATTTCACAATCAACGCGCTGCACTGATGCCCAAGAAGCCCAACAAGGACGCGGTTGTCAACCAGCCTGAAAGCAATTTGAAAGAAGAGGGAGAATTGTGATCACACTTCAACACAAGATCGACTTTGCCGTGGTGCTTCGCGTGAAGAACGCCAACCCGAACGGCGATCCTCTGAATGGAAATCGGCCACGGACCGACTACAGTGGCCATGGAGAGATTTCGGATGTCTGCCTAAAACGCAAGATGCGCGACCGTTTGATGGAAGCAGGGCACAACATCTTCGTGCAATCGGATGACCGTAACAAGGACGGAATGAAGAGTCTACGTGAGCGCGCCGAGCATGAAGAGTTTGGGTTGGGTAAGCAGGCGTTTGCACTGACGGGAAGAAAGGCGAAGAAGCCGAAGAAGGGTGCTGTGGATGAGGAAGCCGCTAAGGAGGCTCCAGACGAATCAACTCAAAAAGACGAAACCATTACAGCAGCTTGTGCTAAATGGTTCGATGTGCGAACCTTCGGAAACTTGTTCGCCTGGAAAGGAGGTGAGAGCAAGAGGAGGGTTGATAGTGAGAATGCGGGGTCTTCGGACGATAGCTTCTCTTCCGGTGTCTCGATCGGTATCCGTGGACCGGTCACGGTACATTCCGCATTTAGTTTGAAACCCGTGGATGTGACCAGTACGCAGATCACCAAGAGCGTCAGCGGCGAGGGCGACGGCAGCAAGCGCGGTTCCGACACAATGGGAATGAAGCACCGCATTGACAGTGCCGTTTATGTCTTTTATGGCAGCATGAATCCGCAATTGGCCGTGCGCACCGGCTTCAGCGATGATGATGCCGAGGCGATCAAGGCTGTGCTGCCCAAGCTCTTTGAGAACGATGCTTCCTCTGCCCGCCCAGAAGGCAGCATGGAGGTGCTCAAGGTGCTCTGGTGGAAGCAGCTGAGGCCCGGTAAATACTCTTCGGCCAAGGTTCATGCTTCATTGCATATGAACGAGGACGGAAGCGGCAGCTACACGCTTGGACAACTCGACGGGCTGGCGCCCGAGGAAATCGCTGGATTCTGAACCAGAATACAGATCGGGCGGACTTGATCCCGCAGTCGGCTATTTGCACTCCGATTGCCCGGATGTCCAAGTCTCGCACTCGACTTCACCGAGGAATTCAGTGCGCCGGTATCGGACCGGCTTGCGCTCTCACTTATCAATCGCCTACAGATTCAAGGCAAACGCTTCGAACGCTCGGCCAGCCGCGCAGTGACTTTGACCAATGTTGGGCAGCGGAAGAATATTCAGGCTTGGCAGAAACGCAAGCGTGAGGAACTGCTGCATCCGTATCTCAATGAACAGTGCCCACGGGGCGTGCTTCCCTACACCCAGCCGCTCTTGTTGGCCTGCCATCTGCGCGGCGACCTGAATGCCTATCAGGCGTCTTTCTGGAAGGGACATATGCTCGTTCTCATTACCTACGATGTGGCAAAGTCGGATGAATGCGGAAAGTAACGTCTGCGTCGTGTTGTACGTCTATGTGTAGAACACGGTCAACGTGCTCAGTTCTCCGTTCTTGAGTGGCTGCTGGAACGGTTGCGGTAGGGACGATCAGCAATGATCGTCCCCACCGCGACCGCTGGAACTCGCTCAGTGGGTCAAGCTACGGACTGCCCTTCTGGATGAGATTGATCCAGACAAAGACAACTTGCCTTTTTATTTTTTGGTGCAAACTGGAAGCATCGCACTGAACTCTCCGGGGCTAAGCCCTCCTATGACTCGAAGGGAGCAAGGTTCATCTGATTGGATACCTGCTCACCGTAAGCGTTCGGAGATTCCATCTGGATCAGCAGTGGCTCAGGGCTGAACGATGGGTTCATGGAGCATGAAGATGGCGTGAACTCAGGCAGCGGCAAGCGGGTATACCGAACCGTTGCGGAGAAGCGGCGGATTGTGGAGTTGACCCTCCAGCCTGGGACAAGCGTAGCGAAGATCGCGCAGGCCGAGGGTGTGAACTCGCATCAGATGTTCGATTGGCGGCGAGCCTATCTCAAGGGCAAGCTGGAGCCGAAGGGGCAGAGGTCTGCCGCATTGTTGCCCGTGGTTCTTTCCCCGGCAGGAGCAAGCGCCGTTACCGTGGATGCGGCGGTAACGGGGAAGAGTTCCATCAAGCCCATGGCGGCGATGCCGGGCGGCACCATTCATGTCGAGTTGTCCGGACTCGTGAAGATTCGCGTTGAAAGCGGTGTGGATGCGGCATTATTGCGGGCGGTGTTGGAGAGCCTGCGGCCGTGATCGATCTGCGCACAGGGACGAGGATCTGGATCGCTGCAGGCGTGACCGATATGCGGCGAGGCTTTTATGGTTTGAGCGCTCAGGTGCAGACGGTGCTCAACGCGCAGCCCTATTCTGGCCACGTCTTTGTCTTTCGCGGCCGGCGCGGCGACCAAGTGAAGTTGTTGTGGTTCGATGGCGATGGTCTTTGTCTGTCCTCGAAGCGCCTGGAACGCGGACGTTACGTGTGGCCCAAGGCAGACAGCGGAACGGTGGCGCTGAGCCGCGCTCAGTTGTCGATGCTTCTGGAAGGCATCGATTGGCGCCGGCCCGAGCGCACTTTTGCGCCGCCTCTTGCCGTTTAGCCGGAGCATAATAATCACCTGTATTCATGCGGGTTTTTGCGCTTCTTTCCACAGCGCGTCATGCCATACTCAACGTATGTCGGCGAACACTCTTCCCGATCTCGACCAACTAGACAAGGGTGCTCTGAAGACGCTTGCCATACAGCTAGCAGATGAACTGCGACAGCAGCGCGAAACCCTGGCTCAGCGAGAGGCTGAACTCGCCGCTCTGGAAGCCGAGTTCGCAGCGCAACGGCTCAAGCTCGCCGAACAGAGCGAGGAACTGCACACACGTAGCGACCAGATCGAACATCTGAAGCTGCTGGTTGAAAAGCTGCGGCGCACCATCTTCAGTAAGAAGAGCGAGAAGATCGTCGTTCAGTTGGAGCAGTTCGAACTGGAACTGGAAGAACTGGAGACCGCGCAAGCTGCGGCGGAAACGATCGCTGACGGGGTTCGCCCCGAAGCGGCGCCCCAGGCGCGGCCCAAGCGCAAGCCCTTGCCGGCGCATCTGCCGCGCCAGGCCGTCACACACACTCTCGAACACGAGTGCTGCCCGGATTGCGGCGGATCTCCGGCGCCGATTCGGGCGGCGAGCGGGCCGCCGCCATTTACTCGCTGATTGGCTCAGCCAAACTCATCGGCCTCGATCCGGAACTCTACCTGCGCACGGTGCTGGCCCAGATCGCTGACCACCCCATCAGCCACATCGCCGAGCTGCTGCCCTGGAACCTAACCGACACGCTCCAGTCCGTCTCTCAAGCCGCCTGAAAACCACCAAGCACCGGTGTTTGAAGTGTCCACTTGTAAACAAGTGGACACTTCGTTGCTTCCGCAAAAGTCTCTCACGCGACCCGAGTCCGCGCCAGATGGAAGCTTCGGACACTTGCTGCTCACCGTTGTCAGGAGCGGGCGTACCCCAAGCGCCCAAAAGATGCTCAGCAGATTCGCGCCGACCATATGTGCATGATTCTAATAATCTTCCCTCCGCAACGGCAATGGAAGCCGCCTTCGAGACACTCTTGCGAGTAGGGTTCGCGCAATCATCAATGCAGCACGTTCGAGCAGAATGAGTTAAAGTGGAAGCGTCGCGTTCCGCGAGGGGCGCGTGGATTGAAATGCGTCATTGATCTGCCAGCCATCGGTCCGGCCATGTCGCGCCCCGCGCGGGGCGCGTGGATTGAAACTCCAGCCTAGATCTGAGCCTCTTCTTTGGCACCACGTAGTGACCCGCGAGGGGCGTATGATCTATTCTTGCTCAGGCGCGTACATAATATGGCGGATTCAACAACGAAGCGCAACGGCAACTCCGGTGTCAGGTGGATGGGATGGGGTAGCATCGTATTCGATTTCAGCGACCTTGCCCTTTTCTAAGAATTGGCACCGGTATGTCGGCAAGTGTCGTGGAATCTATCAGATGAACCCCGAGAGGCTGGATGGCCTGGCGCTAGGGCGTCTGTCGCGATCAATCCGGAATAGTGAAACGATCATGGCGTTAGAAGGCTCCTGAATGCTCAACAAGGATGTGTCGCTAATATGACAGACGGCTCATTACGCCGCCCACTTCGGTGCCACGCAATCCACACGCCCAGCGCAATGATGGCCAAGGCTGGCTGGAGTGATGACCAAGAAGACGCGGGTGGGGGGATGGTGCTCAACGAAGATTCCCTGCGCTCCACCAGGTAATAGGAGAGCCGGCGACCACAGGTCAGTCAGTACTGGTCGATGTGCGCCGGCCTCAAGCATCAGCGAAGCCGCGCAGTTCAGCCGCTGCTCTGACCGGAAGAAGAAACCGGAACAGCGACTGAGCTGACTGATGCGGGTTAGGGACTACTCCATCAAGTCCATCAGTTCATGTCCATCACCAACAGACAGCAAATCCAGTTTGAGATCGAAACGGTCATCATCGTCCTGATTGTCCACGTCATCGAGTTCATCGCCCTCCTGTGTCGCGGCGAAAGCCGTCCGCTCGCGCTTGTCCCTGCGAACAGTCAGCAGTTGCGTTCCAATGGTGTGCTTCGGGACGAAGCAATAGTGGTAGAACGCCTCAAAGAGCGCCAAGTTCGGAACCCTCTTTTGCTCCAAAAGATCGCGAAGATGATGCGTGTAAAGGGCGCGGAATGCCTCCGGAGTGATGATGTGTGTCAGCCTCTTGCCAGTGAGTTGCGCGGTTGCCTGCAGCCACTTCTTTTCAATCCATGCATGAATCTCCGACTTTCTTACACGAAGAATCCGCGCCAGTGCTTCGACCGAAAAGCAGTCGCAGCGGATGTCTCTGACCTTCAGGCTGTTCCGGCGCAACGCGCAGCGGATGGCATTTGTGCTCCGGCCGAGTTTCCGGGCGGCTTCTTCAACCGAATGACCGGACAGCGTCTCGCGCAGGGTTTCAAGTTCTTCTTCGGTCCAGCGCCGATGCTCGTCCCTGCTCTTCAGGCCAAATTGAAGAACGAAACGCCAACACGCCTCACGGGAGCGGCCGGTCTGCCGTTGCAAGCGACGAACGAGCTGATCGAGTTTTGTGCCTGAAAGCACTTTGGCCTGGAGTGCCAAAGCTCTGGCCTCCGGACCCCAGACAACGGATGACCTCATTCCGTGTTCAGCAGTCATTGGGACACCTCAGCAGTGGGGGATGCGGAGAGAACCCCTATACCTATAGAGCTGCCGAAAAATGAAAAAACGAACAATCCGAGGATTGGCTTGGAGAATCTGCGGCTCTTGCCCTATACTGAGCCGATGAGAGCCAAACGCCCGCACAGTTGGCTCACGTGAGTGCCTGGTACAACAAATCCACGCATGACAGGCATGGAGAACTGGTTGCGATTTGATCTTCTGGCCCTGCGGTCGAATCATTGATGATCGCACGATCATTGCAGCCAGCAGATGTTAGATATTGCACCTTGAGGGATTCGAACGCATCAGCCTTGGGAGAAAGGCAAGGGAACCGACTCCTTGCGCGAATTTGGTCTATTGTGCATTTACCAATCTGACACCCACCCCTCCCCTGGTGGTCGGATGTGGGCGGCAGAAATCCCAACTGTGGGACGAGCGCATGCCATTTTTCTCCCCCTCAGAGCTTTGCTGGAATGTAAGATTTCCGCCCGGGCAAGAGTGGATCGAAACGACACTGCAAGCCGCCATCAAGACGATTTGGCGGCGCGCGCAGAGTACCGCACGATCACACTTCGGCGACGAATCTCTTGCGGTGGAGATGATGGAAGTCGCCATTGAAAAGACGGTCAGCAGCCTGAGCAAAGGCTCTCCAGCGGATTCCAGTGAGGCAAGTCTACTTCTGCTTCGCTTTTATGCCCAGGAGGCCAGACGCCGGCGGAATGCGAATCGTAGACTTGTCTTTCTTGGATCGAGCGCAGAGCTACCGCTCGCGGCGGTACAGAATCCGTTCTTACCTGTTGATTCGGCACTTGATTTAGAGGTAATCTTGCACGATACGCCGCCTGGAGTCCGTCTCGCCCTTCTCCTGCGGCACAGCCGGGCGCGGTGGACAGAAGTTGCGGAGATACTCGGAACCTCCGCGGCGAGCATTCGCATACGTTGCAAAAGGGAATTGAAGAAGATCCGTCAAAGATTGGAGATCGATGAAAATGGCACATGATTGTCGTAGCTGTCGATCCAATCGGAAAGGCAGCCGTGGTTGAGCATCGATCATTCTCAAACGACGACGAGAACGATACGCTCTTGTTTGAAAAGTTGCAGGAACATATCCTCGCCCACTATCCGAATCCTGATCGCATTGGATGTCCCGACCCGGCGACCCTAAAGAAGTTCGCCGATACACCGCGAGATGTCGGACTTTCCGATCTGAATGACTTACATATCTTCAAGTGCGCAGAGTGCACGCGAGCATTGATGGAGTTGCGGCAGAAGCGAGAGCAGGCCAAAGAACAAGAGGACTTGCATCCTCCTGCTTCGTGATCAATACGTACTTTCATTATGAAAAACAACAACTCTCCCGCTGTGAGAATTGGCGCTTCGCAAACATTTCCTTCTACTTCCACTTATTCGGATTCTGCTCTGTGAGCGCTACGTGAACCACAGGTCTTACGAAGCCAGAGCGGCGCCGTTTTGCAGCTTGGCGATTCTCGCCTTGTGATCGAGCTTCCATCGTTCAGGGAGCCAGAGGGAAAATCGCCGTCGGGCGCGAGGGGCAGATTCGTAAGTAGCTGGTCAAGTAGATCTGCGGATCGATGTCGTGCCGCCGGCAGGTGGAGGTCAGGCTGGCCAGGATGGCTGCCGTGCGGCCGCCCCGCACGTTCCCGACTAAGAGGCTGTTTTTCCGATTTAAGATTATGCGCTTCATCTCTCGCTCGGATACATTGTTGTCGATTGCGACCGCGCC
>Ga0187887_10003353_pt1 | contig 12407 bp, 9 predicted proteins | sample June2016WEW_7_10_FD_132977 | JGI IMG/M metagenome (GOLD analysis project Ga0187887, IMG submission 132977) | Peatland microbial communities from SPRUCE experiment site at the Marcell Experimental Forest, Minnesota, USA - June2016WEW_7_10 | ecosystem: Environmental > Terrestrial > Soil > Wetlands...
CACCGCGCGCTGGCGTTGGAATGCCTCGCGCGCGCTGGCCATCCTGCGTTTTTCGCACGGCGCGCGCGTGCCTGCGCCGATCCAGCGCATGCGCTCCGACGACCTGCTGGCCGCCACCTTCCCCGACCAGGCCGCCTGCGCCGAGAACCTCACCGGACCGCCGCGCATCCCGGACCATCCGCTGGTCCGCGAAACCATTCGCAACTGCCTGCACGAGGCCATGGATCTCGACGGCCTCATCGCCGTGCTCGAAGGCATCCGCGCGGGTTCAGTCCGCACATCCGCCATCGATACGCCCGAAGCTACGCCCTTTTCGCACGAGATCCTCAACGCCAACCCTTACGCGTTTCTGGATGATGCGCCGCTGGAAGAGCGCCGTGCTCGCGCCGTGCAATTGCGGCGCACCGTGCGCACCGACTTCGTCGAAGGCGCGGGCGCGCTCGATCCCGACGCCATCGTGCAAGTGGCCGCGGAGTCATGGCCGCTGGTGCGCGACCCCGATGAGTTGCACGAAGCGTTGCTGACGCTGATCGCCGTTCCGCCCGTACCCGAATGGGAGCCGTTCTTCTCATCCCTGGTCGAAGCCGGCCGTGCTGCCATACTAAGTGGGGCAGGCTCGCAGCCTGCGGCGGCCTCGCAGGCCGCCTCTCCTATTTTCTGGGTCTCCGCCGAACGAACCCCGATCGCCCTCGGCGTCCACCCTGACGCCACCCTCGCGCCCCCAATCCACTTCCCCGGCAACCGTACCGAAACCGAAGAAGCTTGCGCCGCCGAGATCCTGCGCGGCTGGTTCGAATCCGGCGGCCCGTATCGCGTCTCCGAACTCTCCGCGCGCCTGGCGATGCCGCAAGCTCTGGTCGATGCCGCGCTCGCGCAACTAGAAGCCGAAGGCCAGATCCTGCGCGGCCGCTTCACGCCGGGTGCACCCGACCACGAGCCCGAATGGTGCCATCGCCGCCTGTTGGCGCGCATACACCGCCTCACCATCGGTCGCCTGCGCCGCGAGATCGAGCCCGTAACCACCGCCGATTTCGTGCGCTTCCTGCACCGCTGGCAGCACCTCGCTCCCGGCTCGCAATTGCATGGCGCGGATGGCGTACTGCACGTCATCAAGCAGCTTCAAGGATACGAGATCTCGGCCGCGGCGTGGGAAGGCGAAATCCTGCCCAGCCGAGTGGCGCACTATAGTCCCGAGTTCCTGGACCAGCTTTGCCTGTCGGGCGAAGTGATGTGGGGCCGTCTCTCGCCGCACCCGGCGTTCGACAACAACGAAAACGGCCGGACGCACAAGGTGCGTCCCACGCGCGTCGCGCCGTTGACCTTGTTCTTGCGCGCGGACGCCGAGTGGCTGCTGGCCGGTCCGGAGCCTGCATCCGACGCTTCGCTCTCGCATCCGGCGCGCGAGGTGCTGGCCGAATTGCAGCAACGCGGTGCATCCTTCTTCCCCGAACTGGCGCGCGCCACCGGCCGCCTCGCCAGCGAAGTGGAAGACGCGCTTTGGGAACTTGTGGCTGCGGGCCTGGTCACCGCCGATGGCTTCGAGAACCTGCGCGCGCTGGTGGATCCAAAGCGCCGCCGCGGCGAAGGACGTGGCCGTCTCGCCCGCCCCCGCCACGCCGCCGGACGTTGGGCGCTGCTGCGCCGACCCGCCATATCGTGGGGCGAGATCTCGCCGGCATCTTTCGCCCGCCAATTGTTGCAGCGCTGGGGCGTGGTCTTCCGCGATCTGGCCGCCCGCGAAACCCTGGCGCCCGCCTGGCGCGACCTGCTGGTGGAACTGCGCCGCATGGAAGCGCGCGGCGAAATCCGCGGCGGCCGCTTCGCGGAAGCCTTCCTGGGGGAACAGTTCGCGCTGCCCGAAGCGCTGGACCTGCTGCGCGCCGTCCGCCGCAGCGGCGAATCCGGCGGGCTTCCCGAAGTCTCGCCCACGGACCCGCTGCACCTAGCCGGAATCCTGCCGCCCGGCCCGCGCCGCGCCGCGTGATTTCTCGCTGTGGGGCAGGCGTCTACGCCTGCAGCGGGTCTCCAGACCCGCCGACCGCAGTGGGTTTTCGACCGGGCGATCCGGCGCTGCCCGGCGTACCTCGTCCGCCATTAATCGGTCTCACCTCGGAAAGAACCGCGCCAGCGCAGCGCGTAAGCGACGTATAATAGGGGCGCACGACGAAGCGCTTTGGAGGGTAGATGAAACCGACAATGAATGTGCTTTGCCTTTGCCTCGCGGCGGCCGCCGGCCTGCTGGCCAATTCCGCGCATGGCGCCAACTTGATCAAGAACGGTAGCTTCGAGACGCCGGTGGTGATTGCGGGCAGTTACGAACTGGTTTCAACGGGTGACACTTTCACCGGCTGGAAAGTAGTCGGCGCCACCGGCAACGTGGGCATCGTCAGTGGGACATTTGAACAGTCGGGCTTTACGTTTCCCGCGGCAGGGGGCAGCCAATGGCTCGATCTGACCGGCAACAGCAATACCGTAACCGGTGTCCAGCAAACCGTGGCCACCACCGCCGGCACGGCGTACACGCTCACTTTCTATATTGGCAATGTCGACGATCCCGGCGGCATCTTGGGCGTCAGCAGCACGGTGAACGTGCTGGTGAACGGCAAGCAGGTTTTCACGGGCACCAATTCGAAGGGCACCGGAGAATCGAAGCAGGTTTGGCAGAAGTTTGCCACCACCATCACGGCGGCCTCGGGGCATACTACGATCGCTTTTATGAACGGCGACTCGCCGAGCGATAACAGTAATGGCCTGGACCTGGTTTCCCTTGTCGTGCAAGCCGACGACGAGCCCGCGGCGGATCTCGATCCTGGCGTTCAAGACTAACTTCGGCGCAAAGCCTCAGCCGCCACTTACAACTCAGGAACGACCTGGAAGATCGTCCCGCAGCCATCCCCATAACCCGCCTGCTGCCGCAGGTCATGTCACCACCCGGCGGCGCGGTGCCGTAAAGCGCACCCCTAAACTAAATGTGAGTCCAAAATCGGGCGCACCGCCGGCTCCGCCCGTGAAGTTGTAGAGTACTTCGTAGTTCCGTACGTCAGCCGCTGCTGCCGGCGCCGGAATTCGCCGCCCTCGGAGGCGGCGCCATAAAAGACGATCGCCTCCGCGCAAAAACCGGGCCGTCGTTTGGAGGGTTGCCAATGGCATACGGGGTGAAGTCGTACACCACCGACTCGGGCCAGGTGCCGTCCGATGCCGGACTCAGATCGTGGACATTGCGATAGGGCGATCCATATCCCGGGTCCCCAGGGTGGAGCCGAAGAGATTGTCCTGGCTATCGAAGGCCAAGCCAGGTCCTGGAAAAGTGCCGTCGGGGCCTTGAAGGTCGTGGGTGGACAACCTGGTCCACGCAGCGCCCGGCGCCTTCGCCGGCTCCAGTTTGAACACCTCGCCAAATCCATACTTGCCCCACACTACGTGCCGTAAAGATTGCCGGCTTTGTCGAAGATCGGACCGGCCGGGCCGCCGGTTGGCCCTTCAAAAATGTAGAGCACCTGCTCCTTCCGGGCCTTGACGGTTTCGTCAATTCGTAGGCGCTCGTAGCAATTCGTGCCCGTCTCGTCAGTTTGGCGTGTCCGCCGCTATACGCCAAGCCGTAGAGCTTTCCAGTCTTGTCAGACGCCAACCGTTGGGCCCAGCCAGGCGGCCCCTAAGCGTGTGCTCCATCGGGCCGGCCTCCGAGGCCGTGCCTGCGGGCAGGATGGCGAGACAGCCGGAACAGCGAGTCTGCCCCACCAAGGCATTTCCATACGGAAAACGTACAAACTCCGGATGGCCGCCACAAGAAACGGCCCGCGGACCGATTGGCCTCGCCACAAGCCACAGCGCTACAATCAAGCCGTGTCCCCCATAACCCCGGCTGGCGTCCGCGCCGCCGCTGCCCGCATACGGCCGCTCGCCAAACGCACGCCCGTGCTCGTCTCAAGCGAATTCGACGACGCCGCCGGCGCACGCGTCTTCTTCAAATGCGAGAACCTGCAGACCGGCGGGGCATTCAAGATCCGCGGTGCATCCAACCTGATTCTCTCCCTCCCGCCCGCCGACCTGCCGCGCGGCGTAGTGGCCTTTTCCTCCGGCAATCACGCGATCGCGGTGGCCATCGCCGCCCGCTATGCCGGCGCTGCCGCCACCATTGTAATGCCCGCCGACGCGCCGCGCTCCAAGCTCGAAACAGCCCGCGCGCACGGCGCCCGCATCGTGCCCTACGATCGCCTGACGGAAAGCCGCGAGTCCATCGCCGCCCGCATTCTGGCGGAGTCCGGCGCCACGCTGGTGCCGCCTTTCGACCATCCGATGATCGCGGAAGGACAGGGAACCGCGGCGCTCGAACTGTTGGAGGACTTGCCCGATCTGGATGCCCTGATCGCACCGGTGGGCGGTGGCGGGCTGCTCTCGGGATGCGCCACCATCGCGAAGGAGATGCGGCCCTCGATCCGGCTGTTCGGCGTCGAGCCAGCCGACGGCAACGACACATTCTTGTCGTTCCAGGCGGGCGAGCGGCGCTCCATCCCGCTGCCTCAAACCATTGCCGACGGTCTGCGCGCGCCGCAACCCGGCGAACTCACTTTCCCGATTATCCGCCGATGGGTCGAGCGGATTCTGTTGGTCACCGACGACGAAATCCGCGCGGCCGTGAAGTTCCTGCTCACGCGGCTCAAGATTCTGGTGGAACCCAGCGGCGCCGTAGGTGCGGCCGCGCTGCTGTTTGGCAAACTGCCGGCTGGCATCGCGAACGTGGGCGTCATCCTGTCGGGAGGCAACATGGATCTCGATCAACTGGCCGCATACGGTACAGAGGCGGCCGGAGACGATAAAACGGAGCCCCACTAGCCGCCAGTTGACCCGACCCCACGCCTTGCGGTATCCTGTGTGTTACGAATCTCTTGTAAGGATCAGTCTGCTTCAGATGGCCAATCATTTTTCCGCGCTCAAGCGCGTGCGACAAGACGAAAAGCGCACCGAGTACAACCGGCAGAGTAAGTCCCGCCTGCGCCACCAGATCCGCGCCATGCGGCGCGCTCTCACTTCCAAGGACGCCAAGGCGGCCGCCGAGTTGCTGCCCGCGACTTTCTCCCTGATCGACCGCTCCGCCAAGATCGGTATCATCAAGAAGAACACCGCGGCGCGGTACAAATCGAAGCTGCACCTGCGCGTGAAGACTCTCGCCACGGCATAGCAGCGCGACTGAGTCCCGCGCCGGCTAGAGCCCGCCCTCCATCGTCAACCGCAAGATAAACTGCTCCATTACGATTCGGTCGTCGGGCCGCGCGCTGCGCAAGTCCCTATCCGCCTCGAACGTCAATTGCATCGCGCGCTCCAGTTGCGCCCGGGAAAACTTCGCCACGGTTTGAAACACCTGTTCCGCGCGCGAGCTCCACATCTGCACACCCATCCTGGCGAAGTGCCCCTGGATCTGCTGCGGACTGCGCAAGCCCGACTCCTTGGCTACCAGCGCCGCACGAAATTGCGCCGACAGGAACGACAGCGCCACCGGCAAATACTCGCCATCGCGGAATAGCGTGTCCAGGATTTCGAGCGACCGCGACCGGTCCCTCCGCCCCAGCGCTCCCACCAGCGCGAAGATGGTAGTGGCCCGCGCGTCAGGCACCAGCAGCGCCAGATCCTCCTCGGTCACCGGCCGCCCCTGTGTGTAGAGCGCCATCTTTTCCACTTCCACCGCGATGCGCGTCAGATCGGCGGCCAGCGCCTCCACCAACAAATCCACCATGGCCGGATCCAAGCTCAAACCGGCGCGCCGGGCGAGTGCTGCCGCCTCCCTGCGCGCGTCGTCGGCCGACGCCCGCTTGAATTCCACCGGGTCCCCCAGGGATGCATAAAACTTGCGCACACGCTCCTGCTTCCGCTTGTCATCGCCCTCGAAGTCGAACCGCGGCGCGTCGAAAACCAACACGACGCCGGGCGTGGGATCCTTCATGTAGACGGCCAGCACATCGGCCGAACCCGCGGCGCTTTCGCTATCTTCGGCGTCCTCGTCGGACTTCGTGCGCGGAAGCGCGGCTTCCGCGTTGCCGGCGAAGATCGCCCTTTCGGACGTGAACAGCGATAGCGCGCGCGCGTCGTCGATGACTTCCGCCAGCGCCGTCTCGTTCAGATCGTATTGCGTGACCGCGTATTCGTGGGCCTTCAGCAACGCCGCCCGCGCGCGCCGCCGCTGGTAAGCTTCCGGCCCGATGAACAAATAGCCGGGCGCGACCGAGCCGCGCTCCATGCGAGTCAAAAACTGCGCGGGAGTCATGCCTTCAAAATTTCTCCAGAATCGAGGTCACCACATCGCGCGCCACGTCCTTGCCCAGCCGCTCGATGCCCGCCCCGCTCTCATCGAAGTACGCCTGCGGATCGACGCTGATTTCGTACCGTTCCCGCACTTCGAACGAAGGCCGCGAAAACAGTACCTTGCCCGTGGCGCGTTCGGTCAGCACAACTCTCAAATAGGCGCTGCACTGCACTACGGTCGCGCGTCCGCTGCTTTGATCGGCCACGATCGGGTAAGATACGAAGTTCATCACCCCGCCATCCAGCACGGCGTCGGCGGTTTTCGGATCGGTCACGATCTTATAGTGCGTACGCTCGATGAACTCCCGCGTGATATCCGCGGGCAGCCGCTGCGCCAGCTTGTATTGGATCGTCTTGTTCACAAAAGGGGCGATGGCGATCGTATGGATGGTCAGCGGCATGATGTCCGACTTGCCGGCCACGTGATAACCACACCCGCTGCCGCACAGCGCCACCGCCCATACCGCAATTGCCGCGTTTCTCATAAGAACTGGCTCCCCACCGCCACCGCGTTCTCCGCCGCCAGCCGCAGATTATCCGCCACCAACCAGCACCAGCAAGCCTGCGGATCGTTGCGGTCCATGGCTACCGCGCCCACCGCCACGCCGTCCTGCCCGGCGTTACCCACCGCCGTGGGCGGCTCCAGATCGGAGCGCCGCACATCGATGCGGTCGTCCGCCAGCGCCGATTCCACCGCCGCCACCCCCGGATTCTCTTCGAATTGCACCCACAGCGAGAGGCTGTATCCGTGAAACACCGGCGCTTGAATCAGCCGCAGCGACGGCATGGGCGCCACGGGGGTATTTAGGCCCGCGCCACGCGAAAGCAGCGTGGCCAGATGCCGCTCGATGCGCAATTCGGCGGATTCCAGCGCTACCGGCGCGTCCTCGCCATACTGCGCCAGCATGTTGAAGCTGAGTTGTGCGTCGTAGATTTTCTTGGGCATGTTTTTGAACGACAATAGGCCAACCGTCTGCTGCTGCAACTCCTCCACCCCGGGCGTGCCGCGTTCGCTGGCCGGTTCGAAGATGTGGATCACCGACCGCCGCACGCGAAACTGGGCATGCAGGCGCGGCAGGACCAGGGCGATGGCGATGGCCGCCGGATGCGCGATCGAGTGTACCGCGTCTTCCGGCGCGCGGAATCCGTCAGGCTCCACAAAAGGCGCGCGAATGAACGAACGGGGATGGTCCTCGGCGGCGTGCGTCAGGTCGATGGTTCCGGGAGTCTCGGCCCGAAAATCGAGGGTCCGCAGCGCGGATGCCGCCGATCCCGCCAACAACACCACGGGCGCATCGCGCATAGGGCTTCATCGAGCCCCCAAACCAGCGCCGGTTCGCCGCCTTGCTCGGTGAGCGCGCCGGCCTTTTCGGGATCCTCGGAGATCAGTTTCAGATCCACCGGCACGTGGCCCACGGCAATCAGGTCGCGCACTTCGCGCCCTAACAGGGATTCGCTGCCGATCAGCGCCCACGTTTGCGACCTAGCCATGGTCGGACGGGCCTCCTGGTGGGGCAGGACTCCAGTCCTGCGGCCGACGTCCACGTCGGCCTGGGCGTGCCCGCATACATCCGATTTCGTCAGCCGAACAGCGGGTCCTGGAGGACCCGCGCAGGACTGGAGTCCTGCCCCACGAGGTTCTAGCCAACTTGACGCTCCGGCGCGCCCAGACGGCGGCGCAGCACGTGACGCCGCACGATCCCTCCCACGCGAATCGCTATGCCGCCGCCTACATAGATGCCCGCCATGATCGGCAACACCACATGGCCGTAATTCCAGATGGCGAAAACCAGTCCGCCCACCAGGATGACGATTAGAGGCGTGTGCGGCTGCCGTAGGCTGAGTCCTTTGAAGCTGTAATAGCGCCAGGTGCTGACCATCAGAAATCCCAGCAGCGCCAGCAGTGCCAGCCAGACCACCGCGATGGGCCAGTAGCCGATCGGTTCGCCGTAAAAAGCGTATACGCTGGCGGCCACCGTCCCGGCCGCCCCGGGAATCGGCAGCCCCACGAAATACTTCCGGTTGGGACGGCCGGGGTTCGTGGGAATGGGATTCTTCTGGACGTTTAAGCGCGCCAGCCGCGCAGCGCCGCACAGCAGAAACAAGAAGGCGACGAAATATCCAGCCTGAAACAACTGATGCTGAAACTGATGCGGCAGTCCGCTGTCCACGAACTGAACGCCCCAGGCGTATGCCAATATCGTGGGCGCGAGACCGAAGCTGACGACGTCGGCGAGCGAATCCATCTCGCGGCCGAAATCGCTGGTGGTGTGCGTCAGGCGCGCGATCATGCCGTCCAACCCGTCGAGCAGCACTGCGATCCCGATGGCCTTCGCCGCAATCTCAAAATCGTCGGCGGCGGCCGCCACGCCGGCAACTCCCGCCGCGGCCAGCATGGCGCCGCGAAACGAGCGCAGGATCGAAAGATAACCCAGGAAAATGTTGCCCGCCGTGAACAGCGTCGGCAACGCGTAAGCCGCGCGGCGGGGACGCCGATCCGGAGAGTGCCGGTCGATCAGCGGGTTCCTAAGCTTGGGCATGCACCAATTCCCGGGTTTCCGCCACCAGTTTCCGGGCTTCGGCCAGGTCCGCCCCCGCAAAATCGCGCCGCCGGGCGATCGCACTCGATCCCGCCAGGACCCGCTGTCCCGTCTGCACAATAATCTCCCACTCCGGACCGAACAGCACATCCACCCGCGAGCCGAATTTGATCAGCCCCACACGTTCGCCTTTCGCCACTAGGTCGCCGGCCCGCTTAGTGAATACGATACGCCGCGCAATCAGGCCGGCGATCTGCTTGAAGACCACGCAGGTGCCCTCGGCCCGCACGCTTACCACGTTTTGTTCGTTTTCCGTGGAGCACTCCTCGCGGCTGGCAACGTGAAACTTTCCCTTGGAGTAACGCACTTCCGCGATGGCGCCCGCGATCGGCGCGCGGTTCACGTGCACGTCGAAAATATTCAGGAATATGCTGATACGCGTTTGCGTGGCGGTCTCCCGCTTGACCGCTACTACTTTGCCATCGGCCGGCGAAACCGCCACCGGCCCGGCCGGAATCGCGCGCTCCGGATCGCGGAAGAAATAAAGACAAAATGCCGCCAGAACGTAGAGCGGCAGTCCGAACCACGGATGCGCCAGGTAGGATACCAGCAGTCCGGCCGCGGTCAGTCCCAGGGCGTAGTAGATGCCGTCGGCGACGATCATTCTTCCCCATTCTCCCACAACAAACGCGTGGCGCACGCTCTCAGCGCGCCTCAGTGGGGCAGGCTCGCAGCCTGGCTCGCAGCCTGCGCGGGCCTCGCAGGCCCGCTCCGCGGCGAGCGAAGCTCGTCTGCCGCGAGCGAAGCTCGTCTTGGCGGGGCTAACGCCCATGCCACCAAGCCCGGCAAGAAGAGGCAGGCGGCCTACGAGGCCGCCGCAGGCTGCGAGCCTGCCCCACAAAAAAACGCATGCGGACCCGTTTTTCTTCATGTTGTAAAATACAGTGGGTCCAGCCATGTTGAAACTCTTACTTCTATCGGCGCTGCCGCTCGTTCCCGCTTTCGCGCAACCGCGTGAAACCATCGCCATCGACGCCCGCGCCGCCGCCCGGCCCTTCCCGCATTTCTGGGAAGTCATGTTCGGATCCGGGCGCGCCAATCTCTCCCTGCGCGACTCCTACCGCCGCGACCTGGACGCCACCCGCGCCATCGCCTCCGTGCAATACGTCCGCTTTCACGCCATTCTCGACGACGAAAACGGAATTTACGACGAGGACGCGCAGGGCCACCCAGTCTATAACTTCTCGTACCTCGATCAGATCTACGATGGCTTGCTCGACCGCAACGTCCGCCCATTCGTGGAACTGAGCTTCATGCCGCGCAAACTGGCTTCGTCGCCCACGGGGTTTCCGTTCTGGTACAAGCCGCTGGTCGCGCCGCCCAATAACTACGCCCACTGGGACGAACTGATCGCGCAGTGCACCCGTCACCTGATGGCGCGTTACGGCGAGCCGGAATTGGAGCAATGGTATTTCGAAGTCTGGAACGAGCCGAACCTCCCGTTTTGGGGCGGCCAGCCCGCCGAACCCACTTACTACGAGTTATACGATCACACCGCGCGCGCGCTCAAGAGCGTGAGTCCGAACCTGCGTGTCGGCGGACCGGCCACCGCGCAAGCGGCATGGGTAGACCGTTTTATCCGCCACTGTACCGACCAGCGCTCGCCGGTGGACTTCGTCTCCACGCATGTCTATGGGAACGATAAGTCCGAGGACATCTTCGGCACGCACGAGGCGATCCCGCGCCGCGACATGGTGGGCCGCGCCGTAAAGAAAGTCTACGACCAGGTACATCGCTCGCCGCGTCCCGATCTGCCCATAATCTGGAGCGAGTACAACGCCAGCTACATGGCCGAAACGGCCGTCACCGACGCACCCTTCATGGGACCTTGGCTGGCCAACAATATCCGGCTGTGCGATGGACTGACCACGGCCATGTCACTGTGGACTTTCTCGGATGTTTTCGAGGAGCAGGGCGTGGTGAAGCAGCCTTTCTACGGCGGCTTCGGACTGATCGCCAAGGATGGGATTCCCAAGGCCGCCTTCAACGCCTTCCGGCTTCTCCATATGCTGGGCAAGGAGCGCATTCCGGTGGCGTCCGAGAATGCACTGGTCACCCGCGACGCCGATGGGCAACTGGCCATCGCGGTTTGGAACTACGCCGCGCCCGAGGAAGCCGGATCGCCGCGCGAAGTGCGCTTGGACGTAACCGGCCTGACCGGTCCGCACCGCGCCCGCATTCAAACTGTGGACGCGCAGCACGGTTCGCCGCTTCCGGCCTGGGAAGCCATGGGCCGTCCCGCGTTCCCCACCCGCCATCAGATCCAACTTCTCCGCGATGCGGCCGCACTGCCGGACGCCGTTGAGCAGGATCTCACCCAGCCGCTGACTTTGCAGCCGCACGCGCTCGCCCTGGTCCGGATTGTTCCTTAGAAATGGCGCAACATCCGGCCAAACGCGGCGACCGGTGGCTCTACCTCATCCTGCTGTCCGCGCTGGCCCTGCGCACTTTCCACCTGGGTTACCCGGTCTGGGATTACCACAATTGGCGGCAAACCATCACGCTGATGCTGGCACGCGACTTCGCCCGGCATGGCTTCCCATTGCTCCACCCACAGGTAGCCTGGCTCGGCAACCTGCCCAGCGCCCCAAGCTATTTCAACGCCGAATTCTCGATCCAAAGCGTTCTGGCGGCGGTCCTATACAAAGTTTTCGGCGAGAGCGACACGCTGGCCCGTTTGGTTGTCGTCGCTTTCTCTCTCGTGGGAATTTACTGCTTGTACGATTTGCTCAACCGGCGCGCCGGCGCAGTCGCCGCGCGGATGGGTGCTTTCATTTACGCGCTGCTTCCCTACCATCAGTTCTTTGGCCGCGCCTTCATGCCGGACATTCCCGCACTGGCGCTGGCGCTGGCCGGTTTGGACGCTCTCGATCGTTGGAGCGACGATGACAAAGGCGCCCGCCTGGCTGCTGCCGGCGCGTGGACGGCGCTCGCCATGCTCCAAAAACTGACGGTCGTTTTCGTCGCCTTGCCCGCGTTATATCTTTTTTGGCTGGCCTATGGCCGTAGGTTGCTGTTTCGCAAGGGGCCCTACATCTTCGCCCTGATCGCCGCGATTCCGGCCTTGGCCTGGTACTCCGTGCATGCCCGCGCCATGGAATCGCAGAGCGTTCTGAGCGCGCTGGCCATGCAGCGCGGTCTTTTCGGACACCATCTGAACCTCTGGCTGCAAGGCCCGTTCACCAGCCGGATTCTGCGGGCTCTCTCGGCCGAGGCATTCTCGCCTTTGGGCTTGGCGCTTGCCGCTTTCGGTTTCTTATGCGCGGGCAACGGCCGGGCCGCATGGCTTTTCCGCCTGTGGGTGGCGGGCGCGGCATTAACGTTGTTGTCGATGCCCGGCGTTTTGCCCGCCAACCTTTACTACCTGTCGTTGCTGCTCCCCGGCGGCGCGGCGCTCGCCGGAATCGCTCTGGCCAGAGCTGCCCGCTACCGGATCGGATACCCGGTTGTGGCCATCGTGCTCGCGGTCTTTGCCGTTGGAGCGGTCTATTGCGCGCTGCCGATGTACCG
>Ga0187887_10003354_pt1 | contig 12407 bp, 9 predicted proteins | sample June2016WEW_7_10_FD_132977 | JGI IMG/M metagenome (GOLD analysis project Ga0187887, IMG submission 132977) | Peatland microbial communities from SPRUCE experiment site at the Marcell Experimental Forest, Minnesota, USA - June2016WEW_7_10 | ecosystem: Environmental > Terrestrial > Soil > Wetlands...
CATAACAACCGCGACGGAACGTTTAAGGAAGTCGCCGTGCAGTCTGGCGTGGCTTACGGACAGAACGGCGAATCCACTTCCGCCATGGGGCCGGTCTTCGCCGATTTCGAAAACACCGGTCATGTGGGGCTGTGGGTCACCGACTCCCGCTTCAACCGCCTTATGCGGAACGGCGGCGCGGATTTCACCGACATCACCGAGGCGTCCGGCATCTCCCAGTTGACCGCGCAGTATGTGAGTTGGGGCACCGGCTTCTACGACTTCGACAACGACGGGTTGCGCGACATCTTCATCACGCACGGCGGCCTGATCCACATGATTCCGCAGGAGCATTCGATCTTCCGCAACCTCGGCGGCGGACGCTTTGCGGATGTTGCCGATGCGGCCGGACCTTTCTTCCAGGTGAAGACCGTGGCGCGCGGCGCGTGCTTCGCCGACTACGATAACGACGGCAAGGTGGACCTGTTCATGGTCAACCTGGGCGCGCCGGGTATCCTGCTGCATAACACTTCGCCCGGCGCAAATCACTGGCTGGCTTTCAAGCTGGTGGGCAGGAAGAGCAACCGCGATGGCATCGGCGCCAAGATCGAGGTGGCCGCGGGCGGGCGCAAACAACAGGCCGAGCGCACCGCCGGGTCGGGCTACCTTTCGCAGGACGACGCCCGTGTTCACTTCGGTCTGGGCGCCTCGGCGAAAGCCGATACGGTGACCATCACCTGGCCCAGTGGCAAACTCCAGACGCTGCGCGATGTGACCGCCGACCGAGTAGTCACCGTGGAGGAAAAGTAAAATGGAACCCTATGTCCCCTTGTCCCCTAGTCTTGAGCCTGGGCCAAGTGGGGCAGGCTCTCAGCCTGCGGCGGCCTCTCAGGCCGCCCCGCACTGGACCAAACATACGCCTCAGCCCGTGCAACCAAGCCCGCAGCCACAGGATTGTACTCGATATACCGTTGTATCCGCCGAAATTCCTCTCCATCGCGAACCAGGCGATCGTAGCTTTCATCCTGCCAAAACGGCTGGCCAGTCCGTGCCAGCAGCAGGTTCGCTCGTTTGGCAGTTGCGGCTTTCAATGAGCCGAGCAGTCTCGAGACGTTGATATGGGGCGTGATCAGCAGATGAACATGGTTCGACATGATCGCGAATGCGTGCAGGTCATAATGGCTGATCTCGGTACCGTAGTCAATGGAGGCCAAGACCAGTCGAGCGATTTCCGGCTGCCTGAGAAACATCGGTCCGCTGCGGGCTTGGTCGAGCAGACGGTCCATAGCGACGAAGGCCTCGCCGGAACTCAGGTCCTCCGACGGAAAGGCGCGATTAGCAGGCAGACTGCCATGCAGCCGGAAAGTGACGAACAACGGCTGGCCAATCACATAGAGATGCGGAAGTCGGCGCTCATTGAGAATCATATTTCTGTAGTGCGTCCGCCGCATCAGAATTCTCAAGCATGGCGGCCTGAGAGGCCGCCGCAGGCCAAGGGCCTGCCCCACTTTTGCACCGCACTACTCCTTGCGGGCATGGCATTCCTCGGAACCCTGCAGGCCGCTACGGTGCACTATCCCTCCCCCATCGAACTAACCCTCTCCCCGGATGGCGCGCGTCTGCTTGTCCTCTGCGAAGGTACCGATGAACTTACTGTCATCGACGCCCACACAGGCAAAATCGAGGGACGCGTGCCTGTAGGCCGCGTGCCGAAGGGCCTGTGGCTCAGCGGACGCTACGCATACGTGGCCAACTCCTGGAGTGACACCGTGTCAGTAGTCGATACCGAGACCCTCCAGGTCACGCGCACCCTCAAGACCGGCTTTGAACCCAACGCGGTGTTCGCGGACCGAGCCACTGCCACAATCTACACCGCCAATCGCATCGGCAACGATATCTCGGTAATCGACCTGGCCAGCGGCGTCGAGACCCGGCGGCTCGCGGCCGGACGAGGCGCCAGCTATCTGACACCTTCGCCCGACGGCCGCTCGCTCTATTGCACTCATATCTACCCCAACATCGGCCTTCACCGGACCCCCACGGAATCCGAAATCACCATCATCGATGCCGAACACCAGATCGTCCGCGACCGCCAGCCGCTCCACAACGTGGCCGGCGTTTTCCACGTGGCATTTTCGAGCGACGGCCGCCTGGGGCTAGCCTGCCAGTTGCGCCCCAAGAACCTCATCCCCCTGGCGCACGTCGAGCATGGCTCGGTGTTCGGCGATTCCCTGACTTTGTTCGGCGAGGACGTGGGCGAGCCCGTGCAAGTCTTGATCGACGAACTCGAGCGCTATTACACCATGCCATTCGGCGTGGTCATCGCACCGGACAAAAGCGCAGCGTACATCTCCACCACCGGCGCCAACAGCGTAACCGTCCTCGACATTAAGCGCCTGCTGGAGTTCGTGCGTGCCGCCTCGCCCCGCGAACGGCGCGCGCTGGCTAACGACTTGTCCGCTTCGGCCCACTTCGTCACTGCGCGCATCCCGGTGGGCCGCGCCCCTAAGGGCATCGCCCTCTCGCCGGACGCCTCTCTGCTCTACGTGGCCAATCGCCTGGACGACACCGTTTCGGTAATCGACACGGCCGCACGCAAAGTCGTGCGCACCATTGAACTCGGCGGTCCTGCCGAGCTCACGCCGCAACGCCGCGGCGAGCAACTGTTCTTCGATGCTCGCTTCGCTTTCCATAACGGATTCAGTTGCGCCAACTGTCACCTGGAATCCACTTTCGACGGCCTGCAATGGGACCTGGAACCGGATGGCTTCGGCGTGGACATCGTGGACAACCGGCTGCTCGAAGACGTGGACGGCACCGAGCCATTCAAGTGGAATGGCGGCAATCCGGACCTGGAAACCGAATGCGGGCCGCGCACCGAAAAATACTTCTACCGCTCGCAAAGCTACTCGCGCGAGGAGTTGGGCGACCTGGTCAGCTATATCAAGTCGATGCCCCTGCGTCCCAACCGCTTCCGCCTGCCCAACGGCGAGCTGACCGCCGCGCAGGAGCGCGGCAAAGACATTTTCGAGCGCACCCGCAAAAAAGATCGCACGGCGATTCCGGAATCGAATCAGTGCGGATTCTGCCATTCCGGGCGCCACTATACCAACCAGAAGCAGGTCGATGTGGGCAGTGGCAAGTGGTCCGACCGCTCGCCCATAATCGATGTTCCGCAACTGACTAACGTAGCCCTGACTGCGCCCTATCTTCATGACGGATCGGCTCGCAGTCTGGAAGAGATCTGGACCATATTCAACCCCAAGGATACCCACGGGGTAACTAACGACCTGAACAAAGACGAACTCAACGATCTGATTGAGTATTTGAAGACGTTATGACGCATAAGATCTGGCTTCTACTCCTATCGCTCCTGCCGCTAGCGGCTTCGGCTCAGCCTATGCCTCGCTACCGCTGGCAGAATTTTACTACCGTGGACGGCCTGCCCGACAATCGCGTCTTCAGCGTGGCGGTGGATGGCGCGCGTATCTGGGCCGGCACCGAAAACGGTCTGGGCTTATACGAGAACGGCAAGTGGAAGGTCTTCCGCCCGGCGGACGGCCTGGCCCATCGCGCCGTCACCTACGTGGCCGTCGACAAGCGGACGCACGACGTCTGGGCCGCCACCATGGGCGGGCTGAGCCGCTATTCCGCCGGCCGCTTCGACAACTTCACCCAGGTTAACAGCGGCCTCAGCAACGATGTCGTCTATGGGGTCGCCGTGCAGGGCGATTACGTCTGGGTGGCCACCGCCGCCGGTGCCAGCCGCCTGAACACGCGCACCGGCGAATGGAGCCTTTACAACGAACGCAACACGCCCATGCACGAGATCTGGACTTACGCCGTCAGCCCCGGAACCAGCAAGGTGTACTACGCTGTGTGGGGCGGCGGCGTGCTCGAATACGATATCAAGACCGAGCGCTGGAAAGACTACCACGATCCCGATGGCGAGACCGAGATGGTGCTCTACAAGGATCAAGGGCTCATTCACGAAATCACTACCTCGGTCAGTTGGATGGAGCAGGACAAGATCCTGTGGGTGACCACTTACTTCGGCGCCAGCCGCTACGATGGACGCAACTGGCATAACTTCATGGAGAAGGACAGCGGCCTGCCCAGTAACTTCATGAACCAGGTGAAGGGCGTGGATGGCAACCGGGCCTGGTTCTCCACAGACAAGGGATTGGCCTATTACGACGGCGAGAACTGGGCGGTCTATCGCCCTTCGCTTCAGACCGGCAAACCGGAGATGCTGGTGCGCGACGCCGCCGGCAAAGTGAAGCAGGTCGAGACCGACACGGCTCCCGCTCACAACTACGTTTTTGGAGTTGACTTTCAGGGGAACGACATCTGGGTGGCGACAGCCAAAGGCCTCAGCCACGGAATACGAATTGAACAGGAGATTACACAGAATGTTACTCGAAGAAATGATCGATGAAGTCGGCGGCGCGGCCGTCCAGAAGCGGGCCATTACCGACCTGCGTGTGCTCAACGAGGCCTTTGATTATGAGAGGCCAAGTTCCTTTTCACGCGGCATGCGCATCGACCTGAACGGTTTGGTGGTGCTTTTGATCTCCGGGACGGCCAGCATCGACGAGAACGGTGAAACCGTGCATGTGGGCGATTTCCGCGCCCAGTGCCGGCGCACGTTCTATAACATCACCGGGCTGTTGGAAGCGGAAGGCGCCACCTGGCACGACATCGTGCGCACCACCTTCTACCTGCGCGATATCGACCGCGACTATCGCGAGTTCAACGAAGAGCGCACCGCGTTCTATAAGGAGCAGGGTCTCGACCCCCTGCCGGCCTCTACGGGCATTCAGGCCAAACTGTGCCGCCCGGAACTGCTGGTGGAAGCCGAAGCCATCGTCATGTTCCGCAGCCGGTAAGACATTGTGGGGCAGGCTCTCAGCCTGCGGCGGCCTCTTAGGCCGCCCCCCATGCAGCGAAGGGAGTGGTCCATGCGAACGTATCTATCTCTATTCTTGCTAGCCGCATCCGCCATGGCGCAACCGCCCGGCCCATGCTCCTGCGGCGCCAATCCGCCTGGCCGGCCGGAGATCCGCACGCTGGCGCCTTACGCCAACGCGCCCGACGATCTGCGTCCGTACTCGCGCTTCACTAAGCCATACTACGAGCACTACACCAAGACCGTGGAATACAACGGCCCCGCGCGCGACGTGCCCGTCCCCGATCTGAAGGACCTCACCGAAGTGCGCATCGGATTCCTGGGTCCCATTCAGGATCACCGCGACCAAGCCCTCGGCCGCATGATGCTCAACGGCGCCACCATGGCCATCGACGAGGCCAACGCCGCGGGCGGCTATGGCGGCAAACCTTTCAAGCTGATGGTGCACAACGATGCCGCCCTTTGGGGCGCCTCCAGCAACGAGATCGTCAAGATGATCTATGACGAAAATGTGTGGGGTATGCTGGGATCGATCGACCCCAACACCACCCACATCGCCCTGCGGGTTTCGTTGAAATCGGAACTGCCCATCGTCAGTACTGCCTCCACCGATCCCACGCTTCCCGAAACCACCATTCCCTGGTTGCTGACCGCTCTTCAGGACGACCGCGTGCAAGGCTATACGCTGGCGCGGCGCATTTTCAGCGAACTTGGACTCAGCCGCGTCGCGCTGCTGCGCGTGAACGAACCCTATGGCCGTTTCGGGAATGGAAAATTCAAGGATGCCACCCGCCGCCTCGGGCATCCCTTGGTCCTCGAGCAGAAGTACATGCCCGGCGACACCGATTTTCACCATCAACTCAGTGTGATCCAGGATTCCAATGTGGACGCCATTGTCCTCTGGACCGATCAGATACCCGCCGGCAACATCCTGAAACAGATGCGCGAGATGGGCATGAAGCAGCGCGTTTTTGGCGCCTATCGGGTGTATGGGGATGAGATGCTGCGCATCGCCGGACCGGCCGCCGAAGGCCTGGAATTTGTTTTCCCCTACGATCCGACCCGCGACGACCCGCTGTGGATCGACTTCAACTCGCGCTTTCGGAAGCGCTTCGAAAAGGCGCCGGACTCGTTTGCGTCGCTGGGCTATGACGGCATGCGTATCATGCTGGACTCAATCTGCCGTGCGGGCCTGAACCGCGCCCGCATCCGCGACGTGTTCTATGGCATGGAGCGCTATCGCGGCGTGACCGGCGAGATGATCTTCGACCCCAACGCCAAGAACATCGCGCCGCTATTCCTGGGCACGATTCACAACGGGAAAGCACAGTTCCGCCGCGAGCCCATGCAGAAAGCCTACGCCAGCATCGATGAAGAGCACGTCGCCTACTCCGGGCCGCCGCTCGCGGACAATCCCGCGGGCGAAGTGCGCATCGGCATCTTCGGCCCGCAAGCCGATAAGCTCGCCGCCGACCCGGTCCTGCAGCGCGCCGCCGGCCCCAACTACACTCTGGTTGGCATCGCGTCGGAAGGCGCGTGGGGCAAGTCATCCACGGCACTGGTCGAGCTAATCGGACAGGACCGGCTGATCGGCCTGATCTCCACCGACCGGAACTCCAGCCACCTGGCCGAGCAGCTCGCCGTGAAGATGTTCGTGCCGCTGATCGCGCTTTCCGCCGACCGCTCGCTGACTGCGCTGAACATCCCCTGGATCTTCCGCATGCCGCCGGATGCCTCCATCGAACAGGCCGTGCGCACCCTGGTGGACGCTACCGAAAAGAGCGGCGCCAACCGCGGCCGCGTGCGCCAAGTGCTGGCCTCTGGCGCCACCTTCAACGCCCGTGGCGAAATGCGTTAAGCAAAGTGGGGCAGGCCCTCGGCCTGCGGCGGCCTCTCAGGCCGCCTGCTGCTCTGTGGGGCAGACGATCGTATTGTGTCGTCTGCCTGGCTCCCTCCAAACTTTGATAACTTCCTTAGCGCTGTCTTACGGCTTCCTTACCCAACCCCGGATAACATGGGCTCATGATAGTCATGAAATTCGGCGGCTCCTCGTTAGAGTCCGCCAGTGCCATTGAGCAAGCTGCCTCCATAGTTAAAGAGCATTTGGACCAGAAGCCGGTGCTGGTCGTCTCGGCCATGGGGAAGACTACCGACCGGTTGCTGGAAGCCGCCCGCTCGGCCGCGCGCGGCGATTCCTATTCCGCCAGACAGCACACCGAAGCATTGCGGCGCATGCACTGCAACGAAACCCGCGGCGTTCTGGGCCAGCGCGCGGAACCTTTCCTGCGCGACAGCATCGCCCCTATGTTTCGCGATTTGCAAGTCTTGCTGGTGGAACTTAGCGACGGCCGCCCGTTCACGCCGCAGATCCAGGATGAGGTGCTCAGCTACGGCGAGCGCCTCTCCAGCCTGATCGTGGCCGAGTCGTTCCGCCACTTGGGTGTCCATGCCGCCCAGGTGGACGCGCGTAAACTCATCGTCACTGACGGGCAATTTACACACGCGAAGCCATTGCATTGGGACACCTACTCACGCCTGCGCCGGACCGTGGCCCTGCTGGCGCGCGACCGCGTGGTGGTTATGGGCGGATTCATTGGCGCGACTCTCGATGGCGTCACCACTACGCTCGGTCGAGGCGGATCGGACTTGACGGCGTCGCTGATAGGCGCCGGAATCTCCGCGGACGAGATCCAGATCTGGACGGATGTGGACGGCATGTTGAGCTGCGATCCGCGCGTGCTTGCCGGCGGGCGCCTCCTGCGCGAGATCTCATACCAGGAAGCGCAAGAGATGGCGCGCTTTGGAGCAAAAGTACTGCACCCGGCTTCGGTCGCCCCGGCCCTGCGCCAGAGGATTCCGATTGTAATTCGCAATTCGCGCCGCCCGGAGGTGCAGGGCACCCGCGTGGTGTCGAACGTTCAAAGCGCCCCGGGCATCGTGAAATGTCTGACCTCCAAAGCCGGGTTAGCCGTGGTGCATCTGCGGGTCGAGAATCGGGGAATGCTATCCAGCATCACTGACGGGCTGGCGGACCTGTTCGCGCGCGAGCACATCGCGGTCGATCTGATCCAGGCGCAGGAACAAGGGATTTCGTTCGCCCTGGAGAACTGGCCGGGGCTCTCGCAGGTCCTGCGGAAGGTCGACGAGAGTGTGGATATCACCGTGGAAGAGGGCCGCGCCGCGATCTGGCTGGTCGGCGAAGGCATTGCCGACGTCGCCTCCACTCTGGCGCGTGCCCGCGGAGCTTTGCATGGCATCGACGTGCGGCTGGCGTCCCAGGGGTCGTCCTCGCTAAGCCTTGGGTTTGTCATACGCGAAGCGGATCTCCAGCCGGCCATGGAAGCTTTGCATCGCGAGTTCTTCGCGGCTCCCGAGTCCGCTCCGTGGCGCGCTTCCCAACCGGCACTGCAGCCAAGTCGACTTCGGCCATCCGGCCAGCCTCAACGGGCCCCCGCACACTAGAATCCGCCGTCAAGGAAGTGGGGCAGGCTCTCAGCCCGCGCGGGGCTCTCAGCCCCGCTGTAGCGCTTTAAGTCAAATCAGTAGTTAAAGCTGCTATAATCCTATTTAACTGAACCTGTCTTAACTAAACCTTGTCGCGGTCGAGGGAAACATGCCCGTAGAAAACATCGCCCCCCCCACTAAAGAACGGATTGCCTACCTGGAAGGACTAGTCGCTCAGGCCCGCACCGCCGCCGCCGTCTTCGCTCAATACACGCAAGAGGACGTCGATCGCATTGTCAAACCGATGGTCCTAGCCGGACTCGCCCAAGCTCAACATCTGGCTCGCCTGGCAGTCGAGGAAACCCGGCTCGGGGTCATGGAAGACAAGGCCATCAAGAACATGGTGGCCACCGAGTTCGTCTACAACTACGTTAAGGACAAACGCACCGTCGGCCCCATCCGCGAGTTTCCGGAAAGCGGCCTGGTGGAAGTGGCCGAACCCATCGGAGTCATCTTCTCGCTCACTCCGATTACCAACCCCACTTCCACGGTTCTCTTCAAATGCATCATGGCCATCAAGACGCGCAACGCCATGGTTTTCAGTCCCCACCCCAACGCCTGGCGCTGCTGCGCCGAGACCATGCGCATCATGTACGAGGCGGCCGTCAAGCACGGCGCGCCCGAAGGCGTATTCACCTGCGTGGAATCGCCCACGCTGGAGGACAACGCCTACCTGATGAAACACAAAGACGTCCGCCTGATCGATGCCACCGGTGGGCGCGGCGCGTCCCGTGCCGCTTATAGCTCCGGCAAGCCGGCCTTGGGTGTAGGGTCGGGCAACACGCCCGTCTACCTGGAAAAAACGGCGGAACTGGACATGGCCGTGGTGGACATTATCACCTCCAAAACGTTCGACAACGGAACCATTTGCGCCTCCGAGCAGACCGTGGTCATCGACGATGAGATCTACGACCGGGCGCTGAAGAAATTCGCGGATCTGGGCGTGCACATCTGCAATGAGGCGGAAACCGAACTGCTCGGGCACACCGTGATCGATCCGGTGAAGGGACAAATGCAGCCCATGGCCGTCGGCCAGAAAGCCATCGATATCGCCCGCATGATCGGCTTAAGGGTCAAACCCAACACCAAGCTCCTGATTGCGCCGATCAAAGGCGTGGGCCGCGAATATCCCCTGTCGGTCGAAAAACTGTTTCCGGTGCTCGCGGTCTGCCGGGCGCACTCCGTGGATGAGGCCCTCAAGCTTTGTGTCGACGTCAATCATCTCGGCGGCCTGGGACACACGGCGGTCATCTTCTCGCGCAACGACGAAATTATCGGGAAGTTCAGCGAGGCCATGAACGCCGGGCGGATCATCGTGAATTCGCCGGGCGCCATCGGGGCCCTCGGCGGCGTCTACAACGATCTGGTGCCCACCTTCTCGTTCGGCTGCGGGACCGGTGGTGGCAATAGCACCATGGACAACGTCAATGTGTATCATTACCTGAATATCAAACGGGTGGCCCGGAGGACCCCAGCGCATATGTGGTTCCGCATTCCCGATCAGATCTACTTCGACATGAACGCCGTGGAGCACCTGCGCGATTTCGCGTCGCGCTCCACCCTCATTGTCACCAATGCGGCTCTGGAGCAAATGGGCCATCTGGACATTGTCCGGCGCAACCTTCCCGCGCAGACTCTTGTGCGGGTCCTGGCCATTCCCGATGCCGAGCCCGAAGTCAAGGTCGTCATGCAAGGCGTCGAGGCCCTCAATTCCTACGCGGTCGACCAGATCGTGGCGCTGGGCGGTGGCTCCGTGATCGATGCGGCCAAGATCATGAAACTCAAGTATGAGTTTCCAGAGGCCGACCTAGACGAACTGGCCGCGCCGTTCCTGGATATCCGCAAGCGCGTGGTCCGGTTCCCCACCGTAAAAACCAACCGTGCGCGGTTGATTGCCATCCCCACTACCAGCGGAACCGGGAGCGAAGTCACTCCGTTCGCCGTCCTGACCGACAAAGTGCGCGGGCGCAAGGTGACCCTCGCCGACTACTCGCTGAGTCCGGATGTGGCCATCGTCGATCCGCAGTTCGTCATGTCCATGCCCAAAGGCCTGACCGCGGACACCGGCATCGACTGTTTGACGCACGCCCTGGAAGCGGGCGTTTCCACTCACGCCTCGGTCTACACCGATGCCAACGCCATGCAAGCCATTCGGCTGGTGTTCAAGTACCTGCCCATCGCCTATGAGAATCCGCACGATGAAGAGGCGCGCAGTATGGTGCACAATGCCGCCTGTATCGCGGCCCTGGCGTTTTCCAACGCGTCCGTGGGTGTGAACCACGCGCTGGCGCATGCCTTCGGTGCGCGCTTCGGCGTGGCGCACGGCCGCGCCAATGCGCTCATGTTGCCGCATGTCATCGCCTACAATGCGTCGGTGCCCACCAAGTTCAGGCCGTCGCCCAACCAGCGGGCATACGTCGCGCCCAAGAAATACGCCATGATCGCCGACCTGCTGGGCCTGGGCGGTCACACCGTCGACGAGAAGGTCAAAAACCTCATCACGGCCATCGAACAGTTGCTCGATCAGTTAGCGGTGCCGCGCTCCATCGCCGATCTGGGGATCTCCAAGGAAGAATTCGAGCGGGCCATCCCGGATCTGGCCAAGATCGCCTTTGACGATCCTTCCTGGGGGTCGAACCCTCGTATGCCGCTGATCGGCGAATTGGTCGAATTGTTCTGGAGCGCCTATCATGGCCGCAGCCCGGCAAAGACAGCCAGTGCGCCGGTCGAACAGGAAGTCGAGGTGTGCGTATGACCGCGAATGAACTCATCGAGCAGGCTCTTGCGAAGCTGGACGGCGCCGGCCGCGAGGTCGCTTTGGATCTCTCGTCCGTGCGCCGCATCGATCCCAGCGCCATCGGAGCGCTGGAAAAGTTGGCCGGTGCGGCTGACGAAAAAGCCGTCAAGGTCTCGTTGCGCGGCGTCCACGTCGACGTGTACAAAGTGCTCAAGCTGGTGAAGCTGACGCCCCGATTCTCCTTCCCGGCCTGAGGTACCACAGGCTTTAGCCTGTGAAACTCTCAGCCCCGCTCTTTGTCCCAACGAATTTGCTAAACTACAAGTTTCGCCGGTCAGAAAACATAGATGTTGCTTCCCAGGGAATTCATCGCCTATCTCTCCCGTGAATTGGTGAAGAAACTGACGCCTGCTTCGATTGAAACAAGCAATCCGCAGGCGGTCGCCGAAATCGTCGCCAACATCATCACCGAGGAACTAGCGGTCGAAGACCGCCTCAACGACGAGGTGCGCGAGATCCTCCAGCAGTACGCCGATTACATGCGCCGCGAAGGCGTCAGCTACCAGGAAATGTTCCGCAAGGTCAAAAACACCATGATCGCGGAACGCAAGGTCATCCGCGCTTCCGGCCGCGATACCCACGACCAGATGAAGCTCTCCCGCGACAAAATCAACGATATGTCGCACAAGATCATCGTGGCCCTGCGCAAGACGCGCGAGTTGCGCATGCGCAAGGACCTCAACGAAGTGCGCCTTGAAATCGTCCGCGACATCACCGAGGTTCTCACCGCCGAGGAAAAAGTGGACCGCCTTTCCCGCCAGAAGATCCGCTCGCAGAAGCGCGAGATTCCCGAGGGCAGCGAGGAGTGGGACCTGCTGCACCGCAAATACTACGCCGAAGAACTGAAGAAACTGGGCATCGACCTCGCCAGATGATACCCGCCATAGTGGTCGTCGGCAGCCTGAACATGGACTTCGTCGTGTCGGTCGACCGCCTGCCCGTGCCCGGCGAAACCGTGCTGGGCCGCGACTTCCAGATGATCCCTGGCGGCAAGGGTGCCAATCAGGCCTGCGCGGCGGGCAAACTCGGCGCCGGCGCGGTTGCCGTCCGCTTGATCGGGCGCGCCGGCTACGACGTCTTCGCCGACCACCTCAAAGCTAGTCTGGCCGCCGCCGGAGTGGACGTCAGCGCCGTGCACGCCGCCAAATCGCAGCCCACCGGAGTGGCTCTCATCTGGGTGGACCGGCAGGGGCAGAATTCCATCGTAGTGGCTTCCGG
>Ga0187887_10003355_pt1 | contig 12407 bp, 10 predicted proteins | sample June2016WEW_7_10_FD_132977 | JGI IMG/M metagenome (GOLD analysis project Ga0187887, IMG submission 132977) | Peatland microbial communities from SPRUCE experiment site at the Marcell Experimental Forest, Minnesota, USA - June2016WEW_7_10 | ecosystem: Environmental > Terrestrial > Soil >...
CGCGCCGCCGGCTGCTGAAATCGAGACATCGCAGGAATACGCCTAGAGCCGTTCCCGGCTCAGGGAACAGGCTCTATTTGCCGGCACGCAAGAACTTGCCGGTGGTGGCGTCGATCACGCCCACGCCCTTGGCATCGCTGTGGGAAGTTCCGTACATGATGACCCACACGAGTTGCTTTTTGCTGGAGTCCCAATCGAGCGAATAGACGATCGGCTGCTGCGGGTTATTCTTGAGGACGTTTGCGCCGCCGTTCTCCTGGGCAATGGCAAATGCCTTGTCAGAATCGACAATCAGGAGCATCGACTGAAACATCGCCCGGGACATGTCTGGGGAGGACGTGATCTCGGTGCTGGAAGTGACGCCGATCGGGGCTTCCTCTTTCAGGCGGCTACCGGAGCAAGTAAACGTTCGCCAGGTACCGCGCCCGGGGGAGGCGAACATGGCGCGCCAGATCGTGGACTTTCCGTCGTGGCCTGTGCTTTCGGCATTGAGACCCGACTCCAGGTGAACTGGCATCGCGTCCGACTGCCAGCGCGCGGCTGCGTTGGCCATCTGGGACATGCAGTTCTTTGCGGTGTAGAGCGCCGGTTCCTTTTTCTCAGCTGCCGGTGACGGCGTGGTGCTGGGGGGCGTGGGCGACGAACTGCACGCGACAAAGATCACACCAATAATAAGAAGAATTGCGGCACTGCCCGTCAAGCGGGTAGCTCTCATCGATAAACCTCCATTTTCGAGCCGGCCGGCTCGATAGCGAATCCATTGTAGCCCTCTTGGCAAGAAGCAACAGTGATTCCACACAACCTCGAGCTCTGGCTGCGCGTTCGCTCAGAGAGAACGGGGCTTGGTATTGTGGTTCTCAGCGTCGGTGTCTCTCTAGGAACGAAGAGAAAAAACACCACTCGACTCTTTCTCGTTCATGAATAATTCTTGGAGTATGATTGGTCTCATCTAATACAATGTTTTCTCCCGTGCCCTCCGCTCACGAACAATTTCGGGAACTCGCCTGGAAGTGTGGCTTGGCGGCCACACACCAGCGGCAGGTCATCTATGAAGCCATTGTCGCCACGCCTGGGCACCATTCGCCGGAGACGGCTTATGCTGAGGTCCGGCCACGGACTCCATCTATCTCTTTGGCTACCGTCTACAAGAACCTGCGGCTGTAGAAGGGCGAGCCTCGAAAGGCTCGCCCTAACTAAGTACCTTCTTGCCGCCAACGGCAATCGCGAGTACTCGCTCTACCCGATTGCCGGCGGGGAACCGCAAAAGATGAACTTTGAGGTGGCTCCCGACGAATTTGTCATGGGATTTTTCGACGGCGGGAAGAGCGTGTTGCTGCGCACCCGGACGCTGCCTGCAAAAATTACCCGGGTGGATCTGGCGACGGACCGCCGACAACCTTTTAAGGAGATCGCGCCTGCCGATCCGGCGGGCGCGCAAAGCATTCCCAGCATGCGGTTCAGCGGGGACGGAAAATCGTATGCCTACTCTCTGAGCCGCTTCCTGTCCGATCTTTACGTAGTCGATGGATTAAAGTGAGCGGGGCTGCGTAAACGTCGCTCACCTGATGGCGGAGGGAGGCGGACAGGAGTGTCCGCCCCACACGGGCTTATTCCACGCGAACATTCTTGCTACTCTTACCACGAGGCCGAACCGATGATGCCGCTGCACGAGGAACTTCTGCGAGAATTTCAGGACTTTGCTCGAAACGCTCCCACGGACAAGTCCGTGATGGAGCGTATCTCCCAGCGTCTCCACGAAAAGATGACGCGCTACAACTGGGCGGGATTTTATCTCGTCGACCCGGCGGACCCGGGCATCCTGCTGGTCGGACCTTTCGCCGGCAGCTTTACGCCCAATGCTCGCATCCCCCTCGATACGGGGCTCTGTGGGGCGGCGGCCAGCAGCGGGCGGACCGTAATAGTGGATGACGTCTCCAAAGACCCGCGATATCTTGCGGGATCGCCGCTGGTGAAGTGTGAAATCGTTGTCCCCATCTTCGTTAAGAATAAGCTCGCAGCGGAGCTTGATATCGAGAGCTATTTTACGAGCACGTTCACCGAACCGGAAAAGGTCTTTGTCGAAGCTTGCGCTGCCGTAGTGGCAAAGTATATGGAGAAGAGGTAGTCAGGCTGGATTGACGCTCACCGAATGCAGGTTGCTCTAGTTGAAAGGGTCCAATCCTTGGGTTAGGGTGCGTAGGGCTCTTAACGGATCGCTCCTGGATAAAGACGGACAGGAGTATCCGCCCCACGCGAGCTAATGCCCTTCTTTGCGGCGGAGGTAGTCGATGAACATTTGTTCGACGGGCTTGTCGTAGGTTTTGAGGACGTGGCGGACGGTGTGGCCGCTGACGAAGTGGCAGACTTCTTCGGCGAGATTCTTGGCATGATCGCCGGCGCGCTCGAGAGACTGGGTCATGAAGATGATCTGAAGGCTGGCCTGGCGGGCGATGTTTTCGGGATTCTCGATATGGCGGAGAAAGATGAGATTGCGCAGGCGATCGATTTCGGAGTCAGAGCGAAGAACGTCGACGGCTTTGCCGACGTCGCGGGCTGAAAAGGCGTCGCCGACGTCGGTGAGCATTTTTTCGAGGATGGTGGCCATGTGCGTGAGATCGCGAGTATCGTCGGAGTCGATGCGGCCGGTGGCAGCCTGGGCGCTGTTGGCAAAGCTGAGGAGCAAGTCGCCGATGCGCTCGAGGCTGATCATGAACTTCATGCAGGCGAGAAGCTCACGGGCCTCGGTGGGCTCGACCTCGGTGATGACGGAGGTGACGGCGCTGTCGATTTCCATGTCGAGGGTATCGAGTTCACGCTCGCGCAGGCGCAGAGAGCTCAGTAAGGGGCCGGAGCCGGTGGCGATGCCTTCAGCTGCGGCGCCGGCGGCTTCCTTGGCGAGATGACAGGCCTCGATGGTGCGGCGAACGATGTGGTGATGAGCCGGTTCGGGCGGCAGGCTTTCGATGCGGGCGGTATTCATGAGGGTATCCCTATGGCGCTGGCTGGAACTGCGCAAACTGATTACCTCTGATTTTGCCGTACCCATAAAGAGAAGGTCAATGCCTAAGGATAGGCTTTCTTTTTCGAGGATGGGTTAAGGGGCTGTGAATTTCCTGGTTATTTTCTTGGCGGCGGAGCTAAGGTAGGCCTTCGTCACGCCCCGCCCGGACAAAGCGAAATCCGGCCGCATAGACGTAGCAGCTATTTGGTTCGATATCGGGTGTTCTTGGCTGCCTTGCGCTGCGCCTTCTGGGCTTTCTTCATTGCTTTCCGCTGTTTCTTGGCATTCTTCTTTACCAGTTTTTGCTGGTGCTTGGCTGCCTTTCGGGCCTCAATGCCGTTTTCTCCGATACTTCTATTTTCCCGCTCAGCGCAAACCGGTATCGAACATGCAACACTGCAAGCGACCAAAAGCACGAAAGCGGCAATTCGTTTCATAACGTCTCCGAAGGAAGCTGCTTGCAATCCATCTTAGCACCGAGGTTGCGGAGAGCCGACGGGACGCCAGCGCTACTGCCTTGGTTCAGGGGGTGGGGAGGGTAAACAGAAAGGTCGATCCGTGGGCGAGTTCGCTTTCGGCGCGGATGGAGCCACCGTGGGCGAGCATGATGTGCTTGGCGATAGCGAGGCCAAGGCCGGTACCTCCGGACTCACGGGAGCGGGCTTTGTCGACGCGATAGAAGCGTTCGAACAGGCGCGGCAGGTGCTCGGAAGCAATGCCGGCGCCGAAATCCTGGACGCAGAATTCGACGCCGTGAGGAACGGCGCGGGCGCCGAGGACGATTCGACCACCGGAAGCGCCGTATTTCAAGGCGTTGTCGATGAGGTTCGAGAAGACCTGATGTATGGCTTCGCGGTCGGCGAGAACCGGCGGGAGACGTTCGGGGATGGGCGAGTCTTGGATGCGAAGATCAATGCCGTGAGTGCGCGCAATTTCGCGAAAGTTCTCCTCGGCGTCGTGGAGAAGTTCAGCGGGGGATACGGGCTCCACATCGAAACGAGTTTCGCCCGATTCAACGCGGGCTAGGGTAAGCAGGTCTTCGGTAAGGCGGGACATACGGGCGGAATTCTTGCGAATGATTTCCAGAAACTCGCGCGTGGGCGCGCCGTTCTCAGGAGCGCTGTCGAGCAGGGTTTCCGCGTAGCCCTGAATCGAAGTGAGAGGCGTTCGCAGTTCGTGGGAAACGTTGGCAATAAAATCGCGGCGGGTTTTTTCCACGCGTTCAGTTTCAGTTAGATCGCGGAGCACGGCAACCGCTCCTCCACCGGGCAAAGGCGCAGCGGTCACGTCGAAGGTGCGGCCGGGAACGATTGATGTAGCGCGGGCGGTTTTGACTTCGTGGGTGCTGGTAGCTTCCCTGACGGTGGCGAGGAAATCGGGATCGCGAATCGTTTCGACCACTGGCTGCTGCAGCCGAGTGCCTTGCGGAACCAGGCGGTTCATGGGTCGGTTGGCCCACTGCACGAGGCCATCGTCGCTGACGGCGATCACGGCATCCTGCATGCTGTTGAGCAGGGTTTCCAGTTGGCGCTGGCTGGAGACGACGGCCGCAAAACTTTCCTCGACGCGGCGGGCAGTTTTGTCGATGGCGCCGGCCACACGGCCGATTTCGTCCTGGGAAGCTTCGAGGATACGCGCTTGCAGCTCACCATCGGCAATGCGAGCCGCGACATCGACGATGCGCCCGAGACGGCGAGCGGTCCAATTGGAAGCGATGGCGGCGACGATTAGGGCAAAGAGAAATGCCAGGCCGGAGGCCATTTCCAGCCTACGACGAACCTGAGCGGAAACGGCCTCAACGTCGGAGAGCGGATAGGCCAGCCGTACGGCGCCACCGGACACGGGCACGGCGACATATAGAAACGGAATGCCAATGGTGGCACTGCGGCGCTGGTCTGTGCCAATGCGACCGGAGAAAGCGGCGGCGAACTCCGGACTTGTGGCGTGGTTCTCCATATTGGCGGGGATCGACTCGGAATCGGCCAGCACGTTCCCTGCGGAATCGACGATGGTGACGCGTGCGCCGGCGGCTTGTGCTTCCTGAGCGGCGATATCGGCGAGGGAGTGGCCACTACGGTCGGTTTCCACGCGGTGAGCGAGAAGTTGAGTCTTTTGAATGAGGTTGCGCTCAATTTCGGAGCGCAACGAAGCCTCCCAGGCGCCGCCAAGCATAAGGTCAAACAATACGGCGGCGGCCAGAATGACGATCAGGAAGGCCGCCATCAGCTTCAGGAAAATCCCATTTCTCACTTCGGAGCCTCGAAGCGGTAGCCGGCGCCGCGCACGGTCTTAAGGTAGCGCGGATTCTCAGGGTCCGGTTCGATTTTTTCGCGGATGCGGCGGACGTAAACGTCGACGGAGCGCGGGGTAACGTAAGAAGTGTCGCGCCAAACAGAATCCAGCAAATGATCGCGAGAAAAGACGCGGCCGAGATGGCGGGCGAAATAATCGAGCAGGCGGAACTCGGTGGCAGTCGTAGGGACGGTCTGTCCGCGAACGGTGAGGACCATGGCCGAAGGATCGATTTCGATCTCGCCGACCTTAAGGGGGCTAGGTGGAAGCGGACGCTCAAAACGGCGCAGCACGGCCTTGACGCGAGCGACGAGTTCGCGCGGGCTGAAAGGCTTGGCGATATAGTCATCGGCTCCGGTCTCGAGACCGAGGACGCGGTCGGCCTCGCCACTCTTGGCGGTCAGGAAAATCACCGGTACAGCGGCCAGGCCTTGAGTCTGGCGGACGGTGCGGCAGAGTTCGAGACCGTCTTTGCCGGGAACCATGATGTCGAGCACGAAGAGTGCAGGACGCTGGCGCTCCGCGTCAGCGATTACGCTGGAGCCGTTGGGATAGACGCGCACGGCAAAACCTTCGTTCTCCAGGTGGTGGCGAACGAGGCGGGAAATATCGGGATCGTCTTCGACGACGAAGATGCTTGGTTTCACCGCTTTATTGTAACCAAGGCAGTTGCGAGTACCTAGTACCGAGTACCGAGTTCTCAGGTGTGGATGCGGCTTTTCATCGGATTGTAACAATCAAGTTGGCGGCGGGGTCGAGATGGAAGCGTTTATCCGCTGGGATGACTGTCGTGGCGCTGTATTCGGTAATGATGGCGGGGCCGGAGTATTTTTTGCCGGGCTGCAAGGCTTCGCGTAAGTAGATTGCGGTGTGAAGTTTCTTGCCGTCGAAGAAGACTGGGGCTTGGATCGTGCAAGGTGCGCCGAACTTTGCTCGGCTTGAACGACCGAGGGCGGCCGTCCCCACATGGCCCTTTGTGGCTTTCAGCCTTGGTGGTTTCACTAATGCGCGAAGACGGAGGGTAACTAGTTCTACTTCGCGAGCGGGATGGGCGTAGCCGTAGCGGCGCTGGTGTTCTTGCTGGAATTCTTTCAGAAGATTCTTGGTGAATGGCAGGGTGAGCTCGAATCCCTGGCCGCGATACCGGATGTCCACGCCCGCCCGATAGTGCACTCTTCCCTCCCAGGCTTCCTGGTGAAAATCTTTCGTGGCTTGTTTCTGCAGGGCTGCGAACTCACGATCCAGTTGCGCGGCTGGAAGTTTGCCTGTGACAGGCCACAACACTGTGCGGGAATAATCCTTGACGACGTCGCTGACCAGAATACCCAAAGCAGAGAGCGCGCCGGGCAGAGCGGGGACGATCACATGCGGGATGCAGAGGGCCTCGGCCAGGGCGCAGGCATGGAGGCCTCCAGCGCCGCCGAAGGCGACTAGGGCGAAGTCGCGGGGATCGCGGCCGCGCTCGATGGAGACCACGCGGATGGCTTTCTCCATGGTGGCGTTGACCACGCGGACCACGCCAGCGGCAAACTTCTCAAGAGTTAGCGGACTTGCCTGCTGCTTCAGCCATTCTCCGGTGACGCGGCGGGTGCGGTCGAGATCGAGAGTGAAGTCGCCGCCGAGAAAGCGCGCGGGCTGCAGGCGGCCTAGTAGAAGGTTGGCGTCCGTGACGGTGGGTTGCGTGCCGCGACCGTAACAGATGGGACCGGGATCGGCGCCAGCGGATTCTGGACCGACGCGGAGAACTCCGGCGGCGTCGAAGCGGGCGAGCGAGCCCCCGCCGGCGCCGACGGTGTGGATGTCGAGCATGGGAACGCCGATGGGAAGGCCAACGACTTCGGCGTGGCTGGCGGTGGTGATGGCGTCTTCGACCAACGAGACGTCGGTTGAAGTTCCTCCCATGTCGAAGGCGATGATGCGTTCGAAGCCGCTGCGGCGAGCGCTGGCGGCCGCGCCGACTACGCCTCCGGCGGGGCCGGAGAGAACAGTGCGGACTGGCTCGCGAGCGGCGGAGGCGAGTGCGGTGATGCCTCCGCTGGATTGCATGACGAAGATTCGGACGACTGCCTTCGGGGCTAAAGCCTTAACATTTTTGTGGACGCTTTGCGCGGCGCTGAAACTCCGCTCTACACGATATTCCACAGGCCGCTCTCGACAGAGTTGTTCTGCGCGCCGCTGAAGATTCTCCAGGTAATTCCGCATCACCGGTTGGAGGTAAGCGTTGATGACTACGGTCGAGGTGCGCTCGTACTCGCGAAATTCAGGGAGAATCTGGTGCGAGATGGAGATAGGAACGCCGAGAGGCTTGAGAGCTTTCGCAATCGCTAACTCGTTCTTCGGGTTTGAGAAAGAAAAGAGTAGCGAGATGGCGATGGCCTGAGGCTGCTTCGCCGCTACTCGCGAGGCTAGCGATTTCAAATCCGTGGGTGAAGGCGAGGTCAGGATTTCGCCGTCGCTGGCGGTGCGTTCTTCGATGCCGAAGCGGCGATCTTTGGGTACTAGCGGCTCGATGCGGTCGAAGAAGAAGTCGTAGAGCTTGGGGCGGGCCTGGCGTCCGATTTCGATTGCATCCTCAAAACCCGCGGTGGTGACGAGTGCCGTGCGTGCGCCCGTGCGTTCGAGCAGAGTGTTGGTACCGACGGTGGTGCCGTGCAGAATCACGAACTCGCCTTCGTGATCGATTTTTCGGAGGGCCTCGACAATCGCTTGGGAGGGATCGGTTGGAGTCGAGAAAACCTTCAACATGCGCAAGCGCCCGGTGGCGTCTTTCCACACACAGTCAGTGAAGGTGCCACCGGTGTCGATGGCGACGCGGAGCGGTTGGGGGCGGCGGGGCATGGAGTTGGGCGCGGAGGATTAGAGTAACATCCGCCCTATATCCCAAACCCACGTCTCGCAAAGAACGCGAGACACGGGGCAGCCGGAAACTGAAAATGCCCAGTCCCATCAGAAGTGCCCTTAAGAGGGGGAACACTAGCGTACGATGCTACGCATGGCCACTAGTCCCAACATTGACGAATTCATTGACCGCGCCAAGGCAGGTGGTGCCACAGAGCAGTCTCTGGTAGGGATCTTGACGGCTCGCGGATGGCCGGAAAAGGAAGTTTACGATGCGCTGGCCGCTCACTACGAACGGGTGACCGGAATGGAGGTTCCCCGCCGTGGAGGCACGGCGACGGCCGCCAAAGACGCGTTCTTCTGCTTGCTGATTTTTTCGACTCTGGGCACGTGGACGATTGGGTTGGGCGCGCTTGCTTTTACGCTAATCGACCGATGGTTGGCGGACACCTTGTTTTCGAGTCCGTACTATCAAGGGTACGACATGATCAGTGCCGCCGCGTCGATGGCGTCGGTCTTGGTAGCCTTTCCGATTTACCTGCTGGTTTCGAGGACGGTGCTGCGCGATGAGAGAGGGCATCCAGAGAAACGCAACTCCCCGGTGCGCAAGTGGCTGACGTACATGGCTCTGGTTATCGCCGCGTGCGTCTTCATCGGCGATCTGATCGCGGCATTGACGTATTTGTTGCGGGGCGAGATCACTTCCCGATTTCTTGCCAAGGCGTTTGTCGTGCTGGCGATCTCCGGGGGCGTCTTCTCTTATTACTTCGGGGGACTCAGACGATCCGAGGACACCGAGGTTCACGGCAGGTTGGGTGGGGACACATGGATGGCCGCGATCAGTGGCTTAGTTGCAGCGGTTATGTTGATCTCGGGATTCTTGTATATCGGAACGCCAAGTACCCAACGAGCCCTGCGGGCAGATCGAAAACGCGTGCAGGATTTATACCAGTTAAGCGCCAAGATCCATAACGTCTGGAGCGCCAACGTGAGGCTACCAGGGCACCTCGACGAACTGCGGGATGCCGCCCTCGCCGATCCCATTACTCGCGTAGCTTACGAGTATCGTGTTACGGAAGGGAGCCGGTACGAACTCTGCGCGACGTTTGCGCTGGCTAGCGAGCAGAACCAGGCGGCGCCGCGTTCAAGCGCGTGGTCCCATCCAAGGGGGCGTCACTGCTTTCCGGTTGATGCTTCACAAATGTTGGACAATCCTTACATTTACTTTCCGGACTGATTCCCTCCGATTGATATCTTGTGCACAAGAATCATTTCGACCGACGCGCAACCCAGCCTGCTCGCTTCGCTTGGCTGGACAGTCGAGGCGGCGGTCCCCACATGATTTGTGGTGATGCTGCCTATCCCTTTGTCGTGAAGGCTAGGGTCAGCAGTGTTTTCTGTTCCACCTCATGCGCTTTGGCGCTGCCGGTGGCGGGGCTGGCGCTGGAGGAGCGCTTTACCGAGAGCACGTGGCGGGCGCCGGCGATCCGCTGCAGGCGCGGGAGCATATTGAAAAGCGCTCCCATGTTCGCGGGTTCCTCTTGCACCCAGACGATGTCTCCTGTTTCGCCGTGGCGGGCGAATTCGGCAACGAGTTCTTTTTCCGGGAAGGGATAGAGCTGTTCGAGAAACACGATGGCGGTGGAATTGTCTTTTCTCTTCTTGCGTTCGGCTTGGAGTTCGTGGCCGATTTTGCCGGTGCAGACCAGGATGCGGTTGGCTTCGCCAACTTCTGTGTCGGGGAGAATGCTCTGGAAATCTTTCCGAATGAAATCTGCAATCGGCGATGAGGCGCCGGGATGGCGAAGCATGCTCTTGGGTGTGAATACGACCAGCGGCTTCCGCCAGTGACGCAAGGCCTGACGGCGGAGCAGGTGAAAATATTGCGCGGCGTTGGAAGGCTGCGCGATCTGGATGTTGTGTTTCGCAGCGAGTTGGAGAAAACGTTCAATGCGGGCGCTGGAATGTTCCGGTCCCTGGCCTTCATAGCCATGCGGGAGAAGCATGACGATTCCGGAAAGCAAGCTCCATTTCGCTTCGCCGGCCGAGATGAATTGATCGATGATGGCTTGCGCGACGTTGACGAAGTCTCCGAACTGCGCTTCCCAGAGGACGAGCGCTTCAGGATAATCGCGGCTGTAGCCGTATTCGAAGCCGAGCACGCCGGGCTCGGAGAGAGTTGAGTTATGGATTCCGCAACGGGCTTGGCCGGATGCGACGTTTTCCAGCGGGACGAATTCGTTCTCGTTCTCAATGTCGATGAGAACGGAGTGTCGCTGATTGAAAGTGCCGCGGCGGGAGTCCTGCCCGGATAGTCGAACTGGAATGCCGGCTTTTACCAGGCTTGCGAAGGCAAGAGCTTCGGCCATGCCGTAGTCGACGGCGCGTTTGCCCGCGCCCATTTCGGCGCGTTGGTCCAGAAGCTTCTTCACCTTCGGATGAATATGGAAGCCCTCGGGATACGTGGTGAGATGAGAGCTGAGCTCCACCAATTCTTCCCCCGAGAGTCCCGTTTCTACTTCGAACTCCGCCTTGTGGTGGCCGCCGTAGTATTTGTCCCAATAGGTAGGCAAGTCTCGTAATGTGGGCTTCTTGGTGAGCTTGCCGGCATCTTTTTGCGCAGTTTCAAACTCGGCTTTGATGGCGGCGGCCTGCGCGGGAGCATTCGTCGCACCGATATCATCGGCGTAGATTTCCCACAGCGGTGGATGCTCTTTGATTTTCTTGTAGAGCAGCGGCTGCGTGACGGTAGGATCGTCGACCTCGCTGTGACCGTGGCGGCGGTAGCCGATGAGGTCGATGACCACATCCGTACCGAACCGATAGCGGTATTCGGTGGCGAGGCGGGCCACGCGAACGACGGCATCCACGTCTTCGCCGTTGACGTGGAAGATGGGGATCGACTGGCGGCGCGCGATACAGGCGGCGAAGCGCGTGGAGTGCTCCTCGAGATAGCTGGTGGTAAATCCGAGCAAGTTGTTGACGACCACATGAATGGTGCCGCCGACGGTGTAGCCGGGAAGGTCGGCGTAGTTCATGGTTTCGGCGAGGATGCCTTGTCCGGCAAAAGCAGCGTCGCCGTGAACTAGCAGTGGAAGATATTTTTCGCGTCCGCCTTCGCCGGTGCGGTCTTGCTTGGCGCGAGTGCGGCCAACGGTGACGGGATCGACGGCTTCGAGGTGGCTGGGATTTGAAACGAGATGGATGTGAACCTTGCCGCCGCTGCGGGTGATGTATTGGCCGGTAGCGCCCATGTGGTACTTCACATCGCCGGAGCCAAGTACGCTGCGGGGGTCAACGTCTTCAAATCCAGCAAAGATTTCTTCGGGAGATCGCTTAGCGACATGAGCGATCACGTTGAGGCGTCCGCGGTGGCTCATGCCCATAACGAGCTCGATGGCGCCGAGGCGGGAGCCGGTGTCGAGAATTTCGTCGACTAACGGGATCAGCGCGGTGACGCCTTCGAGAGAGAAGCGCTTGCTGCCGAGATAGCGCTGCTGCATGACCTGCTCAAAAACGTCGGCGCGGATGAGCAGGTCGAGAATTCTCTGCTGGTCTTCCTGTTGTGGTTCAGATTCCATCTGCTCGTAGATCCAGCGGCGGCGTTCGGGGGCGTAGATGTGATTGATTTCGACGCCAATGGTCGAGGAGTAGATGGTGCGAGCTTCGGAGGTGTATTCGCTGTCGATCTGCAGTTCAACGGTCGGACGAGGGCGCAGAAAACCGAGCGGATCGAGGTCACCCTCGAGATATCCCCATTGGCGGAAGGCGCTGAAGACGCGCTCGCGCTCGGAGTTCGCTGACGTTTCAATAACGGCAGCTCTAGTGCCGCCGTTGGAAGACTTGGATTTCTGGGTAGGCATATCAGTTCGTTACTAGAATAACGGATGCGCGGCGGGATGCGGGAGATTCGAGTGGGCTGAAACCTTTAACACAGAGGAACATGGGAGAACAGCTCGATGCCACGGGGAGCACGTGAGGGGCAGGGATTCTTCGACTGCGTGGCCGTTTCGGGATGACAACACATTTTCAACCGACGATTTTATACGGGCGCATCATTTCATTGTCTTCGTGCTCGAGAACGTGGCAGTGCCAAACATAACGGAATTCATCTCCCGGGTTGACCTGGGTTCCCGGGGGCAGATCGAAGCGCGCAATGACACGTGTGATGTAGCCAGAATAGGTCTTGATCGTATCTTTCCAGGCGGGGCGTTCGTTCGATTCGGGCGGCATGGGGATGCCGGTGAAGACGAGCTTGCCGGTCTGCATGTACGTC
>Ga0187887_10003356_pt1 | contig 12401 bp, 9 predicted proteins | sample June2016WEW_7_10_FD_132977 | JGI IMG/M metagenome (GOLD analysis project Ga0187887, IMG submission 132977) | Peatland microbial communities from SPRUCE experiment site at the Marcell Experimental Forest, Minnesota, USA - June2016WEW_7_10 | ecosystem: Environmental > Terrestrial > Soil > Wetlands...
GCGATGGTCCATCGCCGCCGGTTCGGGTTCTCTGCGCTCTCCGCGATTTCGCTGTGGGCGCTGTCGGCGGGCATCCCCGAATCATATATCGATGTTCAAGGTCGCTGCGGTCGCGCCATCCGTCGCCGCTTTGGCGCAGGGAACCGTGCCCTGCGGGGCCCAGCCAGCGTCTATCCGCGCCGGCGCAGCTCGCTCCCGATTCTTCCCACCTTTTGGAGCGTGGCGAAGGCGCGCTGCTTCCACAGGAAATTCTGCACCATCTGCTTCAGCCGCGATCCATGGAAATCCACGAGACCCAGCTGGGCTAGAAACGCGAACAACTGGTGGTCTTCCGCGCCCGGCCTTCCGATCCCGCAGCCGCGGAAGATCGGATCGTTGCGATACATCAGGCGCGTCGCTTCGAAGAGAAAGGCTTTTGGATTCGTGTTCGGTCTTCCGTAGTAATCGAAGTACGGACCATCCTGGACGCGAATGTCGGGGTGGATGAAGCCCTCGATGACGATCTCGGAGTACGCGGGAACTTCAAGATGCCCGCAGTCGATCAGTTCGACGGGCTGCTGCTGCAATGCGCCGGCCAGTTCGAACTCGTCCATCCCCGCGGGGCAAGCTGCGCCCGCCGCAATAACAGTAGCCTCCGGTGCGCCGATCGCCACGACCATCGGCAGCTCCATTCCCTTTGCTTCGGCATTCGCGACATGCCGCGCCAGATCGCTGCCCTTCGAAGCGCTGATGGTTGCCTTCTTCGGGCCCAGCAACTGCATGCGGTACACGCCGACGTTGCGCCGCCCGGTCTCCGGGTCCTTGCTGATGTTCAGGTGCCAGGTCCCGATATACCGGCCGCCGTCGTGTTCGCTCCACTGCGGAACAGGGAACTCGAGAAGGTCGAGCACGATGGACGGAACCACGTTTTCCAGTACGGGTCCGGTCCGCACCATCTTCGGCGCGACTGGCTCGCGCAACCGCTTCCGGGCCTGCGCGAGCACCCGCGCATGCGGCGTTCCTGGTTCAAACCCGAGTGCCAGGCCGATACAAGCCGGGTCCGCCAGCCCGTTCGTGAAAAGGTGCTGCCCGGGATAGCCCTTCAAGTTTTCGAACAGCAGCGGCTTGCGCCTGGCTCGGGTCCAGCGGCCGACGCCAAATTTCCAGTCAATCCTCTCTTTGATTCGGAGCAGGCGCCCGGCGTCTTCGAGCACCTCGATGAAGGCGCGCAGATCGAGCGCCCCGCGCGGCTCCGGCGGAGCCAACGGATCGAATTCAGCGAATGTCCTTTTCGGAGAACCATTCGGCGGGGAGCCGCCCGGCGGAGTCCCGTTCGGCTCGGATTTCCCGGACTCAGGCTCGCTCGGCTCGTGCTTACTTTCCCAAAGAAGCTCTTTCACCGGACCTTGGCCAGCGCTTCCTCCAGAACCTCTGCCTCAACGTGTCCGTAGCCCGATCCCGTTTTCCGCTCCAGCACCTCCGCGGCTCGCTTCGCGAAATAGGTGATGATCAGGTCAGCACCGGCACGTTTCATTGAGGTCAGCGCTTCCAGCATGATGGCATCGCGATTCAGCCGCCCCATGCGCGCTGCGGCGTCGATCATCGCGTATTCGCCGCTCACGTTGTAAACCGCCAGCGGCATGTGAAACTCTCTTTTCGCCCGCGCCACGATGTCGAGATAGAAGAGCGCCGGCTTCACCATGACGATGTCCGCACCTTCCTCGATGTCCAGAGCGATTTCGCGCATCGCCTCGTCGGCGTTGGAATAATCCATCTGGTGCGTTCTCTTGTCACCGAACGCCAGCGTGGAATTCGTTCCTTCCTTGAAGAAAGGGTCGTAGAGCTTGGAGGCGTACTTCGCCGCGTAGGCCATGATCGGCACATTCCTGAATCCCTGGCCGTCCAGCGCCGCCCGCATCGCTGCGATCTGGCCGTCCAACATGCTCGCCGGCGCTACGATGTCGCTGCCCGCCTCCGCATGCGACACGGTGATCTTCGTCAGTAATTCCAGCGACGAATCGTTGTCGAGATAGCCGTTTTTGATGAATCCGCAGTGGCCGTTCGTTGTGTACTCGCAGGCACAGACATCGGTGATCACCACCACATCGGGGCACGAGCGCTTCAATGCGCGTACAGCCTGCTGCACGATGCCGTTCTGCGCATACGCGCCGGTGGCCTGCGCATCTTTCGTCGCAGGCAAGCCAAAAAGCAGAACCGCCGGAATCCCCAGGTCCTTTGCGGCGCAGGCTTCCTCCACCAGCTCGTCGATCGACAAGTGGTAGTTCCCCGGCAGCGCCGAGATCTCTTCGCGGATCCCACGGCCCGGCACCGCGAAAAGCGGCAGGATGAATTTGCTGGCCGACAGCTCGTTCTCGCGGACCAGGCCGCGAATCCCTTCGTTCTGGCGAAGCCTTCTCAGTCGTTGCGCCGGGAATGCCATGACATCTCCTATGTGGTTGCGGCCGCCGCCGCTTCAGGGTTCCGTTTGCGCAGGAAGAAGGGCAGAATCTTCCCGCTCCTTGTGGTCACCGGATCGGCGCGCTGGACGCGCACCATCCCCGATTGGCGCCACATCTCCACTCCCGACTGCGCCCAGGATTCCGGGCTGTCTTCACCGCGCCGCAGCAGAAACATGAATTTCTCTACCAGCTCACCCTCATTGACGTTGCCTACGCGAGGGCTCACCCGCAGTTGCAGATGGGTGAATCCTTCCGCGTCTTCCTCTTCCACCAGCTGGTAATCCGTACTTCTGCCGCCGAACCGCTCCGGCAGCTCCTTCTCGATAATCCGGACAAAATCCGTGTCGATGAATGTCACGCCTTCGCCCGTCAGCTTTTCGTAGCTGCTGATGCCGCCCAGCGTCGTATCGAATCCCAACTCCCCGAACGCACAGTTGCATCCGCCGGTTTGCAGATTCCCGTAGTCGCCCATGCCGACATTCAGCAGCAACTTCGGCGACTCATACAGCAGGGTCGTGAACAGATACGCGTCCAGCGTCAGATCGAAATTCGGCACGAGCTGCCGATGCGTGATGACCGCCGTCGTGTCCTTGTAGAGGTGGCAGTGGTCGCTGTCGGCGTGAGGCTGGCCGCACCCCGCGGCAATCACGCCCGCTTCCGAAATCCCGTAAACCGGCACCGCGGCCGCGCCGACGGCCTCGATTTCGCGCTTCTTCTGGTGGGTGAGCGGCTCGCCCGTGACCAGGAACTTCGCGCCCTTCAAATTCAGGTTCTTTTCCGCCGCGGCGTTGCACACCCGCACAGCCGAAGCCGCAAAGGTGTAGACCACGCAATGCGGATGCTCTTCGAGCGCCGCCGATGCCCATTGCGCCACCCGCGCCGCGTCCTGCAATCCGGCATATTCCGGCTCCGCCAGGGGATTCCCCTCCAGGCGATGGATGAAAAAGATGGTTCGGGTCCCAATGCGTTTTTCCCAGTTCACCCGCACCTGGTCTTCCGCGACCTGCGAAAACCACTTCTGCACCGGGTTGCCGATGTGCGCGAAACGGAGGCTCGAGTTGATCCCCGGCGCTCCCGGGAACACCGGGAACCAGTTCGCGATCGGCGCGGTCAGGCAGCCATGCAGATCCAGCAGGAACGCGTCGTAGAGTGAGCGCTGATGCAGGTAATCGAAGTCGATGCGGATCCTGGTTCCCGCACTCCGCGTCGCTCCACTCCGCACTTCATAGGCGAACGAGAGGTACGGGTTGTCGAACATCGCTTCGTTGCAGACGAAGGTTTGCCCGTTGCGTTGTACGGGGGTCTTACCCTTGAACTCATCGACGGTGAAGTAGACGCCTTCCGCCTGCAGCGCCCGCAGGGCGCCTTCCAGCCCGTCTTTCTTTACCCAGGATTGCAGATCGCCGAACCCGATCTGCTTCGCGTCCAGCAGCGGCCGATAAGGGCTCGGCGCATGTTGGAAGATTCCACGCTCAGCGAGACAGAGGAAGTTTTCCTCGCGCTCCGCGATTCGCTTCTTCAGAAGCGTGCGCGCGAGCCCGATCGCCTCGTCGGGTTCGATTCTTGCCTTCGCAAATTTCCGCAGGCCATCGATGAAACGGTAGTATTTCCGCACCCTGGCAGCTCCTTCCAAGAACCGGCAAAGACCGCTCCCGGGCGATTGCCTGGTCGTTGCAAGGGGCCGGAGCGGCGAAGTCCAACAAAAAAAAGGGAAGGTCAGCTGAGCTTCGGCAGCGAGCGGACTTGCGCCGCTTCTCAACTGCGCCATCTTGTGCCGTTATAGCGAAAAACGCTGTGAACGCCGTCACCAGAGCGGCGCGGCGACCTACAACTTTTCGGGAAGCGTGTGCCGCGTTAGGGCACAGTTTCTGTGTTACTGAGAGTGATTACCCGAAAGTGCCAGCGCTGCGCAGTGCACGGCTCCGTGTTCCCGGACGCAGTCCGCATCCGCCTAGGAGCGGAGCGTTACCAGCGCCGGAGCCGCATGATGATCGTGCGTCCCGGTTGCCAGCAGTTCCTCGGAGCCATCTTCGGCCACCGGCGTCAGCGCGACATCGGTATAGTTGCGCGCCTCGGGATTTCGCTTCAGCTGTTGTCGCAGCCGCCCGTAGTGCCACACCAGCTGCGCCAGCAGCCAGTGTTTCTTCAGGAAATCGGCCGCATACCGCGGATAAAAACTCATCCGGCTCTCCATCGCAAACCCCGGCCGCCGATCTCTGCGGTACTTCCGCCGCAGATAACCGCCCTCCAGCGGGTCCACATCTTCGAGCACGATGCAGTAGTAAAACCACATCAGCAGGAACGGCATGTTGCCCGGGTTCGCATTGGTCGCTACCGACCGGCGCAGGACCGTCTCCATGTGCTCCGGCGAGTAGAAGCTCCTCCACGCGTCGTGGTAGAGCTTCTGCCACTCTTCCTGCGTCATGCGCTCGTGCTCGCGCGTCACGTGCTCCAGGTCGTACTTGTTCAGATCCGGATCCAGATACGCCCCCGCATCGAACAGCTTCTTGTGATCCTCCGACCCCGGCAGCGGCGTCAGGCAGTGCGGTTGTAGCAAATCGACGGGCAACTCGCGCTGGATTGTCTCGATGTCGCGTAGCACCGACTCCGGCGTATCCGAAGGGAAGCCGACGATGTAACCGGCGAATATGGTGACGCCCGCCTTTTTCCAGGCCAGCAGCATCTTCCGGTATTCGCCTACCTTGTTTTGCTTCTTGCGCGCGCCCAGCAACGCTTCAGGATTGATGCTCTCCATCCCGATGAACACCCGCGCAACGCCGGCCCGGCCCGCCTTCTCCACGAAATGCGGCAGCCGGTGGCACATCGTGTCCACCTGGATCACAAATTTGATATTGCACTTTTCCTGCTCGCGCATCTGGATCAGGCGATCGAAAACCTTCTCCCAGTCGCCATTGCGCGAAAAATTGTCATCGGTGATGAAGAACCGGTTGATCCCCTGCTCGAGGTTGCGCCGGATGATGGCCTCGATGTCGTCGACAGTTCGCCGCCGCGACTTGCGTCCCTGCACATTGATGATGGTGCAGAACGAGCACTGAAACGGGCATCCGCGTCCCGCATCGAAGGTCGTGATCTTCCCGCCGGTGCGCTTCACGCGCGTCGCCGGCAGAATCGGCGCCGGCGCGCCATCGAGCGACGGCAGATCGTTCATGTAGTTGTAGAGCGGCTTCAGTTCTCCGTTCCATGCGTCGACGAGCACCTGCTCGAATCGTCCTTCCGCTTCGCCGGCAAACAGTGAAATCCCCAGGTCCATCGCCTCCTGCAGCTCCGGCGTGATCCCCGGCAGCATCGCCAGGCAACCCGACACATGGAATCCCCCGATGCACACCGGAACGCCCGCCGCCCGCAGCGGCCGCGCGATATCCATCGCGCGCGGAAACTGATTCGACTGCACCCCAACCAGCGCGACCATGCCCGGCCGCCCTTTGTGCTGGCGAATAATGCTGCGCGTCCGCACCCGTGTGTTCGTCTCATCCGTCGCCCGAATCACGATGTCGACGTCGTCGCCCAGCACCCGCCGCTCTTTGCAGTCGAGCGCCAGCCCGTAGAGCACGGCCAGCGTGTTCGACGGGATCGCCGAGCGGAACCACTGGATGACGTACCCTTCGTCGTCGTAGTGTGACGGCTTGATCAGGGTCAGAAGAAAACGCTTCTGCGGCATGCACGCGACTCCTGCGCGTTGGGATTGCCTCTCCGATCCAATCGCCGGACCGATGGCAACCCCGGGGACAGCGAAAAATGCCTGTTTCGCTCAGATTATCTGTGAAAAGAGCCTGCCGCGCCACGCAAATCTGGCTTTGCGACCCGCTGCGGCAGTCACGCGATCACTCCGCCGCGAGCTTCCGCAGCCGCCCGCCCACGTTCCAAAACGCGCGGCTGTCGTGATACGCAGCCTTCCAGATGGAACCTTTGTCCAGGACAATCGGCGCCCCGTCCGCGGTCGTCAGGTTCCAGAGGCCGTGATTCTGCGCGTCGATGGTGTGGTTTTTGATGAACGCCCATTGCTGCAGGAATCTCTCGAAGTAGATCGGATTCTGCTTGCCGTATCGCTCGTGCATCATCAGCAGCGCGTTCAGCCCCTCCGCCTGCACCCACCACTCCTTGTCCGTGTCTTCCGGCTTGTCGAACGTCGTGCCGTACTGGAAGAACCCGCCATTCTTCGCGTCCCACCCATACGCGAGCGCGTGGTCCACCAGCATCTTCGCCATGTGCTCAGTCTTCTCGCTCGCCTTGCCGTGCAGCAGCTCATCGGTTTCGAGCATCAGATACGCCGTCTCCACATCGTGCCCGTACGAGTCGTGTCCGGGGATCGCCTGCCATGTATTCGTAAAAAACAAATTCATCACGCCTGGTTCCACGACAATCTTGTCGCGCACGATCGCCAGCATCTCTTCGAGCCTCGCCCGCAGCGTCGGATCGGGCCACACCTTATACAGCTCAGTCCACGCCTCCAGCAGATGGATGTGCGTGTTCATCGACTTGTAGTTTTCCGGCCCAATGGGAATCGGCGGCATCACCACCTGCCCGCTCGGCGCCTCGGGAACCAGCGGCTTACCCTCCCGCGTCAACATCTCGAAATATCCTCCGTTGACCGCGTCGTGCCCGTGCTCCTCCGTCCACAGAAAACCCTTCTTCGCCAGCTCCAGCGCCCGCGGATCGCCGGTCGCCTGATACGCCGCCGCCAGTCCATAAATGCAGAAGCCGATGCCGTACAAATCCTTGTCGTCGGTGAACTGCGGCGTCACGCGACCGTCATCGTCGAGCCCCCAGTAGAATCCGCCGTATTGTTTGTCCCACATGACGTTCTGGAGAAAATCAACCCCCTGCTTCACGAACGGCAGGTACTCGTCCTTGAGCGCGGGTTCGCGCATCACTACCTGCGACGTGACCCACGTCATGCGTCCCTGAAAGACAGAAAACTTCCCGTCGCTCGGCGCCCACTGCCAGTCGTGCGTGAAATGCGAATGAAATCCGCCGTGCTCGTGGTCGATTGAACGGGGAAACCACATGCCAAGGACGTCCCGATGCAGCGCCTCGTCGACCTCAGCCGCCAACCGCAGATACGTCGCGCGCGTCGGCTGCGCATCGGAACCTGACAGGGGCGAAGTCTGCTGCGCGGAGCAGAGCACCGAAACCAACAACAGCGATGCAGTAATAAACGGTGGACGCAAAGTGGGATTCCTCAGGGAATCGCGGCAATCCTAACACATGCCTAACGCGTCACCGCGTGGCGCTCAGGATCGCTCCGGCAATTGCCTCGAGCGGCATCACCTTATCCACGCCGTTCAGTTTGATCGCCTCTTTCGGCATCCCGAAAACCACGCACGTGGCCTCGTCCTGCGCGATGGTTTTTGCCCCCGCCTCCTTCATCTCCAGCATGCCCCGCGCCCCGTCGTCGCCCATCCCGGTCAGGATCACACCCACCGCGTTCGGCCCCGCGTAGCGTGCAGCGGAGCGGAAGAGCACATCCACCGACGGCCGATGACGGCACACCAGCGGTCCTTCCCTCACCTCTACGTAATACCGCGCGCCGCTGCGCTGCAGCAGCAGATGATGATTCCCCGGGGCGATCAGCGCTCGTCCGCGCAGCACCGTATCTCCGCTCTCCGCTTCCTTCACGGTAATCGCGCAGGACCCGTCCAGCCGGGCCGCGAACGCCCGGGTAAACAGCTCCGGCATGTGCTGCACAATCACAATCCCCGGCGTGTCCGCCGGCAGCGCTTCCAGCAGCGTCTTCAGCGCTTCCGTTCCCCCGGTCGATGCGCCAATCATTACGACTTTCTCGGTGGTCTTGGCCATGGCGCACGCCGCCGGCGCCAGAACCGCGTCAGCGGTCAGCTTCGGTTCCACCACGCGTCTCGGGCCCGGCCGCCGCAGCCGCGCTCCCGCCGCCGCTTTCACCGCGTCACAGAGCGTCGTGCGCGAATCCTCCAGGAACTGGCGCACGCCCAGCCGCGGCTTCGTTACTATTTCCACGGCGCCGTTCTCCAGCGCCTCCAGCCCGCTCCGCGTCCCTTCCTCCGCCAGGCTCGAACAGATCACCACCGGGATCGGATGCTGCGTCATGATTTTGCGCAGAAACGTCAGCCCGTCCATGCGCGGCATCTCGATGTCCAGCGTGATCACATCCGGCACCTGTTCCGCGATCTTCTCCGCCGCGGCATAAGGATCGCCAGCGGTCCCGATTACCTCGATCTCCGGATCCTGAGCCAGCACATACGCCAGCGTCTGGCGAACTATCGCGGAGTCGTCAACAATCAGCACGCGAATCTTCGAATGATCCATCCCTCCTGCCTCTCGGTTTCACCCTTTTCGGCGCGGCGCAACTCCGAATCACTGCAGCAGCCGGAGCCACACTTCCCCGGTGGCTGTATTGAAGTCGATGTGGTAGCCGCGCTGCCCTCCCAGGCGCGATGCCGCGACCTCGAACCCCTCCGCGCGGAGCACCTCCAGCGCCCGCTCGCGGTTCAGCCGCCCCACCGTGGGGCGCGACTCATCCTCCCGAACCAGCAGCACATCCGCGCCTCCAAACAACTTGATTTCGACGTCCCACCGCCGGGCCCCCAGCGCGTCGAACTGCGCTGCCAGATCGCGAATCGCGAAATCCACGTAGCGCAAGGCCGATGCAACGCTCAGCCTGCCTCGCGCTGCGGCTGGGTGGCGGGGCAGCATCGGGTGGCACAGCGCTGCAATGCCTAGCTCTTCATGCCGGAAGGTCACGCCCACGCACGATCCCAGCAAGGTGCGCAAAATGGCCGGTCGGCGCACCAGGTGCGATTCTCCCGGCTGCACATAGATGTCCGCGCATTGCTCAGGCTCGGCCATCGATCCTCCTGTACAAAGCCGGTCCCAGCGCCTCCAGCGGAAGATTCATGTCGTGCAGCGTCTCGGAATGGCCGACGAACAGATACCCTCCCTCCGCCAGGCGATGGGAAAGCTTTCTGAGAATCTTTTCCTGCGTCGACCGGTCGAAATAGATGATCACGTTGCGGCAGAAGATCGCGTCGGCTTTTTCGCCGAGGCCGTAGTCGGCGTCCATAAAATTCAGCCGCCGAAACTCCACCAGCCTGCGTAGTTCAGGCACGATGCGCACGCGATCCGCATCCCGCTCGCGGCTCCGCATCAGATATTTCTTCCGCAGCGCGGGAGGCACCGGCTCGATATCGTCCGTGGTGTAGATCCCCAACTCGGCGTGCGCCAGCACTTTCGTCGAAATATCCGTGGCCAGAACCTGGAACCGGAATCCGGCATGGGCCTCCGCATATACACTCAGCACCATCGCCAGCGTGTACGGCTCTTCCCCTGACGAACACCCGGCGCTCCACACCAGCAGCGGCCGCCCGCCGGCGCGCGACACCAGGTCGGGCAGCGCTCTTTGCGTCAGATAATCGAAGTGCTTCGCCTCGCGAAAGAAATCCGTCTTGTTCGTCGTGACTACATCGATGAACGAGACTTTCTCCTCACGCAGGCCTTCCTGCCCGAACAGGTAATCGCAATACTGCCGGTAGGAGCCGATGTTCAGCTCGCGCAGCCTCCGCTTCAGCCGGCCTTCCAGCATCGTTTTTTTCTCCGGCCCAAGACAAATCCCAGCCTCCGAGTAGACAAAAGCGGAGAGCCTTGCAAAATCCCGGCCGGACAGCGTTTCCTCATGTGTGCTCATAGTGGTTGCAGGGCGCGGGTTCCCGCGCCCCGCTTGCTTCCCTTACGCTGCCGCTTCCGCCGCCGGCCTGCCGGGATCCTGTCCCCGCACTGCCGCCAGCTCGTCGGCCGAAAGACGCGGTCGATGTCCAGAATCATGATGAACTGCGCGTCCCGCTTACCCATGCCGCGGATGAACTCCGTCCGGATCTGCGTGCCGATGCGCGGCGCCGGCTCAATCTGATCCGGCTCGAGGTCGATCACCTCTTCCACCGAATCGGCCAGAGCCCCAATGACGGTGGGCTCATTCTCCAGCAGCACCTCGACCACCACAATGCAGGTGTTGCGCGTGCTCTCCGTCTTCGACATTTCGAAACAAAGCCGCAGATCCACCACCGGCACCACGCTGCCCCGCAGATTGATCACCCCGCTCATGAACTCCGGGGTGCGTGGAACCGCCGTGATCGTCGTCAGGTCCAGCACCTCTCTCACCTTGGCGACATCGGTCGCGAAGATTTCGTTGCCCAGCCGGAAAGTCAGGTACTGCCGGGTCTCTGTGATTTCGCTTACACTCATCGTCCGACTCCTCTCTGTCCTGAATACAGGCGCGCGGGCCGTCGTCGACGGCCCATGCGCCTCTCCCGGTCAATACCGCTCGAATTCCCCATCCGTCTCGTCGCGCTTTTCGCTGAGGCGCAACTTGACGCCGCCTTTGGCCGCTGCTTTTTGAGCTGCCGCCGCTTGCGCCGCCGGTTTGGCCGCCCGCGCCGGCCCTGCATGCGCCGGCCGTGGAGGTTTCCCGCCCCGCCGCGGCGCCTCGTCTTCGTCTCCGGTCTGGAAGAAGGCCAGCGCGCTGACCAGCTGCTCGGACTGCCCGGTCAGCTCCTCGGTCGTCGAAGCCATCTCCTCGGCTGCCGAAGCGTTTTGCTGGATCACCTTCTCCAGCTGCTGCAGCGCCTTGTTGATCTGCTCTGCCCCCGTGTCCTGTTCCTTGCTGGCCGCGGTGATCTCCTGCACCAGTTCCGCGGTCCGCTGGATGTCCGGCACCAGCTTCTCCAGCTGCTCTCCGGACTTTTCCGATACCCGCAGCGTGGTGCCGGAGAGCTGGTTGATCTCCCCCGCCGCCTTCTGGCTGCGTTCGGCCAGCTTGCGCACCTCGGCCGCCACCACGGCAAAGCCCTTGCCGTGTTCGCCGGCGCGCGCCGCTTCGATGGCCGCGTTCAGCGCCAGCAGGTTGGTCTGCCGCGCGATCTCCTCGATGATGGAAATCTTGCTGGCGATCTCCTTCATCGCGGCGACTGCCTCGAGCACACTCTTGCCGCTCTCCTGCGCGTCGCGTGCGCTCTTGTTGGCGATTTTGTCCGTCTGTTGCGCGTTATCCGCGTTCTGTTTGATGTTGGAAACCATCTCCTCCATCGACGACGAGGCCTCTTCGGCCGCCGCCGCCTGCGCGCTCGCACCCTTCGACACCTGCACCGAGGCGGTCGAGATCGACTGGCTGGCCGATGCCACTTCTCCGGCGATCGTGCGAATCTCTCCCACCGTCTGCGTCAATCCCGCCACCATCGCCGACAGCGCCTGCATCAGTTTGTCTTCGGGCGACCGCTCCTTCAGCGTCACCGTCAGATCGCCCTTCGCAATCTGTTCCGCTCCCGCCGTGATGTCGTTCATCGCGTCGATCAGCGTGTTCAGATTGTTCTTGATGTTGTTGAAGTCGCCGTTGTAGTTATCCGTGATGCGGGACGGTATATCCCCTTTGCTGATCTGGTCCACGTAGCGCGCCGAGACGTTCAGCGGCCCGATCACCGCGTCCAGCATGGCGTTGACGCCGCGCACGATCTCCGCATACGCGCCCCGGAACTGATCCGCTTTGCCGCGCTCCGCAAGCTGGCCATCTTTCGAAGCTTCGATCAGGCGATCGAGCTCCTTGTGGAGGGCCTGAACCACCAGGCCGACATTGTTGACGGCGACCTTCATCTTTTCGTGGTCGCCTTTGTAGGTGGCGGCGATCAGCTCGTCGATCTTGCCCGAGGAAATCTGCGCCAGAATGCGGTTTCCCTCGCCGATGGGCAGCAGGATGGCATCGAGCATGGCGTTCACGCCGCGCACGATCTCGGCATAGGCGCCCTGGAACTGCTCCGGCTTGCCGCGCTCGGAGAGTTGTCCCTCCCTCGACGCGTCGATCAGCCGCGCCAGTTCCTTCTGCAGGGCCTGGGTCACAACGGCGACGTTGTTGACGGCGACCTTCATCTTTTCGTGGTCGCCTTTGTAGGTAGCGGCGATCAGCTCGTCGATCTTGCCCGAGGA
>Ga0187887_10003360_pt1 | contig 12393 bp, 13 predicted proteins | sample June2016WEW_7_10_FD_132977 | JGI IMG/M metagenome (GOLD analysis project Ga0187887, IMG submission 132977) | Peatland microbial communities from SPRUCE experiment site at the Marcell Experimental Forest, Minnesota, USA - June2016WEW_7_10 | ecosystem: Environmental > Terrestrial > Soil >...
CAGCATCCGCTCCCGCCGCGGTTCCCATCCCCCGAGAAATCCAACGTCACAAGACCACCGAGGGTCATCTGAGCTTAGGGGGCGGTGGTTCTCGCCACAATATCCGAGCGGCATAAATATGGTTGGCCTATCGAGGGCCTCGTAATTCGTCTTCTCATAAGACTTGCAATAAACGAGCACGTCGAAATGCCGCATTGCCTCATCCATGATCCGTGTGCGTTTCCAGTCGAGCGCGAAATACGGATCTGGCGTAAAATGAATGAGTCGCGCCCCGAGATCGCGTAGCGCTTCGATGGTCTCAACGCGCAGGAACTCCTGCTTATCCGCCCACACTAGCCCCGGCTTGAATTGACGCGCCGCTGACAGAACTGTGGAGTTGATTTCCTCCACGATGGATCCTCGACTAGTCCGCCGTTGAACCTGCCGCTTGATCCAAGACGCATGCGTCCAAGGCTCCATCGTGCGCACGCCGCGCACAATGTGACCAAGTCGCTCAAGTGCACGCATCCTCATGAGCGCTGTCTGGCCAGGGCCGATCTCTCCGAGGTAGAGGATGTTCACGCCTCTCCTCCTATCCGCGTCCGCAAATTCGCGCGCATCACCGCGTAAAATCGCGGCAAACCGTCCGGCAGTCTCCAGAACCGGCCTTTAGCTTTCATGCGTTTCTTATCCCGAATTCTGACCTTCCGGATCTGAAGTCACGCTTATACCCCAGCCGACCAAACTGGATGTGTGTGCATTTCAGCAAAAAGTGACCGAGTCGCGAGATATGCAGCGGTCCGAACGGCATTTTCCCCAAACAGCTGGAAGTGACGTTTCCCCGAAAGATACTATTCAGTACCCTCAAAGCATCCCCGGTCGAATAGCGTTGCATATCGAGTTTCTCCGCGAGAGAGTTGAGCCGTCCCACGTGACTCATTCCGTGCTGTCGACGCGGCGTACAGCCGTGCGCAGCATCTCGTCTCCGATGACTGTATGAACGTTGTCGCATCCGCGAGAGCGTCATAGTTCCCTAGGCAATTCAACCCGGTCGATGACATCTGTCACGGAGGAGCCATAATGTGACGCACGTCCTTCAAACGTATAGGACACCTGCGTGACGCTGTCAGCCGAAAAAGAAAAAGTAGGCTCAACTGCCTGATATGCGGCTGCAAATCGGTCTTCTAGTTCGGCTATCGCCATGAGACCTCCCTCGCAAATGCATTGCAACCTCTTTCGTGTCGAATCAAGGGTTTCCGTAGAATTATGACGCATCGTTGGGTTCAAACGGGTGACCCGCAGGCGCTTGCCAAAATTATAGAAAGCGCCTCACCATAGGTTTCTGGGCCGCAATTCCGAGCCATCCACGAACGACCATTCCTGATCAAGCGTGCTCGCTGCTCTAGGTCCAGTTCCAGCGCGTCTCGTAGCGCGAGCGAAAGGGATTCGGGCGTTTGCTCCTCGTACAGGATCCCGCCTTTTGCCGCGGCAACGATCTCGGCGGCGCCGCCGCTGCCCGAAAACGCCACGGGAACCGCACCTGCGTCCCAAGCCTCAAAGATCACCCGTCCGAGGGGTTCGCTATGGGAAGGGCAAACCAGAACGGAGCACGTCTGCAACAGCGAAAGGACGTCATCCACAAAGCCGACCCACCGAATTGAAGAAGCGGTGTCTCCATGTAGCGCCGTTTGTCTGAGCTCTTGAACAAACCTTCCTTCGCCGTCCCCAACGAACAGACATTCCAATCCGCCATCGAAATCCTTCAACATGCACAATGCATCGACGAGAACATCCTGACCTTTGACTGGCACCAGTCGCCCGACGCAGGCGACCCGGTTGACGATCCTTGCTTGTGGGGGCAAGTTCTGAAGGGCGGGTACCGAAAGAGCGTACGCGTCATAAATTCGATGGAGTTGGATGGAATCGAGTTGTTGGAAACGTCGGACTTCGGTCTCAACCGCAGAACTAATCGCGATTATGCCTCGAAGCCGACACGGGCCAGGGCGTTGTTTTGCAAGATAGGCCGCGTCCTCCAATATGCGAACGTGCGCCACGATCGGCAAATCCAACAGTGTTGCTGCGGGCAAGGCCACTTTATAGCAACCGCACTGATTGAGGTAAATGACGTCTGGCCGAAATTCCAGGCAAGCTCTAACCACGCCGGCGGCAGCTTGTATGCGGTGCCGTTTTGATTTCTCGTGAAGACCGTAAACATAATATGGCAGCATGCGGATGTGCAGCTTCTCGAGTTCGCTGGTTAACGGCGTTTGCGGCGGACAGCAGATCGCCACCTCCAGCATTGGTGCGGCACCGAGCAGATCAAGGAGAGCGCGCTCAGACCCCCACAAGTTGCCTGAAGGTTCGATAACTAGAGCGCGCGTCATTGTTGGGTTGATCTGTATATTTCTTCGAGCCGCCGCGCGGAATTCGCGATCGAGAACGGCGAGGATTCCAGAGCGCGACGACAGAGTTCCAGCGGATGGCGTGGCTTAGCCATTATTTGGATTAGTGCCGCCGCCCAAAGCTCGATCGGCTCGTCCAGCGTCAGCGCGCTATACAACTCGGGGATGACTACACATTCACGGGGCACGGCTGTGCTGGCCAGAACCGGTAGGCCGGCCGCCTGCGCCTCTACCGCCACCATTCCCAGTCCCTCCTGTCGGGACGGAAAGAAGAGCACGTCTGAAGCACGCATAAGGCGATCGATATCCTCACGGACGCCAATAAGGCGAAAGTTGTCTTTCAATCCCCAACTCTCGATACGGCGTTCCAGGTCGCCTCTCGAATGTTCCCCTTCACCCGCCATCAAGAACCGGACGGAGGGCTGTTTCTCCACTGCAGCTCGCACGGCGTTCAAAGCGAACCACGAATTCTTGTGGTTTTGAGGGTGCTCGAATTCCATCGCCCGATCGAGTCGCCCGGCGAACAAAACGACTCGGGCCTCCTCGGGCCAGCGAAACTCGCGCAGAACTGACTGCCGATCGGACTCGCGCGATCTGCTGAACTTTCGAATGTCAAATCCGCAATGGACGACTGAGACTTTCGGGCGCCGGAGTTGCGCCGGCTGGAATCCGTATCGGCGGAGGATCTCTTCGGAAGTGCCGCAGACATGAGTGGCGAGTTGGTAAACAAGGCGCTTTCCAAGAACCGTCGCGAGCCGCCGCCAGGGACTCACCGCGTAATTGGCCTCGATATGAAGCCATGGGTTATGCACGTGCGCGACCCGCACAGGAGGCAGCGCGTTTGCACCCATCAAGAAGTGCCATCCGCTGACGTAATCCGCGTGATCGTGGATGGCGTCGTATTGCCCGTCTCGGATTATCCTGCGGAATTCTTTGGCAAATCGCGGCAAATGGGCGCGCCCATAGCGCAAATAGTGAACAAGCGCGCCCAGTTGCTGCGCTTCATCATCGAAAATCCCCAGATTCCCGCTGGTGGCCAAGAAATCCATTCGGCAAACATTGTTTTTGGACCAGAGCCGCAGTACTTCCATGAGCCAGGTCTCGGCGCCACCCATGCCGAGACTGTCGATGATTTGGAGTACCCTGATTGGGCGCTCGGACTTCATGTATGAAGTGCGAGAAGGGTTTTAAGTGCCTGATCCATACTCATCGGCGATCTCTGGAGCGCAGCCAGTGCAGCGGTCCTTGATGGCGCGGGATTACGCAGAAGTTCCATCGCGGCGATCGCCCAAGCCTTGGGCCCGCCGGAGAGTGGGAGGCGGCGAAAGCACGCTGTTGGAAGCAGCGGATCTTCCGGAATTCCGCGCGACAGAAGCATTCTGAGACCTGCGAGCTGAGCCTCGACAACAGCCAGCCCGAACCCCTCCATTGGATGCTCTGGGTGGGGAAGGATGAACCAGTCGCCGCAACTCATGATCTCGGGCAGATCGTTTCGCCAGCCTACCAGGCGCACCGAACTTTCTACGCCGAGTTCGCGTGCACGCGCCAACACGTCTCTCTCCTGAGATCCGACGCCGGCTAGGACGGCGACAGCTCGTGACTCAAAGCAACGCAGATCGGCCAGCACATCCACCACAAACACTGGGTTCTTTTCCGGAACCATTCGCCCCCCGAAAAGAAGAATCCGCGCATCGTCAGGGAGATCCCACTGACGACGAAACCCGGCACGATCGGCGATGACATGCTCGAATGGCGTGGGATCCAATCCGTAATAGTGCACGATATCCCGTCCGGGACGCCGTTTGCGTCCGGCGAGAAACGTATCGAGCGTATGATTGGAGATTCCAACGATGCGATCGGCCATGAACAGACAGACTCGCCGCATCGGTTCGCGATAGAAGCGCCGCTTGAGGAGGCTGGAAGTGGGCAATGCTTCATCCGCATTGTGCACATGAACGATTCGTCGACGGATGCGGATTCCTGACGAAGCCAGCAAATAGACGGCGCTCATAATGTCATGATGGCAGTGTAAGACGTCGTATTTTCCGCGCAGTAACTCTATGCGCAGGGCGCGGAGAAACTCCAGTTTTTTTACGATCGGAACCGGCGAACGGATTATTCGTGCCCCGAGCGCTCGCGCTTTTTCGTCCATCGCTCCAAGCTGCCCGAGTGCGCAGTAGAAAGTCCAGTCGACCTCAATTCCCTTTTCGCGGGCGTGCCACAACATCCGAACGAGCCAGTTTTCTACCGCGCCGCAGTGGAGATTTTCGACGACGTGGAGGATTCGTCGGGGCCCGTTGTGAGTGTTCGAAACTGCTTTCTCCGATCCGAAACCTAAGCTAGGCGCTAGCGTTCTATGAGTACAGTACCGTACTCGGCCTTATCGCCGATCTCCGTATCCTGATCAAGATACCGAATGCGACGGCCAGCCGCGGCAGCCAGGTCCCTGAGTTCTGCGAACGTGTTACCAAACTCGCGCCACGCATAAGGGTGAAGTTCACAGACTACATCCGCGTTGCTCGCAAGAACTTGCTTCGCACCTTTCAAAATGCGGATTTCCGCTCCCTCCGCATCGATTTTCACGCAACGCAGCTCTGGCAGCTTGCACTCCGACAAATAGGAATCGAGAGTGACGACAGGCACTCGAATTTCTTCGGGTGTGTGGGCGGCGGAAAACGCAACTGCGGACCGTACAAGCGAGGATTGCGAATTTCCACCGCGACTGAAGAGCGTTGCCTCACCGCTTTCGTCGGAGCATGCACACATTTCAACCTTGGGTTGTCTGATGCTTGGATTGAGACCTAGATTTCTCGCAAGCACTTCACACGCGTACGGATCCGGTTCAAAGGCGACGACATGACCACTTTGGCCACACTTCGCTGCCATAAGAATGCTATAGGAGCCGTAGTGTGCACCGATATCTACCGCGGTGTCACCCTCAATCAGGTGGCTACTGAGCCACGCGACCTGCAACGCATCGTAGCGAGCGACCCCATTCCGGGACCGGATATATCGCAGTCTAACGGGACGCGTGCCGGGCAGGTAACGCAACGTCTGCCCGTCAATTCGATAGGATTCCCCTTGCCGACCGTAGAGCAACCGTTTCAGCGCAAGAACAAAATCGTGACGCAACTTTGTCATCAGTTCTTCTTCCGAGTCCGACAAATATCGGATCGGCTCAGCTGTTGCAGCGCGCGGTCTCGTCCGCGGAAAGCAGCTTGCAAGATCCGACGATGTGGCTGTTTCAGCCGCATGATCCGAAAAAAGTCCGCCGTCCGGCCCAACGCTGTGCGCTGGCCAGTGTGGATTCCGTGCTCTGCGTCCAACAAAGTTGAAGAATAGTGAATGCCCTCGGCCAAACGCTCGAGATAGTCCACGGTAAAACGGTCTGGCGGGACTAAGTGCGTAAGCCTGAGCGAGGCGATGAGCCCGACACCTAGGCCGATGTCGCACGCACAGGCAGCTAGATCATTATCTCCACCGGAGAGCAGTGAGCCTCCCGTGCGATCAAATTGAAACGAACGCTTTCCAGATTCGTGCAAATGGAGATAATGCAGCGCCACATCCCGCCTCACACAAAGCCCGGCTCCACACGGCATGGATTCAGGCAGGCGCGGGAGGTTGGACCAGACGTCGTTGTCGAATTCACGGATTACAAGATTGCCCCAATAGCAACGAGTCCACTCTGGAGGTGATTCCTCAAATTCAGGCCGGCATTGCCCGCTCCAAGAACCAAGGAACGATTTCTCTTCTGCGGTGCGAAATGCGTTTTCGAGAAAATCGGCATCAAGCACATTGTCGTCATCCACGAAAACTAGCAGCTTGCCGTTGGCCTGACGGATGCCGCATAGGCGAGCAGGCGTGAGACCAGGCGTTTCCTCTCGAACACTTCGAGCGCGCGGGTGCCAGGAAAGATCGAGGCTTTTCGCGACCGGTTCATCGCTTCGATTATCCACCACCACCAATTCCCACCAATTGAGCGGAAGCGTCTGACTCTGCAGCCCGTCGAGGCATCGCCGAAAGTAGTCCGAACGCGGATTATAGGTACAGATAACGACGGATAGCATTTTCTGGAGAAGTTTAAATGCTAGTGGAAAGTCTCTCGCGGCAGGCAAGCGAGCCCACCATGGCACCTTTGGTAGAGCACTAGTTTAAACTTGGCTAAATTAGTTGCTCATTAATTAATGAATCATTGCAGAACTGCAGCCACTTAAGTGGCTCCGCGAGATGACAAGTTTTCGTCTCAGCACAGTCGGGCTAACTGCCCATTACGCCGTAACCGTCGGGGGGCAAACAAAAAGAGCGTTTGCGCCTACATGCAGCTCCCTCCTCAATTCCATGTAATCGGGATAAGTCGCGACGAAACGAAATCCAAACGGTGCGAGAAAAGCACTGATGGGAATGAGGGCGCCACCTGTTGCGCCGGGTCTAGGCGACATGTCGTTGAATTCCGCATAAACGAACCGAATCTTTTCAGTAGACAGCAATTGCCGGGCACCCTGTAGGACAACAAGCTCGCAACCTTCTGTATCTATTTTTAGAACATCGATCGTCTGAACACGGTACTGCCTACAGAACTCGTCTAGAGTCTTGCACTGCACGGTGATTTCCCGTGCGGCTACACCCTTTCGGACGGGGTACTGAGCATCTGGGATCAGGCTATTCAATGTAGATGATGAATACTCGAAAAAGGGGGCGACCCCGTTGGCGTTGCTTAAGGCAAGATTGTGAGCTGCCACGCGCGGGTTCCCGCCGAGACGCTGCAGCAGCCCGGAGAATGTGACAGGATGCGGCTCAAAGGCAAACACTCGAGCTTTCGGGAAAGACGAGAGAGCTGCCGCGGACGTTTGCCCCTTATTGGCGCCAACATCGAAAAAAGTATGGATCGGAACGTCCCAAGCCCGGCTTAGCCGCTCGATATCGAGCATGAAATCGATACCGTATGGCAGAACCGTGCGGTGGTACACCCGATATCCAGCAGCTTCAAGCATGCCGCGAATAGCGCGTTTGATTACTTGTCTAATCAATAGACAATAATTCCATAGGTGCCAAAATTGAGAACGCCTACGCGACGTTGATTGCGGCGCATGGCGCGTCGCGCTGCGCTTGCGGTGATTCTTGATTTTCCCGTCGATAGCTTCCTCATGACAGTAGGTCTCTCACGAGGAAAGTGAGGAAGGACCATGCAACAGCAGTTCACCTCCCTGCGACGGGTGCTCTGCGTATGGCAGCCAATTTGCGAGATGCCAACTTGAACCTCACTCTTGCGCCGATCAGTGAGTGCGACAACACGTCTCGGTAAGCCGCAAAAAATCTCCGGGCTTCTCCGGCTGGAAGCCGCTGATAGTATACCCTTTCGAAATATGCGAGCAGGTCTGCCCCAATCATCCTCCGCAGGCGCGCTTTCTTGACTCCCGCCCAATGAACGATGCGCGGCGCTGCCGAGCGTTTCGAGACAGTTTCGACATCCAACCCGGCCAGTGAATGCCCAGGCCAGCGCATGATTCGTCGCCGTTCGACAAGCAGGCCGTCAATCGCCGCCTTTTGGTTGAGCACGTAGTTTAGGACGCCCTGCTCGCCGTTCATGAAGAGGGAGGGAGGGTGGACCCTGCGCGGCATTGCCCACTCCACCCAAGGTGCGAAGTCATCCCGCGTAAGCACGCCGGCGGTTCCGAACCATTGCCCCGAGTTGACGACGAACCGAGGTGGTCGAGCGTTCGGGTCAATTTCGCGTACTTTCTCCCAATCGTAATAGAGGCGCTTCGTGTCAGCCTCGGACTGGTTTTCATCATCTACAAGGAATGGAGCATGGCTTCCCCTCCATAAATCCACAACACGCCCGGTCAGCACCGTGTCGGAGTCGAGCACGAGAAATCTCTCGCCGGGGGGTCCGAAGAGCGCTTCCAACTTTACAAAACCCCAGCCGTATTCGCCCCTGGGCAGATCCGCCGTCCCGACGTTCCAATACTGCTGCAGCTCGTACGCCAATCCACGCTGCAGGCGCCCGCCAACAAGCAGCCGAATGGGAATATCTGGGTAAAAATAGCGGACGCTGGCGACGCAGATTCGGGTGTATCGGGCGTCGTGCGCGGAAGCCGCGATGTAAGCGCAATCAATCACCGGAACCTGGACTTCGCGACTTTCATGACAGTCGAAATTGCCCTACGCTTGTTGCTTGCATCCTTCCAAGGCCAAGCTTTCAAAATTGAGCAGGCCCTCTGGATAGCGTTGTTCGTTTCCCAGGTTTTGCAGATCGTAACGACCGCTATCACACAGGAGCCGTCTCGTGACTGAACTAAATCCGGCAGCACGCATTGCGTCGGCCAGCGTCGCTTCGTCATAAATGAACCGGTGACCCCACAGATGAAACATTGCATTGATGGCGGACACAGCGTTGGGCGGGTATTCCGCCGGAACAAAAGTCTGACAAAACCACGAAAGATATTTCTTCTGATCGGCGGATAGGTTGCCGCGGTACAGACTCGTAATGACGGCTAGATCGGGCGTGACCACACGAATCACACCCCCCTTCCGCAAGACGCGGTGACACTCCCGCAACATGCATGTGCCCTTTGGATAGGGGACGTGCTCGATCATGTGTTGGGTGTAGACGTACTGGAAGGTACCGTCCCCAAAGGGGAATCGTTGGGTTGCGTCCATCTGCATAACACCAGGGATTAGCTCGAGGTCGGTGTTTAACCATCCGTCCAAAAGGTGCCAGCCGCCGCCAATGTGCAATTTGGGTGTTGCCGTTTTATGCAGGTAGTCGGTCCGCAAGCGTTCGTCGGATCGCAGGATGTTCCGTCGCACTCGATGCGCACGAATTACGTAAGGGTGTTCCGGGTTGCCAAGTCCGAGCAAGTGGAGCAGTCGCTGTTTAAGGTGCGCGGTCATTCGAAATCTTGGACGAACTCTCATTTGACTGTTCCAATAACAACGGCTCCTGCCGGAAGCGCGACCAGCCCTTCCATTTGTTGACCAGCCGCCAGCAAAATCCGTGGGGCGTTGCGCCCAGTCGGGCTGCGCAAAGCATTAATAGTCCCGCAATCTGCAAATGCGGAGGGGCTTGTTGTCGACCACATCCCCTGTGCCACACACGCACAGCCCAGCCGAGCCGCCTCGACCGCACCCACGACTCGGCTGCCCCAAAGCTAAGTCCCAGGAGCGCCCGCCGCCGGCTCCATGTGAGCAGACCGCTGCTCGCGATCATATCCAGAAGCTTCGCGTGAACCTTCTCTGCCGCCTCAATATAGGCTGGATCCTCATAATGGCGCACGCTCGTCTTGGCGGCGTCCTCCTGCCAGCGGACATCGTGATCTACATCAGGGAAGCAGACATACTTGGCGCGCGCTGACAGAGCGCGCACATGCATCTCCAAGTCCTGCATGCTCAGCAACGTCTCATCGAAGCACCCAATCTCCGTAAGAAAGCCGCGACGCCAGATCGGACCTGAAATCTCCCACACACACTCATGAGCCAAGAAGCGCAGCAAATCGTCACCCGGATCCTGAGGATGATAGAGACGCGTCAGGTCGCCCACTGATTTTAGAAAAACACCTGCACGGAAGACGGTGAAATCCAGGGTCGCATTCCGCTGCATCGTCTCGACGCGCCGCTCGAGGCACTGCGGCCTAAGCAAGTCGTCGGAATCCAGGAAGACGATGAACTCGGCTCGGCTTTCCTTGACGCCAATGTTCCGACACACATTGGCGCCGGATGTTTCGCCCATGCGCCGGAGGTAGCGAATCCGAGCATCAGCCCTGGCGCGCCTAGCGACTTCCTCGGCCGTGCCATCGTCCGACCCATCGTCCACGACGAGGTGTTCCCACGCATCGAAGCTTTGCCGTTGGACTGAGTCCATCGCCTCGCAAAGCAGCACCAGCCGATTCTTGGTCGGCGTGATGACCGCCACAAGTGGATTCATCGTCGTGCGGATAGGCGGAGAAAGCTCTTCAGATGTTGACAGGTTGCCTTGCATCCACATTCGAGGTTGGCCGCGAGGTTGCTTTATAGTACTCAGCGAGTTTCTTGATTGCCGTCACCAGATCCCTTGCCTCGCCTCCTCTCAAAGACTCATGAACGTCAACGCGGACAATCTCCCGGGTAGCCTGATGAGCATTGGGTAGTTCGAAATCCTGCGGCCTGGGATGTCCCGGAAGTGCCGACCAAGGCAGTCCGCTCTTGCCGAAGACGACGGCGTCTCGGTGCCACGGCTGGTCGGTTGGAAAGAATGGGTAGCCGGCGTATACGCCGCCGATCCCCTCTTCTTCGAGGGCTTTTGCGAACTCTCGAGAGTCGCAAACAAGCTTCGAGGTATCGAGCCGTATCATCAGGAACCAGTAGGAACTCAACCAGTCAGGCGGGTCTGCGACAAGGGATACGCCATCCACTTCGCGCAGGCCAGTTTCCACCAAAGAAGCGAAGGTGCGCCGCGCTGTGATGGCACCCGCCAACTTTTCAAGCTGCACTCGCCCGATTGCCATGCTGATCTCATCCTGGTTAAAGTTCAGCGAAGCCACCAAGTTTGCCGGATTCCCGAGCGCGCCATATGGCTTTCCACGGTCGGCGACCTGTCTGACTCTTGCGAAAAGAAGGGTGTCTTTCGTGAACACCACTCCGCCCTGTCCTCCGGTGGAGTGCTGTTTTCCGAACATTGTGGAGAACGCTGAGATTCTTCCTAACGATCCCACCATTCGCCCCTTATAAAGGGCCCCATGTGCCTGCGCGCAGTCTTCCACGACTGGAACCCGGTACTGGGAAGCCAGTTCCAATATGGGATCCATGTCAACCGGGCGACCCGAAATATGCGCTACGACGATCGCCGACGTCCGATCACTCAGAACCTTCCCGATTTGTTCCGCGGAAATGTTGAGAGACCCACGATCCGAGTCCGCTGGGATGGGGATGCAGCCCAACATCACAATCGGCATCGTGCCGCCCGGATCGGTGATCGCCGGCACGACGACCTCGCTCCCGGGCTCGAGCTCGAGTGCCCTGAGCGCTACATAGATGGCATTGGTGCCCGAGTTCACTGCGGCGGCGTAGCCGCCGCCCAGATAATCTGCGAAGGCTTGGCAATAGGCCTTTGTCTCCGGTCCGCCATAGATCACAGCACCACCCTTGCGGATCTCCCGATCCAGCAACTGCATGACCGCCCGCTTCTCCCTCTTGTCGAAGTGGCGTCGGCGCGGCCAAGGCATTCTACGGGCGCGGGGGCCACCGTGCACCCACGGTGGCTTGCGCAGCAACACCTTGACCACGGCAGGCTCGATGCTCGCCATGTCAAGCGCTCGCCGGGCAATGCTGAAGGCGAACCGCTTGGCTGAATCTAGGAGTCTCATTTCTTTGATTTCTTTCTTGTGATTTCGATTGCGGCCGCGAAATCCTAAACCGGCATGTTCGCTTGTGCTGAGTAACTGCGTTGCGCCGCGTCCAAGAGACGAACGACCTCCAGAGTTTCATCGGCATCGGGGTCCAATGCACGCCCTGGCCGAGGTCCTGAAACGGACCCCGCCACCGTGGCGCCCCACAGGCGGGGGAACTGCCCTTCAGTCAGCACATCCAGAGCGGCCCAGAGCACCCGAGCGGACAGAGATGACATCGACGAAGTCAGGTCAACACGTACATCTCGCTTGTCGGTCTCGATTGTGACGCCAAACGTTCCATCGACACTCGATCCAATGATGGACGACTGCCGCCCGTCGTCGTGCCACACCGTGATGGAGTCATGATCCACGCTGCCGGAGGCCTCCACTTCGCTGACGCCCGGTCCCATGATAGCGCGTAACATTTCAGCGCCATGAATGCCATACCAGAAATAACGGCCTTGCGTTTCCTGAATTTGTAACCAGTAGCGAACACGGCATGTTTTCACTCGCTCCCCCTTCTCCCGGATCGAATTTAGCGAGTTCACTAAGCCGTCTGCGTAACGGAACGCTGAACTGGCGAAGACGCGCGTGCCGGTTTCTGCGGCGAGCGTGAACATGTCCCTCGCATCGAAGGCTGACACTGC
>Ga0187887_10003364_pt1 | contig 12385 bp, 12 predicted proteins | sample June2016WEW_7_10_FD_132977 | JGI IMG/M metagenome (GOLD analysis project Ga0187887, IMG submission 132977) | Peatland microbial communities from SPRUCE experiment site at the Marcell Experimental Forest, Minnesota, USA - June2016WEW_7_10 | ecosystem: Environmental > Terrestrial > Soil >...
AGCCTCAGCAGGAACTGCTGGCGCCCCAGCCTGAGCCGGCCGAACAGGACCTGCTCGTGGAATCCTGCGCAGAGGATGCAGACCGAGGCATGTGCCGCGCCCTGGACAAGAACATTCGCTTCGGCCAGACCTATGAGTACCGCGCCCAGCGCGTCGCTCGCGTTACAGTGGACGGCAAACCCTTGGAATTGGCTGGCGAGCTTTCCGCTCCGGTGCGCGTCGAGGCTCTGGACATCTTTCCGCCCGAGCCGCCCACCGGTCTGGCCGCCGTGGCCGCGACCGGAGATGGCAGCGCCCAGACAGTGATCGACCTGAGTTGGCAGCCGGTCACGGACGCCAACCTGGCAGGCTACATTGTCTATCGACGGGAAGGTCAAGCCGCCTGGCAGCGCATCTCGCCCGCCGCGCCCCTGGTTCCTCCGGCCTTCCGCGATACTGCCGTCCAACCCGGCCACACTTACCGTTACGCCGTCAGCGCCATCGGCCAGAACGGCCACGAAAGCGCCCGCTCCACCGAGACCGATGAGACCGTGCCCAACCCCTGACGGCCTGCGCAGAACCAGCCGACTCCCCCGGAGAGTTTCTGTTTTGGTAGAATGATGGCTACAAGGAATGAGCGGCGGCCGGCAACGCCGGTTTAGGCGAGGTGGACGATGAGTATTCTTTTGAATCCGGAATTGGAGCAAAGGATAGCCGTCAAGGTGCAAAGCGGGCGTTATCGCTCGCCCGCCGAAGTGATTGAAGAAGGGCTTGACTTGCTGGAAGCACGGGACCTCGCGCCTCAAACCTCTGCCGCGCCGAATGAGCCTCCCATCTGGGAGACCATCGTCAAGATTGGGAAGAAGATCCCGGAGGAAGAATGGGCGGGGATTCCCACTGATCTGGCGCGGAACCTGGACCACTACCTGTACGGATCCCCGAAAGCTTCGGAATGACGCATGTTTTTGCGGATACGTGTTACTGGATCGCGCTGCTCAGTCCGCGGGATGAGTTGCACAGCCGGGCACAAAACGTCTCATCAACACTTTCCGCGGTTTCAATTCTCACCAGCGATGCAGTCTTTACTGAACTATTGAACGGCTTTGCTGAGCAGGGCTCGCGCTTTCGCTTCGTTGCATCAACCGCCGTTGCTGTTCTCAAGAAAGATCCAAAAGTGATCGTGGTCCCGCAGTCGCCTGAATCATTCAATCGAGCATTTGATCTTTATTGCGAAAGGTCCGATAAAGGCTGGAGCCTGACAGACTGTTCCAGCTTTCTGATCATGTGGCAATACGGCATCGATTCAGCGCTCACTTTCGATAAGCACTTTGAGCAGGCGGGCTTCAGCGCTCTGCTGCGGTAGAGTCGATTGATCCGGCTTCTCCTGAAAATCAGAGCAAGGAAATCTCTCATGAGATACTGCCGCTTCCGATTCGAGAATCAAACTCATTACGGCAAGGTGGAAGATCGCGACGGCGAACCTTGGATCGCAGATCTAGCTCGCGCGCCCGAAGAAGACCTGGCCTTCCGTCTGGAGCACCATCGCTCCACCTCCCTCAGCTTCGGCTTCGAGCCCATGCCCCTCAACTCCGCCGAGCTGCTCCCGCCAGTCACGCCCTCGAAGATCGTCTGCGCGGGCCGCAACTATCGCGACCACGTCAAGGAGATGGGCAGCGAACTACCCGCCGAGCCGCTGATCTTTTTCAAGCCGGTATCGGCGCTGCTCAGGCCTGGAGGAGTGGTGCGCATGCCGCGAGCTTCGGCTCGCGTGGACTACGAAGGTGAGCTGGCGCTGGTCATCGGCCGCCGCATCCGCAATCTGAAAGCGGAAGACTGGCGCTCCGCCATCCGCGGCTACACGCTGGCCAACGACGTGACCGCCCGCGACCTGCAAAACAAGGACGGCCAATGGACCCGCGCCAAGGGCTTCGACACCTTTTGCCCGGTCGGCCCCATCGTCAGCGACGAACTGGACCCCGAAGCCGGCCTGACTATCGAGACGCGCGTCAACGGCGAGCTGCGCCAGCACGGCTCGACCCTCGACTTCATCTTCCCCATCCCCAAGCTGCTCGCCTGGATCACCGCCATCATGACCCTGGAAGAAGGCGACCTGGTGCTGACCGGAACCCCCGCCGGAGTGGGCCCGCTCCAGGCCGGGGACAAAGTAGAAGTCATCATCCACGGATTTGGCGTTTTGGCTAACACCTTTCAGCTTGAAGAACACCAGGAGTGAGGCGCTTCTGTTGCGCCCAGCTAGAGAGGCAACGTGGATTCACTCGGCGATAGCTCGATCGGGTGTTGAAAAGCCTTGCGGTAATAAATCAGGATCGCGACAATCGCAATGCAAAATAAAACTCCGAAGCTGAACGATGCGGTGTACATCATGGTCTGAAACCGCTCAGGCAACTGCGGCTGCATGGGAGTCATGCTCTGTTGAATCTCCGCGCTGTAGCGCAAGATCAGCGAGGGATTCACGAGATAAACAGCGGTATTCACCACCCCGAGGGCCTGAACGGCCAGAGCGAGCCGCCAGGCCCACTGCTTCAACTGCCACAGCCCGATCCCCACCAACGCAGCCAGGACGGCAAAGACGAGATAGAGCGCCGCCTTCCCCCATCCATTCAGAATCCAACCAAAGATCGCACCCGGCAAGGGAAGAAAAGCCATCAGCAGGCAAGAGACAGCCCCAATCAAGTTCAGCACGGCAAGCACGGAAATCAGGAATGGGCGGCGGCTCTCCACAACCTCGCCAGTCGTGCCGGCAAATGCCTCGCGCACCCTTTTCCGATTGAAGTAAACCAGCCAGAAAACTCCCAGGGCGCAGACGAATCCGTAAAAGAAAGCCATCCCTCCAAACATGACCTTGGTCATTGCCTGCACGGTCTCGGCCTGGGATGCATCCATGCCGGACGGCACAGGCAGGGGAACCAACATCACGCATAGCGTGCCCAGAGATGAAACCAATCCGAAGAGCGCCGAAATGCCGCCTATCACGAGCATGGAGTAGCGCGCCCAGCGGCGCAGCCGGATAAGTCCCACCGCAGTCAGGATTCCCCAGGCCGCCAGAGCAACGAAGAAGACGCAGAGGACGTACATGAAAGCCGGCATCCATCCAGGCATTGGCGCGTTAGTTGTCGCGCCGGGAAACCCGCCGGAACGAATTTGCGTCTGCGAAATAGCTCCACTAAACGCCATGCCGAGGGCCATCAGCAACTGAAAGAGCGACCCCAGGATGAGAAGAACTGCGGAAAAAACCACTCCGGACGGACGCTTCATGACTTCTCCTTCGCGCTGAATCGATGCTGAGAATTCCAACGCAAGCCGATTTGAACTAAGACTTCAGCCGGTTGTCCCGGCTACACAGCAATATAGCACTCCTAACTCGGTCCGCGATCCTTGCGCGCAGTGCCAGGGCGCAAACGATCCAAGAAGCGGTACACTGGAGCCGAAGGCGCTCGAAGCGCGAATCGCCCATCCCCAGGAGGCATCATGCCGCAGAATCTACTTGACCAGTTGCGCAAGTTCACAGTCGTCGTCGCCGACACCGGCGACATCGAAGCGATTGGAGAGTTTCGTCCCCAGGACTCGACCACCAACCCATCGCTGATTACCGCCGCCGCCCAATTGCCGCAGTACCAGCCCATCGTGGACAGCGTCTTGCTGGAAGCCCGCAAGGAACTCGGAAGCGGCGCGACCGATGCGGCCATCGCCAACCTCGCCTTTCAGCGGCTGGCCATCGCCTTCGGCAAAAAGATTCTGGCCATTGTTCCCGGCCGCGTCTCGACGGAAGTGGACGCGCGGCTCTCTTACGACACTGCGGCCACCATCGCCCAAGCCCGCTCCATCATTGCGCAATACGACGCCGAAGGCATTGGCCGCGAGCGCGTGCTGGTCAAGATCGCTTCCACCTGGGAGGGCATTCGCGCCGCGGAGGTGTTAGAGCGCGAAGGCATTCATTGCAACCTGACCCTGCTCTTTGGCTTGCATCAGGCCATCGCGGCGGCCGAGGCCGGCGTTACGCTGGTCTCGCCTTTCGTCGGCCGCATCCTCGACTGGTACAAGAAGGAGACCGGCAAGGATTATCACGGCGCCAGCGATCCCGGAGTTATCTCCGTGACCAATGTTTATAACTACTATAAAAAATTCGGTTATAAAACGCAGGTGATGGGCGCCAGCTTCCGTAACATCGGCGAGATTTGCGAACTGGCCGGCTGCGATCTGCTGACCATTTCGCCGCAACTGCTGGCCGAGTTGGAAGCCACCGAGGGCGATTTGCCGCGCAAGCTCTCGCCCGATGCCGCCCGCGCGCTGCCCCTTGGAAAAATCACCGTGGACAAGGCCGCCTTCGAGCGCCTCCACGCCGCAGACCGCATGGCCACCGACAAGCTGAAGGAAGGCATCGAAGGCTTCTCGGCCGCGCTCGTCAAGCTGGAAACCCTGCTCGCCAAGCGCTTGGCCGAGCTGGAAGCGGTTAACAGTTGAGGTTTTCCATCCTTTCGCGTGCTTTGCGAAAGGATGGAAAACCCAACTTTGTTTGAGTTATCCTCGGCCAAAGCTATCGGGATTACTCCGACCAGACGGCCAACACGTTTCCGGCGCCGTCAGAAAAGTGAAATCGGCGGCCGCCCGGAAACTCGAAAACAGGCACAACGATGCTCCCGCCCGCAGCCACAATCGCAGCTTCGGTCGCCGCCAGATCCGCCGAGTAGATAACCACGAGCGGCGCATACTTCGGCGGTGCTTCGTGGGCATCGGTCCTGTAGAAGCCGCCGCCTTCCACGCCTTGCCCGGTGAAGCTGATGTAGTCCGGACCCCAGTCCTGGAAGGTCCAACCGAAGACCGCTGCGTAGAACTCCTTGGTCCGCTCGATGCTGGTGGATGCAAACTCGATGTAAGAGATCTTGTTGTGCTGTGCTGGATTGCTCATGGCATTTCTCCTGTGCGTTGAACTGCGTGGAGTCGAAGGAAAGGCGGTGCGAATGCAAGGCGCAGGCACACCTTTCCCGGTGTGCTCTCGAAACGCCCCCATCCGCATTCCCTCAAGAGCCGGAGAGTGCAGGTAGAGTCCGCTAGGCCGTGCGTGGCAGCGAACTCGCGAGGTACGAAGACAGATTACCAGAATCTCGCACCGTCCGCATAGAACTTCGGCGAAAATTCAGCGCCCCAGCCAGATCGAGACGCCGCCGGTAATCGAGCGGCCCGGCATGGCAACGCCGCGAATCTCTTGATAGCCGGTGTTACTCAGATTCCCCAGGCGAAGATACGGGCGAATCTTCCCCGCGTCATGCATCAGCGCGGAATTCCACACGGGATAAGCGGTTGTATTCCACGGCGGGATGCCCGGCTGCTGATAGGGCTTTGCGATCGCGACAGAGTTAGTTACGGTGAGAGTATGCCCCAGCACGGCCGTCCAGATGGCATGAAGATTCTGAACAGGGTAATTAAGAGCATATTCCGATTGCAGGCCACCCAAGGGCGGTTGAGCGCCGGCCAGTCCGGTCCATGTGATCTGGACTCTCTGCCCCTTCGCAGGCAGCCAAGTTGCAAAAACCTCGCCTCCGGCAAAGTGCAGGCCGCTGAGATTGACCGCGCACCATATGTTGGCCGGACACCATGCGGGAAGAAGAGGATTCGGAAGAGCCGAGGCGCGTACATAATCGATTGCATCGTGCTGGCGAGAATAGAAGCCCGCAACTGAAACGGAAAGGCGGCCGGCTGGATTCCAATCGGCGCCCGCTTCGCCGGACCAGGTTGACTCCGGCTTCAAATTCGCATTGCCGACGGTAACCGGATCGGAGTAATAAAGGTCCGTGTAAGTCGGAAGCCTGAATCCGTAGCCCCCGCTGGCCCTCAGCTTCAAGCTATCGATCAGGCGCAGACTGCCCGCCAGATGCGGTGCCAGCGCTGATTGCAGCCCGCCCGAGAATAACTCTTCGCGCAGACCGCCGGAGAGGTTCCAGCGGCTCTTTGCGGGCCTCAGGTCAATGTCCACATAACCCGCGCCGCGATTGCGGGCGTGAAGACCGAGCGCGAGCGACCGGACTCCTCCTGAAAGGTTGTAACTGCGAATGTTATCTCCGTCCGATTCCAGCCCGACGAGAAGAACTGATGAGGATTTAATCGGAAAAGTGTGGCTCAAAGAGCTCTGCCAGGAGCCATCGAGATGATTGTTTTCATAGGGAGAAGGATTGTTGCGCGCCAAAATGTACTCGTCTGTATGGCGCCGATAACCGAAAGCGGCCACGGTGCGGCTGCCGAACTCCTGGCGTCCGGAAGCAAACCATCCCTTGGTCCGTTCCCAAGAGTTATAAGGTCCGTAAAACTGATTTGCGCCGAAGGAGCGGTCGCTTGTTGCAAAGAGCAGGTCGGAGATCCCGAGCCGCGAACTCACCCAGCTTTCAGAAGAAGCGTCTTCGTTGCGGTAGTCGCGATCATTTTGGCAATCCGAATAGAGTTGCTGAGTAGTACAGTTGCCAGTGAAGGCATTGCCAACGTAACTGGGCGCCGCCAGAAATCCTGTTGAGAAGTTGCGGTTCGCGGTCAGCCGGCTGCTCCATTGCTTGCGCGCGAGAGCCCCCAGCAGCGATTCCTCGTTCTCGCCGAAGCTGCCGTCTCCCGCGCGCAGGCGCAGCGATGAGGCGGAGGGCGCGGCGGTGAGAAAGTCAGCCACGCCGCTCAATGCATCCGCTCCGTGCAGCGTGGAGCCCGCGCCGTGCAGCACTTCAATCGAATCCATCGCGTCGAGAGGAACGGGCAAGTCGAGATTGTGATGCGCGGTCTGGCTGTCGTTGACGCGGAAGCCATTCACCAGCACCAGCGCCTGTTCGAAGGTTCCTCCGCGCAGAACCAGGTCCGCTTGTCCGCCGCCCGCGCCGCGCTCTTCGAGAAATACCGACGAGTCCTGGCCGAGTAAATCCTGCGGCGACTCCAGAGTTAGGCTCAGGTCTTCGACCGGCAGCACCACCACCGAAGCGGAAGACTCCGCCAACGGCACGGGAGTCGCCGAACCGAGAACCACCAGTGTCTCAGTGGGATGGGGAAGCGGGGCGGGTTGAGGCGCAGGCGCCGATTGCGCGCTAACTCGCTGCGCGCAGGCTGCCAGCAAAAGGCAACCCGCAATGGGCAGTGTTCTCAGGCAAGACATGGGAATGATGAATGACCTCATGGGGAAGTGTGAGTTACTCGCCGGCTGGATAACTTGCAGCCAGGTTACAAAATATAGCGCGACAAATCCTGATCCTTCACGATGGATGCAACCATCTTCTTCACATACTCTGCGTCGATCGGAAAGACCTTCTCCGTGCCGGACGCGGTAGTGCGTTCTTCGTAAGGCAAAGGCGTGGAAGACTCGTTCTTGATGGCCTCTTTCAGCGCCTCGGCCGCCGCCTCGTCCGGGGCGCGTCTGGCCACGTCGGGCGCCAGGAAGCTCACGTCCTCCAGCACTCGCTCCATAATAGTATGCAGCCGCCGGGCGCCGATATTCTCAGTTTGCTCATTCACCTTGAAGGCAAACTCCGCCATCTCGCGCAAGGCCTCAGGCGAAAACTCCAGCTTGACTCCTTCTGTCTCCAGCAGCGCCGAGTATTGCTTGGTCAGCGAAGCCTTAGGCTCGGTGAGAATGCGCAGAAAATCATCGACAGTGAGCGACTTCAACTCCACCCGGATGGGAAAGCGGCCCTGTAACTCAGGGATAAGATCGCTGGGTTTGGAAACATGGAACGCGCCGGCGGCGATGAAGAGAATGTGGTCGGTGCGCACCATGCCGTAGCGCGTATTCACCGTCGTTCCCTCCACGATGGGCAGTATGTCGCGCTGCACGCCCTCGCGGGAAACGTCAGGCCCGTGGCCGCTCTCGCGCCCGGCGATCTTGTCTATCTCATCAAGAAAAACAATTCCATTGGATTCGACCCGCTCCACCGCCGCGCGGTTCACCGAATCCATGTCGATCAGCCGGCCTTCCTCCTCATCCACTAAGTAGTCGAAGGCATCCGAAACCTTCATCTTGCGCTTCTTCGAGCCGCCGCCGAAGATGTTAGGCAGCATGTCCTTGAGGTTCATCTCCATATCTTCAAGGCTCTGGTTCGAGATGATTCCGAACTGCGGCATTCCGCGCTCGCGCACATCGAGCTCGACCATGCGTTCGTCGAGCTTGCCGTCGCGGAACTGTTGGCGCAGCTTCTCGCGGGATCGCTGATAACTTTCCGTGCCGGGCAGCGTGAGCTGGCCCTCCTGCGCAGGCGGCGGAGGCGGCAGCAGCACATCGAGTAGCCGCTCCTCGGCGTTCATCTCGGCGCGGTCTTCCACCTCTTCCAGCCGCTCCTCGCGCACCATGTCGATGGCTATCTCAACTAAGTCGCGAATCATCGACTCGACATCGCGGCCCACATAGCCCACCTCGGTAAACTTCGAGGCTTCCACCTTGAGAAACGGCGAGCCTGTCAGCTTCGCCAGCCTGCGCGCGATCTCGGTTTTGCCCACGCCCGTCGGGCCGATCATGATGATGTTCTTGGGCATGATGTCGTCGGCAATGTCGGGGGGAAGCTTCTGGCGGCGCTGGCGGTTGCGCAGCGCAATGGCCACGGCGCGCTTAGCGGCCTTCTGGCCGACGACGTGTTTGTCGAGCTCAGTGACAATCTCGCGCGGAGTCAGCTCGTCGAGCGAGAGCTCCTGTTCTTCGGCGGATGCGGGTAAATAAATGGCCATGGATCAATAGGACATGCGGGTGCTTGCCGCTAGCCCTTCAACTCCTCAATCGTAACGTGGTCGTTGGTGTAGATGCAGATATCGCCGGCGATTTTCATGGCCTTTTCGGCGATCTCGCGGGCGCTCATGTCAGTGTTTTCCATCAGCGCGCGCGCGGCAGCCGAGGCATATGGGCCGCCAGACCCGATTGCGGCCAGCGGCTCGTCGGGATCGATCACATCGCCCGAACCGGAGATCAAGAAGGTCTGCGCTTGATCGGCCACCACCAGCAGCGCCTCCAGATTGCGCAGCATTTTGTCGGTGCGCCAGTCCTTGGCCAGCTCGACGGCTGCGCGGTTCAGGTTGCCGGCGTACTGCTCCAGCTTGGACTCGAAGCGGGCAAAGAGCGAGAAGGCGTCGGCCGTGGAGCCGGCGAATCCGGCCAGAATCTTGTCCTGATAGAGGCGGCGAATCTTCTTGGCCGAATGTTTCAGCACGTGGTCGCCCAGGGTGACCTGCCCATCGGCGGCCATCACCACCTGGCCGTTGCGCCGCACGCAAATCACGGTAGTCGAATGAATCCCGCTGCGAATCCGGGAATTCGGCGCCGTGGTGGAACTCTTGCTTGAAGCCATGAAGAAACCTCTGAAAACAGGGCGTCCGGCGGGCCGGAACTCATTGAAGATGCAGTCACGAGTATATCGCAGCGCGAGACCGGAGAGTGCTGCATCCTGAAGGCCGAGCAGCGCGCGCCGCTCAGCCGGGTTCCTCCGAGTCCCGCTGCGGTATCCTTGAGTCTGGAACCCAAGGGGAAGAGCCCCGCCTCCAATGACCCACTTCAACCCGAATGCATGGGAAATCGCCGCCGCTTCGGCTCTGGTCGCGGCGCTCGTTGCCGTGGGGCTTTGGCGAATCTTCCGCAAGCGACCGACGCCGGAAGAGATCGAGCGGGCGCGCCGCAAGTTTCTGGCTCACTCCGGACGGCTGGTGGACGGCATGTTGCTCGACATCTGCGAGGTTGAGGCCCCGGCCAGGTCAAAGAATGAGCCGGCCCGCACGCTCACCATGCTGGTCTACCACTATCGCATCGGCGGCGTGGACTACGAGTCTTCGCAGGACATCACCGACATGCGCGGCGTGGTGGATGCGGCCGAGGTGCGGGCGGGCTTTCCTTGCACCGCCCGCTACCAGCCGGGCAGCCCTCAGAACAGCATCGTGGTGGCAGAGGAGTGGACCGGCCTGCGGGCAGGGCTGCCGGTGCTGCCCGCCATCGAGGACCCCAACCCGCTCGATACCACCCATCTCGACGGCATGCGCCCCGGCCGCGGCTAAGCGGCCACCCCGGACCAGCCACATCCGGGCCAGCGTATCGGCCCCTCCAAACCTCCCCGGCGCGATAGATTAAGGAGTGGTGCTTCCCCGCCTGAACCTCTTCCGGCTGCGCCAGCCGTCGCTTCTTCGCGGCGTTCTGCTCGCCCTCGGCGCGCTAGCGGCCAGTCTGTGCCTGGCCGGCCTTCCCTTCGTTGACGTGCCTCGCGCCTCGTCCTGGCAGATTCTTCTGGCGGCCATTGTCTTCTGGGGGATGGTTGAAACCGCTCGCTGCCTTGGCCGCCGCTGGAGCCTCTACCACGCCGGCGTGCTCATCCTGCTCTACTCCGAGTTGATGATTCTCGCCATGGTGTTGTTCTTTTGGGTCTATCTTTGAGAGGTTGGCGCCGGCCTGCTGGCCGTCCGGGCTGCCAAAGCTGCTCGCCGCCGTGTACGATAATCGAGAACAATTCCCTGGATTCAGTTGCGCCAAACTCGGTTGCAAAACCAAAGCCATCGAAGGATCGGAGGAGAAAATGCTCAAGGGATTTCGCGATATTATTTTGCGTGGAAACGTGGCTGACCTGGCTGTCGCAGTGATTTTGGGCGCGGCCTTCAATGCCATCGTGACCTCGCTGGTGAAAGATGTCTTGACCCAGTTGATCGCCGCCATCGCGGGCAAGCCGGACTTCAGTTCCCTGGTGCTAAAGCTAAATGGCACACCTATCATGATTGGCAACTTCTTGAACGCCGCATTCTCGTTCCTGATCGTGACCAGCGTCGTCTATTTTGGGATTGTTTTGCCCTTGAACGCGATGCTGGCAAGGGTCAAGAAATGCGAACCTGTAGCCGCGCCCTCGACAAAACCTTGCCCAGAATGTCTCAGTGAGATTCCGCTGGCCGCCCGCCGCTGCGCCCATTGCGCCCAGCCAGTAGCATAGAGAGTGGCCAGAGCGTCGCGGATTTTCACCCTCGCCCACTGCATTCACGGTTCTAAGGAAGCTCAAATCAAGCCGGTTTTGTATCAGGGCACGACTTCAGTCGTGCCGCAGTGCCTATGAATCGATACTGGCTTTAGCCCCTACGGGAATGCAAAGCGTTTAGCCGAACTGAATCAGAGCTTCCGTAAAGAGAGGATTCCATCATGAGCTTGCCAAGGCCGCTCGTCCTTTTCTTTCTTCTTGCGCTCGTTCCCGTTTCGCTTTCCGCGCAGAGCCCTGCGCAGCCCGCGTCCGCAGTCTTCGGCTATCGGGACTTCGCCGCCCAAGCCAAAATCGAGGAGAAGTTTCTTGCTGTTCCCGATCCGAAGTTGGCCGGCGAGGCTCTGAAGACCCTCACCGCCGAGCCTCATCTGGCCTCGACCCCAGCCGACCGCAAGACCGCCGATTTCGTGGCGAAGAAGTTTCGCTCGGCCGGCCTGGAAACCGAGATCGTTGCTTATCGCGTGCTGATGAACCAGCCCAAGGCGGTGCGCGTCGAGGCCTGGGACCAGAGCGGCAAGCTGCTCATGAGCGGCCCCACCCGCGAGCACGTGGACGGCGACCCTTACCAGGACGACCCCCGCGTCGCAATCCCCTTCAACGGCTCCTCCGGCTCCGGCGACCTCACCGCCGAAGTGGTCTACGCCAACTACGGACGCCTGGAGGATTTCGACTATCTCGCCGCCCAGCACATCGACCTCAAGGGCAAAATCGTCCTGGTCCGCTACGGTGCTAACTTCCGCGGCGTCAAAGTCTACCTTGCCGAGCAGCGCGGCGCTGTGGGCGTCCTGATCTACTCCGACCCGCAGGATGACGGGTACTACAAGGGCGACGCCTGGCCCAATGGACCCTGGCGGCCGGAGACAGGCATCCAGTACGGCTCCGTCCAATACATCTTCAAGTATCCCGGCGACCCGGAGACCCCTGGCGTGGCTTCGACGCCCGACATGCCCGACACGGCCCGCGTTTCGCCCTACGGCAGCCAGCCCCATATCATCTCCATCCCGCTCAGCTACCACGACGCCGCGCCGATTCTGCAAGCTCTCAAAGGCCCCGGCGTTCCGCAGGGCTGGCAAGGCGCGCTGCCCTTCCGCTATCACGTTGGAGCGGCTGCCGGGCAGGGCGCCGTGCGGGTCCATCTGCTCTCCGAGCAGGATTATCAACGCCGCATCATCTGGGATGTGATCGGCAAGGTCAAAGGCGGCGAATACCCCGACGAGTGGGTCATTGTCGGCAATCACCGTGACGCCTGGATCTACGGCGCAGTCGATCCCTCCAGCGGCACCGCCGCCATGCTCGAATCCGTCCATGGCATCGGCGCTCTTCTCAAGCAGGGCTGGCGGCCCAAGCGCACCATTATTCTGTGTCTCTGGGACGGCGAAGAAGAAGGGCTGTTGGGCTCTACGGAATGGGCCGAGCAGCATCAGGACGAGTTA
>Ga0187887_10003365_pt1 | contig 12383 bp, 11 predicted proteins | sample June2016WEW_7_10_FD_132977 | JGI IMG/M metagenome (GOLD analysis project Ga0187887, IMG submission 132977) | Peatland microbial communities from SPRUCE experiment site at the Marcell Experimental Forest, Minnesota, USA - June2016WEW_7_10 | ecosystem: Environmental > Terrestrial > Soil >...
CGTCGAGCGTGACGCGGTCGCGCGGCGTGAGGCGCCACACCACGCCAAAAACGTTTTCAATGCGGGCCGGCACGATCGAGGCATAGCCATCGGTGGTGATGACGAACCGATAATGCCGCAACGTGGCGATGCCGACAGGAACCGCCTCCGGCGCATGCCTCCGCATAATGCCGCGGCTCATGTTGGAGCCATAGGCGAAATGCAGCATCAGCGCGTTGCCTCGATCGCGCTCCCCACGGTCCGTCGCGTCGCCGCCCATATCGTGAAAAAGACCGACACCACGATCGGCAACACCGCCATCACGACGAGGATCGCGACCACGACCCAGGCCAGATCGTATTGCATCGAGCCGAGCAACGTCGCGACCACGTAGACGAGCAGGATAAGCCCGAGCGCGCCGGTGGCATTCGCGTTTGCCATCAGCCCGTCCGACGTATTGAAGAAACCGTCGGCGATGATCAACAACAGTGCGATCGACAGCGTGTAGAGCAGCGCAACGCCAACGGCCAATCCGCTGCCGCGACCGGCATCGTGCATGCGCCTTGCGTGCAGCATGAACCAGATCCAGATCAGGACGACCTGCGCGGCCACAAACGGCCACAAGCCGCCGCGTGCAATGACGTCCGGCGCGGTCAGCCAATGCGACGCCAAGCCGACGGCATAAACGGCGATGGCACCATAGACAAAGGGCTGCGGCTTAAGCCGCCCGCCCGGCGAGAACAGAAAGCGCACAGCCCGCATCGTGGTCGGCCCCGGCAAACACGGCATGATGCCCGATTCGATCCGGCATAATGATCCCGTCCCCAGGCAGGGGCAAAGACCCGATCAGGCGAATTCCATGATCACCGCGTCGACGGCGACGCTGTCGCCTTTCTTGACGCGGATATTCTTGATGGTGCCGTCGCGCTCGGCGCGCAGGATGTTTTCCATCTTCATGGCTTCGACCACCGCGAGCGTCTCGCCGGCCTTGACCTCCTGGCCTTCGGCAACCGCCAGCGAGACGATCAGGCCCGGCATCGGGCAGCGCACCGACTTTTCGCTACCGGACAGTTTTTTGAGCGGCATCAGACGCGCGTAACGCGCCTCGCGCTCGGTATAGACGAAAGCCTTCACCTCCACGCCGTGATAGGCGAGCTCGAAACCGTTAGGGACCGTGCGCACATGCACAGCGACAGGCGCGGCGTCGATGCTGCCGCCCCAGACCGGCACGCCGGGAACCCAGTTTGACACCAGGACATGTTTCGCGCCGTCCTCGAACGTTACCGTGACCGCCTTCCCGTCATGATCGACGTCGGCTTGGATCTCGTCAGGACCGAGCCAGATCGCGCGCCGGCGCTCGCGGGTCAGCGTGGAGTTCAACTGGCCCGAGATTTTGCGCTTCCGCTCACCGAGCAAATGGTCGATCGCCGCCGCCACGGCGGCAATGGTGCGCGCCATGGCGCCGGTGGGCGGCACGCGCTCGAATCCTTTAGGGAATTCCTCGGCGATGAATGCCGTCGACAGCTTGCCCGCGCGCCAGCGCGGATGCTGCATGATCGCGGCAAGGAACGGGATATTGTGGCGGATGCCCTCGATGGTGAAGGCGTCGAGCGCCTCGGACTGCGCCTCGATCGCCTCGATACGCGTCTTGGCGTGGGTGACGAGCTTGGCGATCATCGGATCGTAATAAAGCGAAATCTCGCCGCCCTCGGTGACGCCGGTGTCGTTGCGCACGGTCACGCCATCATGGGTGCCTTCGGCGGGGGGACGATAGCGCACCAGGCGTCCGATCGAAGGCGAGAAATTGCGGTACGGATCTTCCGCATAGACGCGGCTCTCCACCGCCCAGCCGTTCAGCTTCACGTCGCTCTGCTTGAGCGCCAGCGGCTCGCCGGCCGCGACCCTTATCATTTGCTCGACGAGATCGATGCCGGTGACCAGTTCGGTCACCGGATGCTCGACCTGAAGCCGGGTGTTCATCTCCAGGAAGAAAAAGCTTCGATCCTGCCCGGCAACGAATTCAACGGTGCCGGCGCTGTCGTAGCCGACCGCTTGCGCGAGCGCCACCGCCTGCTCGCCCATTGTTTTGCGCGTGGCCTCGTCGAGTAGCGGGCTCGGGGATTCTTCCAGCACCTTCTGGTTGCGCCGCTGGATCGAGCATTCGCGCTCGCCGAGATAGATGACGTTGCCGTGCTTGTCGCCTAAAACCTGGATTTCGATGTGGCGCGGGTCGGTGATGAATTTCTCGATAAAGACACGGTCGTCGCCGAAACTCGATTTCGCCTCGGAGCGGGCGCGGGCGAAACCGTCCGCCACCTCTTCGCGGCTGTGCGCGATCCGCATGCCCTTGCCGCCGCCGCCGGCGGAGGCCTTGATCATGACCGGGTAGCCGATCGCGTCGGCGATCTTCACGGCCTCCTTGTCGTCCTCGATGACGCCAAGATGGCCGGGCACGGTGGAGACCTTGGCGGCGGCCGCGGCCTTCTTGCTCTCGATCTTGTCGCCCATGGCGGCGATAGCCCTGGCGTTCGGCCCGATAAAGACGATGCCGGCCGCGGCGAGCGCCGTGGCGAAGGCCTCGCGCTCCGACAGAAATCCGTAGCCCGGATGCACCGCCTCGGCGCCCGTGGACTTGCAGGCCGCAACAATCTTATCGATGACCAGGTAGCTCTGCGCCGCCGGCGGCGGCCCGATCAGGACGGCCTCGTCGGCCATCTCGACATGGAGCGCATCGCGGTCGGCCTCGGAATAGACCGCGACGGTGGCGATCCCCATCCGGCGGGCGGATTTGATGATGCGGCAGGCGATCTCGCCGCGATTGGCTATCAGGATTCGCTTGAACATACAGGGTCATGAATCCCGCGAACCGGCCCTTTGGCTTTGCGGTGCCGCGACGAAAATGTCAATGACGGCCAAAATCGACCGCTCCAATCAATCAACATGCACGTTAGCCTTCTCGATGATCACGCGATAGGCCGCCAATTCGCGCGCGATCCGGGCGTCGAGCTGCGCCGGGCTGGACGGGATGATCGAGACGCCGCCTGAGGCAAAGCGCTCCTTCACGTCGGGCATATTGAGGATGGCAACGACCGCGGCATTCAGCTTGTCGATGATCGGGGCCGGCGTGCCCTTGGGCGCCAGGAGCGCGGTCCAATTCGATGCATCGACATCGCCCGCGCCCGTCTCCTTGAGCGTCGGCCAATCGGGATTGAGCGGCGACCGCTGCGCCGTTGTCACCGCCAGCACGCGGATATGGCCGCTCGGCACATGCGGGGCGACCGACGAGCTAGCGAGGACGCCAAGCGGGATGTCGCCCGCGACCAAGGCCTGGGCCGCCGGCCCGCCGCCTTTGTAAGGCACGTGCAGGAATTTCGTGGCGGTGTTGAGCGCCATCCATTCCAGGACCAGCTGATTGATGCTGCCATAGCCCGGGGTGCAAACAGCGAGTACGCCCGGCTGCGCCTTGGCGGCGCTGATCACGTCGTCGACCGTTTTATAGGGACCGCCGCCGTTGGCGGCGAGCACCATCGGCGCATCGCTCACCGCGCTGATCGAGGCAAGATCGCGCGTGACATCGTAGGGCACATCCTTAAACAGCGCCGGATTGATCGCGACGTCACCGGTGGTGACCATGACCAGCGTGTAGCCGTCCGGCGGCGAACGCGCGGCGTCGGTGACCGCGATGAAGCCGTTGCCGCCTGGGCGGTTCTCAACGATGACCTGCTGGCCCCAGGCCTCGGTGAGTTTGCCGCCGACGATGCGGGCGGCAATGTCGGAAATGCCGCCCGGCGCATAGGGCACCAAGATCTTGATCGGCCGCGATGGATAGTCCTCGGCTTGCGCCGGCGGTGCGGCGAAGAGCGCGAGGATGACGCCAAGGATAACACCAAGGATCCGGATCATGCGATCATCTCTTTTGTGTTCTGTCTTTTCCGTCTTGATCCGTTCAACGCCGCCAGAGCGACAGCAGAAGAGCGATGGCAAGGAGCGCCGCCAGTCCCTGCCAGACCCGGACCGGAGCGCGTTCATAGAGCGTCAACGGCCGCGACATCGTCATCGCGGCGCGCGCCGGTCCGGTTTCCATCTCATGGGCAAATTCGAGCATGTCGCGAAAGCGATCGTTCGGATCTAGCGCGATGGCGCGCCCGAGCGCCGACTGCAGCCACGCCGGCAAATCCGGGCGCAGGTCGGCGAGCGCCACCGGCCGGGTTCGGCGCGGCGGGCTCGTGGCATCGAGATTGCCGTAGGGGAATTCACCGGTGAAGGTGCGGAACATGGTGACGCCGAGCGCGTAAATGTCGGTCGCCTCGGTGCCCGGCTCGCCGGCGAACATTTCGGGCGCCATATAAGCGGGCGTCCCCGGGATATCGGCGGGCGGGAAATCTTCCAGTCCGGGAACGCGCACCACCCCGAGATCGATGAGCTTGAGCGATCCTTCGCTTTCGAGAATGATATTGTCCGGTTTGATGTCGCGGTGGATGATGCCGGCACGATGCAGCGCCGCAGCGCCCCGCGCCAGATTGATCGCGATGTTGCGGCCTTCCTCAAGGCCCACCAACGGTCGACGCGCGAGCCGTGTCGCCAACAGCTCGCCCTGATACAGCGGCATGACGGTGTAGAGGCAAGTCTGCCGTCCCGGCGGCAATTCGATGACCCGGCCGATCCAGGGGCTGTGCACGCGCGCGCCGACCCAGGCCTCGCGGACGAAGGCTGCGTGGTAGGTGGCCAAGGCTGCGACCTGGGGCTTTGGGAATTTCAACGCCACCTCGCCGCCCTCGACCTCGTCGATGGCGCCGAACAAGCGGGTGTAGCGGCCGTCGGACATGAGCACCTTGAGCACGAAACCGTCGATCGTCTCGCCTTCGACCGGCACCGGAATCAACGGCAGTTGCATGATGGTGGCGCCGATGTCCGCCGATTCCACCGTCGGCAGTTCAACGACGTCGAGCACGAGCGCCGTGCAATTGTCGGAGCTGCCGGCGTCGAGCGCGGCCGCCACCAGCGCGCGCGCGGAATCCTCCGACGCCGAGCGCTCGCGCAATATGTCGGCGATGGTCTCCGCGGTGAGTACGCCGTGCACACCATCGCTGCACAATAGGAAACGGTCGTATCGCGCCAGGGGTTGGCTGGCATAATCGAGCCGCACTTCGGTTTCGACACCGAGCGCGCGACTGAGAATGTTCGACCGGCCGTCGCCTTCCTGGCGCACGTGGTCGGTGGTCAGGCAAGCCAGGCGGTCGCCGCGCAGCCGGTAGGCGCGGGTGTCGCCGACATGCAGGACATGCGCAATGCGCCCGCGCAGCACCAGCGCCGTGAACGTGCAGCCCATGCCCGCCGCCTCGGCGTCCTTTTTGCCGAGCGAAAAAATCCAGCGATTGAGCGAATTGAGCACGGTGGCGGCCGCGCGGCGCACTTCCATGGTCTCGGGCAGATCACAAAACCCGTCGAGGAAGCCGCGGACCGCGGTCTCCGCTGCGATGCGGCCACCCTTGGCGCCGCCAATGCCGTCGGCGATCGCCGCGACCACGTCCCGGCGCGGTTGCGGCAATTCCCAGCCGAATACCGCGCCGCCGAAATCCTCGTTGCGCTGGCGCGGTCCGGTCTCGGAGGCAAAACCCACGGTCGCCCTCACGCCGGAAACACGCTCAGCCATCAGTCCTCCTCCGCTCTCCGCCGGGATAGTGACGCGGCACCGGCGCCGAATTCAATCCCGCGACAGCGGCTTCAATTCTCCAGCTTACAGCGGTCATGAAGGAAACTGCCGCCGGTGGACGATGCCAGGACCACCGTGAGATTTCCCGATCGCCGATCGAGCGAGTAGTTGCCGCCGTCCTTCGCGTCGCGCCACGAAATCTCGCTGCCGCTAATGCGGGCCGGATTGGAGTCCACCGTGCTGCGATCGTAGTCGATCCGTATCTGCCAATTGGCGCCGCTGGCCGGATTGGTGCAGGTAATCGCGGTCTCGCCGCGCGAGGCGTCATCGCAGACCGCCGGCGTCGCAAGACACACCGCCACAGCCGCGGCTGCTGCGGCCAGTGACCTAGTCAAAGTTGCTCCCACGGATTTTCTGCCTAGTTGGTAGTCAAATTGCAAATTTTTGAGACAAGCTGTCTGAGACTCCATCACTGTGCATTACGGCAAAGCACGTACGGTCAATGCTTGATTCATTGGCATAAGTCTTGCGATCATTCAATCGCAGGCCCGTGTGCCGTTGGCGCATACAAGGGCGATTCTGGGGGAAGGCACATGGCACTCGTACCATCACCACAATGGCTTGATACCGGAGACAATGCTTGGCAGCTGGCCGCCGCGACCTTCGTCGGCCTGCAAAGCATTCCCGGGCTGACGGTTCTCTATGGCGGCATCGTCAAAAAGAAATGGGCGATCAACTCTGCCTTCATGTCGTTTTATGCCTTTGCTTCGGTCCTCGTGGTCTGGGTTCTATTCGACTACAACATGGCGTTCGGCCCGCAATGGCTTTCGGTGGGCGAGTACTATTTCCTCGGCACGCCAAGCTTGGCAACGTCGGCCGTCTTTACCACCGGCCAGGCCGTGATTCCGGCCGCAGCAGCCGGCATGCCGCCGCTCGCCTTTCCGATGGCGACGCTGGTCTTCTTTCAATTCGTATTCGCCGCGATTACCGTGATCATCCTTGCCGGCTCGCTGCTCGGCCGGATGAATTTCTCGGCGTGGATGATCTTCTGCCCGGTGTGGATGACGCTGGTCTATACCGTGGGGGCATTTAGCCTCTGGGGCGGCGGCTTTCTCGCCGGCATGGGCGTCGCGGACTTCTCCGGCGGCTATGTCATCCATCTCGCCGCCGCGACATCCGGCTTTACCGCTGCCTGGGTGATCGGCCCGCGGCTGCAGGCCGATCGCGACAACTTCCCACCAAACAGTCTGTTGATGACGCTGGTCGGCGCCGGCATCCTGTGGCTCGGCTGGAACGGCTTCAACGGCGGCGATCCGTATTTTGCCAACGCCGATGCGGGCGCAGCCGTGCTCAACACCAACACCGCCACCGCGGTGGCGCTCCTGGTCTGGACGCTGATGGACAAGATGGCGTACGGCAAGCCGTCTGTGCTCGGCGCGGTCAACGGCATGATCGCCGGTCTCGTCGCCATCACGCCTGCCGCCGGTTATGTCGACGGCATCGGCGCCATCATCATCGGCGTCTGTGCCGGCATCATTCCCTGGCTCAGCATGAACAAGTTCCAAAAGCTCGGCTTCATGAAGAAAGTCGACGATGTGCTCGGCGTATTCTCCACCCACGGCGTGGCAGCCATCACCGGCGGATTGCTGGTCGGCGTCCTCGCCAACCCCGATATGCTCATGTACATCGGCACCGACAAAGAGGCGCCCGGCATCAACGTGACGGGCTGGCTCTACGGCAATCCAGGTCAGCTGCTGCTGCAAGCGGAGGGCGCGGTTTTCATCATCGTGCTCAACGCAGTCGCCACTTTCATCATTCTCAAGGTGATCTCGATCTTTGTCAGCCTGCGCATGGATGAGGCGACGCTCAAGGTCGGCGACGACGCGGTGCACGGCGAGACGGCCTACGCGATCGGCACCGAGGGCGAGTAATCGCCGGCAACGGTTGCTTGCGAGCGCGATGACCGCTCGCGAGTTCAAGGTCCGCGCCCCGGTTTCGCCGCGCGGACCCATCGTTAAGCGAAGTTTGGGCGGCCCCAAAGGGGCCGCCTTTTTTCGCGTGTCGAGAGATTATGCCGACGATCGCCGGCAATTGCGGCCTGCCACAGACGTCCCTCCCCGCTTTGCTTCATTGCGGTCCCGATCCGCGGCTTTGGGCCAGTCACACAAACGTCACGCGCACTCGTCAAAACGTGTGAACCCCCAATTTTTTTACGGAGCCTCCCATGCGCCCGTCACTTCTTTTCGGTACCGCAATCCTGCAGGTGATGTTGGGGTGCTCTGCTTTCGCCCAAGCTCAGACGCCGCAGCCTCATAATGTGGTGCTGTTCGTTGCCGACGGCCTGCGCTTTCGCATGGTCGATGACCGTACCGCGCCCACTCTGGCGTCGATCGCCCGCGACGGCGTGAGCCTGCGCAACAGCCACGCGCTGTTTCCCACCTTCACCACCGCCAACGCCTCGGGCATGGCGACCGGACACTTGTTGGGCGATACCGGCGATTTCTCCAATACGATCTTCGCCGGATTCCAGGTCCCGGGCGCCGGTAATACGCTGACGCCGTTCCTGGAAAGCGATGTGGTTCTGGGCGACGTTGATGAGCATTTCGCCGGCAATTACCTCGACGAGGCGACGATCTTGAAGCTCGCACGCGACAAGGGCTATAGCACCGCCTCGATCGGCAAGATCGGCCCTGCCCTGATCTTTGATCCGACCGAACGCTCCGGCGAGCAAACCGTTCTGGTGGACGACGCAACGGGCACGCCCAAAGGCATCCCGCTGTCGGCGGATGTGACCGCGCGGCTGCAGACAGCGAACCTGCCGCTCACGGCGCCGACCCGCGGCGCCAACGGCAGCGCCGGCACCGTCGCAAAAGCCGGCACGCTCAGTGCCAACGCGGTGCAGCAGGATTATTTTGCCTCCGTTGCGACTCGCGTCGTGCTGCCGATGTTTATGGATCGCAACAAGCCGTTTGTCCTGGTGTTCTGGTCGCGCGATCCCGACGGCACGCAGCACAATCAAGGCGACAGCTTGAATACGCTGGTTCCCGGCATCAACGGCCCGACCTCGCTCGCCGCGATCCGCAACGCCGACGACGATCTGGCGCGGCTGCGCTCCGCACTCAACGAGCTCGGGCTGCTGGATACGACCGACATCATCGCGACAGCGGATCACGGCTTCTCGACCATTTCAAAAGAAAGCCAGACCAGTTCCACCGTAAAGACCAAATTCGCCGACGCGTTGCCGGGCCATCTGCCGCTCGGCTTTGTCGCGCTCGATCTCGCGCATGCGCTCAATCTGCCCCTGATCGACCCCGACGACGGTTACAAAACCGTAGCCGACGGCGAGCACACCAAAAACGGCAACGGCCTCATCGGCGGCGATAAGGACAAGCCGAAGGTAGTGGTCGCCGCCAATGGCGGATCGGATCTGGTCTATATTCCCGACGGCGACAAGGCGATCGCCAAGCGGATCGTCGATGCGCTGTTGACGCAGGACTACGTCAGCGGCCTGTTCGTCGATTCGAAGCTCGGCAAATTCCCCGGCACGCTGTCGCTTGACGACATCGCGCTGGAGGGCTCCGCGATCACGCCGCATCCGGCGATTGCAGTGAACTTCCGCTCCTTCGACACGGTGTGCGGCGAACCGGTGCGTTGCACTGTCGAAGTCGCCGATACGGTGTTGCAACAGGGCCAAGGCATGCACGGTTCGTTCAGCCGCGCCGACACCTGGAATTTCATGGCCATGCAGGGACCGGACTTCAAATCGCAATTCGTCGATCCGGCGCCGTCCAGCAATGCCGACATCGGCCGCACCATTGCGCAATTGATGCATCTCGAGGTCACCGACAAGGGCAAGCTAGTCGGGCGAGTCCTCTCGGAAGCGCTGCCCGGCGGGGCCGTGCCCGAAGTGTCGAGCCGGGTCTTGACCTCGGAGCCGGCGCCGAATGGCCTTGTTACGGTGCTGGATATGCAGACGGTCGGATCGACACGCTACTTCGATGCCGCCGGGTTCCCGGGCCGCACGGTCGGTCTCTCGACAGCCGTTCTGCCCAGCGCCACGACGCAATAATCACCGCTGCCGCGCGGCTCACATCAGCGCGAAATCGCGTCGGCGTCGCTCGGAAGCGATCCAATCGAGGATGGCGACGTCGACCGAATCAAAACCGGCAGGCAGACCCCTGCTCGCCCGCGGCCGTGCCACGATACGAACCATGACGCGAACGACGACGATTTGCGAGCGCGCGATGACCGCTGCGAGGGTCTTCAGATCGGGGCGTTGCGCTTTCATCGCCATTGTCATGGTCGCACCGTCACTCCCAGGCACCACTGTAAACTCCGCACCCTCAGGGCTGGTTCCCTTTGGTCGCGCCACTCGCTCATAGCGTTCAATCGTCCAATGCCAGGGTGGCCCGCGAAGGGCGGCACTACGGCAATCTCGCGGCATCGCACAACGCTTCGTGAGCTCTCGCGCTCGCCATCAATGCGGGAGCCGCCGTCTCGTGCGTTCGGCAGGCCGGGAATTGGTCTACGAACACGTCGAAATATTCCTTCCACCGTTGCTGCGTGGCCGGTCGAATTGTTCCAGTATTGATCGCCCGCGCAAATGAATACTTCTGCCCGGATCGCACGAATATTACCCAAACGACGGACTAGTATTGGCGGCTCACGAAACGTAAATATGGAAAAGGAAATCTATTGCCGAATATCGATCCGCCCATCGGATCAAATCACGCGATCTCGTTCCCACGACATCAATCCACGCTACGGAGGTTTTCCATGGCCCTGCAAATTGGCGACACCGCCCCGGATTTCGAGGCCGAAACCACGGAAGGCAAAATCCGCTTTTATGACTGGATCGGCGACAGCTGGGTGGTGCTGTTCTCCCACCCCAAGGATTTCACGCCGGTCTGCACCACCGAGCTCGGCACCATGGCGCGGCTCAAGCCCGAATTCGACAAGCGCGGCGTCAAGATTATCGGCCTGTCGGTCGATCCGGTCACGAACCACCAGAAATGGGCGGCCGATATTAAGGACGTCGTCGGTTTCGCGCCCAATTATCCGATGATCGGCGATACCGATCTGAATGTATCGAAGCTCTACGGCATGCTGCCGGCGAGCACAGGCGGCACCTCGGAGGGCCGCACGCCGGCCGATAACCAGACCGTGCGCAATGTCTTCGTCATCGGCCCCGACAAGAAGATCAAACTTGTCCTGGTCTATCCCATGACCACCGGCCGCAATTTCGACGAGGTGCTGCGCGTCGTCGACTCGCTTCAGCTCAACGCCAAGCACCGCGTGGCGACGCCGGCGAACTGGAAGCAAGGCGAGGACGTCATTCTCACCGGCGCGGTCTCGGACGAGGAAGCCAAGAAGCTTTATCCGGGCGGCTGGAAGACGCCGAAGCCTTATATTCGCGTCGTGCCGCAACCGCGGTAGCTATTCGCCGGCATTGGCATAAAATTAAGGGCGCGGCCATCAGCGCATCGACGGCCGCGCCTTTGTTTTGAGGACGCCGTCATGAATCCCGATGCCGAGTTGCAACCGCCGTTCGCCAATTTGATCGGCATGAAGATCACGCATGTTTCGCGCGACAAGGTCTTAGCCGAACTGGTCGTGCGCGAGGACCTCAACAACCGGTTTGGCACGTTGCACGGCGGCGCGGTCATGGCACTCGCCGACAATCTCGGCGGCACCGCCACGGTGGCGAACCTGCCGCCGGGCGGCCGGACCGCGACCATCGAGAGCAAGACCAATTTCTTCACCGCCATCCCGGTCGGCGATACCGCTTACGCCGAATGTACCCCGCTGCATCGCGGCCGCACCACGATGGTGTGGCAGACTCGCATCACGCGAAGCGACGGCAGGCTGTGCGCGCTGGTGATCCAGACGCAGATCGTGATCCTGCCGGAGCGGGCGTAACGCGACCGGCCCTGCTCATTCCCGCGGCTTGAGCTGCTGCTCGACAAATGCCGCGATCTCCAGATCGTCGCCGTCAGCCCGCAGAGCGAGGCCTTTGGCGACGCCGCCGCGATCCGGCATTTCGCGATTCTGGCTCATCTTCCACTTGCCTTCGAGCCGCGTGATGGCAAAGCGGAAACCGACAATGCCGCGCAGCATGACTTCGACATATCGCTCAGGCGCATCCGACACCGCCCACGGCCTGGCCTCGCTGCTTTCCTGCTGTGCGGTCAATTCGCCGACGTGGCGGCGCAGCCAATCGGCGTCGTTCATCACCTGCGGGCGGCCATATGCGTGCACGACCGCATAGTTCCAGGTCGGCACCACTTTGCCGCTTTGCGCCTTGGTCGGATACCAGTTGGGGGTGATGTAGCCCTGCGGCCCCTGGAAGATCATCAGCGCTTCGGCGACCTCCGCCAAATCCTGGCAATGCGGATTGGCGCGCGCCAGATGGCATTCGATGACGCCCTGCGGTCCCCCGTCCTTGAGCACTGTCGGCAGATGACTGGCATAGAGGCCGGCGGGACCCGCGGAGACCAGCGCGGCAAATGGCCTCCCACGCATCAAAGCATGCATCTGTGGCACGTCGTCGACACGAAAATGGTCGGGCTGATACATGGCGATCACCGGGGCAGAGGTTGCGACACTGGAAAAGCAAAAGCCGACGCCTGGCGCAAGTCTCGACGATCAAGTCGCGTCGCGCGCCGGCTTGCGCCGGACGCGGTCTCACAGCGCGCGATAGAACTGCAAGAGCACACGCGCCGGCTCGCGATGACCCGTGCATATGATGATA
>Ga0187887_10003369_pt1 | contig 12381 bp, 12 predicted proteins | sample June2016WEW_7_10_FD_132977 | JGI IMG/M metagenome (GOLD analysis project Ga0187887, IMG submission 132977) | Peatland microbial communities from SPRUCE experiment site at the Marcell Experimental Forest, Minnesota, USA - June2016WEW_7_10 | ecosystem: Environmental > Terrestrial > Soil >...
CGCCCAGCGTGATCGGGCCGTCGAGGCGCTCGGAAGACCGCAAGAATTTGATCAGGTCGTCGAGATCGTCCTCCAACTGGCCGATATAGTCGACGTCGCCGCGCCGCCGCCCCGACATGTAATGTCCGCGCAGATTGGGCAGCACGACCTTGGCGACACCACCCAGGCTCAGCGCCGCCGCGAGCGCGTGGTAGCCGCCGCCGTGATAGGACGAGCCGTGAATGAAGATCAGGATGCGGTCCGACGTCGAGTCATAGATTCGATAGGCCAACTGTTCGCCGTCGCGCGCCGGGTAGCGCCGCAGACTCGGCGGATCGATCTCGCTTGGAGGCTTTCGCAACGATGTGAAATCGAAAACATCCTTCGGCGCCGGCAAGGGCGGCTCCGGCGTCGCCACCAACACCAGCGCGGCGACGATGCCGAGGACGAACAGACCAGCGATGCAGGCCGTGCCAATAAGCATCTTCTTCATCCGGCAAGCTACCACGCCGTCAAGAGTAGGGCGAAGCAAAAGATTGCGCCATCGCTTGGCGCCTCGCTATGACGCTCTACACACGCTACACTGACACTGCTGTAACGGGGAGACCAAGGGATGGCTGAACTACCACGGCTCAACGGCGTCATTCGCGCGCTCGAAGCGGGCCAACACGCATTGACCTGCTTTACGCCGGCCGAAATCAATTCCGCGATCGGCATGAGCACGTCGAAATTCGACGGTTGTGTGTTCGAGATGGAGCATCAGCCCTGGGACGGGCGGCTGTTGCGCGATTGCCTGCAATACATGCTCAACCGTGCCCAGATCGCCAAAGCGGGTTCGGTGGTGCCAGGCATCACGCCGATGGTCCGCGTCCCGGTAAACGGCGTCGAGATGGCGCAGTGGCATGCCAAGCAGGCCCTCGACATGGGCTGCTACGGTATCGTGTTTCCGCACATTTCCACTGTCGAGGAGGCTGCGAATGCGGTCGGCGCCTGCCGCTATCCGCGTCTCGCCACCGCCGCGCATTACGAGCCGGCCGGCATCCGCGGCGACGGGCCGACCGCGGCGGCGCGCTACTGGGGGCTGACGCAGCAGGACTATTACCAGAAGGCCGACGTCTGGCCGCTCAATCCGCACGGCGAGATCTTCTGCATCCTGCAGATCGAGGATACGCGCGGAGTCGAGAATCTCGATGCCATGCTCAAAGACGTGCCGGGAATAGGCGCCATTCTGATCGGCGAGGGCGATCTCAGCCAGGAGCTCGGCTATCCACGCCAATACGAGCACAAGGTCGTGCTGGAATGGATGAAGCGCATTGTCGACACCTGCAAGAAGCACAACGTGGTGGTCGGCCACCCGCATGTCGAGCAGCACAATGTCGAGCGGATTATCCAGGAAGGTTACCGCTTTCTGATGTGCGCGCCGGTGCAGAGCTACGGCCATTTGGAGAAAGCGCGGCAGCTGACCGGCCGGACCTAAAGCCGGCCTGCGGCGCTACTTCTCTTCGGCAGACGAGCCTGGGCGCACGACGGTGGCTGCCGCCAGAAGGAACCAGGCCAGGAAAATGTACCAGGCCGAATTCCCGGTCAGGCCGGGGATCGGCAGCGAGATCGGCAGCGATGCCAGAACGCCCAGCATGGCCAGGCAGCCGGCAATGACGAAAAGAGCAATATTTGGCGCGCGTAAACCCATGGAACTCTCCCAACGGTGCGCCTTTGGTATGTCTTATGACGGTAAATCCCTGCTTAGCGGCCTAATAATGGGCGGTAACAACATTTCTTCATTGCTTTTAAATTCCTAATAAAGAAATTCGGTCTTATTGATTGGGCCCGATCGAGGAGTAGTCCATGCGTTTGGTCGTCGATTTCTTGAAAGACGAAAGCGGGGCAACGGCGATCGAATACGGTTTGATCGCGACCGGGATCGCGGTGGCGATCATTCCGGTGATTACGGGTCTTGGCTCAAAGCTCAAGACCACGTTCTCGGCGATTTCAACGGCGCTCCTGTAACGCCCCGCCGCTCGCGACCCGCTTCCGCATCGCGTAAAAAACTGCCATTAACCTGTCGTTGCCGCCGCTCAAGAAACGGGCGTGCGGCCGGTTCTGTTTCAGACGGCGCGGGTACCGGGCGAATTATTGCGCCGCCGCGACAGGGATGGGGCGCAATGGAGCCAGTCGATCTTTTCGCGATCGTCCTTGTGCTGGCGGTGCTCATCGGCTGCATCAATCACATCTGGATCAGGCTGCCGCCGGCAATCGGCATGCTGCTCGGCTCGCTCGCCGTTTCGCTTCTGATTGTCGGCAGCGATCACGTCTTGCACCTGCAGGTGATGCGCTGGTTCCGCCTCACGCTCAGTGACGCCGACTTGCCGCATTTTTTCCTCGACGGCGTATTGGCGCTGCTCTTGTTTGCCGGCAGTCTGCATGTCGATGTAGCGGAATTGAACCGGCGGCGCTGGCTGATCTTGTTGCTGGCGACCGCGAGCGTGCTGCTCTCGGCCTCGCTGTTCGGCTACAGCATGTACGTCATGTCCGGCCTGATCGGCGCCGCCGTGCCGCTGGCCTGGTGCGTCGTTCTCGGCGCCATCCTCGCCCCGACCGACGCGGTGGTGGTCGAAAACCTGCTGCGCAAGGCGGGGCTGCCGGCGCGCCTGCGCGCGGCCATCGTCGGCGAGAGCCTGTTCAATGATGGCGCCGGCGTGGTGCTGTTCCTGTTGGCGCTCGGCGTCACCCAGGGCGATGTCATCCATCTCGGCCACGGGCGTGTGGCCGGCGCGCTGCTGCGCGAGATCGCCGGCGGCGCGATGCTCGGCGTCATCGCCGGCTGGCTCGCGGCGCTCTTGCTGCGGCGGATCAACGATGACGGCCTGCAACTGCTGATTTCGCTCGCTTTGGTGCTGGGCTGCTACCGTTTGGCGCTGCTCGCCGAGCTGTCGGGGCCGATTGCGGTGGTGGCGGCGGGTTTGTGCCTGGGATCGCCGTCGCCGCGGTTCAGCATGACCGCGAATACGCGCAGCGTGCTGCTCGGCTTCTGGTCGCCGCTCAATCAGATCTTGAACATCATGCTGTTCCTGCTCATGGGCTTGCACATCCTCGCTTTGGTCATTCAGCCGATCCAGCTTCTGCCGCTGGCTTTCGCGATCCCGCTTGCGGTCGTCTCGCGTTTCGTCAGCGTGGCCGTGCCTTTGGCGCTGACTCGGGAAAACGTCAGCGAAAAGCTGCGCGCGGCAACGGTGCTGACCTGGGCCGGATTGCGCGGCGGCATCTCGATTGCGCTGGCGCTGACGCTGCCGCCATCGCCATGGCGGACCGATCTGCTCGTCGTGACCTATGGGGTCGTGGTTTTCACCATCGTGGCGCAAGGCCTGACTTTCCCGCACTTCCTGCGAGTCGCCTACGGCGCAAAACAACAAGGCTGATCGCGGCAAGCCGATTACGCACCGAGGAGCGCTGCCTCAAAGGCGCTGGCGATCGCAGCTTTGCTCTTGCCGGCGCGAACGGCGTCGCCAATGGCGATGACGATCTGTTCCGGCCGCGCCAGGCGCGCGAAGCGCGCCGACGTGGCGCGCCGGGCGCGATAATAGAACCAGTCGCGCACGGCGGGCGATGCGAACAGCTGGGCAATTCCCGGCCAGCGCGCGATACGGCGTTCGAGCAGCCATTCGGTGAGCGCGCCGAGGCCAAAGCGATAGACGGCGCCGCTGGCGATGACGATGCGGTCGAACGGCGCCAGGAGTTTCGGCTGTTCGCTGACATCGGTCGCGTAGCGGAACACCACGCCTTTCATCTCGCAGGCCGCTGCGAGGTCGCTGATAAAGCGAGCGAAGCTTTGCTCGTTGGCCTCGACTTCTTGAAACAGCGGCGTTTTGCCGGCGTAGCGGAAGGCGCCGCCGGCATACGCGTTTTTCTCGAACACGGTCACGCTGTTTCCTTCGGCGACCAGCGACGCATAAGTCAGGCCTGCGGGTCCCGCGCCGATCACGGCGATGCGCCCGCCGCGCGGTGGTCGAGGCTCGGCGAATAAAGTCTCGCGGCCGGCCGCGCCATTGACCACGCAACCGATGCGCGCGCCGCCGCGCATTTCGTTGATGCAGGTGTTGCAAGCGAGACAGCGGCGGATCGGCTCGCCGCGTCGCACTTTCGCGGCCCATTGCGGATCGGCGATGAGCGTACGGCCGAGCGCAATGAAATCGGTCTTGCCGCTCGTGACCGCGGCTTCCGCGCTGGCGGGATCGCCAAGCCGGCCGACCGCGATCACCGGCACGGCAATATGCTTTTTCACGTCGGCGGCATATTCGAGAAAAGTCGCGTCGGGAAAGCTCATCGGCGGCAGCACGATCTGCGCCGACGGCAGCGAGCGGTAATGGCCGGCGGTGACATGCAGCGCATCGGCGCCGGCCTGGGCGGCCCAGATCGCGATCTGGCGGCCTTCGTCATAGGGCAGGCCTCCGGGAAAGAAGTCCTCGACCGAGAGCCGATAAATCACGCCCAGACCCGGCACCGCGGCCTTTACCGCGCGCAACACTTCGAGACCGAATCGGGCGCGGTTTTCCAGACTGCCGCCGTACTCGTCGCTGCGGCGGTTCTCGAATGGCGTGTGGAATTGCGAGATCAGATAGCCGTGCGCGGCATGGACCTCGACGCAATCGAAGCCGGCCTGTTGTGCGCGCAGCGCGGCTGAGACATAGGCGGCGGTGGTCTGTGCAATCCGCGCTTTCGTCATCTCCTGCGGAATGATGGTTTCGAATGTCGTCTCATAGACCGGATGCGGAATAGCCGACGGCGCGATCGGCGTCTCGCCGCAGATATCGATGCGGGTATGGCCGCCGCCATGGCCCAGCTGGATCGATGCCTTGGCGCCGCCGCGATGGATGGCGTCGACCAGCCGCGTGAGACCGGGAATGAAGCGATCGTCGTAGATGCCGACTTCGCGGCGGCGATGCCGGCCGGCTTTTTCCGGCGAGGCCATTTCCACCGTGATCAGGCCGGTGCCGCCGCGCACCCGAGCCATGTAATAGGCGATCGAATCCTCGGTGACGAAACCCTCGTCGTCCGCCGTCCGCGTCGTCATCGGCGGCATGACGATGCGGTTTGGTATTTCAACCGGTCCGATACGCGCGGGGGTAAGGAGGATGTTGGTCACAGCACCGGGATTTCGCCGCCGTCGAGATCGATGGTCGCGCCGTGCAGCCAGGTGGCGCGCGAGGAGACGATGAAGGTGACGAGATCGCCGACGTCGGCGACGGTGCCGAAGCGAATCGTGTTGAATTCGCGGAAAATCTCTTCGCGGACTTCTTGCTCGGACTTGCCGCTGCGTTCGACCTCGGCCTTGACGCGCCGCTGCGTGCGGTCGGTTTCGACCAGGCTGGGATGGATGCAGTTCACCTGCACGCCGTCGGTCTTGCCGCGATCGGCGAGGCATTTGGTGAAGGCAGCGACGGCGGCGTTGACCGAACTGCCGATGGTGAACTGCGCGGTCGGCTTACGCGCGCCGGTGCCGCCGATCGCAATGAGCGAGCCATGCCGCTCCTTGAGCAGCGGCCAGGCGGCACGCGCGAGCCGCATATGGCCGAAGAATTTCAACGCATAGCCGTCCTCCCAATCGGCATCGGTCAGGGTAAGAAAATCGCCGCGCTTGGTGGCGCCGGCATTGTTGACCAGAATATCGAGCGCGCCGAATTCGCGCCGCAACTGTTCGATCAGTTTTCCTGCGGCGTCCTTCTCGCGCAGATCGATCGCGGCGATTGCGGCACGGCGGCCCTTGCCGCGGATCGCGGCCGCGGCCTCGTCAAGCGCCGCGGCGTCGCGGCCGGTGAGCATCACGTCGCAGCCTTCGGCCGCCAGCGCTTCCGCGACGCCGCGGCCGATGCCGCGGCTTGATCCGGTCACCAGCGCGATCTTGCCTTTCAGTCCCAATTCCATTTGCGTCCTTTCAACTCGTCACTCGATCGTCAGCCCGAGCTTGGCAATGAGCGCCGCCCACTTGCCCTCTTCGTGCCGGATATTGGCGGCATATTCCTCAGGCGTTGAGGGCGCCGGATCGCTGCCGTCGGCGATCAGGCGGCTTTTCATGTCGGCGGTAGCCAAGATGCCGCGCAATTCTTTGTTGATCCGGTCGACGATCGGCCGTGGCGTTCCGGCGGGCGCCGCCAGCCCGTAATATTGCGCGGCTTCGAATCCGGGCAGGCCTGATTCCGCCGCGGTCGGCACGCTGGGCAGCGAAGCCGAGCGCGCGGTGGCGGCGACCGCGATGCCGCGCAATTGTCCGGCCGCGATTTGGCTCACCGAAGCCGGGATGGTGTTGAAACCGAGCGGCACGTGGCCGCCGAGGAGATCGTTGGTCAGCGGGCCGGTGCCTTTATAGGTGACGACGGTGATGTCGACCCCGGCCATCTGGTTGAAAAGTTTCGCGGCGAAGTAATTGACGGTCGGCGCCGGCGGCGTGCCCGCGGCGTATTTGCCGGGGTCCTTCTTCGCCAGGGCGACAATGTCGGCAAGCGAGTGCGCCGGAAACGACGGATGAGCGTCGACGATGATCGGTGTCGAGGCGACGAGACCGATCGGCGCGAAATCCTTGTTGACGTCGTAGCCGGGGTTCGGGCCGAGGCTGATCCCGGTCAAGAGCATCACGATGGTGTAGCCGTCCGGCGCCGCGCGGGCGGCATCGCGGGTGCCGATCATGCCGCCGGCGCCGCCGTGATTTTCGATCACCACCTGCTGGCCGAGCGCCACCGACAGTTTTTGTCCGACGATCCGGCCCATCGCATCGACCCCGCCGCCGGCCGGATAAGGCACGATCAGCGTGATTGGGCGGCTGGGATAATCGTCAGCACCGGCTGGATTAGCCGGGGCGGCGACCGCCGCTGCAAGCAGCGCGCTCGCCAAAAGCCCCGCGAGCATGTCACGGTGCAACATTCCGCATTCCTCCCCGCAGCACTATAGCTCCGGGAGCCGGGCATGCGCTACATTGCCGCCGCAACGCAGGGAGCCGGCTTATGCGGTTCGGTCTATTCGGCAGCGCCACAGCCCGCCACGGCGGCCCGGACGTGGATTCCGGGCAGGGCTATAAGCAGTTCGTAGAGTACAACATTGAAGCCGAGGCGCTCGGCTATCACTCGACCTTTCTGGTCGAGCATCATTTCACCGGCTTCGGTCAGGTGTCGGCCAGTCTTTCGCTTTTGACCTGGGTGGCGGCGAAAACCAAGACGCTGCGGCTGGGCACCGCCGTGCTGGTGCTGCCGTGGCACAATCCGGTGCTTGTCGCCGAGCAGGCTGCGACGATCGACCTCCTGTCCGGCGGCCGGCTCGATTTCGGCGTCGGCAAGGGCTATCGCCACAATGAATTCTTAGGCTTCTGCGTGCCGATCGAGGAAGCCGACGCGCGCTTCAACGAATCGCTCGACGTCATCGTCAAATCCTGGACCGCGAAGCAACGCTTTTCGCATCAGGGAAAATACTGGCGCTTTGAGGACATCATCGTCGAACCGCCGACCGCGCAAAAGCCGCATCCGCCGATATGGATGGGCGCCGGCAGCCCGGATTCGATCCGTCAGGTTGCCGCCCGCGGCTATAATCTTTTGCTCGATCAATTCGCCTCGTTCGAAACGGTCGCCGAGCGGATTGCGATCTTCAAGGCCGCGGTCGAAGAGCGCGGCCGGGTGTTCGATCCGATGGAAGTGGGCGTTGCGCGCGCCTTTTATGTGGCGAAGGACCAAGCCGACAAGGACGCAGCGCTGGAACGCCGCATGGAGGCGCAGCGCCGGCTCGCCGCGATTTCGAACCCGCCCGGGGGCAAGAGCAAAGCGAGCATCATGACGTTCTCCGATACCCGCGAAGCCAGCGAAGAAAGCGCGCTCTATGGCACGCCGGACGAGATCGCCGACAAGCTCGGAAAATTGCGCAAGCTCGGCGTCGAATATTTGCTGCTCAATGGCGGCGGCCTCGTCGGCCATGCCGGCGACAGTCTGTGCCGTTTCGCCCGCGAAGTGATGCCGGCATTCGCCGCCGAAACCCGGGCGCGCGTGGTCGGGTAGAGACGCGCCGCCGATGATCAACAAGATCGTGCAGAGCCTGGCCGAGGCGCTCGCCGGCATTCGTGACGGTTCAGTCGTGTTGCTCGGCGGCTTCGGCAGCGTCGGTCAGCCCAATGCGCTGATCGAAGGTCTGATCGAGCAAGGCGCCAAGGATCTGACGGTCGTATCCAATAATGCCGGCACCGGCCGCTCCGGTTTGGCGCGGCTCCTCGAGCTCGGCCGCGTGCGCAAGATCGTCTGCTCTTACCCGCGCAGCGCGGGTTCGGTGGTGTTCGAGGAGGTCTATCGCGCCGGCAAGATCGAACTTGAAATCGTGCCGCAGGGCACGATGGCTGAACGCATGCGCGCGGCGGGCGCGGGAATACCGGCGTTCTACACGGCGACCGCGGTGGGCACCAAACTTGGCGCCGGCAAGGAGGAGCGCGAAATCGGCGGCCGCAAATATCTGTTGGAGGAGGCGCTGCACGGCGATGTGGCGCTGATCGAAGCCTGGGAGGCGGATCGCTGGGGCAACCTGACGTACCGGTCGTCGGCGCGTAATTTTAATCCAGTTTTGGCAACAGCGGCGGCGTTGACGGTGGTGCAGGCCCAGCACATTGTCGAACTCGGTGCGCTCGATCCGGAAAAGATAGTCACGCCCGGCATCTATGTCGGCCGGGTGGTGCACATCCCCTATGGCCAACCGGCGGTGACCTGAGATGGCGACGGCAAACGTACTCGATGCCTGCACGCCGCTGACACGCGAGCAAATCGCGGCGCGGCTGGCGCGCGATATTCCGGAAGGCTGGTACGTCAATCTCGGGATCGGCGCGCCGCTGAAGGTCGCCGATTATTTGCCGGAGGAGCGCGAGGTCATCTTTCATTCGGAGAACGGCATTCTCGGCATGGGGCCGGCGCCGGCGCCGGATGCGATCAACCCTTGGCTGATCAATGCCGGCAAGCAATATGTCACGCTGCGCAGCGGCGGCTCCTATATGCACGCCGCCGACAGTTTCGCGCTCATTCGCGGCGGCCATCTCGATCTCTGCGTGCTTGGCGCGTTTCAAGTCGCCGAGAACGGCGATGTCGCCAATTGGTCGATCTCGGACAACGATTCGGCGCCCGCCGTCGGCGGCGCCATGGATCTTGCCGCCGGCGCCCGGCAGCTCTGGGTGCTGATGGAGCACCAGACCAAATCCGGCGACAGCCGGCTGGTGCGCCGTTGCAGCTATCCGCTGACCGCGCTCGGAGTCGTCAAGCGCGTTTATACCAATCTCGCCGTGCTCGACGTGACCGACGACGGCTTTTCGGTTCGCGACATGGCGCCGGGCCTCACGCTCGAAGCGCTGCAGAGCGTGACCGAAGCGCCGTTGCGCATGGCACGACCGTGACCTTGGCTTGCCGGAGGCAACACCAGGAAATCCGGCAAGCCCGCGTGCAAATTATCCGATTGGCGGCTTCCAGCCGGTGGGCGCCCGCAGCGTGCCGAGATCGAGATTGTTGACGTTGGCCGCGCTGACCAGCAAGAGCGGCGTCCACAACGCTTTGGGCACGTCGCGCTTCTCCAGGTGGTTGACCGCCGCACGCACGCCCCAGCGGCCGATGATCACGGTCTGTTGCGCGACGGTCGCGCTCATCACGCCGTCACGGATGAATTTTTCCGTATCCACCTGAAAATCGGTCGCCGTGATGGCGACCTTGCCGGCACGGCCGGCGGCCAGCACCGCTTGGGCCGCGCCGATCGCTGTCGTGTCGGCGCCATTATAGGCGCCGTCGATCTGCGGGAACGTCTGCAGGAAGTCTTCCATCAGCTTCAGGCCGTCCGCCGGCGTCGATTGCGAATACTGCTCCCCGACCACGGTGACTTTTGGAAATTTCTCGACCAACCGCTTCTTGAAGGAGTTGCCGCGGTTCTCGGCCCAGGAGGTCCCCGGCGCGCCGCGCAACATGACCACTTTGCCGTCGCCTTTGAGCGCCTGACCCATGAAATCGGCCTGCATTTGGCCGATGACCTCGTCGTCGGAGCGCACCCGGGTCACGACCTTGTCGCTCCCGGTCATGACGTTGCAGTTGACTACCGGAATGCCCGCCGCGACCGCGCGATCGATGGCGTCAGCCGTGCCCGGGCCATTGACCGCGACGATGATCATGGCATCGACTTTGCTTGCGATCAGGTCCTCAATCTGCGAGATCTGCCGGTCGAGATACTGATAGCCGCCGGCGTCGAACATGATCATCTTGACGCCGAGTTTCTCCGCCTCGTCGATATAGCCGTAAGCCTGTCCAACGAAATGCGGATTGGACAATTGCGGCAGCAGAACGCCGATCGTGTACGGTTTGGTTGGCTTGGGCGGCCGGGCATAATCGTCGCCGGCATCGGCCTGCGCGGGGCCGACTCTGAATGCGGCGGCCGCGGTGCCGGCCAGCATTGTCTGCAATATCGAACGTCGGTTCATGATCTCTACTCCCTTGTGGTGTTTTTTGTTCAGCGCCGGCGTTCCCGGGCCAAATCGATGTAGACCGCGATGATGATGATGGCGCCGACGACGATGTTCTGAACGTAGGACGACACCTGAATTAGGTTAAGTCCGTTCGACAGCATGCCGAGAACGAGCACGCCCATCAGCGTGCGACCGATACCGCCGACGCCGCCGGTGATCTTGCCGCCGCCGATGACGACAGCCGCAATCGAATACAGTTCCTGCACCTCGCCGAGCGTCGGCTGGCCCGATATCACACGCGAGGTCAGGACCACGCCGGCAATGCCGGCGAACAAGCCGCTGACGATATAGACCATGATTTTATATTTGACGACGTTGATGCCGGAGAGGACGGCGGCTTCCTCGTTGCTGCCCATGGCGTAAACGTACCGGCCGAAACGCGTGCGGCTCAGCAGCACATAGGCGACGACGAATGCGACGGCTGCGATCACGGCGGGGACCGGAAATGGCCCCAAATAGCCGGCCCCAATAAACAGAAATTCGTGCGGCAGCCCGGCGATCGGCAACCCGCCGCTCAGCGTCAAAGCGAGCCCACGCGCCGCCACCAGCATGCCCAGCGTGGCGATGAAGGCCGGAATGCGCGCCTTGGCGATCAATATGCCGTTGACCAGCCCTGCCAGGCAGCCCGCCAAAACTCCGACGATGATGCCTCCCACCAGCCCAAATTCAAGCATGCCCTGAGCGCAGGCGACGCTGACCAGCGCCAGCAACGAGCCGACCGACAGATCGATGCCGGCACTGAGGATGGCGAAGGTCTGGCCGATCGAAATGAGCGCGAGCACCGAAATCTGCCGCGACACGTTGGTCAGATTGATGACGCTCCAGAAATTCGGATTGATGGTGCCGAAAAACACCGCCATGGCGATCAATACCGCCGGCATGCCGATGCGGCCCCACGGCAGCCGGCGCAGCAGGACAACGAAGCGATGGGGCTGCGCCGCCGCAACGGGCGCTACGGCGGCGGCCCTGACGGGAGCGCTATTCACGTCATGTCTCCGTTGCTCACACTAGTTCTCCATCGCCAATTGATAGTCCGGCGCTCCGCGCAGGGCGCGATCGAGGATATTTTCCTCCGTCGCCTCCGCCCGCGTGAATTCGCCGCAGATACGCCCGCCTCGCATCACCAGGATGCGATCGCTCATGCCGAGGATTTCCGGAAGCTCCGACGAGATCATGACGATGGCCGAGCCGCGCTTGAGCAACTCGTTCATCAGTTGATAGACCTCGACCTTGGCGGCAACGTCGATGCCGCGGGTCGGTTCGTCGAACAGGAAAATATCCGCCTGCGAGCTGAGCCACTTGGCAATGACGACTTTCTGCTGATTGCCGCCGCTGAGATAATGCACCCAGCGCTCGATGTCCGGGGCGGCGATACGCATCGATGCGGCATAGTCCTGCGCGTGGGTGTGCTCCCGCTCCCGGTTGATGAAGCCGCCGCGCGAGAACGCACCGAGCGCGCTGAGCGTGATGTTGTGCTTGATCGAGAGGTGGGCCAGGATTCCGTGGCGTTTGCGGTCTTCCGGAACCAAGGCCATGCCGCTTCTGATGGCGTGGGCGGGCGATTTGATGTCGACCGGCTGACCATGCATCAGCACTTGACCGGCATCGAACGGGTCGGCGCCGAAGATCGCTCGCGCCATTTCGGTGCGTCCGGCACCGACCAGCCCGGCAACGCCTAAGATCTCGCCGCGGCGCAGATGAAAGCTGATGTCGTGCAACACGTTCTTGCGCGACAGGTGCTCGACGCGCAGAACCTCGTCGCCCGGCGCGATTTGAATCTTCGGGAACTTCTCCATCAGGTCGCGTCCGACCATCATGCGAATGAGCTGGTCGATTGACGTGTCCGCCACCCGCACGGTGGCGACCCATGCGCCGTCGCGCAGCACGGTGGC
>Ga0187887_10003374_pt1 | contig 12370 bp, 10 predicted proteins | sample June2016WEW_7_10_FD_132977 | JGI IMG/M metagenome (GOLD analysis project Ga0187887, IMG submission 132977) | Peatland microbial communities from SPRUCE experiment site at the Marcell Experimental Forest, Minnesota, USA - June2016WEW_7_10 | ecosystem: Environmental > Terrestrial > Soil >...
CCGCCGCACCGCCGGCCGCCGCACCGCCGGCCGCCGCACCGCCAGCCCTCGGAGTGCCGCCCGCGCACCTGCAGCCCACCGAGTCGCTACCCGCGGAGCCACCACGGGCTGCCGAGCCGCCGGTGCTCAACCTGCCGGTGGCCGAGCGGGGCACCGGCCTGTCCTCACCCCCGCCCTCTGCTGCTCCCCCGCCCCCGCCCTCGGAACCCCCGCTCCCCGCACCGCCGCCGCACACACTGAAGAACAGCCATGCCGCATCGCCGCCACGCCCCGCAGAGGCCAATCGCACCCCGGCCAAGAGCACGCGCCGCGGGTCCGCCCACCGGGCCCCCCGCGACCTGTCCGGCCGCACCCGGCTAGCCGCCACCCGTCTTCTTGATCAGGTTCTCGGCGATCGACGGGCCCTCCCCTTCCTCTGGGATGATGACCCACGCCAGCAGGTACACCAGCGCGAAGACTCCGGCCGTTACCAGGGTCAGGGCGACGAAGATCAGCCGGACCACGGTGGGGTCGATATCGGTGTACACGCCGATCCCGGAGCAGACGCCAGCCACGAGCCGACCTTTCCGTGTCCGGATTAGCCTCTTGTTCCCATTGGCCTCATTCATGCCCCGATCATTCCCGGTCAGGGTGGGTCCAGACAGCCGAACGCGGCACGCATACGCTGGACGCGGGAGTCAGTGAATGACCGGAAGGACCCGCCATGCCCACGCACGCCGCCGGCCAGCCCGGCCACGACCTCGACCTGCTGCGCGTTGACCAGCAACTGAGCTCCGACGAGGTGCTGGTCCGCGACACCGTTCGGGCCTTCACTGCTGAGCGGGTCATGCCGTACATCGCCGACTGGTTCGAGGCGGGCACGCTGCCCCGCGAGCTCGCCCCCGAGCTCGGCAAGCTGGGCCTGCTCGGCATGCACCTGACCGGCTATGGCTGCGCGGGCATGGGCCCCGTCGCCTACGGGGTCGCCTGCCGCGAGCTGGAAGCGGCCGATTCCGGGCTGCGCAGCCTGGTCTCCGTCCAGGGCTCACTGGCCATGTTCCCCATCTGGAAATACGGCTCGCCGGAACAGAAGGAGGAATGGCTGCCCCGCATGGCGGCGGGTGAGGCCATCGGCTGCTTCGGGCTGACCGAGCCGGACCATGGCAGCGATCCGTCCGGCATGACCACCAAAGCCATCCGCAACGAAAACCAGTGGGTGCTGTCGGGCTCGAAAATGTGGATCACCAACGGGTCGGTGGCGGATATCGCGGTGGTGTGGGCCCAGACGCAAGAAGGGATACGGGGCTTCCTCGTCCCTCGCGGCGCGCGCGGGTTCACCTCCCGCGTCATCCACAAGAAAATGTCGCTGCGCGCGTCGATTACCGCCGAACTGCACTTCGACGACGTGAAGCTGCCCGCGGAGGCCATGCTGCCCGGGGTGGTCGGGCTGAAGGGGCCGCTGTCCTGCCTGAACGAGGCCCGGTTCGGCATCACCTGGGGTGTCACCGGGGCAGCCCGGTCCTGCCTGGAAACCGCGGTCGACTATGCCCGGACCCGGGAGCAGTTCGGCAAGCCGATCGGCGGGTTCCAGCTCACCCAGGGCAAGCTGGCCTGGATGCTGGCCGACCTGTCCAGGGCCCAGCTGATCGCGCTGCACCTGGGCCGGCTCAAGGAGGCCGGGGAGCTGACCCCGGAGCAGGTCAGCCTGGGCAAGATGAGCAACGTGCGGGCGGCCATCGAGATCGCCCGGCAGGCCCGGACCATCCTCGGCGCCAGCGGCATCACGCTGGAGTACCCGGTGATCCGCCACGCCAACAACCTGGAGTCGGTCCTCACCTACGAGGGCACCGAGGAAATCCACGCCCTGGCCCTGGGCCAGGCCCTCACCGGCCTCAGCGCCTACCGCTGATCTCGGCGGCGGGCACGCGCCCCCCGGCGTCGTGACTGGCCCCTTCCGAGACGGACTCGAACCACCAGCACCAACGGTCACATTGATCATGGCCAGCGCCCACTGCTCCGCCCACGTTTCCCGCGCCACGTGCGCCATGGCGCGTGTTTTGTCCGGTTGAGGCGAACGCTCCGCGGGAAACGTGGACGGGAGGGGCCAGTGTGGCTCGTGAGACTGGCCCAGGGACGGGGGTTCGCCCAGGGACGGGGGTTGGCTCAGGGACGGGGGTTGGCTCAGGGCCCGTGCTTACCGGAGGGACAGGGCGGCCAGGGCGGCGTTCACGATCGAGCCAGAGTCCAGGTCGTGCGCCCGGTACAGGTCGCTGATCGCCCCGGACTGGCCGAAACTGTCCACGCCCAGGCTGACCGCGGGCACCCCCAGGGCGGAGCCGAGCCAGCTGAGCGTGTGCGAGGCCGCGTCGTGCACGGTAACGATCGGCGCCCGGTCGCCGGACCCCCGGTCGCCCCACCCCCGGTCGCCGGACGCCTGGCGCCCGAATGCCCGGTCCCCGAAGGCGCTGCGCAGCGCGCCGGGGATGGACGGCACCGTGGCGGTGCGCACCCCCTGGCGCAGCGTCCGCTGCCAGGCGCGGTAGAGCCGGTCAGCCGAGGTGATGTCCACCACGTTCGCGGCAATGCCCTCCTCCCCCAGCTCGGCCGCGGCGGCCAGCACCTCGGGCAGCACGGCGCCGGAGCCCGCGAGATGGACCATGGGCGCGCCGTCCGCAGGCGGTCCGGCGTCCACCAGCCGGTAGGCGCCCGCGAGGACCTGGCGGCGCAGCACCGCGTCGCCCAGCCGGTCCCGGGTCGCCTGGAACGGCTGCTGGTCGAGGCCCCGGGTGGTGAGCCGGAAGTAGTACGAGCCATCCTCCATGACCGGCGTCCCGTCCCGGGTGGGGCCGAGCGCCGCCGCGTTGGCCGTGGCGATGCCCTGCAGCGCCCCGCACAGGAGCCAGTCCAGCGCCGTCGCATACGCGGGCTCGATGAACGTGACGCCGGGCAGCTCGAGGCCGACCGAGGGGGTGATGGTGGACTGGTGCGCGCCGCCCTCCGGGGCCAGGGTGACCCCGGACGGGGTGCCGGCCACCACGAACCGGGCGCCGGAATAGACCGAGTAGATGAACGCGTCCAGGCCGCGCAGCACGAACGGGTCGTAGACCGTGCCCACCGGCAGCAGCGGCTGGTCCGACAGGTCCCAGGCCAGGCCGAGCTGGCCGAGCAGGAGGAACAGGTTCATCTCGCTGATGCCCAGCTCGATGTGGTGACCGTCCGGCCCCTCGGCCCACTTCAGCACGGCATCCTCGCTCCATGAGCGGCGCGCGTCCGGGCTGAACACCTTGGTGCGGTTGATGTAACCGGCCAGATTCGTGGAGGTGGCCACGTCGGGCGCCACGGTGACCAGGTAGGGCGCCACGGCTTCGTCGCGGGACAGGTCGACCAGGATCCGGCCGAAGGCCTCCTGGGTGGAGAGAGGCCGGCTCGTGCGCAGGCCGGTGGAGTCGGGCACGGTCACGGCCTGCGCCCCATGGTCGGCAGCCCCGTGGTTGAGGGCCCCGTGGTTGAGGGCAGAACGCCTGGGCGGGCGGGCCAGGTGCTCACGCCGCGCGGCCGCCCACTGACCCGCCGGGGTCATCGGGTCGAAGCGGTCCCATTCGGTGTCGGCGGTCAGCCCCAGCCCGGCCCGCATCTCGTCCACCTGGCCCGTGGTGAGCAGCGCCGAGTGGTTGCGGGGGTTGCCGGCGATCGGCAGGCCCCAGCCCTTGACCGTGTACGCGAAGACCACGCTTGGCCGGTCTTTCTCCGCGTCGCAGGCGGCGAACGCGGCGAGCAGCGAGCGCAGGTCATGCCCCGCCAGGTCGGTGACCAGGGCGGCCAGCTCGTCGTCGGCCAGGGCGGCACAGAAGCCGGATACGGCCTCCGGCGCGCCGTCCAGGAAACGGGCCCGGACGTCGGCCGGGGCCAGGCCGAACAGCGACTGGTAGTGCTCGTTGGGCAGGGCGTCGATCCAGTCCCGCAGCGCGGCGCCGCCGGGCCGGCCGAAGGCCTGCTGGAGCGCCGCGCCGTACTTCGCCTCCACCACGTGCCAGCCGGCGGCGGTGAACTGCTGCTCCCACTGGGCGATCCGGACCCCGGGTACTACCCGGTCCAGCGACTGCCGGTTCAGGTCCACGATCCACATGACGTTGCCGAGCCCGTCGGTGGCGGAGTCGGCGACCGCTTCCCAGATGTTGCCCTCGTCCAGTTCGGCGTCGCCGATCAGGGAGACGAACCGGCTGCGCGGGCGGGGGCCGAAGTGCGCGTCCACGTACCGGCGGGCCGCAGCGGCGAACAGCGGAGCGGCCGCACCCAGCCCGACCGACCCGGTGGAGAAGTCCGGGCCGTCCGGGTCCTTGGTCCGGCTTGGGTACGCCTGCAGGCCGCCGAACGCGCGGAGCGACGGCAGGTAGCCGCGGTCCAGGTTGCCGAGCAGGTACTGGATCGCGTGGTACACCGGTGAGGCGTGCGGCTTCACGCTCACCTTGTCCGGGGCGTCCAGGTACGCGAAGTACAGCGCGGTCATCACGCTGACCAGGCTGGCACTGGAGGCCTGGTGGCCGCCCACCTTGACGCCGTCCCCCGTGTCGCGGTCGTGGTTGGCCGCGTCCACGATGCGGGTGGCCAGCCACAGGACCCGTTGCTGGATCTCGGCGAGGACGTCCAGATCGAGCTGCTCGGTACTGGCCATGGTCACAATTCCACCCCAGGTGACGTGCTGGTCTGGCCAGCTTCGCATTCCCCGGACTCACCGGCCAGTCCCGGCCTGAGACGATGGACCGCGTGATCAACTCACCTCAGGTAACCCACGACCCAGACCATGCCCGGTTCGAGTACCGCGCGGGCGGTTCCGTTGCGGAGATTGTGTACCGGATGCACGGCGAACGGATGGTCCTGCTGCATACCGACGTGCCCGGGGCGCTGGAAGGGCACGGTGTCGGCGGGCAGCTGGTGCGCGCGGCGGTCGGGTACGCGGCCAGCGAGGGGCTGACCGTGGTGCCGGCCTGCCCGTTCGCGCGGGCCTGGCTGGACCGGCATCCGGACGTCGCGGCCCTGGTCCCGATCGACGTGCCGGCATAGCGAGGCCGTCATAATGGTGCCGCTCTACGCGCGCTACATCGCCGCCGCGGTCGGGCTGTTCCTGGTGGTCATCGACTGCATCAGCCTGGTCGGGACGCTGATCGTGCCCCGCCCGGTCGGCGGCCGGCTGATGAAGTGGGTGGACCGGCTGGTGCACACCTGTTTCCAGCTGGGCACCGCCCCCGTCCGGAACTATCACCGGCGGGACCGGATCCTGGCCGCGGAGGCTGCCACGCTGCTGATCTGCCAGCTGCTGGCCTGGCTGTCTGTGGCCTACATCGGGTTCGGGCTGCTGCTGTGGCCGTTCGTGCCGGGCGGGGTCACGCTGTCCTTCGACACCGCCGGGCCGGCGTTCTGGTTCATCGGGGACTCGACTGTGCACGGCGGGGTCGAGCGGCTGATCCAGTACGCCGCCGCGCTGATCGGGCTGGTCACGGTCACCCTGCAGATCGCCTACCTGCCCACCCTGTACTCGGCATTCAACCGGCGGGAGACAGACGTCGCGCTGCTGAACGCGCGGGCCGGCGTGCCGTCCTGGGGCCCCGAACTGCTAGCCCGCACGCACTACGCGCTGGGCTCGGGCGCGTCCACGATCAACACCCTGCCAGACCTGTACGACCAGTGGGAACGCTGGGCCGCCGACATCGGCGAGAGCCACACCACCTACCTGCCGCTGGTCCGGTTCCGCTCCCCCAAGCCGCTGTCCTCCTGGGTGACCGCGCTGCTCGCGGTGCTGGATTCCGCCGCGATGTACCTGGCCCTGTCCCCGCAAGCCGCGCCGACCGTCGCGGCGCGGCTCTGCCTGCGGGGCGGGTTCCAGTGCTTCACCGAGGTCGCCCGGGCCATGGGCCTGCCCGTGCCGGAGATGCCCGATCCCGCCCAGGGCATCAGCCTCACCTATCAGGAGTTCCTGGAGGGCATCGCCACCCTGGAGAAGGTGAACTTCCCCATGGAGCGGACACCCGCCGACGCGTGGCCGGACTTCGTCGGCTGGCGGGTCAACTACGAGCAGGCCGCCTACGCCGTGGCCAGGGCCGTGGATGCCGTCCCGGCGCTGTGGTCCGGCCCGCGGCGCCATCCGCAGAAGCCGATCCCTCCCATCCGTCCCAGGGCGTGACAGTTCCGGGCGACCCGCCACCGCGTGATCAGTCCGCGGCCACCGGCACTACGCGGATCACCGCCTGAGTCGGTACGCTTCGTCCGACGGTGCCGGCCTGGCCGGTTCGCGGGGCGTTAGCTCAATGGTAGAGCAGCGGACTTTTAATCCGTCGGTTCTGGGTTCGAGCCCCAGGCGCCCCACCCGCCCCGACCTGCGAAGACTCGTCAGCAGGCGCGAATCCGTCAGTACCTGTGCGGGCCCGGGAGCCCGAAGGTACTCAACGACGGTGGTCGCCCTGGCCGGATGCAGGTCCTGGCCGCCTCCCGGGTGAACACGCGCCCGGTGCCGGCCCAGGCCTCACCCCAGGCGAGCCGCTCAGCGAGCTGGGCCTTGCGCCAAGCACGGAGCACGGCGACGGTCTCCCTGTCCAGGGTGACCGTGTCGTCTGACGCCTCGGTCTTCGGGGAATCCTCCTCGACATCCCACCCGTTCTGCACGAGCTGCGTAAGGATCGCGATCTCGGCCGCGTCCAGGTCAGTGTCAGGCCAGCGGAGCCCGCACGCCTCACTGCGGCGCAGCCCCCGGTAAGCGATCAGGTGATACAGCGGGTAGAGCCGCTCCCCCTCAACCGCGTCCAGGAACGCACCCGTCTGCGCCGGGGTCCATACCATCACCGGCGATGGCCGTGCGCCGATCGCGTGCCAGGCCGCGAACCGGGCCCGGCGCCGGGCCCTCTCCCCGGCCGAGTGGGCCGAGTTCGTTGCCGCGGTGAAGTCCGGCCAGTTCGACCACGTTGGCGACCCTGCCGACAGGATGTCTTTCCCACAAAACCGAAATGTGATCACGGCCGTAATCAATCGACCGAAGAATAAATCCGCGGCCTGCCATCTCGGATTGCGCCTCCGGGAGATGCTCGATGAGGTGGTCAGTGACCGGCCGGCCGCGATCCTCAGTTCCGACAGCCACGACCTGTGGTTCAACACCGCGGCCATGCACGCGTGCGGCCTGGACCGCAGCACCGAGGACCCCGACCCAGGCTCTCAGTACTACGTCCGCGACGCCGCGGGATGGCCAAGCGGCCACGCGGTCGAAGTTGCCCCGATCATGACCATGCTCGCTGCCCTGGGCGCGTTCACCGAGGAAGGCATCCGCGACGCGCAAGAGCTCACGCTGACGCCGGCGCCGTCGTGGGGAATCACCGGCTACCTGGAAGCCGGGATCCTCCTCGGCCCGAACCAGAACGCTCAGCCTGTCTACGAGGACCTCGTCGCGCGCGACAACGCCGGGCAGCTTCCGGTGCGGATCGTGGGCACCGTGTGGACACGGCAGCCCGACGACGACCCGGCCTCGGTGGTCGCAACGCTGAGAGACTGGAACAAGCGGATAAAGTCCGAGCACGTCACGATCAGCGTGCAGAAGATGTGGGCCGACGGGACGGCCTTCAACGGCGGCGCGCTCCTGCTTGCCCCGTTCGAGGACAGCAAGGACGGATCGCCCGGCCAGATGACCTTCCCCCCTGATCACATCGAGCGCCAGATCGAGCTGACCCAGCTCGCCGGCTTTGACAGCCACATCCACATCGACGCAGACGGCTCCGCACGGGTGGTTCTGGATGCCATCGAGGCCGTGCAGCGCCGCCACGGCCGCGGAACAGCCCGCCACACCGTCTGCCACAACACCATCGTGCACCCGGATGACGTGAAGCGGTTCGCTGAGCTGGGCGTCATCGCCAACTGCACGCCACTGTGGGGCACCGACTACGACGGCACGTTCTACGACACCTACCTCGCAAAGCTGGGCGCTGGGCGAATGGAGGAACGCCTCTACCCCTACGGTGACCTCGTCCGCTCCGGGGCGCTGGTGACGTACGGCTCAGACATCCCCGGCGTGCGGATCAGCGAGATCGCGCCGCTGACCCAGATCGAAGCCGCGGTGACCCGGAAGCGGCCGGGCTTCCCCGGCGACCGCGCACTCGTTCCGCGCCAGCGGGTTGACCTCCACGACGCGCTGCGCGGTTACACGATCAACGCCGCCTACCAGCTACGCCTGGACGACAAAGCCGGCTCACTCGAGGCCGGCAAGCACGCCGACCTGACCGTGCTCGCCGAGAACCTGTTCGGCGTAGCGCCCGAAGAAATCCACAATGTGCCGGTGAAGCTGACCATGATGGACGGGCGCATCACCCACGACACGCGATAAGAAGGGCGCTACCTCAGCCTGGTCACCGTCATCCGGCCCCTTCGGCGTGAAATACCCCGTTTCCGGAGGCTTTGCCGCGCCTCGGTTTCGGAACGCACGGGGCATATCGGTCGCCGGACGTTGACCGGAGGCGATTCACGGAGGTCCGCCCCGGCATGCGGCAGTCGGGGCCCTGAGCTGGGACTTCGGGCCGGAAGGTAGGGCCGAAAGCCCCCGTGATCATGGCCGGCTTCCGCGATAAGTTCGAAATTAGAACAAGAGATTAGAACAAAAGGGCGTCGCGCATCTGTGGGCCCGGACCATGGTCCTCACGCCGTTGGCGTCCGGAGGGAAGAGGGACATATCGTGAGCGCGTCGACTGCGTCGCCCCGGACTGAAACCGCCGGCATCCCCGCCAGCCCTTGGCAGGGCTTCGCCCCCGGCCGCTGGGCGGACCGGATCGACGTCCGCGACTTCATCCAGGCCAACATCACCCCGTACACCGGTGACGCGGCGTTCCTGGCCGGCCCGACAGACCGCACCCTAGCGCTGTGGTCCCGGCTGACCGCGATGTTCCCTGACGAGCAGGCCCGCGGCATCTACGACGCCGACACCCACACCCCCGCGTCGATCACGAGCCACGCCCCCGGCTACATCGACCGGGAGCACGAGCTGATCGTCGGGCTGCAGACCGACGCGCCGCTCCGCCGCGCGATCATGCCCAACGGCGGCCTGCGGATGGTGGAGGGGGGCCTCGCCGCTTACGGCTACACCCTGGACCCCGCAGTCCGGGAGATCTTTACCCGGTACCGCAAGACCCACAACGACGGCGTCTTCGATGCCTACCCGGCCGGCGTCCTCGCCGCCCGCCGCTCCCACGTCATCACCGGCCTGCCAGACGCGTATGGCCGTGGCCGGATCATCGGCGACTACCGGCGGGTGCCGCTGTACGGCGTCGACCGGCTGATCGCCGCCAAGCGGGCCGAGAAGGCAGCCCTGGACGCCCACCCGTCCACCGCCGAGATCATCCGCGACCGCGAGGAACTCGCCGAGCAGATCCGCGCGCTGGGCGAACTGGCCGAGATGGCCGCCTCCTACGGCCACGACGTCACCCGCCCCTCGGCCACCGCCCGGGAGGCTATCCAGTGGCTGTACCTCGCCTACCTCGCCGCGGTCAAGGAGCAGAACGGCGCCGCGATGTCGCTCGGGCGCACCTCGACATTCCTCGACATCTACCTCGAGCGCGACCTGCGCGAGGGTCGGCTCACCGAGCAGGAGGCGCAGGAGCTTGTCGACGACTTCGTGATCAAGTTGCGGATCGTCCGGTTCCTGCGCACCCCGGAGTACGACCAGCTGTTCTCCGGCGACCCGACCTGGGTCACCGAGTCGATCGGCGGGCTCGGCCGCGACGGCCGTCCGCTGGTCACCCGCACCAGCTTCCGTTACCTGCAGACGCTGTACAACCTGGGGCCGGCACCGGAGCCGAACCTGACCGTGCTGTGGTCGCCGGCGCTGCCGGACGGGTTTAAGCGGTTCTGCGCACAGGTCTCCGTCGACACCAGCTCCATCCAGTACGAGTCCGACGACCTGCTGCGGGCCCGGTGGGGTGACGACACCGCGATCGCCTGCTGCGTCTCAGCGATGGAGGTCGGCAAGCAGATGCAGTTCTTCGGCGCCCGGGTCAACCTGGCCAAGACGCTGCTGTACGCGATCAATGGCGGCCGGGACGAGAACAGCGGCGTCCAGGTCGGGCCCCGGCTACCGCCGCTGACTGGTGACGCGCTCGACTACGACGAGGTCGTGTCCCGTTTCGGCACGATGATGGACTGGCTCGCGAAGACCTACGTCGATGCGCTTAACGTCATCCACTACATGCACGACAAGTACGCTTACGAACGGCTGGAGATGGCGCTGCACGACTACGGCGTGCTGCGCACCATGGCCTGTGGCATCGCCGGCCTGTCCGTCACCGCTGACTCCCTCGCCGCGATCAAATACGCGACCGTGCGGCCGGTCCGCGACGACACGGGTCTCGTGGTCGACTACCGCACCGACGGGGAGTTCCCGGCCTACGGCAACGACGACGACCTCGCCGACGACATTGCGGTGGGACTCGTGCGCACGTTCATGGACAAGGTCCGCCAGCACGAGACGTACCGCAACGCGCTGCACACCCAGTCGGTGCTGACCATCACCTCCAACGTCGTCTACGGCAAGCACACCGGCAACACACCGGACGGCCGGCGCGCGGGCGCACCGTTCGCGCCCGGGGCGAACCCGATGAACGGCCGCGACCGGCATGGCATGGTCGCCGCCGCACTGTCGGTCGCGAAGCTGCCGTACAGCCACGCCGAGGACGGCATCTCCCTCACTGAGACCATCACCCCGGCCGCGCTCGGCCGCACCCCCGCTGAGCAGGTCGACAACCTCGTCGGCGTCCTCGACGGGTATGTGGCCTGCGGCGGGTTCCACATGAACGTCAACGTGCTCGACCGCGCCACGTTGGTCGACGCGATGGATCACCCCGAGCGTTACCCGCAGCTAACGATCCGGGTCTCCGGGTACGCGGTCAACTTCGTCCGGCTCACCCGCGAACAGCAGCTCGACGTGGTCAGCCGCACCTTCCATGAGTCGGTATGACCATTAGCGCCGTCACCGCTGGACCGCTGCAGGCACCGGCCGGGCCGGCCGGGATCACGGGTTCGGTGCACTCCTGGGATCTGTCCACCGGGGTCGACGGCCCCGGCACCCGGTTCGTCGTGTTCACCGCCGGCTGCCCGCTGCGCTGCGTGTACTGCCACAACCCGGACACCTGGTCTGGCCGGAACGGGCGGCGGATGAGTGCTGCCGCCGTGCTCGCCCGGGCCAGCCGCTACCGGCGGTTCATCGGCGCCGCCGGCGGCGGGCTGACCGTCTCCGGCGGCGAGCCGCTGCTGCAGCCCGCGTTCACCCGGGCCGTCCTGACCGGCGCGAAGGAGCTCGGCCTGCACACCGCGCTCGACACCTCCGGCTACCTCGGCACCCGCGCCGACGACGAGCTGCTGGACGCCACCGACCTGGTCCTGCTCGACATCAAGTCGTTCGACCCGGCCATCGCCCGGCGGGTGACGGGCCGCAGCGCCGCCCCGACGCTCGCCTTCGCCCGCCGTCTCGCCGCCCGTCACCAGCTGGTCTGGGTGCGCTTCGTCCTCGTCCCCGGCTGGACCGACGACCCCGGCGACGTCGCCGCGATCGCGCGGTTCACCGCGTCCCTCGGCAACGTCGAACGGGTCGACGTGCTCCCGTTCCACGCACTCGGCGCGCCCAAGTACGCCGCGCTCGGCCTGGACTACCCCTGCGCCGACGTGACCCCGCCGGACGCTAGCCAGATCGCCCGGGTCCGCGCGGCGTTCACCGCCGCCGGCCTGCCCACCGTCTGACCGGCGATTGCCAGGACCGGGAGGCAAGCATCATGGGGCAGCCGAACCCGACCAGGGCGAGGGCAGCGGGGCCGACCCCCTGGGCGGGTCCACCTATTCCGGGCGGGACGCGCGCGCTCACTGCGAGGTGTCGGCGGGGCGCGGCATACTGCTGAGTTGTCATGGACGAATCGCCCCCGCGCCCGAGTCCCGGCGGTATGCGAAGGGCAGCTACCCTCCCCTGCAGAGCCAACGGGCCCCAGGCGCCGCCGATCAGGCCTGGTCGGCTCCGGCCTTCATGTCTTTCAGCTCCTCCAGCACTTCCCCCGTCACCTCGGCCAGATGTTTCGCCTGCTCAGCGGCCGCCTCCGCCTGCGCCTCCGCGGCCCGGTCAGCCTCTTTCAGGGCCTCGTTCTCGGCCTTGATCTCCGCGACCGTGGCCCTGGCCTCGTCGGTCTGCAGGTCCAGGCCGGCCGGTTCAGCCAGAGCCGATGGGTCCGCGTGCTCGCTCGATGTGGTCATGGCCGGACAAGTGTCCCGGGATCGGCCCTCTACTCGCGGCCGGCCGCGTCAATTCTGGCGGCCACGGGCACGCTCGGCCCTGGCGGCAGGACTGCCGGGCGTCCGTCCTTCTGCAGACCGTCCTTCCGCAGAC